>Ga0209839_10000092_pt1 | contig 38706 bp, 28 predicted proteins | sample OrgsoiDNA2013050_FD_185800 | JGI IMG/M metagenome (GOLD analysis project Ga0209839, IMG submission 185800) | Permafrost soil microbial communities from the Arctic, to analyse light accelerated degradation of dissolved organic matter (DOM) -... | ecosystem: Environmental > Terrestrial > Soil >... | reverse complement strand
GGCGCTGATCAGCCGCTCGACGGCATCGGCGTAGTCCAGGGAGCTCGGAACGACGATCAAGTCACTCATGTTCGTTTCCTCATCGGTCGCTGGTGGCCAGTCCCAAAACGTCGCTCACCCCGCCGAGAACGCCCTTGACGACGGCGGCTACCTGCCAACAACCGGCCAGCCCGGCCAGGCCGAAGGCGATGCTGTACAGGTTCGCGGTGACGCGTAGCGGCGGAGTGATCGGAGATCGCGCTTCGGGTTGGCCTGCTGGTTGGCGTCGGGTCATTCTGACGTCGGAGCGATGATCCGTCTACTGTGGTTGACCAATGACCGACATTGGCGATGGTCAGTTTCACAAGGGCCAGCCCGTCTGGGTGATCCAGCCGGGCGGCGCGCAGCGACCCGCCGAGTACGTAGGAGAGGGCGAGACCAGCGCATGGTTCGGAGGACCGCCCGCGGTGATCGTCGTCTACCCCGACACGCGTACTGGCGAGGCGGTCGGGCTGGACCGCGTGATCCCCCGCGACGACAGCTAGAACAGCGCTCGAACTCGGTCGTGGAGGAACGCGAGCTTGTCGATCACGGTCGGCGCGAGGGTGAATGGGTACAGGTCGTCGCGCCCCATGCTGCGGTTGACCGCGTTCAGCGCGTAGCTCAGCGGTAGCCAATCCTCCACGATTTCGTCAAACGACCCGTTGTCGGGGTCGGCGCCGAGCTTCGCGGCTGAGGTCAGTCCAAAAGCGCTCGCGGTCTCCAGTGTGTCGCGGATGTGGAGGTAGTGGGCGAATGTCTCGGCCCAGTCCTCCCATGGATGGGCGGCCGCGTACGCGCTCACGTGACGATCGCTCCAGTCTGCGGGGGGCCCGTCCCGATAGTGGCGCTCCAGCGCCGCGTTGTAGTCGAGGCGCTCGTCGCCGAACAGCGAGCGCCATCGCTCGAGCTCGCCTGTCGGCTCGAACAGCAGTGGCCAGTAGTAGTGCCCGATCTCGTGCCGAAAATGGCCGAGCATCGTTCGGTAGGGCTCCCCCAGCTCGGCGCGGCGCTGCTCGCGGCGCGCGTCGTCAGACTCGGCGAGATCGATCGTGATCAGTCCGTCGTCGTGTCCCGTGATCACGGGATCCGCCCCGCTGGGGAGGAGGTCGAACGCCAGTCCGCCCTGATCTACGGTCAGGCCGAGGTTCAACAGTCCGAACAGCAGCCGTCGCTTTGCCGCCTCCGCCTTGGCGAATGCCTCCAGCCCGTCGGCGTCACCGTCGCCCGGACGTGTCCGGGTCAAGCGACAGCTCCGGCATAGCGGCCCGGGATCTCCCGCCTCGAGCATCCAGTTGCACCCCGCGAGGGTTGCGTTGGCGCACCGTCGCAGCGCGCCGTCGGCGACCGCTGCCTCGGTCAACGCAAGCACGTTGAGAGCGCCGGGCACGAAGCCCAGTGGAGTAGAGCACCGCAGGCACAAGCTGTTCTCGAAGAACACCAGCTGCCCGCAGTGCCCGCAGTGGAACGCGCGCACAGTTCTGGTGCGCTACCCCGGTCGGCCTACCCGGAAACGGCTACGACGTCGACCGCCACGCGCAGGCTCTCGGTCTTGCCCTCGGTGTAGATCACGCCGCTCAGAGGCGGCACGTCGCTGTAGTCGCGGCCGTAGGCGGTCACGACGTAGCGCAAGTTCGCGAACTGGTCGTTGGTCGGATCGACGTCCAGCCAGCCGGCTTGCCCCATCAGCACCGAGATCCAGGCATGTGACGCGTCGGCGCCCTTCAGCTTCGTCGCGCCAGGTGGGGGATCGGTGCGCAGATAGCCGCTGACGTAGCGCGCGGGCAGGCCGATCGAGCGAAGGCAGGCGATGCCGACGTGGGCGAAGTCCTGGCAGACCCCCTGGCGTTGTGCGAACACCTCGGCCAGTGGAGTCCTGACCGAAGTCGATCCCGGCTTGTACTCGAACTCGGCGTGAATGCGATGGCAGAGGTCGGTGACCGCCTCCTGCAGCGGGCGGGCGGGCGTGAACGTCCGCGCAGCGTAGTCGGCAAACATCCCGGACGCCTGCACGAGCGGCGATTCGAGCGTGAACTGAACCGCATCGATCGGGTCTGGCGCATGTCCGCACCGCAGCGCGTCGCGGGCTTCCTCCCACGGCCGGTGGCCGGACAGCGACAGCTCGCTCGGGCGATCGTCAACCTCGACGACGCTCGTCGCGGTCACCGTCAGGGCGCGGTGCGGGCGGTGGATGGCGACGTACGACACCCGGTTGCCGAAATAATCCAAGCGCTCGCGATAGTCCTCGGGAGCTGGGTCGACGACCACTTCCGCCGAGAGACAGCGCTGCCCGTCGATCTCGCGGGGGAGCACGTGCAGCTGGCCGTAGCTGTCCGAGACGTCCGACTGGTATCGGTACTCCGTACGGTGGGTGACCTCGTAGGTCACGGCCATGGCGCTCATCCCTCGTCGTCTGGGCGACCGCGCGAATCGGCAGGACCGACAAGCGACCATCGGGGCAGCACATGTACGAAGTGGACGCGGTCGACCGCGTCGGCGGCCTCGATCAGCTTGACGCGAAGCGCGGTCAGGAAGCCGTCCAGCGCCGGCCGGTGCCCCGACTCGTCCCGGCCTACCAGCCCCGCGGTGTCGGCGAGGCGCAACGCCGTCGAAGCCTCCAGCACCAGCCGCTGCTCTTCGCGGAGCCGTCGATCGGCTCCGACCGGCAGGGCGTCAAGATCCTCGACCAGGCGGTTCAGGCCAAACGCGAGCGACCGGGGGTTGCCGTCGTCGAGCAGCAGCAGATCCAGCAGCGTCTCGAGCTGCGCGTGGGAACGGTATCGGCGACGGTAGGTCATGATGCTCTCCGCCGCCGTCAGCACCGACTCCAGCACCAGGCTGTCGGTCGCCGTCCCGCGCGTATGGCTCATCGTCGCGTGCAGCAGCGACAGCAGCTGCACGCCCCGCTCGAGCCGATACCCGGCGTCCATGAATCGCCAACCCAGGTCGCGGACCATGCTCTCGTTGACGAGCCCGCTGAGGGCGAGCAAGCTCTGCATCACCCGCTGCAGCGCGCCCGAGACGACCGCTTGCGGGTCGTGCATCGGTCCGTGAAGCTCCAGGATCTCGTGGTCGAGCGCGCCGACCACAAGCCACGTGTCGGAGGAGAGTTGATCGCGGACGGCGTAGGCGGAGTCCAGCAGCGCTCGGACCGAGTGCGCAAGTGTCCCGGGACGCTGTTCGTCGACGACCAGCTCGAGCAGCTCGCGGCCCGGAGAGGACAGCCGCTCCTGCGCGCCGGGCCCGACGAACCCCGGGTACGTCGTCGTCGTGTGCGTGACCGCCTGGAGCACCGCCCGCAGTGATTCGATCCCCGCCGGGTTGGCGCTGCCCTGGAAGTCGTTGCGGCGGTCATAGACGACCCGCAGCAGGCGGGTGATCGCCTCGGCCCGCTCGGCGTACCGCCCAAGCCACCACATGTTCTCGGCCGCGCGCGACGGGATCGAGGCCATCGGATCGATGCGCCGGACCGTCGGGCCCGAGTCGAGCCAGAACCCCGTCAGCCGTTCGGGCTCGGAGGCCAGGACCCACGTGTCCTTGCTGATCGCCCCCGCTTGGCTCGAGATCCGTACCGCCTCGCCGTCAGCAGCCACCCGCGTCAAGCCGCCGGGCATCACCGCATAGGAGTCGTTGCGTGGTACGGCGAACGTGCGCAACACGCTGCGACGCGGTGCGAGGCCGGCCGGCGTCAGCGTTGGAGCGCTCGCCATCCGCAGCGGCTCCTGCCCGACCCAAGCAATCGGCTGCGCCTCGATGCGCCGCTTGTACTGCTCGAGCTCCGCGGTGCTCAGGTGCCAGCCGAACACCGAGGCGGTCCCGGCGGTGCGCGACATCGGGCGCAGCACTAGCCGCTCAAGATTGGCCAGCACATACCGAAGTCCGTCCACTTCGCCGCACCACCAGGTCGGGACGCTGTCGAGCTTGAGCGGTCCTCCCAGCAGGTGCTGGGACAGCCGCGGCAGGAAGACCATCAGAGCCGGGTTCTCCAGTACGCCGGCACCGAGCGGGTTGACGATCGACACCGTGCCCGACCGCGCCGCCTCGACCAGCCCCGGCACTCCGAGCTGCGAGTCGGGCTTGAGCTCCAGCGGGTCGCAGAACCAGGCATCGACTCGACGGAGGATCACGTGGACCGGCTCGAGTTGCCCCAGCGAGCGCATCCATACCCGCCCCCGGCGCGTGACCAGATCCGAGCCTTCGACCAACGGAAAGCCCAGGCGTGAGGCGAGGAACGCGTGCTCGAATGCGGTCTCGTTCCAGGGCCCCGGTGTCAGGACGACGATCCTGGGGTCCTCGACCCCGGTGGGTGCCGCCGCCTGGAGGGCGACTCGCAACGACCGGAAGAACGGAGCCAGGCGATGGACCTGGGCGTCACGGTACAACGTGGGGAATACGCGCGAGATCACCGAGCGCGCCTGGAGCGCGTAGCCGAACCCCGAAGGTGCCTGAGTGCGGTCGGACAGTACGAGCGGGCGTCCGTCGCCGTCGCGGCCGATGTCGGCCGCATACGTGAACAGCTGGTGCGATCCCGGCAGTCGGATCTGGTCCCAGGGCCGTAGGAAGCCCGCGTGGCCGAACACGACCTCCGCCGGCAGCAGGCCCCGCCGCAACAGGTCGCGCTTGCCGTACAGGTCCGCCAGCAGCAGGTCGAGCAGCTCGGCGCGCTCGATCAGGCCGGTTTCGATCGTCTCCCACTCGCGGCTGGAGAGCACGGTCGGCACCGGATCCAGCAGCCACGGCTGCCCGGGGCGGGCGCCGGGCTCATATTGGTTGTAGACGACGCCGTCCTGGTCGACCAGGCGCGCCACCTCGGCCTGGCGTCGCAGCAGCTCCTCGATGCCGAGCTCGGAGAACACGTCGGCGAGATGAGCCCAATGTCGGCGAGGAACTCCCGCCGCATCGACCATCTCGTCATAGCAGCCGGCCAGCGGTTGGTAGCCGGCAGGCGGCGGCGTCGGGAGGGTTATCGTCATTGGTCTTCGCTCGGTACCTCGATGGCGCGCGGCAGGATCAGCACCGAGGGATGCAGTCCCCCGTGGAGCACCTCCACGTCGACCGCTTGCAGCGTGGTGGCGGTGGCCAGATTCTCGTCGGTGCCGGTGTTGCGCGCGTAGCGCGGGTGCGCGCCGGAGGACACCTGCAGTCGGATCCGGTGCCCGGCAGCGAAGCGGTGGGCGACCGGCCAGAGGTCAAAGGCGACCCGCCATGTGCCCTCGGGGGAGGGCTCTGACCGCCCGGGCGCGATCCGCTCCAGGGCATCGCACACATTCCGCGAGGCGCCGTCCGGGTCGACGTCGCAGACCCGTGCGAACACGTCGAAATACGGCGAGCTGGCGGCGACCCACAGCTCGACACGCACAGGGCCGATCGCTTCAAGAGTCGACTGCAGCGGCGCTGTGGTGTAGGTCAGTACATCTGCGCGGGCTTCGAGTGGGCGGTTGTCGACCACGGGCTCACGCGCCAGCAGAACGGGTCCACCCAGCGACGGGGTCGGCTCCCCAGGGTCGTACCGGTACCCGTCCCGTCCCTCAGACCCCCCCGCAGGCTTGTCCCGCAGCAGCCGTGCATCGTCGCCCAGCCACAAGGCGAGCTCGCCGGTCCCCGGCGGTGGCCAACTGGCCAGCTCGCGCCAGCCGCCGCCGGCACGCTCGCCGGTGACAAGTACGCGAACCGCCGCCTTGTGGAGCAGCCGGTCATCGTCCAGCAGGCGCGCGCGGAGCCATGCGAGCCCTTCGCGCACACCGGCGGCCAACAGACCCGGTGCTGTGTGCGTCCACGGGCCGATCACCAGCTGCGGGTGACGTCCGGCCGCTTGCAGCGCGCTGAAATCCTCCAGCATCCACGGCAGGAAGATGTCGTACCAGCCGCCGATGAGCTGCACGGGCGCCGCCACTTGCGCGACGCCGGCGGCGAAGTCCCTCGAGACCCAATACGCGTCCTCGCGCCCCGGGCTGGCCATCGCCTCCCGGAACCAGTCCACCTCGGCGCCGGTCGCCCGCTCGTCGAGGTGCCCCAGTGGCAGCTCGGAGAACAGCGCCGGCAGCCGGCGGACGCCGCGGACGATGGCCAGCGGGGCGAGCCGTCGCTCCTGCGCGGCGATGAGCACCAGCCACGACGCAGAGGTCTCCAGCGACAGGCTGCCGCTGGCGTAGGTCGGGCCGTGGAATTGCGAAGCGCTGACCTGGATCGCCACCGCCGCCAGGTCATTCCCGGCCTCTGGTGCGACCGCCCACTGCACCAATCCGAGGTAGCTCGGGCCGATCATCCCGATCCGCTCGCGATGCCATGGCTGCTCGCGGATCCAATCCAGCGTCGCCACGCCGTCGCCACGCTCATCGAACGGGCTGAACCGGCCCTCGGAGCCGAACGTCCCGCGCACACTCTGAATCAGGACCTGGAGCCCTCGCTCGGCCAGCAGTCGTCCGAACACCAGACCGAACAGCTGCCGGCGTCCATATGGGGAGCGCACCAGCACGGTCGGTTGGGGACGGTCGCGCTGGGACGAGGAGATCCAGCGGTCAGCCAGCAGCACGGCTCCGTCGGGCATCGGAACCCGCAGGTCACGCTCACACGCCACCTCGAGTGTCTGCGCTCGTGGTATCCCCATCCGTCGGGCAACGATCTCGCTCGCGACGCTCATCCCACGATCGTAGGCGGGTAAACGCCTGGCGGCGTTTACCTTGGGAGAAATCGGAGATTTCTCCGGCGTGTCGGTGTCCGGGTAAACGCCTGCGGCGCTTACCCGGTGTCGTGGAGCTCTGTCTTGCGCCGATCTGCTTCGCTTGGAGGGAAAGGGCGAAACGGCCGCGCTGCCGATCAGTCGTGGCCGATCAGAAGCCGGACGTCCTCGTAACGGCGCAGCCGCGCCGGCGAGGGCGGGTCCGGTGCTCGAAGCCGCGCCCGCAGCGCCGCGCGGTCGGCGGCCAGCAGCTCCAGTAGCTGGGGCTTGCCGCCCTGCTCCTCGGTGTCGATCACTACTGCGCTGCCGGGCCAGTTGTGCTCCAGGTAGCCGAGATAGTCGGCGGCCGATCCCCCGGGGGGCTCGTAGATCCAGCATCCGGTGTTCCAAAAGCGCGGTCCCGCGCCGGAGGGATGGGCGCTGACCCCGGCCAGCGGCTGATGGGTGTGGGCGAACACGAACCACCTCGCGTCGCGGTCCCAGCCGAGATTGGCGCACACGCGGGCGTACGCGGAAACCGCGGGCATCACCGACGCTCCAGGGGAAACCACGCGGGCGAGCACGAAGTCCGCCGTCGGGGTGTGGGTCCGGGGCGTTCCTCGCAGCCGAGCCTCGATCGACCGGCCGAGACGCGCGAGCTCGCGGCCGGGCCCCGCCACCAGCGCTACGAGGTGTCCCAGCCGGCGGAGATCAGCCTGGATCAGCTGCTCGGCGGCGGCGCCCTTGGGCAGCTGCGCCTCGATGAACAGCAACTCGGTCAGCGGCACCAGCGCTGCCTCGTAGTCGGCGATCGTGGGCGTCTCGCTGCGGCCGCCGGCGAGGCGCCAGAACCCGCCCTGAAGCAGCCGGTTGGGCACCGATCCGCGCACTTCGCCGTCGAGGTAGTGGCCGTGGCTGAGGATGACCTCGCCGACGCGACAGCGCGGATAGGCGATCTCGATCTCGGTGTCTGGGAGCCGGCGCCGCAGGAACGCCTCGAAGAAGAAGCTCTCGCGCCAGCGCTCGGTCAGCTCGCTGTCGGGGTGGCCGGTCGCGATCCGCAGCTCGATCAGCGCTTCGAGTCGGCGCACCAGAATGTGGTGATCGTGGTTGCCCGCAAGCCACACCAAGCGCTTACCGGACAGCGTCTCCGCCAGCAACTCCACCAGCCCGTCGGCCCGCTCAAATGCGTGCTCGATGCTCGCGAACAGGAGATCGACCAGGTCGCCGAGCAGCACGACCTCGTCCGCGCGCTCGAGCTCGGGACGCAACGCTTCCCGCGCCCAGGGGTAGGCGAGCAGGTCGTCCCCCGTCCACGCACCGAGGTGTGAGTCTGAGATCACCAGCGTGCGCATCGACCGGTAACAAAACCAGATTCACCGCGAGCTGTGGTCGCTGCCCAACGCCGCTCAGATCCCGATCTTCGCCGCGAGCCTCCCCCGGCTCACCGCATCCCGGAGCAGTTGATGGTCGCGTTCGTTCTGATCGGCGTAGGCGATCGAGAACTCGACGATCGCCCGGTCGAACTCCTCGGACTTCCCGAGGTAAGCCGCGATCGCGATCCGGTCGCCCGACCGGGCGTGGCCTCGAGCGAGGGTCCAGCCGCACATCTGACCCCATAGCTGCAGGCCCGCCGGGGTCATTCCGGCGACGTCGGCGGAGCCCTTCCAATCCCGCAACTGGCGGATGTAATAGTCGCGCTCGTAGCCCTCGAAATCGAACCGCTCCCAGCCGAGCAGAATGTCGCTCGCGGTCTGCATCAGATGCTGGCCGGCCACGACTCGGGCGCCATGGTTGGAGTACTTGCTCTTGGCGGTGAACCGCTCGAGCACGGACGCGTCGGCCTGCTTGACCTGCAGCAGCAGCGGCGAACCGACCTCGTCGAGCAGCAGCAGGATCCAGGCCTCGGTGCCCACGCTGCCGACACCGACCACCTTGCGGGCGAGGTGGACCAGCCGATAGCGGTCGAGCAGCTCCTGGCGATCGGGCGCCAGCGTGCGGTGATAGGAGCGTACGAACGTGTGCATCGCCTCCAACAGAACCTCGCTGTCGGTCTCGCCCGCCAACTCCTCCACCGGCAGGATCAGCGGTGGGTCGCTGAGGATCCTCGGCTCGCTCCCCGGCGTGTGGCAGAGCTTCTCGAACGCCTGGTGGCTGTCGTGTGCGCGCGCCTTGTTGATCGCTCGCCAAACGCTTGGCGTCCGCTTCTCATCGAGCAGCGACCGGAAGCGGGGCAGCAGCTCACTCATGTCGAGATGTGCGTACCAGACGTCGAGCATCGGTTTCCTCGACAGCTCGCGCATCGCCTGCCGGTAGGAGCGTACCGCCAGGCGCACGATCCGCTTTCGCTCCACCTCGGAAAGCTCGTTCTCGCGCCCGGCGATCTCGAGACTGGCGGCCAGCCGCTTGACGTCCCACTCCCACGGTCCTGGGGTGGTCTCATCAAAGTCGTTGACGTCGAAGAACAGGTGACGCTCCGGCGAGCCGAACATGCCGAAGTTCGATAGATGCGCGTCGCCGCATAGCTGAACGTTCAGTCCCGAATGTCGCGTCGTCGCCAGGTCGGAGGCCATCGCCAGCGCAGCGCCGCGAAAGTAGGTGAATGGCGATACGAGCATCCGCCCGTGCCGGATCGGGACGAGCTCCGGAACGCGCCGGCGCGCCTGCTCTTCCAGCAAGTCGATCGGGTTGGCTCGGCCGGCCGGCGGTTCCCAGACCGCGTGACTGGCGCGCGGAACCTCCGCCCGGGCGCGTTTGCCACGGGCCGATCGCTCCTCAGGCGTGAGGTGCTCGACCTCGGATTGTGACACGCGTAGACGGCCTGACTGGCCCGTGGACCGCGCCCGTGTAGCGACACCCGCGGCGCCATCCGACGCGTGATCAGCGTGCTCATGTTTGCTCTCCATTGCGGACCTCCACTCGTCGCGTCAGGAACCATCGGCCAGGCATCGCCTGCGCTGGCGCTCGGCTGCCGTCACCCACGCGACTTTCCAGTCGATCCGGCATCCGATCATCGATCAAATTACCACCCGCTCAGCCGCGGTCACAGCGGGTTGATCAAGTCCTCGTATGATCGCCCGGGTGAGCGCCGCGGATCCCGGCATGTTCGTGCTCCGGGGCGCGCTTCGCGCGGCGATCGTGATGCCCGTCGCGTTCGCGCTGTCGCTGGCCGTGCTGGGGGTCAAGCAGATGGCGCTGTTTGCCGCCTTCGGATCGTTGGCGTTGCTGGTGTTCGTCGATTTCGGCGGTGCATGGCGAGCGCGGCTGCGCGCGTATCTGGTCCTGGTCGCGGTCGGCGCGGCGCTGATCGCAGTGGGAACGCTGTGCTCCCGTTCGACCTGGCTGGCGACGGCCGCGATGGCGCTGGTCGGCTTCGCGATCTTGTTCGCGGGGGTGCTCGACCCCTACGTGGCGGCGGCGCACGCATCGGCGACACTCGCCTTCGTGTTACCGGTGATGGTCCCGGCGCCAGCGGCGGCGATCCCGGACCGGCTGGCGGGCTGGGGGCTCGCGGGGGCTCTTTGCATCCCCGCGACGCTGCTGCTGTGGCCGGCGCGTCCGCGGGATGCGATCCGTCACGGCGCGGCCGAGGCGCTGCGCTCGCTGGCGACGCTGGTGCAGGCCGGGGCCGGCGGCGATGAGGCTGTCGTCGCCGCGGCCGACGACGCGGCGCGGGCGGCGACGATCGCGGTGAGGAGTCGCTTCTTCGCGGTCGCCAACCGCCCGAGCGGGACGAGCGGGAGGATCGCCGGTCTGGCGCGCCTGATCGACGATCTCGGGTGGCTGCGCCAGATCGCGGCGCTGGTTCCCGTTGTGGCGGCCAGTGATGCGCCGTGTCCCGCGCTACGAGCTGAGATCGCGACCACGGTGCCGGTCGCGCTGCGCAGCGTGGCCGCGCATCTCGAGGGGCGCGCCGCTGAGGCGGAGCGCGATCTGGAGCGCGTCAGACGGGCGAGCGGGACGCTCGGCCATGCGTTGCTGGAGCACTTCGAGCGCTTGCCGGTGGATCGGGATGAGGTCGCGGCCGGGCGCCAGCTGGACGAGGCATATCGGGCGCGTCAGCTGTCGTTCGCCACTCTGCAGGCCGGCTACCACGCGCTGCAAGCCCGCGGCGAGTCTCCGCCGGGCTTTCCAACCGAGAACCGCAGGACGCGACTCGGCGCGACCAGTGCAACGCTCCGCGCCCAAGCCGACTGGCGCTCGGTGTGGTTGCGCAACAGCCTGCGCGGAGCGCTCGGCTTGGCGCTGGCCGTTCTCGTCGGCCAGCTGAGCGACCTCCAGCACGCTTTCTGGATCGTGCTCGGCACGATGTCGGTGTTGCGATCCAACGCGTTGTCGACCAGCGCGAGGTTCGCCTCGGCGCTGCTGGGCACGCTGGCGGGAATCGTCACCGGGGGGCTGCTCGTCGCACTTGTGGGCAGCCACGTAGGCGTGCTGTGGGCGGTGCTGCCGGTGGCCGTGCTGCTCGCGGCCTACACCCAGACGATTTCGTTCGCGGCCGGGCAGGCGGCGTTCACGGTCGTCGTCCTGGTGCTGTTCAACCTGCTCGACCCCGTGGGCTGGATGGTCGGGCTGGTCCGCGTCGAGGACGTCGCGGCCGGGGCGGCCGTGAGTCTGCTCGTCGGGGTTCTGATCTGGCCGCGGGGTGCGAGTGCGGTCCTGCGTAAGGCGCTCGGGGCGGCGTACGTAAGCGCGGCCGGCTACCTCGACGCGACGATCACAGCGCGGCTCGGCACCGGCGGTGAGTCCTCGTCCGGTTCCGCCGCCGATGATGCGTCCGAAACAGCGCAATTGCTCGACGCCACCGTGCGCGACTATGTGGCCGAGCGTAGCTTCGCCCGCGGCCGACTCGACGATCTCACCGTACTGGTCGCCGGCGCCAGCCGGCTGCGACGGGTCGCGCGGCTGCTCCAAGACGCCCACACGCTCGGACGGCTGGCGCCCATCAGCGACGACCTGCCGCATCTGGTACGGATCCGCGACGGGTTTGAAGCCGAGCGACGCGCCCGTTGCGATTGGTACGCGATGCTCGGGGAATCGGTCTCGGACGGGATGCCTCCACCGCCCACGGAGCTAGGTCAGCGGCAGTCGAGCACCGCGTATCCGGCACGGGTGGTGCTCGAGCGTCCGGTCGCCCGGGGCGTGCCGCCGGGGCTGGCGATCGCCTGGGCTCATCGCGACCTCGAGATGCTCGCGGAGCTGGAGCCGGCGCTCGCGGCGGCCGCGAGGCGGATCATCGAGGCCGGGTGAGGCCAAGCGGGCCGCCGACCCGCCCTGTTGGATGATGCCGCTATACGATGCGCCGTGATGGCGAAGATCAAAGTGCGCAGTCCGGTCGTGGAGCTCGACGGCGACGAGATGACCCGGATCATCTGGTCCTTTATCAAGGACCAGCTGATCCTGCCGTATCTGGATGTCGAGCTGGAGTACTACGACCTGGGGATCGAGAGCCGTGACGCAACCGATGACCAGATCACGATCGACGCGGCCAACGCGATCAAGCGGCATGGGGTCGGCGTCAAGTGCGCGACGATCACCCCGGACGAAGCTCGTGTGCAGGAGTTCGGCCTGAAGCAGATGTACCGGTCGCCCAACGGCACGATCCGCAACATCCTTGGCGGGGTCATCTTCCGCGCACCGATCGTGATCAGCAACATTCCTCGGCTCGTGCCCAGTTGGACCAAGCCGATCATCATCGGCCGCCACGCGTTTGGCGACCAGTACCGAGCCACCGATATGTTGGTGCCTGGGGAGGGAACCCTCACGCTCACGTTCACCCCCAAGGACGGCGGCGAGCCGATCGAGCTGAACGTGTTCGATTTCCCGGCCTCGGGCGTTGCGATGTCGATGTACAACCTCGATGGCTCGATCCGGGACTTCGCTCGAGCCTCGATGCGCTACGGCCTCGACCGCGGCCTGCCCGTGTACCTGTCGACCAAGAACACGATCCTCAAGACCTACGACGGCCGCTTCAAAGACCTCTTCGCCGAGATCTTCGAGACCGAGTTCAAGGCCGACTTCGAGTCCGCAGGCATCACCTACGAGCATCGACTGATCGACGACATGGTCGCGGCGGCGCTGAAGTGGGAAGGCGGCTATGTCTGGGCGTGCAAGAACTACGACGGCGACGTGCAATCCGACACCGTGGCGCAGGGGTTCGGCTCCCTCGGGTTGATGACCAGCGTGCTGATCACGCCCGACGGCAAAACGGTCGAGGCCGAGGCCGCCCATGGCACGGTGACCCGGCACTATCGCCAGCATCAGGTGGGCAACCCGACCTCAACCAACCCGATCGCTTCGATCTTCGCCTGGACCCAAGGGCTGTCCTACCGCGGCAAGATGGACTCCACGCCTGAGGTGACGGAGTTCGCGCAGGCGCTCGAACGGGTCTGCGTGGAGACGGTCCAGAGCGGCAAGATGACCAAGGATCTGGCTGCGCTGATCGGCCCCGATCAACCGTCGCAGACGACGCAGGAGTTCCTCGGTTCAATCGACGAGAACCTGGAGCGCGCGATGGGCGCCTGAGCCCGACCACCCCGGAGCGTCGATGCGCGCGTCCGACCGGGGCGGCAAGGTTCGAGCGCAGGCAAGAACCGGGGTTGCTATCAGAACCGGGGTTGCTATCAGGGGTTCCGGTACGATTGGCGTCAGGTTGTCGGACGCCGACGCGGGACGTCCCGTCGGCGGAGCGACCATTCCGTATCAACTGATTCACGGAGGATTAAGTTGCATGGCGAGCACCGCGCGGGGTGTCGACGGGAACGGCAGCGAAGGCTGGACGCCGGAGATCGCCTATCTCCGCGGCGCGTTTGAGGACGCGCCGATCGGGATCGCCCTGGTCAGCATCGACCCGGATTCCGCCGGGAGCTTCTTGCGCGTCAACCGGGCGTTGTGCGAGCTGACGGGTCATACGCCTCAGTCGCTCGCGCTGACCGATTTTCACTCGATCCTGCACCCGGGCGACGTGGATGTCGATGAGTCGGCGATGCAGAAGCTGTTGGCCGGCGATCTGGTCAGCTTCCAGCTCGAGCAGCGCCTACTAGATGCTCGACGCCACGTGGTGTGGGTGATGGTCAACGTGTCGCTCGTCCGCGACGCGAACGGCAAGCCGCTGTACGCGATCCGGCAGCTACAGGACATCGAGGAGCGCAAGCGATTCGAGGTCGAGCTGGGCTACCTGGCCGACCACGACCCGCTGACGGGGCTGTTCAATCGCCGCGGTTTCATTCGCGAGCTCACGAACCACCTCGCTTACGAGCGCCGTTACGACGGCGGTGGCGCCGTGCTGTTCGTCGACCTCGACGACTTCAAGTATGTCAACGACACGATGGGGCATGCCGCCGGCGATGAGGTGATCAGCGACGTTGCTCGGATCATGCTGCGACGCCTGCGCGAGACGGATGTCGTCGCGCGCCTCGGCGGCGATGAGTTCGCCGTGCTACTGCCCCACGCGAGCACCGGCGATGCGCAAATTCTGTCCGAAAGCCTGCTTCAGAGGATCAGGGACGGGGTCGGACTCAAACTGGGTGACGGCCGGCGCGTGTCGGTGAGCATCGGGGTCGCCGACATCACGAAGCTGGGAAAGGACCTGACCGCGGATGACATCCTGGTCGATGCGGATCTGGCGATGTACGCGGCCAAGGAGTCCGGCAAGGATCGCGTCGAGGTCGCCAGCGAGGCGACGCGCGGGAGGATGAGATCACGGGTCACCTGGGCTGAACGCGTCCGGCGCGGCGTGCGCGAAGACGCGTTCGTGCTTCATGGGCAGCCGATCGTCGACCTCGGCAGCGACACCGTCTCGCAGTGGGAGCTGCTGCTGCGGCTACCTGGGGAGGGCGACGAGCTGATCCTGCCGGCGCAGTTCCTGTACACGGCGGAGCGCTCGGGCTTGATCTTGGAAATCGACCGCTGGGTCGTGAGCGAGGGAATCCGACTGATCGCCGAGCACCGCGACGCCGGTCGGGACCTGCGTCTGGAGGTCAATCTATCGGGCCGCTCAGTCGGGGACCCGGCGTTGTTGGCGCTGATCGAAAAGCAGCTGGGGGAGACCTCGATCGATCCCGCGAACCTCGTGCTGGAGGTCACCGAAACCGCCGCGATCGCCAACATGGACCGGGCACGCAGCTTCGCCTCGAGCCTCAGCGACCTCGGCTGCCGGTTCGCACTGGATGACTTCGGCGCCGGGTTCGGGTCGTTCTACTACCTCAAGTACATCCCGTTCGACTACGTGAAGATCGACGGTGAGTTCATCCGCAATCTCCCGGCCAGCACCACCGACCAGCTGATCCTCGACTCGATCGTGCAGATGTCAAAAGGGCTTGGCAAGCGCACGATCGCCGAGTTCGTCGGCGACGATGAGACGATCGACGTGCTCAAGCACCACGGCGTGGACTACGCACAGGGCTATCACCTGGGCAGACCCCAGCCATTGGCGGAGGCTCTGGCTCTATGAGCCGTTGTGCGAGCCGGCGACGTCGTCGGGCTGAGCGGAGGAGCATTCGCCTTCGCCGGCGTACTCCGCTGCGGACTCCGACGGAGCTGAGACGGGGGCCCAGACCCGCTCGCCGCCGGACTCCGATGAGCCTGGAACCGGTGCCGAGACCCGCTCGCCGCCGGACTCCGATGAGCCTGGAACCGGTGCCGAGACCCGCTCGCCGTCGGACTCCGATGAGCCGGGAACAGGGACCCAGGCCCTCTCGGGCTCGGCGGGGAAGCGGTCGGCGGCCTCTCCGGCAAGCGACAGTAACCCGGTGGCAACGTTCCGGACGTCCTCGATCAGCCGTGCGCGTTCGCGCCACACCGAGTCGGTCTCGCTGTCGAGCTCGCGTAGCTGCCGACTCGCTCCCTGAGTGATCGCGACCGCGTTGGACGCGGCGTTGGCGATGCACAGGTCGGCCTGGGCCTGCGCCCGCCGGATGGTTTCCTGGGCCTGGTCGTGAGCGGTGCTGAGGATCGCCGCCGTCTGCTCGCCGATCCGCTCGATCTCCTGCGAGACCGCGGTCGGCGCACGTCCCTTCAGCTCGTCGAGCTCGCGCTCGAGGTCGGTGATGCGCGCATCGACCGCGGCGCGGTCGTAGCCTCGTCGGGCGATCGGAAACCGGTGCGCGATCGGGTCCCACAGCTCCGGGGTCTCGGTCACGGTTGGATCCTCGGCGCCGCCGCCCGATTCCCAGCTCGCCGGCTCTCCGTTGGGTTCGTCAAAGCCGCCGAACGCTCGCGCCAGGCGATCGCTCAGGTCAGCAAAGCGTGAACCGGCGGTCCGCCGCTTCATCGGCTCGTCGATCGTCGCCTCGGGTCTATCGAAGTCGCTCATAAACACTCCTTCACGCGTCTTACGATCACGGGGCTGTTCGCCGTGGGGGATGGCATCCCTCTGCGCCAACCAGGTGCGGCAGCGATCCTGCAGGCGGTGAGTCCAGCCGGTTCTGGGGTCATAATCGGCGTCGGGGATCCCTACTGCCTAGCAAAGGAACATTCGATGCAGCTAATTTCGTCTTCCTCGAAGCGGCTGATCGGGGCGGTGGTGCTCGCCGGCGCCGCGGCGTTGGGACTGCTGGCCGCGTTGGCCGCCACCGCCTCGCCGGCGGCGGCCGTTCAACCCGGCTTGGCAGCCACGCCCAGATGCGCGGCGTCCGGGCTGGTGATCTGGCTGGATACCGACGGCAACGGTGCCGCGGGCAGCACGTTCTACAACCTCCATTTCACCAACCTGTCCGGGCGGACCTGCACCTTGTTCGGCTATCCGGGGGTGTCCGCGGTCAACCTCGCCGGTCGCCAGCTCGGCCGTGCCGCGTCCCGCGACAGCTCTCGGAGGCCGCGCACGATCAGGCTCGCCAACCGCGCGACCGCGACGACGACGCTGAGGATCGTCGACGCCGGCAACTTCGTCAGCACCAGTTGCAGCCCGGTGACCGCCGCGGGGCTGCGCGTGTTCCCGCCGAACGGAGCGGCATCCAAGCTGGTCCCATTCCCGTTCGCTGCGTGCTCGCGCATCGGGCCGGCGTTCCTGACCGTACGGGCGGTGAGATAGGCCGAATCAGGGCCACGGGCGCGACGGCCGTCTCCACGCCCACACGGGCAGGATCATCAACGCCGCGGCGACAGCGCGATGATCGCGGTCGAGTCGCCTAGATTCCGTAGCGACTACGCACGGTCATCCGGAAGCTGCGCACCCGGGCTGTGCCCCGACGCCAGGCTGTCGACACCACGGGGTGACATAGCTTGGTCACCACAGCGGCCGCGATCAGCGTGCCGACGAACGGCCGGTCAGTCGATTTCACGCCCACGATGCTGTTCATCGATTCCTTCACCACCGTGGCGCCGATGAAACTGTCGCCGAGCGACGGCGGGGTGGATCCCACTTGACGCGCGCGCGACGCGCCGCGTTGCAGCCCCTCTACCACCGCCCCGGCCGCGATCAGCGTAATCAGCAGCGACTGGTCACGCTGGACTCCGAACAGCCGCGCGATGAACCGGCTCCACGCCTGGTTCAGCAGGCGGGACAGAATTATCACGTCGCCTACCAGCAGCCGCCTGCCGCCGGAATGCTGATGATCGCCAATCACGCGACCGTGAACCCTATCGCGGCGCGGCGCCGTTCGCGCTCGGGCGCGACGGGGAGCGCTCGCGCGACGGACGGTTCACAACAGGACCCGGCGTCTGAGGTTACGCAGGCCCAGCGTCAGAAACAGCGCGCAGAATCCAACCAGCACCGGACAGATGATCTACAGGTGCATGTATGGCCGATCGGGATTCGGGGCAGTGCTCCCAGCCGCGCCCGGGCTGCAGTCATCTCCGCGGGGAGGTAGGTTTGCCAATGCAGAGCGATTGGTGAGGATCAGGAGAGGCGGAACCGAGTTGGCTCTCAAGGAGGGAGATCTCGAGGCGGAGCTGATCAGGACGCTGTGCGCGCGGGTCCGCGAGCGACTGCCGGAGGAGCAGGCACCGCCGTGCTTGGCGTTCGTTCGCCAGTACTACCACTGGATCCCGGCCGAGGATCTGGCCGAGCGGGGGGAGCCGGAGTTGTACGGTGCGGCGCTCAGCCACTGGAGGGCGGCCAAGCGGCGCCAGGCAGGACGCTCCAAGGTCGAGGTCTACAACCCGAACCTGGAGCGGGACGGCTGGCAATCCCCGCATACCGTGGTCCAGGTCGTCAGCGATGACATGCCGTTCATCGTCGACTCGGTGACCATGGAGCTGACGCGGCAGGCGTGCGCCATCGACCTCGTGATCCATCCGGTGATCCGCGTGCGGCGGGATGGCGAAGGCGACCTGGTGGAGGTGCTCGAACCCGGTCAAACCACACCGGGTGCGGTGAGCGAATCGGTGATCCATGCGGAGGTCGTGCGTCAGCCCGATCCCCAGCGGCTCGCCGAGCTGAGCCGCGGAATCGAGCGGGTCCTGGCCGAGGTGCGAGCGGCGGTCGAGGATTGGCACGCGATGCGTGACAAGGCGCGGGCGCTCGTGGGCGAGCCGCAACAGCGACCACTGCCGGTCAGTCGCGAGGAGCTGGAGGAGTCCCGGAGCTTCCTCGCATGGCTCGCCGATGACCACTTCACCTTCCTCGGCTACCGCGAATACCAACTGGTCGCCGACGAGCACCAGGGCGGGCTCCAGGTGGTCCCGGGATCGGGCCTGGGGATTCTCCGTGGGGCGCCGGCGACGCCATATACGCGGCTTGATCCAAAAGCGCTCGCGCTGGCTCGCTCACCCCACGCTCTCGTGCTCACCAAGGCCAACTCGCGCGCAACCGTTCACCGTCCCGCGTACCTGGACTACATCGGCGTGAAGATCTTCGGCTCCGACGGCCAGGTGATCGGCGAGCGCCGCTTCCTTGGCCTGTTCACCACTTCGGCGTACCGGTCGAGCCCCAGAGAGATCCCGTTGCTGCGCGGCAAGGTGCGCAGCGTGCTGGCCCGCGCCGGGTTCCCCCCCGCCAGTCACGACGCGAAGGCGCTGCTCGAGATCCTCGAATCTCATCCGCGGGATTCGCTATTTCAGATCGAGGCTGACGACCTGTTCGACATCGCGATCGGGATCCTCGGGCTCGGCGAGCGTCAGCGCGTGCGGCTGTTCGTCCACCACGACCAGCTCAATCGCTTCATCTCGTGCTTGGTGTGCATTCCGCGCGACCGTTTCAACACCGAGAACCGCGAGCGCGTCGAGCGGATCCTCGCCGAATCGTTCAGCGGGAGCGAGGTGGATTGGAGCCTCCAGCTGTCTGAGTCGCTGCAGGTGCGGGTGAATTACGTCGTTCATTGCCCGAACGGGAGGCCGGTCGGCTACGACGTGGCCGAGATCGAGGCGCGCGTCGTTGAGGCAACCCGCGCCTGGAGCGACGACCTCCGCGCAGCGCTGATCGACGAGCTCGGAGAGGAGCCGGGGCTTCGCCTGCACGCGCGATACCAATCCGCGTTCCCGGCCGCCTACCGGGCCGACTGGGAAGCGCGATCGGCCGTGGAGGACATCAGCCGAATCGGCGAGCTGGCGCGCACCAACCAGCCGATCATCTCGCTGTACCGGCCGCTGCCCTCGGCGCGTGACGTCGTCCGCTGCAAGCTGTTCAGCGCCGCTGGCGTCTCCCTGTCGGACGTGGTGCCGACGTTCGAGCATATGGGCGCCAGGGTGGTGGACGAGCGCCCGTACGAGATCACCCCCGGCGACACGGCCGCAGTGTGGATCTACGACTTCGGTTTGCGCTGTCCGGGCGAGAACCTCGACCGCGTCCGTGAGGCCTTCCACGACACCTTCCTCGGGGTCTGGCGCGGAGACTTGGAGGATGACGGGCTCAACGGCCTGGTGCTGGTCGCGGGCCTCAGTGGACGCGAGATAACGCTCGTCCGGGCAATCGCCAAGTACTTGCGGCAGGCCGGGTTTGCGTTCTCCGACCGCTACATGGAGCGAACGCTGATCGGCCACCCGGAGGTCGCGATTCTGCTCGTGAAGCTGTTCCGCGCTCGCTTCGATCCCGACGCTCTCGACGCCCCCGGCGCCGAGTTGCTCGCCCGCCAGACCGAGGAGGCAATCGACGCGGTGGCCAGCCTCGATGAGGACCGGATTCTGCGCAGCTTCCTGGTGGTGGTCCGCGCGATCCTGCGCACGAACCACTTCCGGGTCCAGTTGTCCGGCCGGCCGCGACCATTCCTGTCGTTCAAGCTCGACCCGTCCGAGTTGCCGATGTTGCCGTTGCCGCGGCCGCGGTTCGAGATCTTCGTCTACTCGCCCCGGGTCGAGGGCGTCCACATGCGCGGCGGGAAGGTGGCGCGCGGCGGGCTGCGCTGGTCCGACCGTCGTGAGGACTTCCGCACGGAGGTCCTCGGGCTGATGAAGGCGCAGATGGTGAAGAACGCGTTGATCGTGCCGGTCGGGTCGAAGGGCGGCTTCGTCGTCAAGCGCCCGCCGGCTGAGGGGGGCCGGCAGGCCCAGGTCGAGGAGGCGATCAGCTGCTACCGGACGTTCCTCTGCGGCCTGCTCGACCTGACCGACAACATCGTCGCCGGCGAGGTGATCGCACCCGAGGGCGTGGTCCGCTACGACGAGGATGATCCGTATCTGGTCGTAGCGGCTGACAAGGGCACCGCCTCGTTCTCGGACATCGCCAACGAGGTCTCGGCGAGCTACGGCTTCTGGCTCGGCGATGCGTTCGCGTCCGGAGGCTCGCAAGGCTACGACCACAAGCAGATGGGGATCACCGCCCGTGGCGCCTGGGAGTCGGTCAAGCGTCACTTCCGCGAGCTTGGCACCGACGTGCAGAGCACCGACTTCACCGTCGTCGGCATCGGTGACATGTCCGGCGACGTGTTCGGGAACGGGATGCTCCTGTCCCGCCACATCAGGCTGCTGGGCGCGTTCAACCACCTGCACGTGTTCCTGGACCCGGACCCGGACCCGGAGGCGAGCTTCGCCGAACGCGCGCGACTGTTCGCGCTGCCCCGCTCGTCCTGGAGCGATTACGACGCGGCTCTGATCTCTGAGGGCGGCGGTGTCTTCCCCCGCACCGCCAAGTCGATCCCGATCTCCCCACAGGTACAGGAGGGGCTGGGGATCGAAGCGACGCGGCTGGCGCCGGCCGATCTGATCCGAGCGCTGTTGCGGGCCCCCGCGGACCTGCTGTGGGCGGGCGGCATCGGCACCTACGTCAAGGCCTCGGGTGAGACCAACGCCGACGCTGGCGACAAGGCCAACGACGCGGTCCGAGTCGACGGTTCGGAGCTGCGCTGCCGGGTCGTCTGTGAAGGCGGGAACCTGGGCTTCACGCAACGGGGGCGAATCGAATACGCGTTCAGCGGCGGCCCCGAGCAGGTGGGCGGCCGGATCAACACCGACGCGATCGACAACGTGGCCGGCGTCAACTGCTCAGACCACGAGGTGAACATCAAGATCCTGCTGGGCACGCTGCTTGCGGATCGCCAGATCGACCAGCGCCGGCGCAACGAGTTGCTGGTCCAGATGACCGATGCGGTCGCCGACCAGGTGCTGGACGGCAGCTATACGCAGACCCAGGCGATCAGCCTCGCGCTCTCTCAAGCCGTGCCGATGATCGACGTTCACGCGCGACTGATCCGCCATCTCGAACGGGCGGCCGGGCTGAAGCGAGAGCTGGAGTTCCTGCCAAGCGACAGGACGATCTCCGCGCGCAAATCTGGTCATCAGGGCCTACTCGCCCCCGAGCTGGCGATCGTGATGGCGTATTGCAAGATCCATTTGTATGTCGAGCTGCTGGACTCCGACCTGCCCGAGGACCCCTACCTCGCGCACGATCTCGAACGCTACTTCCCGCCCCCCTTGGGCGAGGGACGAGCTCGGGATCCGGCCTTGCCTGATCACACGCCGCCCGGGTCATTCGGCTCCGAGCGCTACGGCGCGCAGATGCGCGCCCACCGGCTACGCCGCGAGATCATCGCGACGATGGTGGCCAACCAGCTCGTCGACCGGGCCGGCACGACGTTTGCCTTCCGGCTCGCGGAGGAAACGGGCGCGCCCGTCTCCCACTTGGCGAGGGCCTATGCCGTCGCCCGCGAGGTGTTCGAGATGCGCTCGTTCTGGTCCGCCGTCGAACAGCTCGATAACCAGATCGAGGCCGCGACCCAGATCTCGATGCTGCTGGAGGCGCGACGGCTGGTGGAGCGCGCCACGCGATGGCTGGTGCGGGCAGAGGCCCGCGCAATCGACATCGAGCAGAGCATGCGTCGCTACCAGCCCGGCGCCAGGTTGCTGGGCGCCGCTCTGCCCCAGGTGCTTCACGGCGCCGACCGAGAGGCGTACGAGGAGCGGCTGGGCGAGCTGGCGGCGGCCGGGGTGCCGTTCGAGCTGGCGAAACGGGTCGCGAGCATGCCGGCGCTGCTATCCGTGTTCGACATTGTCGAAGACGCGGCCGGAACCGGCCGCGATCAGGCAACGGTGACGATGGCCTACTTCACCCTCGGCTCGCGACTCGAGCTCGATTGGCTGCGCGACCGAATCCTCGAGCTGCCGCGCGCCGATCGGTGGCAGGCGCTCGCCCGGGCGGCCTTGCGCGACGATCTCTACAGCCTTCACCGGTCGCTGACCCATGATGTGATCGAGGTCGGCGATTCGCAGATGAACAGCGAGCAGGCGATCGACATCTGGTGGCGTCGCAACGCCGAAGCGGTTCAGCGCTGCCTCGCCGTGCTGGCCGACATCAAGGCGTCGCGAACCTACGACACCACGACGCTGCCGGTGGCTTTGCGGGAGCTGCGCAATCTGATCCGCCTGGCCGCTCAGCGACCGTGAACCGGCGCGCGGCGGACCGCGCATCCGGCCCGTCTGATCGAGCTCAACGCTGTCGCCGCGTAGCCCGGACGAACACCAGCAGATCAATCACACCGGCGAGGAAGAACGCGATCGGTCCCGTGATAAGCCGGGCTGGGAGCCTCCACAACACCGCCCCAAGCTATCGTCTGCACGCGATGGCGTCTGTCAAGACAAATGTAACCGCGCTCCCCGAGTCACGGGTGCGGGTCGAGGCCGAGGTCCCCGCCGATGAGGTCGAGCGTCGGGTTCAGCAGGCGGCGAGGGAGCTCGGACGCCAGATGCGGATCCCCGGCTTTCGTAAGGGCAAGGTGCCGCCCCCGGTCGTGATTCGCCGTCTGGGACGGGAAACGGTGCTCGACGAGGCGCTGCGGAAGTCACTGGGGAGCTGGTACGTGGACGCGATCGACGGCGCCGGCATCGCGCCCGTCGGCGAACCCGAGTTGGATGTCGGCGACCTGCCCGGCGAGGGCGAGCCGCTCGCCTTCTCGATCGAGATCGGTGTGCTGCCGCGGGCCAAGCTGGGTGAGTACAAGGGCTTGGAGGTGGGCCGCCGAGAGCCGCAGGTCGACCCCGCATCGATCGACGAGCAGCTCGAGCAGCTGCGGGATCGCTTCGCCACGCTGGAAACGGTGGAGCGCCCGGCACAGAACGGGGACCGCGTCGTGGTCGACTATCTCGGCAAGATCGGCGATCAGCCGTTCGAGGGCGGAGAAGGACGCGACCAGCTGGTCGAGCTCGGCGCGGGACGGCTGGTCCCCGGGTTCGAGGAGCAGCTGCTGGGGACCAGCGCAGGCGAGCAATCGATCGTCGAGCTGACCTTTCCCGCCGAGTATCCCGGAGATCTCGGCGGTAAGGAGGCGACCTTCGAAGTTTCGGTCAGCGAGGTCAAAGCAAAGCGTTTGCCGGAGCTCGACGACGAGTTCGCGTCGCAGGCCGGCGGTTTCGACACGCTGAGCGAGCTGCGCGAGGACATCGTCGCGCGGCTCCAGGAGGCGGACGCGCGGTCGATCGACCAGGAGTTCGCAGAGGCCGTGCTGGGCGCTGCGGGAGCGCAGGCGGAGCTCGAGTTACCGGACCAGCTCGTCCACGCCCGGGCGCATGAGATGTTGGAGCGGACGCTCTCGGCGTTGACGCGGCAAGGCATCTCCAAGGACGCCTATCTGCGAATCACCGGCAAGGACGAGGAGACACTCGCCCACGAGGCGGAGCCTGAAGCGGCCAACGCGCTGCGGCGCGAGGCGGTCCTATCCGCGGTCGTGGACGCCGAACAGATCCAGCCCAGCGATGAGGAGCTGCTCGAAGCGCTCAGGCCAACGGCCCAACGCGATGGAACCGAGCCCGAGGAGCTGATCGAGCAGCTCCGCAAGAGCGGTCGCTTGGAAGGGCTGCGCGAGGACGTCGCAAACCGCCTGGCGCTGGAGCTACTGGTGCGCGAAGCGACACCGATCACCGTCGAGCAGGCCAGCGCACGCGAGAAGCTCTGGACACCCGGCAAGGACGAACCCGAGGGCGGCCCCGGCCAAATCTGGACACCCGGCGGCTGAGAAATCCGCTCCAGTTACGTACTGAATCATGGGCACGGCTTGGGCGGATTTCTCGATTGCTAGAGTCGGCAGGATTCCGGCGCAGGATGCGAAAGAAGCGAGAGCATGAGCCCACTGGTACCGATGGTTGTCGAGCAAACGTCCCGCGGGGAACGCGCCTTCGACATCTATAGCCGTCTGCTCAATGAGCGGATCATCTTCCTCGGCACTCCAGTCGACGACCAGATCGCGAACCTGATCGTCGCCCAACTGCTGCACCTGGAATCCGAGGATCCCGACAAGGACATCTCCGTGTACGTCAACTCCCCCGGCGGGTCGGTCTACGCGGGGCTCGCGATCTACGACACGATGCAGTTCATCAAGCCCGACGTGTCGACGATCTGCGTCGGCATTGCGATGTCGATGGGGGCGCTGCTGCTGGCCGGCGGAGCGCACGGCAAGCGGATGGCGCTGCCGAATGCCAAAATCCTGATCCACCAGGTGTCCTCGAGCTTTCAAGGTCAAGCGACCGATATCGAGATCCACGCCAGGGAGATCATCGACGTTCGTCGCCGGCTGGATGAGATCATCGCCAACCACACCGGGCAGGATCTCGACAAGGTGCGTCGCGATACCGAGCGTGACTACTTCATGAGCTCTGAGGAGGCCAAGGAGTACGGAATCATCGATCGGGTGATCTCGCAGCACTGAGGCACTAGTCTTAGGCTTGGAGATCGGCGACCGAGCCGAGCTCCGGGAGAGGATTAATGGCACGTCCCACCGACTCCAACGAACAGCTTCTCTGCAGCTTCTGTGGGAAGTCCCAACGGCAGGTCAAGAAGCTGATCGCCGGTCCAGGCGTCTACATCTGCGATGAGTGCATCGATCTCTGCAACGAGATCATCGACGAGGAGCTCACCGCTCCGCCAAGCTTCGACATCGAGAACCTCCCCAAGCCGCGGGAGATCTACGACGTCCTGAACGAGTACGTGGTCGGCCAGGAGCAGGCCAAGCGCTCGCTCTCGGTCGCGGTGTACAACCACTACAAGCGCGTCCAGATGATGCAGTCCGATGAGAATGACATCGAGCTGCAGAAATCCAACATCCTGCTGCTCGGCCCGACCGGCTGCGGTAAGACCCTGCTCGCCCAGACGCTGGCGAAGATCCTCAACGTACCGTTCGCGATCGCGGACGCCACCGCTCTGACCGAGGCCGGCTATGTCGGCGAGGACGTGGAGAACATTCTCCTGAAGCTGATCCAGGCCGCCGATTACGACGTCAAGAAGGCCGAGACCGGGATCATCTACATCGACGAGGTGGACAAGATCGCCCGCAAGGCCGACAACCCCTCGATCACGCGCGACGTCTCGGGCGAGGGGGTTCAGCAGGCGCTGCTCAAGATCCTCGAGGGGACCACCGCCTCGGTGCCGCCGCAGGGAGGTCGTAAGCACCCCCATCAGGAGTTCCTGTCGATCGACACCACCAACGTGCTGTTCATCTGTGGCGGAGCGTTTGCGCAGCTCGACCGCGTGATCGAGCGCAGGATCGGACATCAGGGCGTCGGATTCAGCGCCGCGATCCAATCCAAGGAACAGCGTGACACCGGCGAGATCTTCGAGCACTGCCTGCCCGAAGATCTGATCCAGTACGGGCTGATTCCCGAGTTCATCGGGCGCCTGCCCGTGATGTCGGCGATCCATCAGCTCTCGCGCGATGAGTTGATGCAGATCCTGACCGAGCCCCGCAACGCGCTCGTCAAGCAGTTCCAGCGCTTCTTCCAGTTCGATGGGATCGAGCTGGTGTTTGCCGACGAGGCCCTGTCGTCGATCGCCGACAAGGCGCTCGAGCGTGAGACGGGGGCCCGTGGCCTGCGCTCGATCATCGAGGAGGTCCTGCTCGAGGTGCAATTCGAGCTTCCCTCACGCCGTGATGTGCGCAAGTGCGTCGTCACCCGGGAGACGATCGACAAGGGCGTCTCGCCGACCCTCGTCACCGTCGCCGTGCCCGAGGAGGAGAAGGATGAGGCTGCCTAATCGGCTGGCGCCGATTAGGTTGGGGCATTTGGCGGGGCCAAACGCCCCGGCGCGACTGCCTGATCGGCTAGTGCCGATTAGGTTGGGGGTGTTGTAGCCGGCGTGTAGGGGTGGGAGGTTGGGCTCCACCTAGACTGCGGTGTTCATGTCTGACTTAGAGGCCATCACTCGCTATGACCCGTCGGAGGTCGAGCCGCGGATCGTTCGGAAGTGGCTTGAGTCCGGGCTGTTTCACGCTGAGCCGGAGGGCGATGCGGCGGAGAACTACTCGATCGCGATCCCGCCTCCGAACGTCACCGGTGCGTTGCACATGGGGCATGCGCTCAACAGCTCGGTCCAGGATTGCCTGGTCCGCCTGCACCGTATGCGAGGGCAGCGCACGAAGTGGATCCTCGGCACCGACCACGCCGGGATCGCCACTCAGACGCAGGTCGAGCGTGCGCTGCCGCAGGAGGGAACGAGCCGCGAGGACCTCGGCCGGGAGGCGTTCGTGCAGCGCGTTTGGCAATGGCGCGAGCAGTACGGCGGCACGATCATCGAGCAGCTGAAGCGACTCGGCGCCTCCTGCGACTACGAGGACGAGCGTTTCACGCTCGACGATGCCTACGCACGAGCGGTTGTGGGCGTTTTCGTCACGCTGTATCAGAAGGGCTACATCTACCGCGACCGGTACATGGTCAACTGGGACCCGGGCAGTCACTCAGCGATCTCCGACCTCGAGGTCGAGCCCCGCGAGGTGGCCGACACCCTCTACTACATCGACTATCCGCTTGCATCGGGGTCCGGCTCGGTCACGGTCGCGACCGTGCGCCCCGAAACGATGCTTGCGGATACGGCGATCGCCGTGCACCCAGACGATGAGCGCTACCGGCGGTTGATCGGCGAAAAGGCGATCCTGCCGCTCGTCGGACGCAAGCTGAAGATCATCGCCGACGAATACGTCAAGCCCGAGTTCGGGACCGGGGCGCTCAAGATCACCCCCGGACACGACCCGAACGACTTTGAGATCGGCCGCCGCCACGGTCTCACGCATCCCTCGGTGATTGGCGAAGACGGCCGGATCACGACCGAGGCGCCGGAGCGGTTCGTCGGCCTGTCGGTCCCCGACGCTCAGCGCGCCGTGGTCAGCGAGCTGCAGGAGCAGGGCCTGATCGCGCACACCGAGCCCTACACGCACACGGTCCCGTTCTCGCACCGCTCGGGCGAGCGGATCGAGCCGCTGATCTCGCTGCAGTGGTTCATGCGCATGGACGAGCTCGCCCAGCCCGCGATTGCGGCTCTCGCCAGCGGGCGGATGCGCTTTCACCCCGAGAACTACGCGCGCATCTACCTCGATTGGATGCAGAACATCCGTCCGTGGTGCATCTCCCGCCAGCTCTGGTGGGGACATCGCCTGCCGGTCTGGTACCGCGGACAGGAGACCTATGTCGGGAGCACCGACCCCGAGGGCGAGGGGTGGCAGCGCGACCCGGACGTCCTCGACACGTGGTTCTCGAGCGCCCTGTGGCCGTTCGCGACGCTCGGGTGGCCGGCGCAGACCCCTGAATTGCGTGCTTTCTACCCGACCGACGCGTTGGTGACCGGCCGGGACATCATCTTCCTCTGGGTCGCTCGGATGATCATGATGGGACTCGAGTTCACCGGCACGATCCCGTTCGAGGACATCCATATCACTTCGATCATTCAGGCCCCCGACGGACAGCGGATGTCGAAGTCACTTGGGACGGGGATCGACCCCCTGGATTTGATTAATGGCGGGCTCCGCCCGCCCGTGTTTTCTGGCGGCGGCGAATTCCCCGCTTACGGGGCTGACGCCGTGCGCTGGGGCCTGCTGGCGATGTCCTCCGGCCAGGATGTGAAGTTCAGCGAGGACAAGATCGCCCAGGGCCAGCAGCTGACCAACAAGCTGTGGAACGCCTCGCGCCTGATCCTCCTCGGAGTTGCCGCGGAATCGGCTGCGCCGATTCCGTTGGGGGGTGCGTCGCTCCGGGTGGGGTCGGCTGCGCCGATCGCGGGGGGTGCGTCGCTCGAGGTGAGGCCGGCTGCGGTTGAGGATCGGTGGATCCTGTCGCGGCTTGAGCGTACGAGGGCTGAGGTTCATCGGCGGATCGACAGCTACGACTTCTCGCACGCCGCGCTGCGCCTCTACGGCTTCGTCTACGGGGAGCTATGCGACTGGTATCTGGAACTGGTCAAGCCTCGCCTGCGGGCCGGCGATCCACAGCTGGCCGCAACGTTGCTGCACGTCCTGACCGAGACGGTCGCGCTCGCCCACCCGATCATCCCGTTCGTGACCGAGGAGATCTACTCACACATCCCGGGCGTCCAAGGTCTGCTCGCGGCGCGCACGGTTGGTGGATTCGCCTCCGGTGAATCCACCAACGGAACCGACGCCGTCGATTCCACGGCGATCGACGAGCACGCCGAGGTCGTCCTGGCGCGCGTGATCGAAGCCGTCCAGGCGCTGCGCGCATGGCGCGACAACGCCGGCGTGAAGGTGGGCGTGACCCTTCCCGCGCGGTTCGTGGCCAGCGGCTACGAGGGCACAGCCGAACACGTGGCGCGCCTCGCCCGCCTTTCGTTTGCGAGCACTCAGAACCCCGGGGGATTTGGCTCTGCCCGATCCCCCAATGGAATCGACGCCGTCGATTCCATTGCGTCAGTGCCGATTCCCGGCGGGACGGTTGAGATCTTCGCTAACCAGGATCTTGACCTCGATGCCGCGCGAGGCAGGCTCGAGGCCAAGCGTGCCAAGGTGCAGATCGAAATCGAGCGCGCGCAGCGCAAGCTGGCCAACCAGGGCTTCATCGCCAAGGCGCCTGCGCATGTGGTTCAGGCCGAGCGCGACAAGCTTGCGCAGCTGCAGGCCGAGCTGGGGGCTTGATGACCGGTAGTGGTGCTGCGAGTGCCCGGGAGGCATAGGTGATATCGGCGAATCGCCCGGGGGGCGATTCGCTTTGGGCAGTCGCCTGGCGGCGATTGCCCCGGAGGCATGCTTGAGGTGAATGCTAGGGAGGCCGAGCGCTACCTGCTCTCGCTCGAGCTGTTCGGGATGCGGTTCGGGCTGGACCGCATGCGGCGACTGATGACCGCGCTCGGGCATCCCGAGCGCCAGTTCGAGTCGATCCATGTGGTCGGGACCAACGGCAAGTCCTCGACCACGCGGATGATCGCCGCGATCCTCGCGGGTCACGGCTTGCGCACCGGCATCTACGTCTCGCCCCATCTGATCTCCTTCTGGGAGCGGATCAGGATCGACGACGCCGATTTGGCGCCGGCGGACTTCGCGGCCGCGGTTGGCCGCGCCGCTCGCGCCGCCGAGCTCGTCGATCGGTCGCTCGACGGCGATGACCGGGTGACTCAGTTCGAGGCGCTGACCGCCGCCGCGTACTCCGAGCTGGGCCGTCAGGAGGTCGAGGTGGCGGTGATCGAGGCGGGCCTGGGGGGTCGCTACGACGCAACCAGCGTGATCCCCTCGAAGGTCCAGGTGCTCACCAACGTCGGGCTCGAGCACACGCGCTGGCTCGGCCCGACGATCACCGACATCGCGCGGGAGAAGCTGGCGGTCGTGCAGGACGGCGCGACGCTGGTCCTGGGGTCCGGTCTGCCGGCCGAGGCTGAGGCGGTGGCGGTGCGGCTCGCCGGGCAGCGCGGAGCTCAAATCGTTCGTGCGGGCGTGGACCCCGGTGTGCCGGTCGGAGCTCCGGGGGCGTTCCAGCGGCGGAACTTCGCCGTTGCGCGGGCCGCCGCGGAGGCCTACCTCGGTGGGCTCGATCCCGGCGCCGTGGCCGCGGCCGCGGCCCAGGTGCGCGTGCCAGGCCGGCTGCAGTCCGTCGCCGACGCGCCGCTGACCCTGTTCGACGGTGCTCACAACCCTGAGGCGATGGCGGCGCTGGCAGAGTCGCTGCCGGAAATAATCTGCGGTCGCGGCAGGTTCGTCGCCGTGGTCTCAATTCTCGATGACAAGGACGCGGCGGGGATGCTGGCGGCGCTGCTCCCCAGTTGCGATGCGATCGTGCTCACGAGCAGTCAGAATTCACGGGCGTTGCCTCCGCCTACGCTCCAATCGCTGGCCCGCCAGCTCGGCGGGCCAGCCTCCGTGCTCGTTCGTGAGCCGCGGACTGCGCTCGTGCGCGCCCGTGAGCTCGCGGGCCCCGACGGCGTCGTGCTCGCGACGGGATCGCTGTATCTCGTCGCCGATCTGCTGGCACCCCTCGGCGTCGAGCGGGCCTCGATTCTATGAATGATCGCGAGGACCAGCCCAGCTTCCTGGCGATGATCGGGCTCGTCGCGGTGATCGTCGCCGTGGTGATCCTGGTCTTCTTCGGGATCGGCTACCTGTTCGGGCGTGCCTTTCTCTAGAGCCCGCGCCGACCGTTGTAGAGCGATCCGACCTCGGCTCCCATTACACTCGCCTATCGAATGTTGACTCGTGCCGTCTTCGGGATCCACAACAGCGCGTTGAACCTCGCCGTTGAGCTGGTGATCCTGTTCCTGGTCGTGATCTGGCTGGCTCTCGTCTACTGGACCTTTGCCGACGCCCGGCGCCGGATCGCCGACCCGCTGCTGATCGGCTGCGCGACCCTGGCGTCGTTGTTTCCGTTCGTCGGGACGATCGTCTACATGATCGTCCGGCCACCCGAGTATCTGGACGACGTTCGGGAGCGCGAGCTCGAGATGCAGGCGGCGGAGGCGCGTCTGGCGGAGCTCGGCTATCACCTCTGCCCCCACTGCGACTATGAGGTCGAGAAGGACTACCTTCGCTGCCCGAACTGCATGCGCAAGCTGAAGGATCCCTGCCAGTCCTGTGGCCGTCCGCTCGATCCGTCGTGGAAGGTATGCCCGTTCTGCGAGACGGAGATCGGCGTCGCCGCGCCCGTTCCTCGTCGCTCGCGCCGCCGGCGCGAGAGCACGTCCGAGCAGCCCGCTGCCGAGCAGCCTTCGACCACCTGATCTGAAGCTGGTGTCCGTGGAGCGCACGCTGATCCTGGTCAAGCCCGATGCCTTCGCGCGGGACCTGACCGGAGAGATCATCGCCAGATTCGAGCGCAAGGGACTTCGTCTCGTGGCGCTGAAGCTGATGACGATGAGCCGCGAGCTCGCCGAGAGCCACTACGCCGAGCACGATGGCAAGCCGTTCTACGACGAGCTGGTCGACTTCATCACCTCGGGGCCGCTGGTGGCGATGGTGCTCGAAGCCGAGCACGCCGTCGTGGCGGGGCGACAGGTGATCGGCGCCACCAACCCGCTCGAGGCGAGTCCCGGCTCGATCCGCGGCGACTACGCGATCTCGGTCGGGCAGAACATGGTGCACGGGTCGGACTCGCCGGAGTCAGCAGCCCGCGAAGTGGCTCTGTTCTTCCCGGTCTGACCACCGCTGGCTAAGCGGACCGCCAACCCCCGTCTGGTCCTGGCCTCTCGGTCGCCGCAACGGCGAGCGATTCTCGAGCAACTCGGGATCGTGTTCTCCGTGGTGGTGCCCAACGTCGAGGAGCTGGTGTCAGGACCCGCCCACGAAGTCGCCGCCGAGAACGCCTACCGGAAGGCTGCCGCTGTCGCAGCGAGCGCTCCCGATGCACGCGTGTTGGGCGTCGATACGGTCGTGGTGCTGGGCGTGCGGCTGTACGGCAAGCCCGCCGACCGGGCCGCCGCGCGCGAGACGCTCGCGGTGCTCAGTGGTCGGCGACACACGGTGATCAGCGGGGTATGCGTGATCGAGGACGGTCGACCAAGAACAGCCGCCACCACCACGATGGTGGACTTCCGGGCGCTGGACGCACCGCTGCTCGACTGGTATCTCGACGGCGGCGAATGGCGCGAGCGCGCCGGGGGCTACGCGATCCAGGGACGCGGTGCGGCCCTGGTGGCCGGGATCGAGGGCGATTACTTCAACGTCGTCGGCCTCCCGGTGGCCACATTGCTCGAGCTGGCACCCGGGTTGCTGAAGATTGTCCCGAGCACTGCAACTTAGCTGGCATTTATGCGTTTTCCAGCATTTTTCGCTTGTGGTGGCGACTCCCCCGAGGCCGTTGGCGGGCGGTGGTCCGATACACTCAGCCGCGGACGGAGCTGGCAGCTTGGTACGGCCCCTCCGTAACTCGCCGCCCCGTCCACCGCTTTCCCCTACCTCGATACATCTATGGGCTTCTTTACGTACCTAACCGGCTTCGGTGGCCGCGACATGGCGGTTGACCTTGGCACCGCCAACACCCTCGTCTACGTGCGAGGGCGCGGCATCGTGCTGTCCGAGCCGAGCGTCGTAGCGGTTGATTCGCGGACCGGAGAGGTGCATGCGGTCGGGATCGAGGCCAAGCGGATGCTTGGGCGTACCCCCGGCACGATCTCGGCGATCCGACCGCTGAAGGACGGCGTGATCGCGGACTTCGAGGTCACGGAGCAGATGCTCCGTCACTTCATCCAGAAAGTCCACCAGAACCGTTGGGCGCATCCCCGAGTGGTGGTCTGCGTGCCCAGCGGCGTCACCGGGGTGGAGAAGCGCGCGGTCGAAGAAGCCTGTCTGTCCGCCGGGGCTCGGCAGGCGTATCTGATCGAGGAGCCGATGGCGGCGGCTATCGGCGCCGGGTTGCCGGTGGGCGAGCCGACCGGTTCGATGGTGGTCGACATCGGTGGTGGGACCAGCGAGGTCGCGGTCATCTCGCTCGGGGGCATCGTCGTCTCGCAGTCGATCCGCGTCGGCGGCGACGAGCTCGACGAGGCGATCATCAACTACGTCAAGCGCGAGTACAAGCTGCTGATCGGCCAGCAGACCGCCGAGGAGGTCAAGCTCGAGATCGGATCGGCGTTTCCGCTGACCGAGGAGGTCCAGGCGGAGATCAGGGGCCGAGATATGGTCTCGGGACTGCCCAAGACGGTGATCCTGACCAGCGAGGAGATTCGCGGAGCGCTCGAAGAGCCCGTCTCGCAGATCATCGACGCTGTCAAGGAGACGCTTGACCGCACGCCGCCCGAGCTCGCGTCCGACATCATGGATCGTGGCATCATGCTCGCTGGAGGCGGTTCACTGCTGCAGGGAATCGAGGAGCGTCTGCGGCATGAGACGCAGATGCCGGCGCATCTGGCGGAATCTCCGCTGACGTGCGTCGCGGTCGGTTCAGGCCGATCGCTGGAGGAGTTCGAGGCGATCCACCGTTCAAGCAAGAATTCACGCAACCGGCGCCGTCGGTACTAGGTTCAACCACGTACCTCAGCGAGCTAGGCAAACTTTGGAGACACGCATCTCGTGCATGACAAACAGGTTCGGCGGCGGCGTGCAGTGCTTGCGCTGCTGGTCGGCGTTTCCCTGATCCTGCTGACGGCTTACTTCGGCGAGTCGCCGAGCAGCCCGCTGCACAGCGTGCAGCGCGGGATCGTCGAGGTGCTCTCGCCGGTCCAGGAGGGCGCCAGCACGGTGCTCAAGCCGGTTCGCGACATCGCCGGCTGGTTTTCTGACACGCTGAACGCCAGGACTCAGCGCGATCAGCTGCGCAAGGAAGTCCAATCGCTGCAGGCTCAACTGGCGCAGGCGAAGACCGCCGAGATCCAGAATGTCCAGCTGGCCAAGCAGGTCGGGCTCGACGACAGCATCGGGATCAGCGCCTACCATGCCGTCGGGGCCCACCTGATCGCCCGTGATCCGACGCTGTGGTATCAGACGATCGAGATCGATCGGGGCTCCGAAGACGGGGTGCACCTGCAGGATCCTGTGGTCGGCGACGGCGCGCTGGTCGGCAAGGTGTCGACCGTGGATCCGACAGTTTCAGTCGTCACGTTGATCACCGACCATTCCTACGCCGTCACCGCGCAGGTGCAGGACGCCAGCGGCGACACCGGCCTGCTCGTTCCTGCGGTCGGGAACCCCAACCAGCTGCTGCTGCAGTCGCTGCAACCTCCGAGCCCTGGGCAGCCGGGCCCGCAGGTCGGCCAGCTGGTGGTCACCGCCGGGTTCACCTCGGGCTCGCTGGACTCGCTGTATCCGCCGGGAATCCCGATCGGTACGGTCTCGAACGCCAACCAGAACGAGCTGCTCAACAACGGGCAGGTCCAGGTCGCGCCGACCGCTGATCTGCGCCATCTCGACGCGGTCCAGATTCTTACCCGCCCCCACGCCGGCACGGCGCGCGCCTCGCTGCCGTGAGCGGACTGCGCCTTCCCCTGCGGCTGATCGCGCTCGCGTTTGCGACCGTGGTGATCCAGCAGACCGCCATCTCCCAGATCTCGATCTTCGGTGTCAGCGCCGACCTCGCGCCGTTGGTCGTGATGTCGGTGGGGCTGCTGGCCGGCTCGCTCCCGGGTGCGATCATGGGTTTCGCCACGGGCCTGTTGGTTGACACGGTGCTGGTGCAGACGCTCGGAGTGACCTCGCTGCTCTACATCGTGATCGGCTACTGGTCCGGGAGGGTGCGCGAGCTGCGCGACCCGGCACACGGCCTGGTGCCGTTGGCCGTTGGCGCCGCAGCGACCGCCACAGCGGGAATCGGGATGACCCTGATCCAGTTCCTGCTCGGGGTCGACGCGCCGGTCAGCCTCGTGCTCGCGCAACAGATCTTCGTCACGGTGCTGGTGAACACGCTGCTCGCGCTGCCCGTGTACGCGGTCGTGCGTCGCGTGATCCAGCCGGCGCTTCCCGAGGACCCACGCCGGCGGCGCCGGCGCGCCTACACGACCGGCGGCCTCAGCCCGCTGCAGCGTCCCTCCCAGCGGCTCGGACCGATATCCCGCTCCCCGCGATGATCCAGCCCCCCGAAGACCGTCGGCCTCCGCTCACGCCGCAGCTCGCGCTGCGAGTCGCGATCCTCGGCAGCTGCGCGCTCGCGATGTTCGCGATCATCTTCTTCAGATTGTGGTTTCTGCAGGTGCTCTCGGGCGAGCAGTACCTCGCGCAGGCAAGCCAGAACCGAGTCCGCGACATCGCGATTTCGGCCCCGCGCGGCGAGATCGCGGATCGCAACGGTCATATCCTGGTCGCCAGCCGCAGGGCTCTCGCGGTTCAGCTTTCGCCCCCCGATCTGCCGGTCCCGCTGCAAGCCGGGGACCGCGCCAACGCCCCAGCCAAGGACCGGGTGCTGTACCGCCGGCTGGCGAGTGTGCTGCACATCTCGACCAAGCCGGAGAAATGTCCTGTGGCCGGGCGGGGCGTGCTGCATCTCGCCCCGATCCCGTGCGAGATCGAGCAACAGCAGGCGCTGCTCCCGTTCGCCGATGTGACCGTCAAAACCGACGTCTCCAAGTACGTCCAGTACTACCTCGCGGAGCGCCAGAACGATTTTCCCGGCGTCCAGGTCGCGCAGGTCTACCTACGCAGCTATCCGCTCCATACGGTCGCGGCTCAGCTGTTTGGAACTGTCGGGCAGATCAACCCCACCGAGGTCAAGGAGCGGCGCAACCGCGGGGTGTCGGAGAACGCGATCATCGGCCAATCGGGGCTCGAGTACTACTACGACCGCTACCTTCGCGGACAGGACGGAGCCGAGAAGGTCCAGGTCGATGCGCTCGGCCGAGTCACCCGGGACCTCCCCGGGCCCAAGCCGGTCGCCGGCCACGACCTCAAGCTATCGCTCGATGTCGGCGTCCAGAAGGTCGGGCAGCAGGCGCTCCAGCAGTCGATCGACACCAACCCGCCGTCGAACGGCGGGGCCTTCGTCGCGCTCAACCCCGAAAACGGGGAGGTGTACGCGATGGGCTCGCTCCCGACGTTCGATCCGAACATCTTCACCAAGCCGATCTCCGCATCGGCCTACCGACAGCTCAACAATCCGTCCAACAACTTCCCGCTGATCAACCGTGCGATCCAGAGCGCGGGACCGACAGGCTCGACGTTCAAGCCGATTACCGCCACCGCGGCGCTGCAGAGTGGCGCGTGGAACGTGAACGACATCTTCGACGACACCGGCCAGTTCTGCGTCAGCGGTCAATGCCGGCACAACTCCGGCCACGCCGTCGACGGTGCGCTGAACCTGATCAACGCGATCCGGGTCTCCTCCGATGACTTCTTCTACAACCTCGGCGCGAGGACCAACGCTGACCCCACGGCCCATCCTCGGGGCGGCGCGTTACAGCAATGGGCGCACGCGTTCGGGATCGGACAGCCAACCGGGATCGATCTCGGCGGCGAGGTGAGCGGGAACCTGCCGACCCCCCTGTGGCGGGCCCACGTCGACCGGTTGGAGCTCGATTGCGAACACGCCACGGGACCGTTCAAAGGGCATCCCCACCACAGCTCCTGCGGGATCGCCGACGGCCGTCCATGGTCGATCGGCGACAACATCAGCCTCGCCGTCGGTCAGGGCGACGTGCAGGTCACGCCGTTGCAGCTCGCGGTCGCCTATTCGGCGATCGCCAACGGCGGGACGATCGTGCGCCCGCACCTGGGCCTCGATGTCGAGAACAACGATGGCACCGTATTGCAGAGGATCAGCCCGCCGCCGGCACGCCACGTCAACATCGATCCGACGTATCTGGCGACGATCCGTGAGGGCCTGCACGACGCGGCTCAGACCGCTGGCGGCACCTCTGACGACGTGTTCGGGAACTTTCCCGAGCAGGTGTACGGGAAGACCGGCACCGCCCAGTACAACGGCCAGCAGGACTACTCCTGGTACGCGTGCTTCGTCCCCCAGAGCGCGACCAGCACGCCGATCGCGGTCGTGGTTACGGTCCAGCAGGGGGGCTTCGGCGCCGTGGCCGCCGCTCCGGTTGCGCGGGAGATACTGTCGCAGTGGTTCTTCGGCAAGCCCGGAGCGTTTGTCGTCGGGAGCTCGAAGACTCTGTGAGCGCGACTCCGATTCAGCCCGCCGACGAGGCGACGATTGCCCCGCCGCGAATGGTGCCGTTGATCGACCCGCTGCTGATGTTCGGTGCGCTGGGGCTGGTGGCGTGCTCGCTGGCCACGCTGAACACGGCGACCCGCACCGCAGTCCCGGGCCATCCGCTCTACTACGTGGAGCGCCAGGCGATCTACGCCGGGATCGGCCTGTTGCTGGCGATGGCGCTTTCGCGGATCGACTACTCGCGCCTGCGCGAGTACAAGCTGGGTCTCTACGCCGTGATGATCGCGATGAACCTGGTCGTGTACGGAGCGCCGGCGATCCGTGGCGCCCATCGCTGGATTCCGCTGCCGTTCCTGCAGTTACAGTCGTCGGAGTTCGGCAAGGTGCTGCTGATCGTGTCGTTGGCCGCGTTCGCGGTCGACCGTTCTCGCAGACTCCACGAACGGCGGACCACCGCGAGGATCATGTTGCTGGCGCTGCTGCCGGCGTTGCTGGTGATTCCCCAGCCGGATCTTGGGACCGGAATGGTCTACGTCGCGATCGGCTTTACGGTTCTGTTCTTCGCCGGGACCTCGTTCAAGCAGCTGACCGGGCTGGTGGCGATGTTCATCGCCTCCGTCGCGATCGTGCTGGCCGGGGCGCCGGCGATCGGCGTCCATCTGCTGAAGCCGTATCAGGTGCAGCGCCTGACCGGCTTCCTGGACCCCTCGCACGACCCGCAGAACCAGACCTACAACATCACCGAGTCGCTGATCGCGATCGGCTCCGGCCAGAAGACCGGCCGCGGCGTGAACGCGACCCAGACCAAGCTCAACTTTCTGCCTGCCAACGACACCGATTTCGTGTTCGCCGCCGTGGGGGAGACCTACGGCTTCGTCGGCGCCGCGATCGTGCTGTCTCTGTACGCGCTGCTGATCTGGCGCGCGCTGCGAATTCTCACGATGTCCAAGAACCTCTACGGCACCCTGATCGCCGGCGGCATCCTCGCGATGCTGATGTTCCAGGTGTTCGTGAACGTGGGCATGACGATTGGAATCATGCCCATCACCGGCGTTCCGCTGCCGCTGTTGAGCTACGGCGGCTCGTCGGTGATCGTCACATTCATCGCCATCGGTCTCCTGCAGTCGATCCGCATCCAGGCACGGATCGCGGCGGCGGGCAAGGGCCGGGCGCTACTTTCGTAAGGCCGGCGCTAAGTTGGATAAGCGCACGCGGCCACAATTTCACTAAAGGACTGAATTACAATTGAAGAAGCAAGTGCTGGTCAGCGTGGACCGCGGAGAGACTCGGGTCGCGCTAATGGAGGCGAGTGGAACCGTCCCTGCACGCAAGCCGGGAGCGAGTTCTGGGCGCCGGCGACGTCCGCCGGCGAACCCATCCGCCGGCTACCAGGTGGCCGAGCTGTACCTCGAGCGTCGGGGCGCCCGCTCGATCGTCGGCAACATCTACAAGGGACGGATCGACAACGTCCTGGCGGGGCTCGAGGCCGCGTTCGTCGACATCGGCCTGGAGAAGAACGGCTTCCTGCACGTCGACGAGATCGTGCTGCCCGGAGTCGACGCGCCGCGCCGCGGGCGCGGCGGCACGCGCGAGGGACGTCAGATCAACGACATGCTCAAGCCCGGACAGGAGATCGTGGTCCAGGTCGTCAAGGACCCCCTCAAGACCAAGGGCGCTCGCCTGTCGATGGACCTCACGATCGCCGGGCGCTACATGGTCTACGCGCCCTACGGAGAGGGCGTGGGGGTGTCGCGCAGGCTCGACGACAAGGAGCGCGAGCGGCTGCGCAAGGAGGCTTCGAAGCTTGAGCTCGGTGGTGCCGGCGCGATCATCCGAACCGCTGCGCAAGGGGCCAATCGCGCCGATCTGGAGCGCGAGCTGGTCTATCTGTTCAAGCTCGGCGAGGTGCTCCAGAAGCGAGTCGCGGAGACTCC
>Ga0209839_10000091_pt1 | contig 39068 bp, 39 predicted proteins | sample OrgsoiDNA2013050_FD_185800 | JGI IMG/M metagenome (GOLD analysis project Ga0209839, IMG submission 185800) | Permafrost soil microbial communities from the Arctic, to analyse light accelerated degradation of dissolved organic matter (DOM) -... | ecosystem: Environmental > Terrestrial > Soil >... | reverse complement strand
GTGATCATGGCGGAGATACGGTAACGCTGGGGTCACTTCAGTTCACCGGGAGGAACGCGTGACGGAGACGCTAAAGAAAGGTACCCGAGTTACTGGTGCCGACCGGACCAAGCTCGCGTCGGATCTCAAGAAGAGATACAACTCCGGCGAGAGCATTCGTTCGCTGGCCGCAGCTACCGGGCGGTCCTATGGCTTCATTCACCGCATCCTGTCGGAGAACGGGGTAACCCTGCGGGGGCGGGGCGGAGCCACCAGAGGCAAGGCCAAGGCGAAGCGCTGATACGGTCGGCCTTTGTTACACGTCAGTGGATGGTTACACAGTCGAGCACCGCCTGCCCTGACTTCCGGGAGCGCCGGTGGCAGTGAGCCCCGTGGTGATGTAAGGCTGTGGTGATGAAGACCGAGGTAATGAGCACCGAGGTAATGAGCACCGCCGATCTGGCGGCCCACGGCCTGAGCGTTGAGATCAGCGACGCGGTCGCCACGGTGACGCTGAGCCGTCCCGAGCGGCGCAACGCGATGACGCCGGGAATGTGGCACGGCCTGGCGGCGATCGGCGCCAGCCTGCCGCCGCGGGTGCGCGTGGTCCTGGTGCGCGGTGCCGGGCCATCCTTCTGCGCCGGGATCGACCTGCGCATGTTCTCGGCGGACGGCGTGCCGGGCGAGGACCCGGCGCCAAGCGCCGCCGACCCCGGCTTCGAGGACTGGATCGCGACCTGCCAGGCCGGATACACCTGGCTGCGGGATCCGGCCATCGTGTCAGTCGCCGTCGTCCAGGGACATGCGATCGGCGCGGGCTGTCAGCTCGCTCTGGCCTGCGACCTGCGGGTGCTGGCGCAGGACGCGAGCCTGTGCATGAAGGAGCCGGCCCTCGGGCTGGTGCCTGACCTCACGGGGACAAAGCCACTTGTCGACATCGTCGGCCTGCCGCGGGCGCTGGAAATGTGCCTGACCGCGCGGACCGTCGGCGCGCGCGAGGCGGCCGAGCTCCGGCTGGCCGAGTTGGTCGTTCCGAACGCTGAGCTCGACGGGGCTGTCGCCGACTTGGTGGCCGCGCTGCTCGCCACCGACGCGGCGGCGTCTCGCGCCACCAAGGCGCTGCTGACCGAGGCCGCGGCGGGAGGCACGCTGGCGGAGCAGGCCGCGGCGGAGCGGCGGGCCCAGGGCAAGCTGCTGCGCTCCAAGCTCCCGCAGTAACGACGGCTCCGGGGCCGGGCGCCGCGGGGAAGAGTACGACGGCTCCGGGGCCGCTTCGCCCTGAGCTGACACGGGAAGATTCGCCGCGGCAGATGGGTTCACCGCGTTATGTCGATGAGCAGCTGGCAGACCATGCGGTCATTCACGCGCGACCGGTCGGTCACCAGCCAGCGGCTGAAGCCGGGCAGCGTCCGCAGGATCGTCTCCTATGCCCGCCCCTACCGCGGCTCGCTCGCGCTCTTCCTCAGCCTGGTGGTGCTGGACGCCGTGGTCATGGTGGCCGTGCCGCTGCTGCTCAAGGTGATCATCGACCAGGGCATCCTGGCCAAGGACACCGGCCTGGTGATCGGCCTGGCCGCGCTGATCGCCGGGCTGGCCCTGCTCGACGCGCTGCTGACCCTGGCCCAGCGATGGTTCTCCTCCCGCATCGGCGAGGGCCTCATCTACGACCTGCGCTCCCAGGTGTTCCGCCACGTGCAGCAGCAGCCGATCGCCTTCTTCACCAGGGCGCAGACGGGCTCGCTGGTCAGCAGGCTGAACAGCGACGTGATCGGCGCTCAGCAGGCGCTAACCTCGACGCTGTCCTCCGTGGTGTCCAACGCGGTCTCGCTGGTCCTGGTGCTGGTCACGATGTTCCTGCTGTCGTGGCCGGTCACTGCCATCTCGCTGGTCCTGGTGCCGCTGTTCATCATCCCCGCCCGGATCATGGGCCGCCGACTGCAGCGGCTGACCAGGGAGTCCATGCAGCTGGACGCGCAGATGGGCTCCACGATGACGGAGCGCTTCAACGTGGCGGGCGCGATGCTGGTCAAGCTCTTCGGCCGGCCGCGCGAGGAGTCGGAGGTGTTCTCGGGCCGGGCCGCCCGGGTACGCGACATCGGCGTGGTGACCGCCGTCTACGGAAGCTCGCTGTTCATCGCGCTTACGCTGCTGGCCTCGCTGGCGGTGGCCGTGGTCTACGGGGTTGGCGGTGACCTGGTCATCCGCGGCACCCTCCAGATCGGCACGCTGGTCGCGCTGACGCTGCTGCTCGGCCGCCTGTACGGGCCGATCACGGCACTGTCCAATGTCCAGGTCGATGTCATGACCGCGCTGGTGAGCTTCGACCGGGTCTTCGAGGTACTGGACCTCAAGCCGCTCATCGCCGACCGGCCCGGCGCGACCACGCTGCGGCTGGCCGGGCAGGCCGGGGCGCAGTCCGGCGACCCTGACGCCAACATCGAGTTTGATCACGTGTCGTTCCGCTACCCCACCGCGGCGGAGGTGTCGCTCGCCTCGCTGGAGTCGATCACGCTGCCGGTTCCCGAGCGCACGGACGCCGGGCAGAGCGTGCTGCACGACGTGAGCTTCCGCGCTCCGGCCGGGCAGCTGACCGCCCTGGTCGGGCCGTCCGGCGCCGGCAAGACGACCATCACCCACCTGGTCTCCCGACTGTACGACCCGGCGGCCGAGGCGGGGGCGGTGCGCATCGGCGGCTCCGACCTGCGCGAGGTGACCCAGGAGTCGCTGCACGACGCGGTCGGCGTGGTGACTCAGGACGCGCACATGTTCCACGACACCATCCGGGCCAACCTCCTGTACGCGCGGCCGGAGGCGTCGCAGGAGGAACTGGTGCAGGCCTGCCGGGCGGCGCAGATCTGGGACCTGATCTCGGTGCTGCCCGATGGGCTCGACACTGTCGTGGGTGACCGCGGCTACCGGCTGTCCGGGGGCGAGAAGCAGCGGGTGGCGCTGGCCAGGCTGCTGCTGAAGGCGCCGGCCGTGGTCGTGCTCGACGAGGCCACCGCGCACCTGGACTCCGAGTCCGAGGCCGCCGTGCAGCGCGCGCTGAAGGCGGCGCTAGCGGGCCGGACCTCGCTCGTCATCGCGCACCGCCTGTCGACGATCCGCGAGGCTGACCAGATCCTGGTGATCGATGACGGCCGGGTCCGCGAGCGCGGGCGGCACGAGGAGCTGCTCGCCGCCGAGGGACTGTACGCGGAGCTGTACCGGACCCAGTTCGCCCGCCAGGAGCCGGCCGCGCTGGCCTGACCCGTGCTGGACACCGAGTCGTTCCTCGTGGCGGCCAGTGAGCTGCTGGCCGTGCCATCAACCGCTGACCGGCCCGCCGAGCTGTACCGGGCGCTCGAAGCCGTGCTCGGCTTCGTCGGCCCTGGCTTTACGGTGGAGCGGTTTGAATCCGGCGGCAAGCCCGGCGCGCTGGTCTACGCCGGCGCGGGCCGCCCGCATTTTCGAATCATCCTCAACGCTCACCTCGACGTCGTGCCGGCGGCGCCGGAGCAGTTCCGGCCGCGCCGTGACGGCGGGCGCCTGTACGCCCGCGGCGCCCAGGACATGAAGGTGTCCGCGCTGGTCGAGGCCCAGGTCTTCCGCGAGCTGGCCGGCCGGGTGCGGTACCCGCTCGCGCTGCAGCTCGTCACCGACGAGGAGGTCGGCGGGCGCGACGGCACGCTGCATCAGCTCGAGCGGGGCGTCCGCGGCGACTTCGTGGTCATCGGGGAGCACAGCGGACTGCGCATCGTGACCGAATCCAAGGGAAGAGTCAGCGCGACCCTGCGAGCTGTCGGCCGCAGCGGCCACAGCGCCTACCCCTGGCAGGGCGACAACGCGCTGCTCAAGCTCCAGCGCACCCTGGACAACGTCCTGGCCGCCTACCCGATCCCGGCACAGGAGGCGTGGCGGACCACCGTGAACGTCGCGCGCATCGAGACCCCCAACCAGGCGCGCAACCAGATCCCGGACCTGGCGGAGGCGTGGCTCGACATCCGCTTCCCGCCCGCGGACGCGGACCTGAACGGCAAGACCAGGACGGAAATCGCCAGCTACCTGGCGACCTTCTGCGAGCCGGGCGTCACGGCTGCCGTCGACCAGGCCGACCCGCCGCACCACGCCAGCCAGGACAGCCCGGAGGTCAGCAGGCTCCAGCAGGCGATCGCGAACCAGGGTTACCGCCCCGACTTCCTGCGCAAGCACGGCGCGGCGGACGGGCGGTTCTACTATCAGCGGGGTATCGACGCCGTCATCTTCGGCGTGGGCGGCGACGGGCAGCACGGCGCCGGCGAGTACGTCGATGTCGGCACGATCGCGCCGTACTACCACGCGCTCAGCGAGTTTCTCCGCGATCTCGACCCGCGATGACCGGCCGGTCAGCCAGGACAGGCGCGGAAGTCAGGAGCCGTAGCCCACCCGGCGCAGCTCCTGCCCGGCGACCTTCTCGATCTCGGCGAGCTGCGCGGCGCCGAGCAGCCGCCGCCAGCTGCCCGGCTCGATCGCCGCCGGCCCGGTTGGCGGCCCGGCCAGCCGGCCGGAGTCGCGCAGCGATATCGGGTTCATCGGCGCGCCGATGAACTGCGAGATGGCGGCGGTCGCCGCGCCGGGATGCTTGATCATCTGCTCGTAGCGGAGCGTCGTCAGCTGCTCGGCGTCCAGGCTGGTCCGCAGCCGGGCCATCTTGTGCACCGAACCGCGCCAGCGCATCGCGGACTTTCCCGCCGGAGACAGCCCTGGCCAGGCGGCCAGGTCCTGCTCCGTCTCGATGCCGAAAAACGGGTTGGGAAACTCGCTCTCGACGTTGGTCGTGCCGCGCTTGAGGAAGCTGAGCATCTGGGCGTCGCCGAGCATCGCCGCGACGACATCCCGGCCGTCCCGGATGATCTGCACGATGCGGGCATCGGGGAAGGCGTCCACTACGGACTCGGCGCAGTACATGAGGTCCGGGGTTGCGTCGCCGTACCTGCTGATGTCCCGCTCCTGCAGGCAGGTAGCGGCGCCATCGACCCGGCCGGTCTCCCGGCATGCGGGCGAGCAGGCCAGGCAGCTGTGCGCGGACACCTGCCAGGCCTGGGCGAAGGCATCCCGCAGCACGGTCGCGGCGGCGTCGCCCCGGCCGCGCTGGATCGACGGGCTGCGCGCGAACGCGTAGACGACGCTCAGCACGCTCTGCTGGCCGATGGTGACGTGGAAGCCCGGCGACTGTTTCAGGGCACGAGCCAGCAGGTCCGCGCCCGAGTACGGGGCTCCGATGATAAAGACCGGATGGCGGACCTTGCGGCCGTTAACGACCAGGATGTACGGACGGGTTGGCATGGCTACCCATCAGTGTGACATTGCCGGGCAGCGCGGCGGCCAGGGCCGTTGATCTTGCCGACGGGGCGCTAGGGCTGCGCCGGAGCCGCGGTGGCCGGGCGGCCCGCGGGCACCCGGCAGTGGTGGCCGGCATGGTTATCCAGGTTCAGCGCCGCCTGGATCAGCGGCACGTGGCTGAACGCCTGCGGCATGTTCCCGACCTGCCGGCCGTACCGGGGGTCGTACTCCTCGCTGAGCAGCCCGAGGTCGCTGCGCAGCGCCAGCAGCCGCTCGAACAGGGCCACTGCCCCCTCGTAGTCGCCGATCAGGTGCAGCGCGTTGACGAGCCAGAAGCTGCACGCCAGGAAGGCGCCTTCCCCGCCGGTCAGGCCATCGACGCTGGCCGTGCCGCCGCTGGCGGCCGCGGCCGCCTGGGTGTACCGGAGCACCAGCCCGTCCCGCACCAGGTCGCGCTGGATCGTCCGGACGGTCGATACGACCCGCGGGTCGGCGGGCGGCAGGAAGCCGACCTCGATCATCAGCAGCACCGAGGCGTCCAGCTCCGAGCTGCCGTAGTACTGGGTGAAGGTGCCGCGCTCGGCGTCGTAGCCCTGATCGCAGATCTCGGCGTGAATCTGGTCCCGGATCTTGCGCCAGCGGTCGTGCGCGGCGGGGCTGGCGAGCTCGGCCACCTGGATGGCCCGGTCGAAGGCGACCCAGGCCATGATCTTGGAGTGCACGAAGTGCCGCCGCGGGCCGCGCACCTCCCAGATGCCCTCATCGGGCTCGCTCCAGTGCTTCTCCAGGAACTCCAGCAGCTGCCGGACCACCGCCCAGGTGTGCTTGTCGAAGGGCAGGCCGGCCTGCTTGCCGAGGGTCAACGCGTCGATGACCTCGCCGTAGACGTCAAGCTGGCGCTGGTCCACGGCGGCGTTGCCGATCCGCACGGGCACGGATCCCTCATAGCCGGGCAGCCAGGAGGCCTCCCACTCGGCGAGCCGCCGTTCGCCGGCCACCCCGTACATGATCTGCACGTCGCGGCCGCTCCCGGCTACCGTGCGCTCCAGCCACTCGCGCCAGGCCCCGGCCTCGGCCGTGTAGCCGGTCCGCAGCAGCGCCTCCAGGGTGATGGTCGCGTCGCGCAGCCAGCAGTACCGGTAGTCCCAGTTCCGCACGCCGCCGATGTCCTCGGGCAGCGAGGTGGTCGGCGCGGCCACGATCCCGCCGGTCGGGGCGTACGTCAGCGCCTTGAGGGTGATCAGCGACCGGATGACGGCTTCGGAGTACGCGCCCTGGTAGCTGCAGCCGGCCGTCCAGTCGATCCAGAAAGCCCGGGTCCTGGCGAGCAGCTCGTCGGCCTGGGCGTCGGTGACCTCGGGAGCCCCGGCGTGCGAGGGCATCCAGCACAGCACGAACGGAACCCGGTCGCCGGCCCGCACGGTGAAGGTCGCCTCATGCCGCAGGCCGGCGCCGACAAGATGGACGTGGGTGCGCAGCCAGACCGCATCCGGGCCGGCGACCGCCGACAGGCAGTGGTCGATCCGCCGCACCCACGGGAGCACCCTGCCGTAGCCGAAGCGCACCCGCAGGACGCACTCCATCTCCACCGCGCCCTCGACACCCTCGACGATCCGGACCAGCACCGGCTGCTCGCCGTCGCGCGGTGGCATGAAATCGGTCACCGTCACGGTGCCGCTCATCGTCTCCCACCGCGTCTGGAGGACGAGCGTGCCGTCCTCGTAGCGCCGGGTAACCTCGCCCCGGCGGGGCTCCGGACCGTCGGCCGCCGTCGGGCTGATCCGCCACTGCCCGTTGCGCTCATCCCCGAGCAGGGCCGCGAAGCAGGCATCGGAGTCGAACCGGGGGAGGCAGAGCCAGTCGACCGACCCGTCGCGGCCGACGAGCGCCGCGGACTGCATGTCCCCGATGAGCGCGTAGTCCTCAATGAGCCCGGCCATGCCGCCTCCCTGCGTCGCCTGGGTGCAACTGGGTGCCAACCTACAGTCGTGGCGGGAGCCGTCGCGTTACCCGCCGGCGGCCGGACGTAAGCTTCCTGGCGTGTCGTTTTCTCGTTCCGCGCGCCGCCGCCCGGCCTGTCTCGGCATGGCCGCCGCACTCATCATCGCGCTCGGCGGCTGCGCCCAGATGGATGCCGCGCTCGGCAAGCAGTGGGTGGATGTGACCTTCACCCCGAACACCACCCTGGCGAAGGTGGAGCGGATCCAGGCCGCCTGCTCGCATGTGCCCAATGTGCACCCCTATCCGCTGCCCAGGCAGCACACCGTGCTCAGCCTGATGGCCGGCGTCCGTTTCGACACCACCCACGCCACTGACGCGAACGTGGCGCAGTTGCAGGAGTGCCTCCAGAAGTTCACCTCGGTACAGGGCTTCACGCCCGGCGACTCCGGGGACCAAGGCGGGTAACGAGGACAGGTAAACAGGCCGCCAAGAATACGCCCGGCGGCGCCGGCCGCCGGCGGGTCCCCGTAAGCTTCCTGGCGTGTCAGCAGCTCGTGCCCGGACGCCTGCGCGGGCGCTGACGCCTGCCTTCCTGGCGCCTGCGGTCGCGGTTATCGTGGCGCTCGCGGGCTGTTCCCAGATCAACGCGGCCCTCAGCAAGCAGTGGGCAGTCGTTAACTTCAAGCCCGACACCACCGTGAGCACGCTGCTCAAGGTCCGGGAGGCCTGCTCGCACGTGCCGAACGTGCGGCCGCTGGGGCCGCCCGCCGTGTCGAGCGAGCTGGATGTGACGTACTCAGTGCGCTACCAGACCAGCAAGGCCACGGGCGCCAACCTGGCCGCCCTGAAATCCTGCCTGCAGCGGTTCAGCGCGGTCTCCGGAGTTTCCTTCCGGGACACCGGCAACAAGGACTAGCTGCGGCTAGTTGCACCGGTTATCGCCGGATCTGAGCAAATCCGGTCGCTTGCGGGCCGGTCTGGCGGGGTTCGCTCCCTGTGGCAGCACGACATTCGGGTCGAGGCGCTGATTAGCGTGGATTCCCTATAGGGATTATGTTATAACTCTCATGCCTACTAACCCAATCGGAAAAGGTGGACCATGCGACGTGCACTGACCGCGGCCGCTGCTGCTGCCGCCGTCGCCGCCCTGGCGGCTGGCTGCGGGTCATCGGCCTCGTCGGGATCTGGCGCGTCTAACGCCTCCAGCAGAAAGGTGGTGCTGCGCCTCGGGTTCCTGGAGAACATCACGCACGCCAGCGCGCTCATCGGGGTCAAGCAGGGCTTCTTCACCAAGGATCTCGGCAGCGGCGTGACGCTGAAGCTCACCCCCTTCAGCACGGGCACCGAGGAGGCCACGGCGCTGCTCGCGGGCCAGCTGGACGCCGCGTACGTCGGGCCGAACCCGGCGATCAAGGCCTGGCAGACTTCCGGCGGGAAGCTGATCAAGGTCATCTCCGGCTCCGCGTCCGGTGGCGCCCAGCTGATAGTGAAGAAGGGCATCACCAAGGCATCTCAGCTCAAGGGCCAGAAGCTTGCCACGCCGTCGCTGGGGAACACCCAGGACGTGTCGCTGCGCTACTGGCTCAAGCAGCAGGGCCTGACCACCTCGCCGACCGGCGGCGGTGACGTGCCGATCACGCCGATCACGCCGAACTCCGATGCCGTGCTCGCCTTCACCTCCGGCCAGATCGCCGGCGGCTGGGAGCCGGCTCCCTATGACGCGCAGATGCTCGCGGCGGGCGGTCATGCGCTGGTCAACGAGGCCAGCCTGTGGCCGCAGGGCCAGTTCGTCACCACTCAGCTGGTGGCCACTCAGGCCTTCATCTCGGCGCATCCGACGGCGATCAGCGGGCTGCTCAAGGGGCAGATCGAGGCGAACCAGTACGTCGCCAGCAACAAGACGGCGGCGGAGAGCGCAGCCAACGCCGAGCTGGCGTCGCTGAGCGGCAAGAGCCTGAAGCCGAACATCTTGTCCGCGGCCTTCGCCGAGGTCACCTTCACGAACGACCCGGTCGCCGCATCGCTGATCACCGACGCCCAGCACGCCGTCAGCACCGGCCTGCTCAAGCCGGTGCAGAACCTGAGCGCGATCTATGACCTCGGGCCGCTCAACAAGCTGCTGACGGCAGCCGGGCAGCCGCAGGTCAGTTCGTGAGCGTCACCAATCGCCAGGCACCGCCGCCGGGGACTGCCCCGGGGGCGTCAGCCCTGTCCGGGGACCGCCCCGGAGCGCCTGGCGAGCACCAGGAGGCCGTCCGGCTGATCGAGGTATCCAAGGTTTACGGGTCGGGCAGCCGCGCCGTGCAGGCGCTGGACAAGGTGTCCCTAACCGCGGCTGACGGCGAGTTCGTCTGCCTGATCGGCGCTTCGGGCTGCGGGAAGAGCACGCTGCTGTCCCTGGTGGCCGGGCTGGACTCGGCCACCAGCGGCCAGGTGTCCACGATCGGCCGGTGCGTGTCCATGATGTTCCAGGAGCCGGCGCTGTTCCCGTGGCTGACCGCCGCGCGCAACGTCGAGCTCGCGCTACAGGCCAAGGGGGTGCCCAGGGCCGACCGCCAGGCCCGGACCCGCGAGCTGCTGGAGACCGTCCGGCTGACCGGCTTCGGCGACAAGCGCCCGCACGAGCTGTCGGGCGGCATGCGTCAGCGCGTGGCGATGGCCCGCGCGCTGGCCCAGGACGCGGATGTCCTGCTCATGGACGAGCCGTTCGGCGCACTGGACGCGATGACCAGGGATTTGCTGCACGACGAGCTGGAGCGGATCTGCGCCGAGCGGACGCTGACGGTGCTGTTCGTTACTCATAATGTCCGGGAGGCGGCCCGGCTCGGCGACCGGGTGATCCTGCTCAGCAGCCGTCCGGGGCGGGTTATCGACGAGTACTCGCTGCCCCGGACCGGCCAGCGCCGGATCGACTCCCCGGAGGTATCGGAGGTGGCGGCCAGGCTCACCGACCGGCTGCGCGAGGAAATGGGGCGGCATGGCCACTGATCAGGCGCTGCGCGGGCTGGACAGCCTGGAGCTCGAGCCCGTCACGTCCCGGCCGGAGCCCGGCCGGATCGCCCGCAAGGCCTGGGCGGCGGCCTGGCCGAAGCTCCTGGCCATCGTGCTGGTCCTGGCCATCTGGGAGCTGGTGACCCTCACCGGCTGGAAGCGGCTCGTCTTCAAGGGGCCCGGCCCGGTCTTCTCCGACCTCTGGCACCAGGCGGTGCACGGCAATCTGTGGAGCGTCATCGGCGCTACGCTGGAGAGCGCCGTCGTCGGGTACGCGCTGGCGCTGGTCATCGGAACGGTCATCGGCGTCCTGGTGGCCAGGATCCCGCCGTTGCGGGCGGCCGTGGGCTCGATCATCACCGGCCTGCAGACGATGCCCTCGATCGCCTGGGTGCCGTTCGCGATCATCATCTTCGGCGAGAACTCCTCGGCCATCCTGTTCGTCGTCATCCTGGGCGCCGCCCCGTCGATCGCCAACGGCCTGATCACGGGCGTGGACTACACGCCGCCGCTGCTGCTGCGGGCCGGCCGGACCATGGGCCTGCACGGCTTCGCGCTCTACCGGCACCTGATCCTGCCCGCGTCGCTGCCGGCCTACGTCGCCGGGATGAAGCAGGGCTGGGCGTTCGCCTGGCGCAGCCTGATGGCGGGCGAACTGGTGGTGCAGATCATCGGCCAGTTCTCCATCGGCCAGCAGCTCAGCGTGGACCAGCAGAGCCTCGACTTCGCCGGCGCGACCGCCACGATCATCGTGATCCTGGTCATCGGGATCGTCGTCGACACGTTGTTCTCCAAGGTGGATCTCACGATCCGGCGGCGCAGGGGCCTGCTGGATCCCGCGCTCGCCTAGCGCCGTGCTTGCCTAAGGCCGTGCTTGCCTAAGGCCGTGCTTGCCTAAGGGATGTGGGCGGGCAGCGCGGCCGTGCGTACCCGCTCACGGCCCGTATAGACGTTCATCGAGCCGCCGCGCAGGAAGCCGACCAGCGTGAGCCCGGCTTCCTGCGCTAGGTCGGCGGCCAGCGACGACGGGGCCGACACCGCCGCGAGCACCGGGATCCCGGCCAGGACGGCCTTCTGTACCAACTCGAACGAGGCCCGGCCGCTGACCAGCAGGACGCACCCCGACAGCGGCAGCCGGCCCGTGCGCAGCGCCCAGCCGACGATCTTGTCGACCGCGTTGTGACGGCCCACGTCCTCGCGCACGGCCAGCAGGTCTCCGTCGGCGGTGAACAGCCCGGCCGCGTGCAGGCCGCCGGTGCGGTCGAACACCCGCTGGGCGGCGCGCAGCACGTCCGGCAGGCCCGCGAGGACGGCCGGCGTGACCCGGGTCCGGTCCGCGGACAGGTCAAGATCGGTTGTGGCGGCCAGGTCGGCGATGCTGGCCTTCCCGCAGACCCCGCACGCGCTGGTGGTCATGAAGTTGCGGCGCAGCTCGGGCCGGAGCGCCAGGCCGGGCCGCAGCGTGACATCCGCGATATTTCCGGCGCCCCCGTGGTCAGGTGCCCCGTGGTCAGGTGCCCCGTGGTCAGCGTGGCCGCAGCGCTCGCCGGAGCAGATCGTGATGCCCGCGATGTCGCCGGGCGACGTGACGACGCCCTCGCTGACCAGGAACCCGGCCGCCAGGTCGATGTCGTCGCCGGGCGTGCGCATGGTGAGGGTGAGGGCCTCGCCGCCGATCCGGATGCCCAGCGGTTCCTCCGCCGCCAGGAAGTCGGCCCGCTCGGCCGCCGTGGGGACGCCCGCGGCGTCCTCCGGCAGCGAGATCCGCAGTACCCGGCGCCGCGCCGTCCTGCCCGTCATCCGTACCTCCCAGGCCGTCGGGGCTACCCCGCCTTGCCCTTCCGAGGCTACGTCCGATTTGATGGGCAGTGTGGCTCGCAAGAAACGCCTTGACCCGCGCGGCCTGATCACGAACTGGCCGGCCTACCGGCAGCTGGCCGGTCCTGACCGGCTGGGCCGGGGCGACGCCGCCCGGTCGCCGCACACCGAGCACGCCGCGCCCCGCACCCAGGCGGCCGATCGCGTGGTCCCGTCCATCTGCCCGTACTGCGCCGTCGGCTGCGGTCAGCGGGTCTACGTCCAGCAGGTGGACGGCAAGGACACCGTGACCCAGATCGAGGGTGACCCGGACTCCCCGGTCTCGCGGGGGCGGCTGTGTCCCAAAGGCGCGGCCAGTAAGCAGCTGGTGACGCACGCCGGGCGGCAGTCGCAGGTCCTGTACCGGCGGCCCTACGGAACTGACTGGGAGCGGCTGGATCTCGACGAGGCGATGGACATGATCGCCGACCGGGTGCTCACGACCAGGGCACAGACCTGGCAGGAGACCTACCAGGGCAAGCGGGTCCGGCGGACGCTCGGGTTCGCCAGCCTGGGCGGGGCGACGCTAGACAACGAGGAGAATTACCTCATCAAGAAGCTCTGGAGCGCGCTGGGCGCGATCCAGATCGAGAACCAGGCCCGCATATGACACTCCGCCACCGTTCCCGGTCTGGGAACGAGCTTTGGCCGCGGCGGCGCCACTACCTTCCCGCGTGACCTGACCAACTCCGACGCCATCGTCATCTGCGGCTCCAACATGGCCGAGTGCCATCCCGTGGCGTTCCAGTGGGTGGTGGAGGCGAAAAAGCGCGGCGCCACCGTCATTCACGTCGACCCGCGGTTCACCAGGACCAGCGCGTTCGCGGACCTGCACGTCCCGACCCGGGCCGGCGGCGACATCGTGTTCCTCGGCGCGCTGATTAACCACGTGCTGTCGGGGGGCCACGAGTTCCGCGAGTACGTCACCGCCTACACCAACGCCGCGGACATCCTGCCCGAGGACTTCACCGACGCCGAGGACGGCGACGGGCTGTTCTCCGGCTTTGATCCGGAGACCCGCACCTACGACAACTCGACCTGGCAGTTCACCGGCGAGCGCGACCTGACTCTGACGCACCCGCGGTGCGTGTTCCAGGTCCTGAAGCGGCACTTCGCGCGCTATACGCCGGACCTGGTCGAGCAGGTCTGCGGGATCAAGCCGGCGGACTTCGCGCGGATCGCCGCCACGCTGGTCGCCGCCAGCGGCCGGGAGAAGACCACGGCGTGGGTCTACGCCGTCGGCTGGACCCAGCACAGCACCGGCGTGCAGCACATCCGGACCGCCTCCATCCTGCAGATGCTGCTGGGCAACATGGGCCGGCCGGGCGGCGGCATCCTCGCGCTGCGCGGGCATGCCAACATTCAGGGCGCGACCGACGTGCCGACCCTGTTTCACCTGCTCGGCGGGTACATGCCGATGCCAGGGCCGGACGAGGGCCTGGAGGATTACCTGGGCCGGATGCCCGACACCGGGTTCTGGGGCAACAAGCGCGCCTTCCTGGTCAGCATGCTCAAGGCGTGGTTCGGCGACGCCGCGACGCCCGGCAACGACTTCTGCTTCGGCTACCTGCCGCGGATCTCCGGCGACCACGGCACGTACCGGACGGTCCTGGACATGATCGACAAGAAGGTCAAGGGCTACTTCCTGCTCGGCGAGAACCCGGCGGTGGGGTCGGCCGGCGGCCGGCTGCAGCGGCTGGCCCTGGCCAGCCTGGACTGGCTGGTGGTCAAGGACCTGGTCATGGTCGAGTCCGCCACGTTCTGGAAGAACGGGCCGGAGATCGCGACCGGCGAGCTGACGACGGAGCAGATCCCGACGGAGATCTTCTTCCTGCCGGCCGCCGCGCACACGGAGAAGGACGGCAGCTTGACCAACACCCAGCGGCTGCTGCAGTGGCACGAGAAGGCGCTCGAGCCGCCCGGCGACGCGCGCAGCGACCTGTGGTTCCTGTATCACCTGGGCAAGCGGATCCGGGCGAAGCTGGCTGGATCGAGCGCCGAGGCCGATCGGCCCGCGCTGGACCTGACGTGGGACTACCCCGAGGAGGGTGAGCACGCCGAGCCGTCCGCCGCGGCGGTGCTGGCCGAGCTGAACGGCTACGCGGCCGACGGGACCCCGCTGTCTGCCTTCACCCAGCTCGCCGATGACGGCTCTACCTCATGCGGCAGCTGGATCCACGCGGGTTCCTACGCCGGCGGGGTTAACCAGACCGCGCGGCGCGTCCCGTGGCAGGAGCAGTCCTACGTGGCGCCGGAGTGGGGCTGGGCGTGGCCGGCCAACCGGCGGATCCTGTACAACCGGGCGTCGGCCGATCCGCAGGGCCAGCCGTGGAGTGCCGCCAAGGCCTACGTGTGGTGGGACGAGCAGGCCGGCGAGTGGACCGGCCAGGACGTGCCCGACTTCGAGAAGACCAAGCCGCCGTCGTACGTGCCTGAGCCGGGCGCCACCGGCCCCGCGGCGATCGGCGGCGGCGACCCGTTCATCCTGCAGTCCGACGGCAAGGCGGCGCTATTCGTCCCCCGAGGGCTGGTGGACGGCCCGCTGCCGGCGCACTTCGAGGCCGGCGAGTCGCCGCAGCGTAACCGCGTCTACCGGCAGGACGGCAGCCCGGTATCCATCCAGTACCGGGACCGGCGGTCCACGCACGGCCAGCTGGCGGGGCACTCGGCGATCTTCCCGTACGTGGTCACGACCTACCGGCTGACCGAGCACCACACGGCCGGCGGGATGAGCCGTACGCTGGGCCGGCTGGCCGAGCTGCAGCCGGAGATGTTCTGCGAGGTCTCGCCGTCGCTCGCGGCGCAGCGGGGCCTGGAGAACGGCGGCTGGGCGACGATCGTGACCGCCCGCGCGGCGATCGAGGCCCGGGTGCTGGTGACCCGGCGCCTGCGGCCGCTGCGGATCCCGGGCGAGGGCGTGATCCAGCAGGTCGGCCTGCCCTACCACTGGGGCAGCGAAGGACTGGTGACCGGCGACTCGGTCAACGACCTGCTGCCGATCGTCTTGGATCCGAACGTGTACATCCAGGAGAGCAAGGCAGCCACCTGCGACATCCAGCCCGGACGCCGGCCCCGTGGCGCCGCCCGGACCGAGCTGGTCGAACGGTACCGGCGCGAAGCCGGCCTGGGGGAGGATGAGGACATGACCGCAGCCACGCCAGATGCAGCTGCCGCCGCGGAGCCGGATAGCGAGGCCCATCCGGCCGCGCCGGGCGGGACCTGGCACCATGACGAGTAACCGGCTGTCAGGCCCCCTGGCGGACGTGGCCGGCGACGCCGGCTACGCCGCCCACCCCGAGCGGGTCGGGTTCTTCACCGATACCAGCGTCTGCATCGGCTGCAAGGCCTGCGAGGTGGCCTGCAAGGAATGGAACGGGCTGCCCGACCCCGACGCGGACGCGCTCACCCTGACCGGCATGTCCTATGACAACACCACCGAGCTCGGCTCGAACGCCTGGCGGCACGTGGCCTTCATCGAGCAGCCGGCGCTGCCGGCGCTGCCGGCGGATACGGACCTCATCGCCGCAGTCGCCGACGACTCCGGCGGGGACACGGGTGCTACGCGCTGGCTGATGTCCTCGGATGTGTGCAAGCACTGCACGCACGCCGCCTGCCTGGACGTGTGCCCGACCGGGGCGCTGGTGCGCACGGAGTTCGGCACCGTGATCGTCCAGCCGGACGTCTGCAACGGCTGCGCCTACTGCGTGTCGGCCTGCCCGTTCGGCGTGATCGACCGGCGCGACGGCGACGGCCGGGCCTGGAAGTGCACGATGTGCTACGACCGCCTCCGCGGCGGTCTCGAGCCGGCCTGCGCCAAGGCGTGCCCGACCGACTCGATCCAGTTCGGGCCGCTCGACGAGCTGCGCGCGATCGCGCAGACCCGGCTGGACGAGCTGCACGCGGCCGGGACGAGCGAGGCCCGGCTATACGGCGCCGACCCCGACGACGGGATCGGCGGGGCGGGTGCGTTCTTCCTCCTGCTGGACGAGCCGGAGGTCTACGGCCTGCCGCCGGATCCGGTGGTGACCACCAAGGACCTGCCGGCGATGTGGCGCCGGGCCGGCGTGGCCGCGGCGATGCTGGCCGCCGGCGTGGCCGTGGCGTTCGCGGGGCGCCGCACATGACGGGGAACGTGACGGGGCACATGACGGCGCACATGACGGGGGGGCCGTGACCGAGCAGCCGCAGGTTCCCGAGGCCGACTTCCGTTCCTACTACGGACGGCCGATCCTGAAGCCGCCTCGCTGGCGGGAGCCGGAGCTGCCCGCTTACCTGTATCTCGGCGGCCTGTCCGGGGCCTCGGCCGCCATGGGCGCGGTGGCCGCCGCGACCGGCCGGCGGCCGCTGGCCCGGGCGGGCCGGCTGGTGGGCGCCGGGGCCGGGATGAGCGGCACCGCGTTCCTGATCGCCGAGCTCGGCCGTCCCGAGCGATTCCTGAATATGCTGCGGGTCGCCAAGCCGACCTCCCCGATGAGCATGGGCGCCTGGCTGCTGGCGGCCCACTCCGGGCTGGCCAGCGCGGCAGTGGGCAGCGACATCACCGGCCTGGTGCCGCGGCTGGGCGCGCTCGCCGGCGCGGTCTCGGGGGTGACCGGGCCGCTGCTGGCGACCTACACCGGGGTCCTGCTCGCCGACACGGCGGTGCCTGCCTGGCACGAGGCGCAGCGGCACCTGCCGTTCCTGTTCGCCGGCAGCGCGATGGCGTCGGCCGGCGCGGCCGGCCTGGTGGCGACGGCGCTGCGATCACGCGAGGAGCGGGTACCCGCCGCGCGGCTGGCGGTCATGGGCGCGGCGATCGAGCTGGCGGTGACGGCGGACCTGGAGCGCGGACTCGGGCTGACCGGCGAGACGTACCGGCAGGGCGGCGCGGGCCAGATGATGCGGGCCGCTCGCTGGCTCACGCCGGCTGGCGGGCTGGCGGCGCTGGCGGCCCCGCGCAGCCGGGTCGCGGCGGTCGCGGCCGCCGGCTTGCTGACCGCCGGCGCGGTGGCGACCAGATTCGGGGTATTCCGGGCGGGGCACGCCTCCGTCGCCGACCCGAAGTACGTCATCGCCAGCCAGCGCGACGGCGCCGCGCCGCGCCCGCGCTGACGCGGCCCGGGCCGCCGGCGTCAGCGCCAGTGGTTCAGCGCCAGTGGTTCAGCGCCAGTGGTTCAGCGGTACCGGGCCGCGGCTCAGGACCGTGCGGATGGCGAAGGTGCTGCGGGCCTCCACCACCGACGGGATGGCGAGGACCTGATCCAGTAGCAGCTGCTCGTAGTCGCCGAGATCCGGTACCGCCACCTCCACCATGAAGTCGGCGGTGCCGGAGGTGACATAGCAGGCCACGACGGCGGGGATGGCCGTCAGCGCCCGCTCGATCTGCGCCGAGGTCTCGCGCGAATGGCCCTCGACGCGCAAGCCGATGAAGGCCGTCAGGCCCAGTCCCGCGCTGGCCCGGTCGACCTCGGCGCGGTAGCCCGCGATGATTCCGCTGCTCTCCAGCGCCTTGACCCGGCGCAGGCAGGCGGACGGGGACAGCGAGACGGCCTCGGCCAGGTCCACGTTCGCGATCCGCCCGTCGCGCTGAAGCTCGGCCACGATGGCACGATCGATGCGGTCTGCTTTCTCAGGTGGCATGAAAGTCATGCTAATGCCAGATCTACCGCACAAGATTGCGTGATAGTCGCTAGATGGCGCAATCTTTGCCATCGCGTGCGAAGCGAATTCGGCCAGGCTACTGCCATGAGCAAATCAGCTGCGAAGGCCCCATCAGCGCCGCGGCCCGTGTCCCCGGGGGCGCGTTCCTCATGCTCAGCGTCCCCGCGGCCCGCACGAGCGCTGTCCGTGCCGCGCGGCGCGGCGCTCTACATCGGGGCGCTGCTGGGCCCCGGCCTGCTGCTGCTGCCGGGGCTGGCCGCGGCGCAGGCGGGCCCGGCGTCGGTACTCGCGTGGCTGGCGCTGATCGGGTTGTCCGCGCTGCTCGCCGTCGTGTTCGCCGCCCTGGGGCGTGCGGTGCCGGCGGCCGGCGGCGTGATCGGCTACACGGCGGCGGGCCTGGGCCGGCGGGCGGGCGCGGCGGCCGGCTGGTGCTTCCTGGCGGGCGTGGTCTGCGGCGCCCCGATCGTGTGCCTCATCGGAGCCAGCTACGTCGCGGAGCTGACCGGCGGCGGCCAGCTGATGCGCGCGGTCGTGGCCGGCGGGCTGCTGCTGGCCGTGCTCGGCGTGGCCCTCGGCGGGGTCCGGGCGACGACGACGGCTCAGCTGGTGCTCGTCGCACTGCTAATCGCCGTCGTCGTGGTCGCCGTCGCCGGATCGACGCCGTCGGCCCGGGCCGCAAACTGGGTTCCGTTCGCGCCGCACGGCTGGCCGTCGATCGGCCGGGCCGCGTCGACGCTGATGCTGTCGTTTGTCGGCTGGGAGGCGGTCGCCCCGCTCACCTCCCGGTTCGCCGATCCGGCCCGGCAGCTGCCCCGGGTCATCGCCATCGCGTTCGGCACCACCGCGGCCCTCTACCTGGGCCTGGCGGTCGCGACCATCGGCAGCCTCGGCCACGAGGCAGGGACCGACGTTCCGCTGGCCGAACTGCTCCAGCTGGCCGTCGGCCCGGCGGGCCGCGCGGCCGCGGCGGTGGCAGCGCTCGTGCTGACCCTGGGCGCGACCAACGCCTACCTGTCCGGTGCCACCGAGATGATCCTGCAGCTGACCGCCGCCGCGCCAGCCGCACGGTCGGCGGCCGGCGCCCGGCGGCCGGCCCGCCTGCTGCTGCTGATCGGCGCCGCGGGCCTGGTGCTGATCGGGCTCTACGCGCTGCACATGGTGAGCACGACGGCGCTGGTCACGTTGCCCACCACCATGTTCCTGGGCGTCTACCTGACGTGTGCCGCCTCGGCCGCGCGGGTCCTGGCCGGCCCAGCCCGCCTCGCGGCGTTGCCCGCGCTGCTAGCCGTCGCCGCCGTCCTGGCGTTCTGCGGGTGGGCGCTGGCGGCCGCGGCCGGCGTCGCGCTGGTCGCCGCCCTGAGGGCCGGCCCCGGCCCCGGCCGGGGCCGGAGCCGGGACCGGGGCGGGACCGGGGCCGGAGCCGGGACCGGAGCCGGGACCGGAGCCGGGGCGGGAGCCGGGGCGGGAGCCGCACCAGGCCCAGCGCGCTACAGCCGATCCGCGGTGGTGCTCGCATCCGCGACCATCGCGCCTCGCCGCGCGGGCCACATCCTGGCCGCGAGGATGCTGGCGGCCCCGACCGCGACCAGCAGGCCGGGGCCGATCAGGGCCCAGCGGGCCCCGGCGATTGCGGCCAGCGCGGCCACGACAAAGGCTCCGGCGGGCACGAAGCCCATGAACCCGGCGTTGTAGGCGCTGAGCGCATGGCCTCGCTGAGCGGCGGGCGCGGCCTGCTGGACGTAGACGGTCGCGCTCACCGCGAACAACTGGGTGGCCGCCCCGATCACGATCATCGACAGGTCATAGGCCCAGGCCGCCGGCATGATCGCGGCCAGGCATTCGGCGACCCCGAAGACCAGGGCCCAGACCAGGAACTCCGAGCGGCCGGGATCATCGCGGCGGGACGAGTAGTAGTTCCCGGCGATCCCGCCGACGGCCACGAACGTACCTAGCAGACCGAATCCGGCCGCGCCGAGATGAAACACCCTGGTGGCCATCAGCGGATTGGTGACCCCGAACTGGAGTCCGAAGCCGCCGAGCAGCAGCGCCATCACGGCGGCCGCCCGGATGCCCGGTGGCAGGTCGAGCACCCAGCGAAAACGCCTGGCCGCACCGGCAGGTGCGGCAGCGGCCCTGGCGTGCTGGATGCCCCCGGAAACGAGCACCAGGACCGCGATCACGCCCAGGAACGAGGCGGCGTCCGCCAGGAACACGGCGGTTTCGCCGGCGGCCGCGATGATGATCCCCGCCACGCCCGGTCCAGCGATCTTGGCCAGGCCGGTGACCGTGGCGTAGAGGGAGGTTCCGCGGCGCAGGTCGGCCCGGCCGACGAGGTCGACCATGAAGGTCTGCCGCGCGGGGACGTCGATGGTCTGGACGCAGCCGATGACGAACGCCAGGGGGACGAGATACCAGCTGCTCATCCATCCGGCGAGCAGCGGGATTCCGATCGCGAGCGACCCGGCGGCCTGGAGCGCCTGAGTGACGGTCACGACCCGGACCGCCCGATACCGGGCCACGATGGTCCCGGCCCGGCGGCTGAACAGCAGCATGGGGAGGGATTCGGCCGCGACGACGGCGGACAGGACCGTGGCGTCGCCGTGGCCAATGCGCAGCGCTAGCCAGTAGATCGCCGTGTACCCCATCATCGTGCCGACGATCGACACGACCTGCGCGGCAACGTACCAGCGGTAGCCCGGGCTCGCCACGCCGGCCGCCGAGTCCTGAATCGCGGGCATCCACGTGCTTCCTCTCGTTATGCCGGGGGCGATTTCAGGAAGATAGGCAGCGCGGACTCCGTCCAATTCCAGGCTCGTTGAGTCCCAGGTGAACCCCGGTATCCCGGAGAATGGCGCCCCGGACCTCTACACCCCGCCCACGTTCGAGGCGTACCGCCAGAACCGTGACCCGGCCATGGAAGCCATCCTCGCCAGCTCGGCAGACCTCTAGCTCAGCTAGCTCAGCTAGCTCAGCGGACGACCAGGACCGCCGGGCCGCGCGCCACGAGCTCGCCGATCACCGGCGCGCCCGGCACCTCGCCGGCCACCAGGAGACCGCCGGAGGTCTGCGCGTCGGCGAGCAGCAGCAGGTCCTCCTCGGAAACGCTGCCGAAGTCGGCATGCGGCGCCACCCAGTCCAGGTTCCGCCGGCTCCCGCCCGGCACGTAGCCGGCCCGCAGCGCGGCCCGGGCGCCATCGATGAGCGGCACGGCGGCGTGATCGATGACCGCGGTGACGCCGCTGGACCTGGCCAGCTTGAACAGGTGACCGAGCAGGCCGAAGCCGGTCACGTCGGTGGCGCAGCGGATCCCCGCGGCCAGCGCCTGCCGACTCGCGCGGGCGTTCAGCGTCGTCATCACCTCGATGGCCTCGGCGAAGATCTCTCCGGTCGCCTTGTGCCGCGAGTTGAGGACGCCGATACCGAGCGGCTTGGTGAGCGACAGCGGCAGGCCGGGCCGGCCAGCGTCGATCCGCAGCAGCGCCGCGGGGTCGGCCAGCCCGGTAACCGCCATGCCGTACTTGGGCTCGGGATCGTCGATGCTGTGGCCGCCCGCGACATGGCAGCCTGCCGCCCGGGCGATGTCCAGGCCGCCGCTCAGCACCTGCGCGGCGAGGTCCGCGCTCAGCACCTCCCGCGGCCAGCCGAGGAGGTTGAGGGCCACGAGCGGCTCGCCGCCGACGGCGTAGACGTCCGACAACGCGTTCGCGGCGGCGATCTGGCCGAAGGTGTAGGCGTCATCGACCACGGGCGTGAAGAAGTCGGCCGTCGCCACGATGGCCCGGCCCGGGCTGATCTGCACGACGGCGGCGTCATCACCGTGCTCTATGCCGATCAGCAGGTCTGGCGCCTGCTGATCAGGGATCAGCCGGGCGACGGCCTCCTCCAGCTCGCCGGGCGGGATCTTGCAGGCACAGCCGCCGCCGCGGGCGTACTGGGTGAGCCGGATGCTGCCCGTGCTGGGCATGGTCGAGGGCATGCTGAAACTGTAGGCAAGGCCGATTGAGCGGGATACGCCGACAGGCCGACAGCAGCAGTATGGTCCGGTCAGCACAGCTAACGGAGGTACGCCTTGACCGAGCCGATTCTTGAGCAGCGCGCCGCGACGGAGCGGGCGGCCGACGGGCGCACGATCTGCGATCAGCTGCAGTCGGCGGCAGAGCGCTGGGGCGATCTGCCCGCCTACGCCGACCGCGACGGCGGCCCGTGGCAGGCCATCACCTGGCGGGAGACGCGGGACCGCGCGCTGCGGCTCGCGGCGAGCTTCATCGCGCTGGGGCTGCAGCCCGGCGAGAAGGTCGCGCTCATGCTGCCGAACCGGCTTGAGCATGTGCTGGCGGACCTGGGCGCCCTGCACGCCGGGGGAGTGCCGGTGACCTTCTACCCGACGCTCGCGGCCGACCAGGTGGCCTACCTGGCGGCGAACTGCGATGCCAGGATCGCCGTCCTGGACGGCGCGGCCGATCTCGCGCGCTGGCAGCCCGTGCTCGCGCAGCTGCCCGGCCTCCGGCGCGTTATCGTGCGGGATCCGGAGGCGTGCCCGCCGGGCGACCCGTACCTGAGCTGGAGCGAGTTCGCCGCGCTCGGCGAGGGCCGGCCGCCCGAGGCGGCGCAGGAGGTGGCCAGCCGGATCGCGGCGATCAGGCCGGAGGACCCGCTCACGCTGCTGTACACCTCGGGGACGACCGGCAACCCCAAGGGTGTCATCGTGACCCACGCCAGCGCGATGTACGAGCTGCTGGCCACCACCGCCTCGGGCAACGCCAGGATGCACACGCGCTGGGTCTCCTACCTGCCGCTGGCTCATATCGCGGAGCGGATGTTCACGCTCTACCTGGCCATCTACAACGGCTGGCACGTCTATTTCTGTCACAGTGCCTCGACCGAGCTGGTCGCCACGGTGGGCGAGGTGAAGCCGACGGCGTTCTTCGGGGTGCCCAGGGTCTGGGAGAAGATCCAGGCCGGCCTCCAGGCGCTGCTGGCGGCCGAGCCGGACGAGGGCCGGCGGTCGGCCGTCGCCGCCGCCATGGACACGGGCCTGCGGTACGTGCAGAGCTGCCAGTACGGCCAGCAGACCAGCGAGGAGCTGGCCGCCGAGTTCGCCGCCGCGGAGCAGGCCGTGCTCCGGCCCATCAGGTCGCTGCTCGGCCTGGGTGACGCCGAGATCGTCGTCAGCGCGGCCGCGCCGCTGCCGCCCGAGACCGGCGCGTTTTTCGGCGGCCTCGGGCTGCGCATCCTGGATGTGTACGGGATGACGGAGACCGCGGGCGCCTTCACGGTCAACACCATGACCGCCTTCAAGCTCGGCACCGTGGGCCAGCCGGTGGCCGGGACCGAGGTGAAGATCGCCGAGGACGGCGAGATCCTGACCCGCGGGCCCCTGAACACGCCCGGTTACCTCAGCCTGCCGGACCAGACCGCCGCGCTTCTCGACGCCGACGGGTGGCTGCACACCGGCGACATCGGAACGCTCGACGACGACGGCTTCCTGTCGGTCATCGACCGGAAGAAGGAGCTCATCATCACCGCGGGCGGCGAGAACATCGCGCCCGCCGCGATCGAGAACCTGCTGGTGGCGCACCCCCTCGTGGGCCAGGCGCTCGCCTACGGCGACCGGCGCCCGTACGTCGTGGCGGTGCTGACCCTGGACGGGGAGGTGGCCCCGGCCTGGGCCAGGGCGCGCGGCATCGAGGCGGCGTCACTCGCGGAGCTCGCCGAGCATCCCGCCGTGCTTGAGGCGGTCGCCGAGGCGGTTGCTGTCGCCAATGCCAGGCTCGCGCGGGTGCAGCAGGTCAAGGCGTGGCGGCTGCTGCCGGTGGAGTGGACAGCCGAGAGCGAGGAGCTCACCCCGACGCTCAAGCTCAAGCGCCGCGTCGTGCACGCCAAGTACGCCGACATCATCGAGACGCTGTACGCCGCTAAGGACGCGGCGGTCTAGCTCCTGGTGGCGCGGGCGACTTAGCTCTAGGCGGCGCGGGCAACCGGAGCCGCCGGGGCGATATGCAGCACCGCACTGGTGCGCCGGCCGGATCGCTAGCCCTTGACGTCATGGTTGGGCACCTGCTGTCGCTAGGACGACAACAGAGGGGCAACCACGTCGTTAGTGACCCACCCCGCACGGCGTGGCTGTGCCGCTCCTGCCCTTCCAGGGGCTGTCGCGTTACTGGAGATGCTGGCGGGGTTTGCCGGGTGGCGCTGCGGCTGGGCCGGCGGTTTCCCGCCCGGCCGGGCACCTGCCCGGGCGCCGCGCGGGAGTTGCGGTCGCGCCGGGCGTGGCTTCGGGCTGTGCCGGAACCCGGCAACCCACAACGGGTTACGCGACAGCACCGCCAGCGACAGCAGCTGTCCGCTCCTGGCGTTGAGCGACATCGCCAGCCCTCGTTCAGCGCCCGGCCGGCGCTCTCTGCGGCCCGCAACGCGAGTTCTAACGTCATCGACGTGCGGTTGCGGTTGCTGTTTCGAGTTCCACACCGCCCGTTCATGACGTTCTGGAGCCACCCGGCGGCCCGGTAAGGCTGGGAGCGGGTGGGCTTGGGAGCGCAGAGAAGGCTGTCGCCCTGCGACTGGCCGCCTGGCGGCCGATCTTGGGCCCCAGGCAGGCCGGTAGGGTCTCATCCCGGAGGCGTCAGGGTGTCTGGTGGCCCCCCCGGTCTTCAAAACCGACGGACGACGCGCAGCGCCGTCGGCGGGTTCGATTCCCGTCCGCCTCCGCCACGAGCAGATCCGACCCGCCGAAGCGGGCCGGACGCGACCCGCCGAAGCGACCCGCCGAAGCGGCCTGCCGAAGCGACCCGCCGAAGCGGCCTGCCCAAACGACCCGCCGAAGCGGCCTGCCCAAACGACCCGCCGAAGCGGGCCGCCCGGCGAGCGGCGTCCGGGCCGCCGCTAGTCGTTCTTGCTGTCGAACGGAGAGTCGCTCTTAGCGCCGAACGGCGAGTCGCTCTTGGTCCCGAACAGGGACTCGCTCTTCGTGCCGAACGGCGCGGGTGATTCCGGATACTGGCCGGACGGGGAGGCCGGGAACTGGCCCGTAGACGCCCCCGGGAACTGGCCCGTGGAGGCCGGGAACCGGTCCTGGGTCTGCGTCGGCTCCTCGCCCGGGAACGGCCTCGGGCTGGCCGGGTACTGGCTCGCGGCGGGGTACTGGCCAGCCGATGCCGGGCTCGCCGTGGCCTGATCCTGGGAGCTGGGGAGGTCGCCGTAGTCGCTGTCGGAGCCGGCGGCGTCCCTGGCCGACAGCATCGACAGCCGGCCGATCGCGATCGCGCCGAAGAGGATGATGAGAATGCCGACTCCGACGAAGAACCCGACATCCTCCAGGAACATCCACTTCGCGGCTGAGCCGATCGCCGAGCCCGCGCGCGCCAGTGGCCGGCCGGGCGTGATCGACGTCCGATTCAGCACGATGTCAACAATCCCGGCCCCGGCGATGAACCACGCGCCGCCCGCCGCGGCCAGCAAACCGCCGAACATGCCTGCCGCCCGGCTGCGGGTGCCCAGCACGAGCAGTCCGCCGAGCACCGCCGCGGCACCAGGCACGATCGACAGGTAGAGCCGGCCGGACGTGTAGGCCCACGTCTTGTCGGGCGAGTACGCAAATTTGAAGTAGGGCCCGATGAACGGGATCAGCGCGCCCCAGGCGCCGAGCAGAATCAGCAGCAGTCCGCACAGTCCGCCCCGCCTGCGCGGAATACGTGCTACGTCAGCCATAGGGTCTCACTCCCTGAGTAATCGGAAGATTAAGACTTGCACACGTCGCGTACCCCGCGAGGGCGCCCTTATGCAAAGTGCTGGTAAACCGGCAAAGAAGACGAGTTCACGGCAGGGCATCTAGCGTCCGCCGGCATGTATGGTCGCGCTCGTGGACGTCCGCAGGTTGATTCCCCGCACCGACGCGGTACTCGCCGATCCCCGGCTGACCAGTGCGCAGCAGCGGCTCGGCAAGCCGCTGGTCCTCGCCGCGGTTCGGCAGGCTCAGGACCAGGCCCGGGCCGGCGATATCGAGCCCTCGGCGGTGGCCGATACGGCGGCGGCCGCCATCCCGGCGGGCGCCGCGTCGCTCACCCCGGTGATCAACGCCACTGGCGTGCTGCTGCACACCAATCTTGGCCGGGCGCCGCTGTCGCCGGCGGCCCGTGCGGCGGTCCAGGCCGCCGCGGGCTGCACGGACCTTGAGTTCGACCTCGCGTCTGGTACCCGGGGACGCCGCGGCCGGGGAATGCTCGCGGCGTTGAGCGCTGCCGTTCCGGACGCCGAGGCGGTGCATGTCGTCAACAACAACGCGGCCGCGCTGGTGCTGGCAGCCACCGCGCTGGCCACCGGACGCGAGATCGTCGTCAGCCGCGGGGAGCTGATCGAGATCGGTGACGGGTTCCGGCTGCCGGCGCTCCTGGAGTCGACGGGTGCCCGCATTCGCGAGGTCGGCACGACCAACCGGACCACCGCGGGGGACTACGCGGACGCGGTCGGGCCGCAGACCGGATTTCTGCTCAAGGTGCACCCCTCCAATTACCGGATCGAGGGCTTCACCGCGAGTGCCAGCGTTGCCGACCTGGCCGCGCTGGGCGTACCGGTCGTCGGCGATATCGGATCCGGCCTGCTGGAGCCGCATCCGCTGCTGCCCGACGAGCCCGACGCCGCCACCTGGCTGCGCGCTGGCGCCGCGCTGGTGACCGCCAGCGGTGACAAGCTGCTCGGCGGTCCGCAGGCCGGGCTGCTGCTCGGCCGCTCGGATCTGATCGGCCAGCTGGCCCGCCATCCGCTGGCCCGGGCGCTGCGTGTCGACAAACTGACAGTGGCCGCCCTGGAGGCAACGCTGGCGGGGCCGCTGTCCCCCGTCGCCGAGGCGCTGGCGGCAGACCCGGCGGAACTGCGCGATCGCAGCGAACGAATGGCCGACCGGCTGACCGCCGCCGGAGTCGATGCACGCTCGGTGGTGGCCGAAGGAGCGGTCGGCGGCGGCGGGGCGCCCGGCGTAGGGTTGCCCAGCGCCGCGGTGAGCCTGCCGGCCGCGCTGGCGCCAGTCCTGCGGGCCGGTGACGCTGTCCGGCGCGGCGCGACACCGGCCGTCGTGGGACGGATCGACGACGGGCGGCTACTACTCGACCTGCATGCGGTCGCGCCGGCGGACGACGGCGTGCTCTGCGCGGCGGTCCTCGCGGCGGCCGGGTAGGCGGGCGGCAGACATGCAGGTCATCGCTACCGCCGGTCATGTCGATCATGGCAAGTCGACGCTGCTGCGAGCGCTTACCGGAATGGACCCCGACCGGTGGGCCGAGGAGAAGCGCCGCGGCCTGACCATCGACCTCGGCTTCGCCTGGCTCAAGCTGCCGTCCGGCGCGCGGATCGCCTTCGTCGACGTGCCCGGCCACGAGCAGTTCGTGCCGAACATGCTGGCCGGGGTCGGGCCGGTCCCGGCGGTGCTGTTCATGGTGGCCGCCGACGAGGGCTGGATGCCCCAGTCGGCAGAACACCTGGCCGTGGTCGATGCCCTGGGCATCCGCAGCGGCCTGCTCGTGATCACCAGGTCCGACCTGGCCGATCCAGGGCCGGCGCTGGCCCAGGCGCTGAAGCAGATCAGCCGCAGCAGCCTGGGCACTCCGCAGGCGGTGGCCGTCAGCGCCGTCTCCGGAGCCGGGCTGCCGGAGCTGGTCAGCGAGCTCGACAAGCTGACGCAGAGCCTGCCGGTGCCGGACCCCGGCGCGCCGGTGCGGCTCTGGGTGGACCGGGCCTTCAGCATGACCGGCAGCGGCACGGTCGTGACGGGCACGCTGCCGGCCGGCACCGTGCATCGCGGTGACGAGCTCGTGGTCACGCCGTCCATCCGCCCGGTCCGGGTCCGCGACATCCAGACCCTCGGCGAGAGCGCCCCGGAAGCCACCGGGGTGGCGAGGGTGGCGCTGAACCTGCGTGGCGTGACCAAGGACAGCCTGACGCGCGGCATGGCCATCGTGCAGGCCGGCCGGTGGACGACAACTGACGTCATCGATGTCCGTATCTGCGGCGCCCGGTCAGAAAATGGCCCAGCCGCAGTAACGGGGCCGGCTGCCGAGTCAGGCCCGGGGTCGGGCGCGGTGCCGGGATCGCATTCCGAGACCGAGCTCGCGGCGCGGCTCCCGCGCACCCTGACGCTGCATATCGGATCGGCCCGGACGGTTGCCCGGGTGCGGCCGCTGTCCGGCGATATCGCGCGGCTGAGCCTGCGGGATCCGCTGCCGCTGCACGTCGGGGACCGCGTCCTGCTCCGGGACCCGGGCGCGGCCCGGGCTCCCCGGCGGCCCGGCCGCGGGCTGGACCACGGGCAGGACCTGGACCACGGGCAGGACCTGGAGCCTGGGCAGGACCTGGAGCCTGGGCAGGAAGCCGCGGTGCGCTCAGCCACGGTGCGCTCAGCCGCGGTGCCGTCGACCGCGGTGCCATCGACCGCGGTGCCGTCGACCGGGGGCGCGGCGGCCGTCGTCAGCCCGGCCGTGCTCGCAGGCGCCGCCCACGGCCTGGCGTCGGCGGCCAGCCTGATCGGCCGGGCGGTTCCCGGTTCCCTTCCCGGCCCTGGTCCCGAGCCCGCTGGTGCATCGTGTTCGCCCGGCCTCAGCGGACACGACGGCTGGCCCGGCGTCCTCGGAGCCGTCGTACTCGACGTGTTGCCGCCGCCCCTGACCCGGCGGGGTGCCGCGGGGGCTGCGGCCCGCGAGCTTGCGGACTGGCCCGACCAGCCCGGTGCGACTGAGCTGCTCCGGCGGCACGGGATGCTGCGCGCTAGCGCGCTGCTCGCGATGGGCGTGCGGGATCATCCGGAACCGGTGACCGGCGAGTGGCTGGTCGATCCGGGGCGCTGGTCGGCGCTGGCGGCCGAGCTCGGCGAGGTGCTGGCCGCGTACGCGGCGCGGGAGCCGCTGGCACCAGGGCTGCCGCTGGAGGCGGCTCGCGCGGCGCTCAGCCTGCCGGATCGCCGCCTGGTGACGGCGCTGGCCCGGCCGCCGTTCCGAATCTCGGGCGGGCTGGTGCAGCTCGTGCCGTCCGCGGCGGGACCGGCCTCAGCTGGGCTGCCGGAATCCCTGCAGGCGGCTGTCCGGATCCTGCGGGCAGACCTGGCCCAGGCACCGTTCGCGGCGCCAGACGCGGAACGGCTGCGCAAGCTCGGCCTCGACGTGCGGGCGATCGCCGCAGCGGCCCGGGCTGGGCTGCTGCTGCGGGTCAGCGATCAGATCGTGCTGGCCCCCGGAGCCGACGAGGCGGCGGCCGAGGTCCTCGCGACGCTGCCGCAGCCGTTTACCGCCGCTGACGCGCGGCAGGCGCTGCGGACGACGCGGCGCACCGCGATACCGCTGCTGGAGTACCTGGACCAGGCCGGCGTGACCCAGCGGCTGCCCGACGACCGGCGGCAGCTCCGGCAGAGCTAGCGCGTCACAGCGCTGCCGGATACCGCCGAGCCAGCCGCCCGTTGCCGCGCGCTAGCCGGCCCGGCTGGCGAACCTGGAGGCCGACCAGGTGGCCGGCTCGGCGGGCTGCTCGCCGTCGTAGATCCACCGCGCCAGCACCGTTGCGGTCGCCGGCGCGTTCAGGATGCCAGTGCGGAAGTGACCCGACGTCAGCCAGGCGTTGGCCAGGCCCGGCACCCGGTCGATAACGGGTCGGCGATCCGGGTGCCGCGGCCGGAAGCAGCACCACTGGTAGGCCACGCCGAGGCCGCGCAGCTCGGGCAGCGCGGCGGCCAGGCTGGCCATGATGGCCTCGATGACCTCTGGCTGCACAGCCGGGCTCTCGTCGCCGACGTCGAAGGTGCCGCCGGCCAGCAGCCGCCCGTCCTCGATCTGGGTGGCAACCGGCGCCACGATGCCCGGCAGCCGCAGCGGAGTTGGCTCGGTAACCAGCAAGTGTCCCTTGACCCGGTCGGAAGGGATGCTCAGCGGTAGCCCGTCGAGCACCGGCGGGCGGCCGGTCGCGAAGACAACCGTGCCCGGGCTGACGTCGCCCGCCGACGTGCTGACCGCCGTTATCCGACCAGCCCGGATGGTGACGCCGGTCGCCGCGACGCCCGTCGCCACGGCGGGCAGGTCCGCGGCGATTCGGACGAGTGCCCGCAGCGGGTTGACCCGGCCCTGGCGATGGATCAGCGCGCCCTCCATCGGCCGCGCCAGGCCGGGAACCAGCTCGGCGACCTGACCGGGATTGAGCCACTCGACGGCGCGTGGCTGATGCGCGGCAAAGCCGCCGTCGTGCGGGGCGAGGCCGAGCCAGTCCACTTCCACGAGGCCGACACCGCCGGGCAGCGCTCGCTCCAGGTCCCGCCAGCGCTCGAGGCTGGCGCGCTCCAGGTCGACGAACGGCTCGGGGTCGCTCCACTGGTGCGGCTCGGGGATCAGCAGGCCGGTGGCGCCGCCGGTGGCGCCGGCGCCGAGCCGGCCGGTGTCGATGAGCAGAACCGAGCTGATTCCGATTTCGGTGCAGGCTGCCGCGGTAGCCACACCCATGATCCCGCCACCGATTACCAGCACGTCAGGCCGGGAGCCGGCCACCTGGCCGTCATCTCGGCCCAGGGCAGCGCGCTCGGGGGCAGTGAGCTGGTCGCGCCAGATGGCGCTCTGCACGGTCATGCTCCCATCCTCCGTGATCTGGTCGCCGGCGTCGGCCACCGCCGGGCACGGACGCCGGCGGCGAGCAGCAGCGACGGTAAAACCTAGTTGATAGTAGGGGAAACGCCCCCCGAATCGCGACATGACGCGCATGCCGGGGCGGTGCTAGCACTGGACGGGGGTGCTCATCGGGGGGCAATACGTGGGTAACTGTCCGTTACGGCCCTGGAAACATACTCGTGGCAAGCTCGGCAGCATGACCACGCATCTGGAGCGACCGTCCGTATGCCGGATCGCCATGATCGCGCACGACAACAAGAAGCCGGACCTGACCGAGTGGGCCCGATATAACTTGGCCGTTCTCGCACGGCACGACCTGTGCGCGACGGGCACCACTGGGCGCTTGCTCCAGGCCGAGCTTGGCCTGCCGGTGGCCTGCATGCGCAGCGGGCCGCTCGGCGGCGATCAGCAGATCGGAGCCAGGATCGCGGAAGGCCAGATTGACGTGCTCATCTTCTTCTGGGACTCCCTGGAACCGCAGCCGCACGACCCGGACGTCAAGGCGCTCCTGCGGCTGGCGGTGGCCTGGAATATCCCGGTCGCCTGCAATCGAGCCAGCGCGGACTTCCTGATCTCCTCGCCACTGCTGGGCCACGCGTACGACCGCATGCAGCCAGACTTCGCCGACTATGCCCACCGTGGCTGGTCCGCGCTGGCTACGACGGCGGATCAGGTGGCCTGAGCGGCCTGCGCGCCATGCTCCCTGCCACCCCGCCCGGCACCCCGCGCCGCCGCTAGCGAGGCTGCGCTTGCCGCCCGGACTAGTCTGGTGTGGTTGGTGATGGCGGAAATGCCGCATCGCGGGGAGGAGTGGTGCACCTTGCTGAACGATGCATTTGGCCGCACGGCCACGGATCTCCGGGTGTCGCTCACCGATCGGTGCAACCTGCGGTGCAGCTACTGTATGCCGGCCGAGGGCCTGGACTGGCTGCCTAAGCCGGAGGTGCTCACCGACGATGAGCTGCTGAGGCTGATCGGGATCGCAGTCACCCGGCTGGGCATCACGGAGGTGCGCTTCACGGGCGGCGAGCCGCTGCTGCGCCGAGGGCTGACCGGCATCGTGGCCCGCGCGGCCGCGCTGGCGCCGCGGCCTCAGCTCTCGCTGACCACTAACGGGATCGGCCTGGCGCGGCTGGCGGAGCCGCTGCGTGAGGCTGGCCTGGACCGGGTGAACGTGTCGCTGGACACGCTGTCGGCGGAGACGTTCGTTCGGCTGGCCCGGCGGGACCGGCTCAGCGAGGTGCTGGCCGGCCTGGCCGCCGCGGCCGACGTCGGCCTGGCGCCGGTCAAGGTCAACGCCGTGCTCATGCGCGGGATTAACGATCACGAGGCCGCGGGCCTGCTGCAGTTCTGCCTGGATCACGGTTACCAGCTGCGATTCATCGAGCAGATGCCGCTGGACGCCCAGCACGGGTGGAGCCGCGCGGAGATGGTGACGGCCGACGAGATGATGGCCACCCTGAGCGACGAATTCGTCCTCAAGCCGGACGACGCGGTGGAGCGTGGGTCCGCCCCCGCCGAGGCGTTCCTGGTCGACGGCGGACCCGGCCGCGTCGGCATCATCGGCTCGGTGACCAGGCCGTTCTGCGGCGCTTGCGACCGGGTCCGGCTGACGGCCGACGGCCAGGTCCGCAACTGCCTGTTCGCCCGTGAGGAGAGCGACCTGCGCGGCCAGCTGCGGGCGGGCGCGTCAGACGAGGAGCTTGCTGACAGCTGGCGGCGGGCCGTGGCGGCCAAGCTCCCCGGCCACGGCATCAACGACCCCGGATTCCTGCAGCCGGCCCGGCCGATGTCCGCCATCGGCGGCTGACCCGCCGTGGCGGGGACGCCGGCCCGGCTGGCCGCCGACGGACGGCCAGACTTCGATGTCGTGATCCTGGCCGGCGGCCGGGGGACCAGGCTCGGCGGCGCCGACAAGCCTGGCCTCGTGGTCGGGTCCTCGACGATGGCGGCGGCCGTGCTGGGCGCGGCCGTGGCCGCTGGCGCGCGCCAGGTTGTCCTGGTGGGCCCGCCCCGGGCCGACCTGGCCAGGATCTCCGCGCCACTGCCTGGCGGCCTGACCGTCGTCCGGGAGGATCCGCCGGGCACGGGACCGGTCCCGGCGCTGCGGGTCGGCCTGGCCCCCGTGCGCGCGCCCTGGGTGGCGGTGCTCGCCGCGGACCTCCCGTTCCTGCGCGGGGAGCAGCTACGCGCCTTGCTGGACGTCGCGTCTGGGGGTCAGCCGGCCGGCGCGGTCATGGCCGATGCTGGCGGCGCCGCTCAGTGGCTGGCTGGCTGCTGGCGGACCGCCGGGCTGCGGTCCGCGCTGCTGGAGTACCGCGGCAGCTCGCTGCGCGGCCTGTTCGGGCCGCTGCACCCCGTGCTGATCAGCCAGGCGACGCCGTCCAGTGAGCCCCCGCCGTGGCTGGACTGTGACACGCCCGCCGAGCTGGCCGCGGCGCGGCTGGCGGCCGCGCGAGAGTCGCACCAGAGACGAGGGCCAGCCGGCGGCCCGGAGAAGACGGCGCCCCGGCGGGCAGGCGCGGGCGGGCCAGGCCGCGATTCCCACGGGCTCCGTGATTTTTCCCCGCTCCGGGACTCTCCCGCGATCCGCCAGGAGGCAGACCAGTGACATCGCTTGACCGCTGGACTGAGGCGGCCTGCGCTGAGCTGGGCCTTGACCCGGCCGAGGTATCCGCCAGGACGGTGCTCGACCTGGCGCGCGACGTAGCGCATCAGGTCGAGCGGCCCGCGGCGCCGCTGACCGCGTTCATGCTCGGACTGGCCGCTGGCCGAGGCCAGTCGCTGGACGATGCGGTCAGGCGGCTGAGTGAGCTGGCCGCTCGCTGGGCGGCACCCGAGCACTGACCTGGTAGCCGTCCGAGCGCGGCGCTGCCCTGTCGCGTAGCTCGGTCTCGGCTTGCCGGGCTGCCCCGGCCGCAGTGCCACCCTGCGACTCCGCCAGCATCACCAGCAACGCGACAGCCTCCTTGGGGCGAAAGTTCGGGACGAGCCCCGACTGTTTGGCCGGGCTGCCCGCGATCGGGGTTGCCTGAAGAACAGTAACGATATATCGTTGACCTATCCGAGACCACCTAAGACAGTCCAGGAATAGCCTGGGCGAGGGCTTGGAGCTGGCAAGTCAGGAGAACTTGTTATGCGAGACGAAGAATTCTGGCGGCACGACCGCCAAGATCCGGAGATGCCAGACTGGCATCGACGGGGCGATGGAGACGAAGAGCGGCACCGCAGCGAGGACGAGGGTCGGCGGCCGCGGGGCGGCGGTCGCCGCGGCCATGTGCGCGGCGGCTTCCCCGGCCGGATGCCGGGCCCGCCTGGTTTCCACGGCCTCGGCCCCTGGCCCGGCGAGCCGAGGATGCGCGGACCGCGGGCCAAGCGTGGTGACGTCCGGGCGGCGGCGCTGGCCCTGCTGGCCGAGCAGCCGATGAACGGTTACCAGATCATCCAGGAGATCGGCGAGCGCAGCGGGGGAGTCTGGCGGCCGAGTCCTGGCTCCGTCTACCCGGCCCTGCAGCAGCTGGAGGACGAGGGCCTGATCAGGGCCGAGTCCGGAGACGGCGGCCGCCGCGGCTACGTGCTCACCGATGACGGCCAGCACTACGTGGCGGCGCACCCGGACGAGCTGCGCGCTCCCTGGGATGTCGTGGCCGGCGGCGCGGGCGGCGCGGCAATCGAGATGCGGACCCTGATGGGCCAGCTCGGCATGGCGGCCTTCCAGGTCGTCAGCGCCGGCACCGACGCCCAGCAGGCACAGGCGCGGAAGATACTCGCTGACACCCGCAAGTCGCTCTACCGGATCCTCGCGGCCGACGAGGACGACGCCGATGAGGCCGGGGACGAGCCCGCGGCGGCTGGCCAGTAGGCGTTTACCCGTCCGTGCTGGCCATTTCGGTGCTGTCATCCTGGCGGGTTCCGCGCCCGGCCCTTACAACCCGGTGCTGATCCGCACCCTGGTCTGTCCGCGGCGTCGTTGGTTGGTCCCATGCGGCACGCTGTTTTCAGCCATCGCAGCTTTCACGCAGCTTTCGACGAGGTGCTCGCTCCCAGCATTACCCCGGACGGGCGGCTAGGGCCGCCCTGGCTGTCGCTGCAAATTGTCGCGGTAATGGGCCTGGGATTGGCGGCCATCGCCATTGCCGAGTTCCGCAAGACCGAATAGGACGGGCGGCAAAACCCGGCTGGGTCCGCGGGCGGAAGGGCACGGACGCCTTGCCACACCTAGGCCTGTCGCAGAGGTCGGGCATGCGCGCTGGCGAGCTCGATGATCCCAGGAATCAGCCGAGGGCCGGGATTGCGGTGACGGAGATAGAGCGACGCCGGGTGGCTACGGGGGCAAACCACCCGGCGTCGCATTCATCGGCGCTCCGACGGGGGCCCGGAACGCCGGCACGGTGCCCCGGCGGGGGACCAGAGCACCGGGAATCATGTTACACCGAACCTCCCCGTTGTGCGTCAAGACCGGATTACAAACCAATCTCGCCATGGGGGCCGTCTAGTGCTGTCACAGGTGCCCCTTTACGACCTGTTCTTCGGTACGCCGATCAGGTGTTATGCGGAGGCGCGCCGTTGCCGCCCGGTGTGCCGGGATCTGTGCGGCGCTCGTTGGGCGGCTGAGGGGTCGCCGCGCCAGTCGGCGGCGGTCCCGCTGACGTCTGTCCTGGCGGTACGTACGGCGCGGGCAGGTTCGGTTCGTAAGGGCGGAAGCCGCTCGTGCCGGTGGGCTCGCGCCCGCCGTTCGCGAACACGACAGCGAAATAGGGAATGGCAATTGCGCCACCCGCGGGGATCGCGGTGAGCCAACCCGCATGGTTCACGAACAGCACGATGGCGACCACGAAGCAGAGGGCACGGATGCCCATCATGATCAGGTAGCGCCGCTGGCGAGAGGCGATGTCATCCGACTTGGATGGCCGGGCCTCGGTCACCACGTGCGGGCGCTGACGTCGCTTAGGACGAGCGGGATGCTGAACTTGTCTCACAGCCCCACCGTAATCCAGCCGCCAAATCCGCTGCTAGCACGGCTGCCGGAGGCACTAGCCGACGGGCTCGCCGATAATACCCGCGACCTGCGGCAGAGACGGCGCGCCCGCCAGGGCCATCGCGTGCGCGAGGGCGTCGGTCAGCCCGCTCAGCAGGTCGGCGACCCCGTCAGCGCCCCCGCAGGCCAGCGCCCAGAGCACGGGCCGGCCGACGAAGACCGCCTGGGCGCCCAGGGCGATGGCGGCGAGCACGTCTTCCCCGGTCCGGATCCCGCCGTCGGCGTAGACCGGGACGCTGCCCGCCCCCGCCCCCGTCCCCGCCCCCGTCCCCGGCCCCGGCCCCGGCGCCGTGCTCAGGGCGGCGGCGACGCCGGGCAGGGCCGAGGCGGCGGGCATGGCACCGTCGAGCTGGCGGCCGCCGTGATTGGAGACGATGACCGCGGCCGCCCCGGCCGCCGCGCAGGCCAGCGCGTCGTCGGGGCGTAGCACTCCCTTGATCACGACCGGCAGGCCGCCGCTGATCTCGGCGAGCCAGGCGATGTCGGCGAAGGTAACCCCGGCGGACTGGTCAAGGTCGGCCGGGTCCTGCACCGGGCCGACGTTGACGAGCATGTCCGCTTCCGTGAACGCCTGCTCGCCGGCCTCGCGACGCTTGCGGCCGACTACGGGCGTGTCGGCGGTCAGCACAAGTGCCTGCGCGCCGGCGGCGGCGGCGCGCCTGACCAGGTCGATGGTCAGGGCGCGGTTCCGCATGACGTAGACCTGCAGCCACCAGGTGCCGCCGGCCCTGGCGACCTGGACCGCGACATCCTCGAGCCGGCGGGTGCTGCGCGTGGACAGCACGAAAAGGGCGCCCGCCCGCGCCGCGCCCGCTGCCGTCGCCAGCTCGCCATCGGGGTGAGCGAGGCGCTGATACGCGGTGGGAGCCACGGCCACCGGGGTGCGTAGCCGGGCGCCGAGCAGCCCGGTGGTTGTATCGACGGACCGGACATCCCGCAGCACCCGGGGTGCCAGCCAGTTCCGGCGCCACGACCGCTCGTTGGCCCGCAACGTCCGCTCGCGGCCCGAGCCGCCGGCATAGTAGTCATACACCGCGGGCGGCAGCAGGTCGCGGGCCCGGCGCTCGAGCCGGGCGATGTCAGGATTCACCGCACCATTGTCTAGGACAGCCCCGTGGTACCTAGGACAGCCCGTGGTTCACAGCACCGTGGAGGACAGATGAGCGAGCGAACTTACCGCGTCACCGAGATCGTCGGAACCTCGCCGGAGGGCATCGAGCCGGCGATCCGCAGCGCCTTGCACCGGGCCGGGCAGACGCTCCGGCACCTGGACTGGTTCGAGGTCACGCAAATCCGCGGCCAGATCGAGGAGGGCGAGGTCGCGCATTTCCAGGTCGGCCTCAAGGTCGGTTTCCGGCTTGAGGACAGCTGAGCCTGAGCGGGCCTAGGTGGCCTGGCTCACCGAGGACATGTTGAAGCCCTCGACTCGCAGCGGCGGCATGGCCGCCCGCGGAAAGGCCTCGCCGAACTCGCGCGCCAGCGTGGGCTCCGTCGACCCTGCCTCGGCCAGCCGGCCGAGCAGGGCGACGGGGCTCTCGTTGAACCTGAAGTTATTCACCGCGCCGACCACCTCACCGTTCTCGACCAGGTAGACGCCATCTCTGGTGAGCCCGGTCAGCAGCAGCGTCTACGGGTCCACCTCGCGGATGTAATACAGGCTCGTGAGCAGCAGGCCGCGCTTCGTCCGGCGCACCAGCTCCGTCAGCGAACCGCCATGACCTGGCGCGTCCATGATCAGGTTGTCGATCATCGGCGTGACCGCCAGCCCGGCCAGTTGCGCCGAGTGACGGGTCTGGGTCAGTGCGGCCAGGCTCCCGGCGGAAATCCACTCGGTGCGGTCGAGCGGAAGCCCGTTGTCGAACACCGAGGACCGCCGGCTCGACGCATGGGCCAGCACGAACGGGGTACATTCCAGGCCCGGCTCCCGCGGGTCGCTGCGCAGGGTGACCGGGAGACTGGCTAGCTGCTCGCCTATCCGGGTGGCGCCGCCCGGCCTGCTGAATACCGTGCGTCCGTCCAGCGCGTCCCTGGCGCCCGCCGACCAGTACAGGTAGGTCATCAGGTCGGCCACGGCGGTCGGCGGCAGCAGCGTCTCGTACCGGCCGGCCGGCAGCTCGACGCGCCGGGCCGCCCAGCCCAGCCGCTGCGCCAGGTCCGCCTCAAGGGCCGTGACGTCCACCTCGGCGAAGTCGCGGGTAGCTACCGCGGCGCAGGCCGACTCGCTCAGGTCCGCGGACTTGGCATTGAGCTCGACCGTTCCGGCCGGCTGGTCATGACGCAGCCGCAGCTCTGTGGAAGTGCCGAGGAAGCTGGAGGTCACGGTGTGCTCGGCGAATCCGTAGAGCTTGCGGCCGCCGCCCGCCGCCACGGCGAACGCCGCCCCGAGTTCGTCGGCGAACCGGCCGAACACGCCGATCTGCGTCGCGCCCGGTTCCGCATCCCAGTCTCCCGAGCCCGAGCCCGAGCCGACTGCGCGCGGGGCATGGGTCGCGGCCGCGCGCAGGTCAGCTGGCCGCAGCAGCGGCCGCGCGTCCTCAGCGGGCAGGCTCTGCGCGGCCGCGTGCTCGGCCTCGGCGACCACGGCGGCGACCTGGTCGTCGCGCACGCCAGCCCGCGATACCGCGCCGGTGCGCACGCCGTCGGCATTCCGGCTCGTCGCGATGACCGTGAGCCTGCGAGACCGGGACACCCCGTTAGTGGTGAGCGTGTTGCCGGCCCAGCGCAGGTTGGCCGACGACTGCTCGCCGGCGATCACGACGCACTCGTCGCAGCGGGCCGCCTGCAGGGCTCGCTCGACGGTGTCCTGCGGCGACTGCGCGCTCATGCTCCTGCCTCTTGCGCGGCGTTGAGGATCCGCACCCCCCGCAGCACCGCGGCCGGGCAGCCGTGGCTGACGGGAGCGACCTGACCGGGCTGGCCCTGCCCGGTGAACTGGAAGTTGTACCGCTGCATGTCAATGGACCAGCTCTTGTCGCCGACCACGTAGATGCCGTTCTCGACGCCGCCGATCGGGCTGGCCGTGTCCAGCCCGCCCGCGGCGGCCTGGAGCGAGACGTTGGCCATCCGCTGGATCGGCATATGGCCGGGGGAGTCGGCGAACGCGCAGCCGTTGGACCGGCCCAGCCCGCGGAGCCTGGCTATCCGGCGGTCGAGCTGGTAGCCGGTCAGTACCCCGCCGGTGATCAGGTCCCAGGACTGCGCGGCCACCCCCTCGTCGTCGTATCCGACGGTCGCGAGTCCGTGCGGCGCGGTCCGGTCGCCCGTCACGTGCATGACGGGCGAGCCGTACTGCAGGCGGCCCAGCTTGTCGATGGTCGCGAAGGAGGTCCCGGCATAGGCGGCCTCGTAGCCGAGCGCCCGGCTCGATGGCGACGGCGGTCAGCTGGGGTGCAGCCTGACCCGCTGCTGCAGCGTCGTCGTGCCCCCGCCGCAGTAGAACTTGCATTCCCGGACCTGCAGAAGGGAGGCATCGACGTGGTCGACCCGGCTGTCTGCCAGCAAGCCGGAACTCCAGTCGGCCAGCAGCGCGACCTTGTCGGCGACGTTCACCGAGAACGGGTCGACGCAGCGGATACGCGGTGAACTCCGGGTCTATGGCCGCGGCCGCGGCCTCGTCCGGCTGGCCCGGCTGACTTTCGCTCACGACCCGCCAACTTATCCCGGTCCGCGCGAGCCGCGACCACTGGCGTGGG
>Ga0209839_10000090_pt1 | contig 39086 bp, 31 predicted proteins | sample OrgsoiDNA2013050_FD_185800 | JGI IMG/M metagenome (GOLD analysis project Ga0209839, IMG submission 185800) | Permafrost soil microbial communities from the Arctic, to analyse light accelerated degradation of dissolved organic matter (DOM) -... | ecosystem: Environmental > Terrestrial > Soil >... | reverse complement strand
GCCTTCCTTTTGCTCTCTTTTTCCTACTTCATCCCTTCTGCTCCATCCTTTCTTTCTTCCTCTCTGAAAACTCCACCCTTAGAGAGGGATACAATATCATCATCGATACGTCGTTCTCTTTCTTCTTTGAGTTCAGCACGGTGCATATCCCACGCGCCCTATTCAAGACACGCAACACCTCGATCACCCACTGGTATAAAGTTCCGTTCGGGCACATCCCGAATACCTGGACGCTGGAACGCTACAACGACGTGATGCACCTGCACGATCTCGATACGCCGGAACGCATCCCCTGGCAGCATCTTACCCAACAGCCGGTAAAGAGCGACAATAAGCCGGACGTGGCAACAGAGGCCCCGCCCGGCGATGAACAGTAGATGCAACTTTTAGCGCTTAGCCGCTCGCTCTATCCACAGGTATCGGCGGTGATAGTTTTTTTGGTACCATCCCAGACAATATAGCCCCTCTTGAAGTTCTGGCGCGAGTAGGTGTCGTTGCCACGATGAGCAGCCTTGTAGGGATTGAGCGCGGAAGTGGGATAGCCATGACAACCGCCCGTGCCGCGATCGACATTCGCGTAGCGCGCCCAGACGCCGCCAAAGAGCCAGTAGACCGTCGATGTTCCGTCGGCGAGCAGCAGCGCGCCCGGCTGGAACGCTCCGCCGCCGAAGTCCTGTAGCAGGCCCGCGCCCGACTGATGCACGCCAGCACCACCGCTGTTATCGCGTGGCAGACCCACAACGTCTTCACCGCCGTTTTGCTTAAAGGCGACTTTGAAGGCGGCGGCTACCTGCGCGCTGGCGTTTGCACCGACCCAGTCGCGATCGTAGCCAGCAGAGGTCCAGTCGGGGATATAGCACGTTCCGCAGGAGGCAAAGCTATCGGCAGTATTGGCGAAATCTCCCTGCGGCGGCAAGAGGCCGCTCCCCAGACCTGGGAGGTAGTTATCCGTCGTGCTCTGCGAATGCGCGGCATAGTACCAGACCGTTTCTTCGTAGATCGAACGGAACGGCGCGCCAGGATACCAATTTCCATAAACAGACGATGCTACGTCGTTCGGATTGTTGCCGTAAGATCCATTGTATGCCCAGACAGCGAAGAACCAGTGATTGGCTTTATATGGATCGTTCGTAGCGTTCTTCGATGACACACCTGGACTCGAGTTCCAGGCATTGATTAACGCCTGCGCGCCGGTTCCTATATTATAGCTCTGGCTGTTCTGGATGCGGCTGGCATCGCTGCGGCAGTTCCCAGCGCTGTAGCACTGAGGCGGCATGGCCCACGTCTGCTGAAATTCGCCCCAGCCGCCATCGAAGCTTTGTACCGTCGTGCCAGTCGCCTCACCCGCTACACAACAATTCCCTGTATTAAACTGGTGCCAGCCACTTTCTGTAAAGGCGACGCCATGCAGAACGGCAGCCGAGACGTGCGGCACGCCCACGAAGCCCTTTGGACAGGTACCATAACACATTCCTGGCAGCGCTGGTGAGTCGCTAAGTATGCCAGCATGCGCTTCTAACATCCATTCATCCTGTTGCTTGGGATCGGCGTTCCTGCCTGTATCTGGAAGTACCGCGCTGGGGATGATGGGAAAATTTACGCTCACTTTCATAGGTGCGTGCGGCAGTTGCGCGGCGGCGATGTGGCGCGTCCAGAATGTCTGCACGATCTGTTCGCCTGGACGCAAGGTAAGCTGCTGTGTGGCACCGGTATTCTTATTCGTCAGGACCAGCGCCTCCCGAGCCGGTACGTTGCGAATCCCTTGCGCGCTTAGATCCTTGCGTATACTCAACACCTGCGCCGTGACAGCTATCTTGCCGTCAGCCGATTGATTAAGCGCTATCACCCTGGGCGCTGGTTTGCTTGTATCTATGGCGGGTGCGACCTGCGCGACCACTCCATTGGCAAAGTTGATGCTCACTGTTGTATAGATCAGGGGTTTCCATTTCTGCACGCGTTCGCATTCTACGGACGCGCCATCGCTTCCTATGCGCAGTACGTTGCCCGGCAGAATATCGCGTGGCAACGTTGCAAGTATATGTAACTTGCTGCTATGCGACGTTTTGTTGCCCCCGGTTGGCACACGCACGAGCGCCACAGGTTTTCCCGCGCGCGCCCATGTCATAATCAATGCACCCGTATGGTCCAGACCAACCAGGCGCAACGAACTTCCGTCCTGCGTGCGATGGAGCAAGGTATGCATATGGCCCCGCATATCGACGCGACTGATCTCGTCGTACGCGCTCGCCGGTTTATGGCTTTTTATGCCCGCTCCCTGTATACCTGGTTCTACGACCCTGTGGTAGTACAGGCCTTGTCCATTAGCCAACCAGACGGGCCTGTCAGCCGCCGCCGCACCGCGTCCCAACAACAACGCTTGCGCGCCGCTCTCCGTGGAAACGACGCTGAGTGCCGCGTTATCCGGCGCATTGTACAACGGCGTCAACAGCGCCAGGTATTGCCCATCAGCGGATGGGAAAAACTGGGGCGTCGTTGCATAGCGACTGCGCTCCACCGTGGCGATCTGCACGGTCGTATGTTGATCGGCTGCAGAAGTGCGATACACCTCTAGAGGTCCATTGGGCTGCTGCTGGCTACTTACTGCGACCGTATAGACAAGGTCATAGTTCTGGGGCTGCCAGCTCCCCTTGACCACCAGGGGTTGACCATTACCGGCCAGGACAGGCGCTTGAGCATGGATAGAGAGACAATTAGCCCATCCAGAGATTATTACTAGTGCTAACAACATGAGTAAAAGTACTGTACTTCTTTTCGGCATAATATTCTTGACCTCCTAAAGTCCATTATTGTCAGGAGGTCCAAATTAGCTCTCTATCATAAAAATATATTTCGATTGTAATATAGGAATACATGTATCAAAGGAAATATTAAGCATAAAGCGCTACCTATAGGTCCAAAAGATGGTAGTGCTGGCGTCTATCAGCTATAATGTTCAGAGCAGAAGATACAGCATGCACCTATACATTGAAGTTACTCCACTAAAGGTGAGTATATACACAGCGAGGTTTAATTTGAAACGTTCACATCTGGCCAGAGAAATTATCGAGACGATAGCACTGACACTTCTCATCTTCTTAGTCATTCGCTTTGTGATTCAAAGTTACCATGTCGAGGGACCAAGTATGCTGCCCGGTCTACATACCGATGAGTATGTGCTGGTCAACAAGGTCTCCTACCTCTTTCACGCGCCCGAACGAGGAGATGTGATAGTATTTCACTACCCCCGCGACACGACGCAGGACTATATTAAGCGCGTGATCGGCCTGCCCGGTGATACGGTGAAGGTCGATGCCACGCATGTATGGGTCGATGGCACACTGCTGAACGAGCCTTATATCAGCGCCGCCTTCAATCCGGTCCCACCCCAGTCGTGGAAGATACCACCAGGCCAATACTTTGTGATGGGCGACAATCGTCCGGTCAGCGATGATTCGCGCTACTGGGGCGATGTCCCGCAAGACTATATCGTCGGCAAGGCACTCCTGGTCTTCTGGCCTAGCAGCAACTGGCAGATTATCAATACCCATTCGCCTGTCTATACACAGATTCATCAGTAGGGATGGGGCTTGCCCCCATCCGGCTCAGGGACCACATGTAGGACACGGATGGGGGCAAGCCCCATCCCTACTGATGAGTTACAAAGCAAGCTAACTGAGAGGAAATATAAGCACTATGCAAGATCCTGAGAGGCGTCGTTCTTTGCGCCGTCCCATACGGCATCGGGAGGAATCAGACGTGTCCAAAGAAGAGTATGATGAGGAATATAGCGATTCCGAGGATGAGGAAGGCTTACTGGCAGCTTTTGTCTTGCCTGCGCATCGCCTGCGCTTCGCCCTGCTTGTCGGAGCGCTGACGGGCATCCTTATGATCGCTATCCATTTCCTGGTTCCATTTCTAGATGTCGCCGCCTTCCAGAAGGCCGCTACCCTGGGCGATAAGATGGGCTACGATACAGCGGTAGCCGTAGCCGGTCTGGATTGCTTGAGCACCTCCCTGGATATCGTCGTCTGCGGTGTGTTGGGCTATATTATCGGACGCTACGCCGTGCAGCGCCGCCTCGGTTTCTTCGCGGGACTCCTCGCGGGCATCGTGCTCTATCTCGGGATTAGCATTATAAGCTACCTGCCCGGCTATCCCGGCAATGCAAGCACACCCGCCTTCTCGCCGACCTTTATTCTACCTTTGATTATCATCGCCCTGTTCTATGGTATCGTCGGCGGCCTGGTTAGCCTGCTCGTCACCTGGATCACTACGCGGCGACATCCATACTATTATCATGAGGAAGCATAGACAAATTCTGGGTTATCCCGCAGCGACTCAGCTGCTTGCGCCGCTGCGGGATAACCGCCCTCGTACTACCGCTACTCGCCTATATTGTGGGTGCTCGCCGTCTGCTCTGGATATGCGGGATCGTTGAACGTCTTGTCTCGCGCCAGCAGCGGAATCTCACCGCCTGCCTGCTGTAACAGACCCGTCAGGCCAGCGCCGGGTTCTGAGTCAATGTGCATCTCCACGACTTTATCATCAGCGACCCGATAGCGCGTGGAAAGTTGCGCGAGATCAACCGCAATCCCCGTCGCGGGTATCGTGCGCAGGCCCAGCAGGGTCAGGGACAGGTCGCCGGTCTGTGTTCCAGTGATCTGCACCAGCGCTTTTACTTCGTCCCCTTCCTCCTGCATATCCGTAAGGTTGTAGGAAAAATCGGGCATCGCCACCAGCAGCTCGCTCTGTAGGGCCAGCAATTCGCGTGCATTGAGCTCCCTACCCGGCAACAGGCCGCTCGTCTTGAAATCATCAGTCATCGTATGCGCGGCTAACTCCATATCTCCCGATTGTAGCGCCGTGATGAACGTCTTTACTACATCAATAGTTTCCATAAAACACTCCTTCATAAACGCTCTCTTTTAGCTTACACGATTGCAAAGGGTAAAAAGGATGGGGCAAGCAAAAAATATCCCTGCCGCCCAGAGGGGAGAGCAGGGACAGGAAGCGCCGTTATGGAAAACTAGCTCTCTACGATCTCTACGAAGAGCAGTCCATCACCCGGTTGGCGGTCGCGCTGTGGATCGCGCTCGCGTAGCGACTTGAGCACGGTCATGCTCGCGGCATCGGCGATCTCGCCGAATACAGCGTGTTTGCCGTTGAGATGCGGCGTCGGCCCATAAGTGATGAAGAACTGCGACCCGTTGGTATCGCGCCCGGCATTGGCCATCGACAGAGTACCAGGCTTGTCGTGCTTGAGCGCCAGCGCGCTCTGCTCATCCTTAAAGCTGTAGCCAGGGCCGCCCGAGCCGGTAGCGGTCGGATCGCCGCCCTGCGCCATAAAGCCGCCGATCACACGATGGAACGTCGTATTATTGTAATATCCGTCGCGCGCCAGGAACACAAAGTTGTTCACCGTTACAGGTGCCTGGGCCGCGAACAGGTTGACATTAATATCGCCTCTAGAAGTATGGAAAATCGCCTTGTAGTTCTTCTTTGAGTCGATCTGCAACGCGGGTGCTTCTCTATATTGATTTGCCACAATTTTCTCCTACTACGCCAGGGACGCTTACTGCGCGCCCTTACGTTCATTAATTTAAGATGCCGGAACCACAATAACGTGATTCATAACATCTGGCTTAATATTTTTGGTACTCGCGTCGTCGCCGGGACCCTGAATCTGCAAGGCAACATCCAGTCCCTTCACAACGAGTCCAAACAGATTATACGACTTCTGCAAGCTCTTTGTATTATTATCCAGGTTGACAAAGAACTGGCTGCCGTTGGTATTCGCGCCCGAATTCGCCATCGCCACAGTACCCGTGTTGTAGTCGTATTTAACGGGTTCGTCGTTAAATTTGTACCCAGGACCACCCTGACCATTCCCCTGCGGATCGCCCGTCTGGATAATCTTCAACGAACCGGTCTGGTTGACGCGATGGAAAACGATGCCGTCGTAGAATTTGTTCTGCGCCAGGTACACAAAATTATTGACGGTCTTAGGTGCCCAATCGGGTCGCAGTTCGACAACCATCAGGCCGCGATTGGTATTGATACCGGCGCAATAGACCTTTTTGCTATCGATCGTCATCGCGGGCGCTGCGCTAAAGGTGTGATTGGTAGCGCTGAACTGGGCCGCAGTGGGCGCTGGCGCGCTATCGGTAATCTTGCTGACAATGCTGCTGGATAAACAAGGCGATTTTGCGATCAGCGTCTTCTGCGCCGCTGGCATCGCCGCCGTTAGAGCGGTCGCTGTCGTCCCAGCGTTCTTAGCTATCGTCGTGGCCGTCGCTCCCGCCATCGCGGTAGCCGTCTGCTTAGCGGAGGGAGACTGCACCACTGGAGTAGGCTTGGGCGGCGCAAACGGCCCGGCATGGCTCGTGTACAGCGCGTATACGCCAACCAGAACTATTACTAAAGCCAGGGTGATCGCCCAGGGATAACGCGCAATACCACGGGCCGGGGGTTTATAGCCAGGCAAACGCCGACGCTCAGACTCTTTTACCTCAAGCTTCGGCAGCTCTGTGGCATGCGCTCTTGCAATTCTTTCCGCACGCTTGGTAGCAGCGCGCTTTGTCGTCTTTGGCATGAATTCTTAGTAGTGCTCCTTCTAAAATTAACACGACCCTTACAACCCGTGTATGTCTTTGTGCTATAATAGCGTGCTCATCCAGTTGGGTCAAGTCCTCACATGGGAAGTCATGTAGCCCATCCTTCCCCCTCCCCCCACTCTAATTTTCCGTTTGACAGACGAATTTCTGTGGATAACCATGTGGATAAGGTTGTGGATAAGTGGGGATAACTCTGCAACTACGGTGGATAACTCGGGGATAAGTCGGAATTATGTCACGCGTACGCACGGCTCACGCTGGGGCACGCGATAAAGTTATCCACTTATCCACATAGCACAGCCATTACGCCATTTGATTTCGCGCGCCGGATTCGTTACACTTTGGGAACACGAGATTTGGGAGAGAAATTTTTCACCTATGCAGACGGCACATGCTATCGAACGTTTGTGCGAAGTTGTGCTATAATGACCCTTTAGAAGCTGGAGCCGGAAACGTGGAAAAACAATTACCACAAAATATAGAGGCAGAGTGTGGTGTACTCGGGAGCATCATTATTGATCCCGAAGCCATCGTACAGGTAGCGGATTTCCTCCAGGGCGAGGACTTCTACCGCGATGCCAATCGCACTATTTACGAGACCGTTGTCCAGCTCTATGAACAGCGCATCCCTGCCGATTTCATCACTATCTGCGACGTTCTGGAGCGCCAGAACAAGCTTAACGAGGTCGGCGGTCCCGGCTACATTACCGCGCTCATCAACCAGGTGCCTACCAGCGGCAATGTCGAGTACTACGGTCGCATCGTCGAGCGCAACGCTATCATGCGCCGCCTCGCCCACGCAGCCGGTGAGATAGCCGGTGTCGCCTATTCAGATGCCGAGGCCGAGGAGGCGCTCGATAAGGCCGAGCAGTCGATCTTTGCCATCAGTCAACGCCACACGCACAACGACTTCGCGGCCCTCAAAGATCTGATGGTCGACTATATGGAGAAGCTGAACATGCTCCACGATCGCCGTGGCACGATCGTTGGCGTCCCGACGGGCTTCGCCGACCTGGATCGCCTCACAGGCGGCTTGCAGCGCTCCGATCTGATTATTCTGGCTGCTCGTCCGGCGGTCGGGAAATGTCTGATCGCGAGTACATTGATAGACGATCCGGCTACAGGCGAGAGGCTCACTATCGAAGAATGTGTTCAGCGCCGCATGCCTGCCGTCTATGGCTTATCAGATGAGGGTCAGGTACGTGTAGCCAATATCAGCGATTGGATAGATAGTGGCATCCAACCTTGCTACAGAGTACAAACACATTCTGGCCGCGTGGTTGAAGTAACAGGACATCATCCATTTCTTACTGTTCATGGATGGGTACCGTTACATAATTTACAGATCGGGCAACATATCGCAGTCCCTGCTGCTGTACCTGCTTTTGGCACCGATGAGAGCTGGCCGCTGGATAAAGTTCGCCTTTTAGCCTACTTTATCGCCGAAGGAAGCCTCACCGCCAACTCACCTGGCTTTACTAATATCGATCCTGTGCTCATCGAGGACTTTAAGCAAATTATTGCTACACATTTTCCAGCATGTTCGCTCAGGCAAGAACGTATTACCTATACTGTTGCCCAAAAGAAGGCCGCTTATACTCAAAAGGGCGTGGCTATATTGCCAGCAAACCCTGTTACGGCATGGCTGAGAGAATTAGGACTTATGGGCAAGCTGTCAAAAGATAAGTTCTTCCCTGCCTGTGTCTGGCGCTGGAGCCGCCGCTATCTGGCAGAATTTTTAAAGGTTCTTATGAGTTGCGATGGCAGCATTTATTCGGCGCAGGGCTGTCCGCGCATAGAATTTGGTGTTGCTTCACCACAGTTAGCTATGGATGTACACCATGCCTTGCTTCGTTTTGGGGTCATAACTAAATACTATAAATCTGGCCCTAATGCATGGCGCGTCGCGCTGACCAATCCAGAAAGTATTAAACGCTATCAGGATAAGATTGGATGGATCGGCGAAAAAAGCGCGCGTTTTGCGGAATATCAACACGCTATATCACGCCGCCTGGGCAATCTCGGGCACGCACCAAAAGAAATCTGGCAAACAATACGGAGTGGAGCTACCCGCGAAAAGTTGCCGCTTATAGAGTTAGCGCGCCGATGCGGTGAGACGACAAGAACGGGGAAATATGCTGGGTACAACGCTCATATCGGACGTGGCGTCCCTCGTTATCGCCTGGCTGCTTACGCCGAGATATTAGCTGATGCATCCTTACGTCTTGCCTCAAGTGAGGACGTATACTGGGATAAAATCATTGCTATCGAGCCTGTCGGTGAACATCAAGTGTATGACCTGACGGTGCCCGATGGAGCAAACTTTATAGCGCAGGATGTGTTTGTCCATAACACTAGCCTCGCGCTTAGTCTTGCTCACAATTCGGCCCTCAAGCATCAACAATCGGTCGCCGTCTTTAGCCTGGAGATGAGCAAGGAACAGCTGGTGCAGCGCCTGCTCTCGATGGATGCCGCTATCGATCAGCAGCGCCTGCGTACCGGTTGGATTGAGGACGATGAGTGGGAGCGCATTGTTATCGCGATGGAGAATTTGAGCCAGGGCAATATCTGGATCGACGATACGGCGGGCATCTCCACAACCGAGATGCGCAGCAAGGCCCGGCGCTTGCAGGCTGAGCATGGCGTCGATCTAATTATCGTCGACTATCTACAGCTTATGCAATCGACCATGAACGGCAAACGCAACGAGAACCGCGTGCAGGAGGTTTCGGAGATCAGCCGCAATCTAAAAGGACTGGCACGCGAGCTGGATGTTCCCGTGCTTGCTCTAGCACAGCTCTCGCGTACCGTCGAGAGTCGTCAATCAAAGGTGCCACAGCTCTCAGACTTGAGAGAAAGCGGCTGCTTAACCGGTGAGTCGCTGGTGTATTTGCCCGACGAGGGTATCTATAAACGGATTGACTCCCTTGTTGGACAGCATGGCTTCAATGTCCTGGCAGTGAATGAGGATACATGGAAGCTTGAAAAAAGCATGGTGACAAACGCTTTCTCAACCGGACATAAGCTGGTCTACAAGCTGACTACCCGTAAAGGAAACTGCATTCGCGCCACCGCCAATCATAAATTTCTGTCCTTCAAAGGCTGGTTGCGCCTGGATGAAATGAGCGAGGGAATGCATATCGCTCTACCACGTACGTTGCCTGAATCCGTAGGGACCGCATTTATGCCGTCCAGCGATTCATCGCTCTCTACCACCGTAGTAGTCTGTCAACATTTATATGACCCGTTCCGGGGTAGGGACCAGCTTCAGCGCGTCCGTGATTTATCATGTTCCTCCCCGGCTCGCAATGATGAAAGGGAAAGGAACATGATAAATCCGGACGCGCTGAAGCTGGTCCCTACCCCAATTGCCTGGTTAGGAGAATGGGTTCAATTGACGTTTGACAGCGCAGTAGTGACCCGATTTATCGCGTCCGGCGATTCATCGCCGTGTACGATCTCAGCGCGCTTGCTCCCTGGATTCATCGTGATGCAGGGCGATGAATCGCCGGACGCGATAAATCGGGTCCCTACGGTGGCGGGCGATGTGTATTGGGATGAAGTGGTAGACATCCAACCCGATGGCGAAGAGGAGGTCTATGATCTGACGGTAAATGGGCTTCACAACTTTGTTGCTAATAATATCATTGTCCATAATTCCATCGAGCAAGATGCGGACATAGTTATGTTTATTTACAGAGACGACGTATATAATCCCGACTCGGAACGCAAGAATATCGCCGACATCATCGTCGCCAAGCATCGTAACGGGCCAGTCGGCGAGGTCAGTCTCTATTTTCAGGCCAGCCAGACGCGCTTCCGCGATCTGGAAGTCACACCGCCGGTAGAGGAATAATGGGGGAGAACGATGACAGGTTTTGCTGGATTCCCGGCGGGCAAAAATCCGTATGTGCCGGTGCCCGAGATCTTCTTTACGCAGTTATTGCCAGAGATCGAGGACCAGGCCGAACTAAAGGTGACGCTGCACCTGTTCTGGCTGTTGGCACGCAAACAGGATACGCCGCGTTGTACTAATGAACGCGAATTGCGCTCGGACCGCGCCCTGATGCGTAGCCTGCGCTACGTAGGCGATGGGCGTTCGCTGGAAGAGCGCCTGCACCAGGGTCTGGAGCAGGCCGAGGCACGCGGCACGCTCTTACGAGCCAATCTGACGGTCGTAAGCGGCGGTCGCGGCGAAATCGAAATTATCGGTTGGTACTTTTTTAATACAACACGTAATCAAAAAATTGTGGCAGAATTACAAGGAGGTGAAGTCCTTCCCGCCCGGCTCCTGACCGTTCGTGGACAGCAAGTTGAGCAAGAGGAAGAGCTAGCCGCTGGCAGCGAGGGACCGTTACCTTATACCCGCAGAAGAGCGAGTACCTCTTCCGCATATACTATGCCTGTACAAGTAGAGCGTCCTAATATTTTTACTTTATTTGAACAAAATATTGGCCTTCTTGGCACAGCAATCGTGGAGGAAATGAAAGATGCGCTCGATACCTATCCTGAAGAGTGGATCGAGGCAGCCATCCGCGAGGCAGCAATTCATAATAAACGCAGTTGGAGTTATATACGCGCCATTCTACGGCGTTGGGAAACGGAAGGCAGGCAACAATGGAACGCGTGAGCGATAATCTGCAAGATATTGTGGGGAAAGTAGCAGCGCAACGCCGCCACCAGGGCGAGCATAGCCCCACTCATGGTGCCCAGGGACAGCGCTCCCAGACGACTTCACGCGCCCCCTTGCCCGAACAGCGAGCAAACCTGGGACGCTCTTATGCGCAACGCAATTCTCAGTACGCACCCAAAAAACCACAAAATTATAAGCGACAGAACGAGCGAGCCGCCCAATATGAGGAGCCGCCCTACAACAGGACGCCGAGTCCCTCCATGCCCGCCAATCAGCAGCCTGTACAATATGCGCGCCCGGCCTACACGCATATGCCGATGGCTGCGAACGATGCCTATCCGCAACAACGCTCTATGCCAACGAATGATGCCTACCCACAACGCTCCGTGCCGACGAATGATGCCTACCCACAACGCTCCGTGCCGACGAACGATGCCTATCCACAACGCTCTGTGCCCATGCAATACCCTGCCTACTATAATGAAGAGCCTCGCCCGCGCGCGGACAATATGTATTATACAGATGAGTATGGAAACGCGCTACGCGCCGATGTCCTCCCACAATGGGAAGACGAGACGGACGCCGTCGACGAGATGGAGGGGATACAGGAAGGCGACTGGGAAACGATGGTTGCGCCACCACGCCCACCTTACCAGGAAGCCAGGACTATGCCCGCGCCCCGTACGCCCTTGCCTTATCAGAGCGCGGAGGCAATTATCAGCCATCGCAGGGCCGGTTATGTTCAGGCCACACCCGAGGTCACGCGCATTGAAGAGGTCAATCCAGGCCCCGACAATGCATCACGACGCCGCACACGCGACCTGCGCACAGCTATGTCGCCGATGCCGTCCGCTCTGCCACCAACGCCTCGTACAACATTACCAGCTCCACGTCAGCCGGGCGCTCAAGCCTATCGCCCACGCGATACACAGCCGCTCGTTCCCAGTGCGATAAATAGCATGGGACGCGAGATGCCTGCTCGACAGCCCTACCAGGAACAGCAGCGGCCCGCGCGTCCGGTTCCGGCTGTACGCGAAAGCTCGGCGGTGGCCTATGTACCGTCGACGCCCGCGCCAACCGCTCCGAAGGGTGCCTGCCCGAAGTGTAGTGGCGCTGGCTACCTGCGCGCCGATGTCCCCTTCGGACATCCCAACTTCGGCAAACCCATTCCCTGCGTGTGCAAAGAGGCTGAGCGCAAGGAGAAACGCCGCCAGCAATTGCGCGATATATCTAACCTGGATGCCTTCCGCGATCGTACCTTCAAGACTTTCAATTCGCGCGTCCCAGGCGTGCAGGAGGCATATGAGATGTCCTACGATTACGCCCAGGACCCGGAGGGCTGGCTGCTCCTGGTCGGTCCCAACGGCTGCGGCAAGACGCACCTGGCCGCCGCAATCGCTAACCAGTGCCTTGAATCTGGTGCCGTTGTGCTCTTCGCCGTCGTACCGGACCTGCTCGACCATCTGCGCGCCGCCTTCGCGCCGACCTCTACCGAGGTCTTCGACCAGCTCTTCTCCAAGATGCGCGAGGCCGAAGTGCTGATCCTCGACGATCTGGGCGCGCAGCAGAGTTCGCCCTGGGCCAACGAGAAGCTCTTCCAGCTCCTCAACTATCGCTACAACATGGGTATGCCTACGGTCATTACGGCCAATCAGAAAGGGCTACAGGGGGTCGATGAGCGCATTCGTTCCCGCCTGACCGATGTCAGCCTCGTCGCCAGTGTCCAGTTTGAGCGCGCCCGCGACTACCGCCCACACCATCCCAGACACGATTCGTAAGATCTGCCTTCAGTAGGGAGGGGCCTTGCGTCCCTCCGGCCCACCATCGGGAGAAGGGCCACCGGAGGAACGCAAGGCCCCTCCCTACTGAGGATGAAAGCGAGTTCTCCAGATGCGACCGCTTTTTCTTGCGTTTACTTCTTGCAAGTGCTATCATATCGGTAATGTTCCCCGCGCTTTGCGGGTTTCCTCAGCACATTGATTTTTTACCAACGGCTCTCCCCTACCTGTTTTGCATAAGAGGGAGTCGTGAAAATAAGTAAGGAGCAAACATGGGAAGCGTGTTTAATCCACGTGATCCAAAATGGGTCAAAGAATCCCGCGACGTTCTGGAGCCAAGAGGGATTATCCCTGCCGTTATCGAGTCAACACCACGCGGTGAGCGCTCGTGGGACCTCTATTCGCGCCTGTTGAAAGAACGCATCATCTTTATCGGCACGCCGATCGACGACAATGTAGCCAATAGTATCGTAGCACAGCTGTTGTACCTTCAGAGCGAAGATGCAACCAAAGATATCAATATGTACATCAACTCCCCAGGTGGGAGCATCTACGCGGGTCTCGCCATCTATGACACGATGCAGTGGCTCCGCCCCGACATCTCCACGGTCTGCATGGGCATGGCGATGAGCATGGGCGCGGTACTCCTGGCCTCGGGCCAGCACGGCAAACGCTACTGCCTGCCAAACTCCACGATGCTGATCCATCAGCCTCTCGGTGGCGCGGAAGGCCAGGCAACCGATATCGAGATCACCGCTCGCGAAATCCTGCGCCTGCGCCGCAACCTGTATGAGATCCTTTCACATCATACGGGCCAGACGATGGAGCGCATTATGCAGGACTCCGATCGTAACTACTACCTTACGGCCAACCAGGCCGTCGAGTATGGCTTGATCGATGATATCCTCAATCCCGCTGAGGAATCGTCCGCACGCTAGCTTAAAAGGGGTGAGAGGCCCGATTGCACGCCTCCCGTAGAAGATCTATCACGGGAGATCAGGCTCTGCAATCGGGTCTCTTTGTATTTTAGAACAAGGGAGGAAGCGGTGCCGAAAAAGACCCGCCTACAGGGCAAGACCATCCGCTGCATTCTGTTCGACTGCGGTGAAACGCTCTGGACGCGCAACGATAAGGCGACATGGCAGGCCCTGGAGCAGGCTGCTAACTTGCAGGCGGTCGCTCTTCTGCGCAAATACGCGTCTACCCTGGACCTCCCTGTTGCCGATGATGAGCAACTTGGCAGCAAGGTGCGCAAAGCGATAGAGAAGCTGATGAGCAAGATTCGGCACCAGCACCCTGGCTACGAGCCGGATTTCACTACAGTCACCCAGGAAGCACTGATCCACCTGGGCTTTCCTAAGTTTACCAGGGCCGTTGCCGATGCTATCTTCGAGGCGCTACGCGTGCGCATCCCGGCATCGCGCACCCTCTTTCCCGATGTCCTCCCGACGCTGACGACGCTGCACGAGCGCGGCTTCCTGCTGAGCCTCGTGACCAATCGCCAGTGGGGAGGCACGCCTTTTGTGGATGATCTGCGCACGCTCGGACTGCTCGACTACCTCGATCCTTCGCGTATAGCGGTTTCAGCTAATCTGGGCATACGCAAGCCCAATCCTCTGATCTTTACGCACGCGCTCAACGCGTTGCGCGTGACGCCCGCAGAGGCGATCATGGTCGGCGACTCTCTACGCGCAGATATCGCGGGTGCCAATCAACTTGGCATCTTCGCCGTCTGGAAACCCGGCCAGCGTATTCTCGCCGAAGTCAAGGCGGAGTTCCCACCCGATAAGCCCTATCTGAAAGAGAAGCATCTCCTCGCCTACGCGCGCAAACAGGAAGAGAAGAAGGATAGGCCGCTTCTCGATATGGTGACGCCCGATCTGACCATTGAATACCTGGGCGATCTGCTCGATATATTTTTGAAGGCAGGCCCGCAGTGAAACCGAACGTGCGCAAATTGCTCTTCGAAATGCTTTACAAGAACCGCTACCTCTATCGCTTCGCCAGCACGGTCCCTTTCGCGGGCCAGTGGCGCGGCTGGCAGCGCCAGATCCTGCCGCGCATTTATGGCAAAGAAGTCCTTGAACTGGGTTGTGGGCTGGGCGATCTGCTGGCGGATATGTTGGAGGCAGGCTATAATTGCCGAGCCATCGAGCATTCACCCGAGATGGTTGCCGCCGCCCGCGCAACGCTGAAACGGCGTCATGTGGGCCAGGATGCTCAGGTTATGCAAGGCTCTGCTCAACGCTTGCCCTTCAGCGCTACTTCGTTCGATACAGTGGTAAGCACTTTTCCATCCGAGTATATCTATGATCCCGATACGATCGCGGAGGTGGAGCGTGTGCTGCGTCCCGGCGGGCGCTTGATTGTGATCGAGGGTGCCAATCTGCTGCCCGTTGGCTTTCTACAACCGCTCCTCGTCCTGCTGCAGGCGCTGGTGTACGGTCCCACCGCCCTCTTCGGTCCACGCGAACGGCGCAATCTCGACGAGGAGATCGCTCGGAGCAAGCATGCCGCCGATGAGGATGATGTGATTACCGATGTCCTGCCCGACGCCTGGTTCGGACGCCATATTCCTCTCGAACAGCATGGCCTGCAGCGCCGCTCGGAGCGTGTACGCAGCCGACGCTGGGAGGTGTACATTATAATAGGGGAAAAGAGTTAGCTCTCCAGCGCCCATTGTTACCCTGAAAGATACCTGGAAAGCGTCAGGTCTAGTAGGGATGGGCCTTGCGTCCATCCTGTTGCCATCACGCGACACCTGGGCCGGATGGACGCAAGGCCCATCCCTACTGAAGAGATACTATTCTTAAAAAAGGGAAATTTTCCGTTTATGCAGACATACCTGGAGCAGCTTTCTACCCGCTATCCTCACCTCGCCGCCGCCTTCGAGCGCGTGCCACAGGGGGAGGCGCACCTGCGCCGCCTGCAGGATCTCAATAGTTCGTGGCAGCAGATGCTGCTTTCAGGACGCCAATACGCGGAGGTCGTTATCACTGAGGAACGCCCGCCGCTTCCTGCTGTCGATACATTTGACATTATCTACGCTGGCGGTGGCCTCAATCTGCTCAACGCGGCGGTGATGACGCTGCGCTACGGGCTGCGCGTGCTGGTCTTTGACCGCTTCACGGTGGGCGCTGTCCATCGCGAGTGGAATATCTCGCGATCGGAGCTGCAGGAGCTGCTCGACGTGGGCCTGCTCACGCCCGACGAGCTTGAGACGGTGATTCAGCGCGAGTACAGTGATGGTTTAGTGCGCTTCCACGCCGCCAATATCCAGGTGCCCACGGCGGAACTGCACTTGAAGAACGTTCTGAATATCGCCGTTGACGCGGAGAAATTGACGCGGTTGTGCCTACAAAAGATTCTACAGCACTCCCCAACCGGCAAACAGCCCAATCTTGTCCTGCACAACACGAACTTCCTGCGCGCCGCCGTACAGCCGGACGCTGTGACCGTCGATGTGGCTACGGCGAGCGGTGAGCAGCATAGCTATGGCGCGCATCTGCTCATTGACGGTATGGGCTCGACCTCGCCGATCGCCTGCCAACTCAACTGTGGACGCCCTTTCTCGCTCGTCTGCCCAACGGTCGGAACCGTTGCGCGTGGCTACAAACAAGGACAAGCGCCTGACAAGATCGATCCCGCTATTGGCGAGGTGCTGGTCTCCACGGAGGATGCGCGCAACGGTCGCCAACTGATCTGGGAAGCCTTTCCCGGCGTGGAGGACCAGGTGGCTATCTACCTCTTCTACTACGCGGAGGCGGGGCAACGCGTCGATCTGCTGGAACTGTTCGACGATTTCTTCGCCCTGCTGCCAACCTATAAGGATACCAGCAGCGTCGAAATCCTCAAGCCGGTCTACGGTTTCATTCCAGCAGGCTATAATATTACGCTTCCCTGGCAACCGAAGCAAAAGGTTCTGGCCTACGATCGCGTCCTTTCGCTGGGCGATGCAGCGGCCTTCCAATCGCCCCTGACATTCTGCGGCTTTGGCTCCTATGTACGCAATCTGCGCCGCATCACCACGCTGCTCGCTAGCGCGCTCAAGCACAATCTTTTACAGGCGGAGGAACTCAATCGCATTCGCGCATCCGAGGCGGTACCTGCCATTGCCCGCGCCTTTAGCAAATTTATGATCGCCAGACCGGATCATCTCGAACCAGCGTGGCAGGTCAATGAAACGCTGAACGTCTTCTGCCGCGTCCTCGCTGATATGGGACCGACAGTGACCAACGCCTTCTTCAAGGACCGTAGCGGCTGGCGCGACTATACGCGCATTATTCTTAAAACGCCCGCCTATTATCCCAAAATCTACAGCCTCGCGCTCAAAACATTGACGAAGACGGAGCTGATAGGCTGGATTACCGCGTGGCTCAGCCTGGGCCGACAGACCGCCGCCTACACCCTTTACCGCGCCGCCAGACCGCTCGCTCGTTCCCTTCTGGGACGCGCGTTGCGCTCGCTTATTGAACGCGCTTTTCCCGCGTTCGGGCTACACATGGCGATGCACGAAGAAGCAATGGAGCAGATAAGACGTGGAGAACGCGCAGAGACGCTTACGTTGCGCCCAACACGGCGTGGCGCGGGCGCGCTGTTGGGGAGGCGCTGGCCGCAAGGGTAAGAAGCTAACGGTCAGGCTCTTATGAGATGCTTTCTCTCCTGCCACTGCTCCTCGCTACGCACGACGAAAGGCGACTTGCCCTTTTGTGATATCACGAGGTAGTAATAAAGATTGTATGGTCGCTCCTCCGGCTTGATCTGTACATCCAGACCTGGAACTTCTTTCTTGATTTTTTCGCATAAAGCGGTAGCTTGCTCCTGGGTAAACATACTCTCTCCTGATGACCCCACTTTTTGATAAATTTTTATTATACTCTTCTATATAAATATACACGTAAATCCTGCGCGAAGAAAGTAGATCCAGGAGACAAGTAGAGAACATCTATTGGCCTGCTAAATGTCAGATTGAAATTATTACATGCGTAGAGCAGCTATTCAGCTCTTTTTCCCCAATTACAGCAATGATTAAACAATCGGAAAAAGCGGACCAGTTGGGGATAAGTCCTGAATAGCTATGGGCGAATCGTATCGTATATCATCATATCTACATGTGTAGCTGTATCGCTCCACATATAACAGGCGTAGAGTGCATCTTGAAGGGCTGCTACTTCCGCGTCGTTGCGCGCGTGTACCTCGATCAGAGGATCGCCGACGTGCAGATAGGTACCAACTTTTGCCTGTAGAACAAGCCCGGTGCGAGGATCAATCTTTTCGCCCTTTTTGAAGCGTCCCGCGCCCAGAGCCATACTAGCAAGACCGATACGTTCAGCGTCGATGCCCGCGATATAGCCGCTACGGGGTGCTGTGAGCAGCGTGCGTACAGGGGCGGAAGGTAACAATCGTGGCTGCTCAACATAACGAGGATCGCCTCCCTGGGCGGCGATCACCTGTGCCAGCTTCTCCACGCCGCTTCCCACGCGCACGGCGTGGGCAACGATCTGCGCCGCCTCATCGGCACTCGCCGCTTTACCGGTCATCAGCAGCAGTTCGGCGGCCTCGTGATAGCACAGTTCCGCGACATCCTCTGGTCCCTCGCCGCGCAGGATGGCTATGGCCTCCGCCAGTTCCAGCGCGTTGCCAACCGCTCGCCCCAACGGTTGCTGCATCGAAGTGATCGCGGCGACCGTGTGCATATCAGCGGCGCGCCCGATCTCGACCATCGTCCTGGCCAGCTCACGCGCCTGCTCCAGCGTCTTCATAAACGCGCCGGAACCGAACTTGACATCGAGTAGCAGGTGCGAGCCGCCCACCGCCAGCTTCTTGCTCATAATGCTGGCCGCGATGAGAGGAATGCTTTCGACCGTTCCCGTTACATCGCGCAAGGCGTAGAACTTGCCGTCCGCGGGTGCCAGTTCGCTCGATTGACCTGCCAATACAATATTGTACTTTGTCAATATCTGGAGGAACTCGGCGCGTGAAAGCTCCGCGCGAAAGCCAGGAATAGATTCCAATTTATCAACGGTGCCGCCTGTATGGCCCAGGCCGCGCCCGGTCATCTTGCCGACAGCGACTCCGCACGCGGCGACCAGTGGAGCGACCGCCAATGTGACCTTGTCGCCGACGCCGCCCGTGCTATGCTTATCCACCACGGGCGAGATCGTCTCGCGCACGTGCAGCTCTTCACCCGAACGGGCCATTGCCAATGTCAGGTCGCCTATCTCACGAGCGTCCATGCCGCGCCAGTAGACGGCCATCAACCAGGCAGATATTTGATAATCGGGCACCAGCCCACGTGTATATTGTTCCACCAACCAGTTAATCTCACTTGTGCTTAACGCCTCCCCATCCCGCTTCTTACGAATCAGTTCTACCGCTTGCATACTTTGTCTCGTTTACTCCGACAGGACAATACGAATAGCATCAGCTTCAAAGCCATTGCCAGTCTCGATCTGGTAGCGGTTCATAGTCTGGCTACCGAGGCGAACGTTGCGATCGAACTGAAGCTGCCCATTAGTAAATCCGTAAAGGTTGTTTCCTTGCGCGTAAATCCCTTGAATGATGATGGTAGCAAATTTGTCTGAGCGCTGCTCTTTCAACGCCTTATAAAGAGTAGCCATCTGCTGCCACGGCGCGCAGCGCGGATAGAGGATACGCACGGTCCTCTTGCGCCCCACGCTCTCCGTGTCGTCCACGATAGTATAGGCGAGCGCGCTCTCTTCAAGCGTCTTGAGCTGCTCCATAGTACGCGGCGGAAATGCTGCGGGCGGTTGCGGTGCCGCTGGCGCGGGAGGCACAGTGGGGCGTTGGCCCGCTGGTCCTGGTGGCACGCGTTGTGGAGCGGGCGCTACCGGTGCGGGCGGTTGCACTGGTCTGGGATATCCCGGTGCCGACGGTGCCTGGCGCTGATTTGGATAGGGCGGCGGATACGGTTGTTGCGGCGGATACGGCGACTGTGGGGGTGGATAAGGCGAGCGCTGGCGCGGCGCGTTAGGCTGTACCGCTGGCGTCTTCACCGCGATGTCTCTACCACAGCGGTTGCAGACCTGCGCCTGCTCCGCGTTCAACCCTCCACAATAGGGGCAACGCATACCTGGACCTGCCTTTCTGCTATTGCTAAGTTGACACCTTCACTCTGCTATACGTTGCAATCTTCCTGGCGTTGCATGCTCCTCCGGCAGTGCTGAAAGCTGTGTAGTTCGCGTGCTATCCCTGTTTGACAATAGCCTCCACCAGTTGCGCATTGGAGTGAGTCTTCTCGAACAGGCGCACCACCTGCTCGGTGCTATCACGCCTGGATAAATCGGCCATACGGCGGCGCACGATCGCCATTGCGCGCAGCTCATCGGGGGAGAGCAGGCGTTCCTCCTGGCGCGTGCTGGAAACGGTCACGTCGATCGCGGGAAAGATGCGACGATCAGCAAGCTCGCGCGAGAGGCGGATCTCCAGGTTGCCGGTCCCCTTAAACTCCTCGTAGACCACATCGTCCAGGCGGCTCCCCGTCTCGACGAGGCAACTCGCGACAATGGTCAGGCTCCCGCCCTCTTCGAGCGTGCGCGCAGAACCAAAGACGCGCCGCCCAACCTCTAACGCGTGCGCGTCGATGCCGCCGGAGAGCGTGCGACTCCCGAAGCCTCCACGCTGATTGCGCCCGCCACTCCACATATCGGTGCTAAGATTGTGGGCACGCGCCAGCCGCGTCAGCGAATCCAACAGGATAATTACATCCTGTCCCCGCTCGACCTCGCGCCTGGCATCCTGCAGGGCGCGCTCGACAAGCGGTCCGTGTTTTGACAATTCCTGATCGAAACTCGAAGCATAAAGCTTCACCTTGGGACCCTGCACCGCCATGCGCCACTCGGTCACCTCTTCGGGACGTTCGTCCACCAGGCACAGGAATAGATGCGCTTGCTCATGATTCTTGAGCACCGCTGCTGCAATCTCGCGCAAAATCGTCGTCTTGCCGGCTTTCGGCGGCGCGACGATCAGCGCCCGTTGTCCAAATCCCAATGGAATCAACAGGTCTATCAGGCGCGGAGCAATCGGCGTCGCGCCTGTCTCTAATGTAATACGACGTTCTGGATGTATTGGGGTCAATTTCTCAAAGGGAGTACGTGTTGATGCCACTCGGCCCAGCCTCCTGATCAACTAATAGCGGATGTGCACGTCTCCCTTACTGTATCACATGTGGTCAACCTCCTGCAGCAGATTTGGAGCGCGTGCGCGTTCTACTCAGATGCGCGCCGAACTCGCGCCTGAAAATTTCCTCGGCAAATGCGCTGACTTCATCCAGCAGCATCCCTATTGGCCCGCCGTTGCGCGTGACCACCACCTTATTGCGAATGCCAAACTCCCGCTCAAACTCGTGCGCCATGTACTCCCAGTCATCCCCGCCATAGTACGTGCGCATGATATGCTCAGAGACAAAGTGATTATCTGGCAGGGACGGCTCTGTGACGCGCTTGCGCACGCGCCGGATACACTCCTCCAGATCGGAGTCGATAAAGAGGAAATACGACTCCTGCAGAAAGGTTGGATTGAACAGGCTGAACGCCGCACGATAGTCGTTGCGCGCAAATTCGATCACCGCGATATCCGCCTGCCCGACAGCTAGAGACGCCTGCACGCTTATCTCCAATTGCCTCAACGCGCTATCCAATACGGAAAAGTCGAGGACATCAAAGCCTCCACAGTCCGTGGGACGAAATTTTTCAGGCTCCGCTAGAAACATTTTGTACAGAATATCATAGTCTTGTAGAAAGAGGGGGGAAAAGTTTCTGCGCCGCGCTAGCTCGCTGAGATAATGGGCGGCGGTCGATTTACCACTACCAGGACGCCCTAAGACAAACACTGTTGCACCCATCACCAGGTACACCTCCTATTATTCACTCACACCCACATAGTACCCCTGTCATTGTCGCGTGAAGCTCCCTGGCATCCCTGCCGTATCTCTGCCAATACCCGGATCTTCTCGCACGTAAACATGTACAACTATTATTACCACAAATTTCGTTCAATTACAAGTGTATTGTGTAACTATTACAAAATATGCATATTTATACACTTTTCTTATATTGCATATAGCAGGCTCTTTTTCTACCAAATTTATAGAACAGGGTAGGAACGCGCCAAGGCTGGTTCCTACCCTGTTTACAGAAATGATCAAACCTGTATCAGTAAGAGAAAGGCCACGTGGGGCAAGCCTCACCCCTACTGCATAGATAGCAAGCTAACTTATATATATGCAGGAATACGCTTCACGGAAACGCACTTTTCAGCAACGCGCTTCTCAGCAACACGCTTCTTCTGTAGAGAAATTTGCTGCCGTTGCCACGCCTCTTCCTTGAGTATTTCAGCGGCGCACTTTTCGACGCGTGCCATAAAATTCCCAAAAGTACTAATATTATTGATCACCTTAACCTTGCGGGAGAGACCTGCCTCTCTTTGCAGACAGTGGGCCATATATTCTCTATTCTCCCTGGCATAGTACTCCTTGAAGATAGTGTCCGAAAAGGAGGGGTGGTCGTCAATTGAGGTCGCGTGCTCGACGCGCTCGTGCACGCGGCGCAGACAGGTCTCAATGTCCGCGTCGAGAAAGAGAAAATAAGCGTCTTTGAGGAATGCTGGAGTGAATTGTTTGAGCGCCTTGCGGTAATCATTACGCGCAAATTCGATCGTTACCGCGTTTACTTCCAACAACCTCTTCGCTCTCTCCTCCACTTCACGCAGGGCGCTATCCATTACAGTCAAATCGATAGCATCAAAGCCATTGTGCTCCGTTGCTCGGAACTGGATGTGCTGCTTGTCTGCTAAAAACATCTCACGCAAAATTTCGTAATCGTTGATATGCCTGACACGCCATCCGCTTTGTGTGAACAAATAATTCATGTGACGAGCAGCCGTTGACTTGCCACTTCCAGGCCGCCCCAATACAAACACTTTCATACGCTGAACACTCCTGCAAGCTAACCCCCAGAAATTCTCGCTTGCATGTTCCCTTCCCGCCACCCGGCGAACAGATAAAGCTCCCTGACCACTTCATCAGCCAATAACAGAGGGGGCGCGATGGATCGCGCCCCCACGAATGTAATAGCAGGTCACCTCTTGCTCAGAAGCTCTGTATTACGTTGTGATGTTTCTCTATCTTTATTGAGCAAAATCTGTTGTAAAGTTTCGGCAAGAGAAATTTGTGCTGAGACCATGGTTAGCATTTTTCTATACTCGCAGTATACAGATAAACACCAAAATAGTATACGCGAAGGCGCTACAATGCCCCAAAAGTAGGGTGACTTTTCAGGTGATACAGTATATATTTTATTTTGGAGGAGAGACACGTATAAATCCTCGCGTTATTGGATCCCAACTCATTACTACATTGCCGCCCTCGCGCTTGCCAAGGTTAAGCTCTTCTTCCAGAAAACCGATGATCTGCGTTCTAAAATCGGCTACCGCCGTTTCGAAAGCGAAGCGCAGCAGCACTTCTTTTAGCTTCCCGTAAGAATAGCATGCTACACCCAGCCGCACGCTAATACTTGTTAGCTGCACCTTATTTTCTGGGAGAGCAGGCAGCCCGGCGGGATCACGCATTGGATCAATCTGATACGGACCTGCAAGCACCTGCCTGAGCAGTTCCGCCTTTGAGCGCGCCCCTTCAAGACTAAGTCCCTTCAGGATAATGTAATACTTGTCCGCATTGATATGGTAGAGCTCACAGGCTACATTATCCTTGACTGCCCGCAACTGCCCTTGCATACGGAGTCCAACTTCCCGCGCTAACTCTCTCGCTATACGATCGCCAAATTTATTGGCTACGCTACTCTGGTTGTCGATGTCAACGGCAATAAACGAAACCACTTCTTCTAGCTCGTCTTCTCTTGCTTGCACTTCGAGAAGCAATGCCTCGATATCGCGTATAAATTCATTTTCGGATAAAAAGTCTTTAAAGAGCAGGGCTACGTGCTCAGGATAGGTGACGAGATCCCTTACCTTTCCACCCGCTCCCTGCCGTACCTGGTACGTCTCAAGCAGTTCTCCGACCATCTTCCCGATCATGCGCAGTACGCGTTGATCGTTTTTCGCAAAGGCGTCGCGATACTCAGAGATAACATAGATGACGCCGATCGAGATGCCATCATTGTTCTCTACGGGAACCGCTAGCGCCGATCCAACGGGTTTTTCCAGTTCCCGATCAACGGTCGTCGCATCTGCGTCTGAGACATTGGGCAGATAGATGTTATGACCACTTTGAAAGGCGCTCAGACACATGCCGATGACTGGCGACTGGGAAGAGAGCGTGGTAATGCCGATCTGGTGCGGAGAATGCCTGCTTTGCGCCCTCACTACAAGGCTGCGCTGCTGCAGCGATAGAATAGACGTAGAATGATTGGGCAGAAAAATACAGCAAAAACGCCAGCGTTCGTGTCCTTCTGCCGTCAACCCTCCCAGGCGCACAATCATCTCAGCCAGGCCATTCAGTATACTATCTTCGTACTTCGCGCTACTCCCCAGATCGGTTGCCGGTTCTAAGAGATCGTGCGTGCCATGTCCAAAGCACTGCTGGATACTCTCTCTATCCTCATAGAGCGGTCGTAAGAGCGCGCGAATCGTTGCGACGACATCACTTCCTAGCGTCAGTTGCCGCGTTTCTCGCGGTACCACGATCAATGTCTGGTCTTTTGGAAAGGCTTCCTGCACTACGCCGAATTTCATCACCTGCAATGGATGCACGCGATAATCAGTACTGTACTCAAAGAAAGGGGCAGGTGTGAGAAATGTGTACGAAGAATGCGCCTGATCTAGCCAGCCAACCAGGGTCTCGCCAAGCGTGATGACATCCTCTACGCGCTGTAAAGAAGGCTCTGCTGTCCTCGTCTCAAGTGGCAACAATAGACCAGCGGCGGTATTGGGCCTGTCCTCGCCGATTAACAAGAGCGCCAGACGCAATGCACGCGAGGCAAAGTAGCGCCACGCGGCTTCCTGACGCCCTTTTTCTATATGCTGGTTGATCGGAATCATTCTATCGCGTTGAATGGTTGCCAACCTCTCACGCTCTGAACTTCGTAATACCTGTTCGGGAAAACTGAGAGATTGCCATAACGCGTCGATGTCAGGCGGAATATCGCTGGGCGCGTAGCCTGCATCAATCAGCTCACGTATAATCGCCAGGGTATCCAGGTCGCGCAGAGTGTAGAGTCGTCTCCCCATAGGCCCGACAGGACGCAATGGATTGAGGAAACCAAACTTCTCCCAGTCACGCAACTTATTCTCTGTAAACTCAAATAGCTCAGCCGCCCGGCTGATTGTTACGGTCGCCTCGGCGCGCCCTTTTTGAATATGGTGCAGAATGCGTATTTGAGCGTCCTCTTTCTGAAGATGCTCTCTAATACTTTGCAAACTTCGCTCGTACATCTCGCCTCCGTCAGGAAATCTCTGAGGCCTGGGTAAAGGATTTCATACACTCTTTATAGTAGCACATGTCTTAGAAAAACTGGCCTTCACATATATAATTTCATGAAACGCATCTTTTTAAGAAATTTATCCTTAATTATGTTGACAAACTTCTGTTTGTTGGGTACTATTGTTCATAAGTATACAAGATTTATTGCGTATTTTGTGAAGTTTCTTTCCGTATATTCCTTCTATCTTAAGAAATTTCAGATATCTGGTAGTAGAAACATGTGGACGATTACTGTAGATGACAGATGCTTATACTGCTTATACTGCTTATACTGCTTATACAGTACACAGTAACTCTAACAGATACCTGGAGGTTCTTTTCCATGTTGACAACCGTTTCTAGCTACGCCGAAGACAGAGACAACGACGAGCAGATCTGGAACGATCTCTATACCTGGCTCTTATCCCTGGTTGAAAAATGGGTCGCCTACGCGCATGTGACTTGCTGGTATGGACAACAGAAAGAGGTTTCAGAAGATATCGCGCAGGAAGCTATCCTGCGCGTTCTCCGATATAGACAGCGCGCCCGGCGTGGCGAAGTGCAACCGATCGTCTCCCTTAAATCATTAAGCAAAGTCATCGCGCAAAACTATTTTCGGGACCGCCGTCGCAAAGATCAGTATCTTGTGCGTCCCTCGCAAAACACTGATAACGCGGAAACATACGTTACGGCACGTGACCTGGCCGATCCCTTAGAGATCGCCCTCGACCACCTGTTGACCGGGTCCGTCATCGTTGCAGCCGCCCAGGTTGTGGCAAACTTCCCCGATCAACAACGCGTGGCCCTTCTGATGGACCTCGCCAACACCTCCGACTTCAACGATCCGCCTACGCTACTGGAACAGGCTCTCTCCGCCAAAGGCATTCAGTTGCGCGACTATTGCGGACGCTTACCTGCCGAACCCTCTACGCGCAGTCTCCACGCGGCCAATCTGTGTGTCGCTTATAAACGCTTGCGCAGGAAAGTGCAGCTTGCTATAGCGTAATTGCTACGCGTCGGAAGTCATTTTCTCAACTCGTCTGGCTGGTAAGCAGTAAAGGATCTGGTCTCCTGCTCCCACGCGTACACTACATCGCCTCCCTCGTCCATACCGAGCTTGAGTACAGAATCCAGGCTCCGATAAAGTATCGCGCTCACATCAGCGGTGGTTTGCTGCCGTTTCATAACAAGAAATTCCTGTAATTTCTCGTATGAGTACCATGTGACAGCCAGGTGCAAGCTAACATCAGGAATAACGTGCGTGCCCCCCAGGAGATCCGATCGCTTGATGGCGACGTTGCCTTCCAGCGCTTTCTTCAGGCGCAACGCGTACCTTTTCGTCTCTTCCAATGAAAAGTCATGCAGAAGGAGATAGAAGCGGCCCGCGTAGATATAGTAGAGCTTGCAATCGAGGTAGCGAGAAAAGAGTGCGGGCAGCAGATCACGAATACGTTGCCCGATGGTGCGTTGCAGGTTGCGTAATATCTGCTCATCGTGGCCGCGCACGATGCGATCCTGGTCGTCTATATCAATGGCGATAAACGAGACCTGCCCGGATATAGCCGGGGCGGTCATATCACGAGCCGCCTCTTCGGGAGAAAACGTCCGCTCCTGTATCCTTTTTAACAGTGTCTCGATATCATCGATAAAATCATTTTCAGATCCAAGATCTTTGAATGAGGTATCTACGCTTCTGGGTGCTTTTATTAAATCGGTCAGGCCTCGCGTGAGCTGCTTGCGCGCGAGGTAGCCGCTGAGCAGTTCTTCGATCATCCGCGCCATAATTCTAAGGAGCCGGAAGTCCGCCTGCGAGAAGGCGGCTGGCGTGTATGATGCAACGTAAAGTACTCCCAGTGGTTCATCAGTCTCGCCACCGATTGGAACCGCGATATTGGAGCGCACAGGCCCTTCGATCTCGCTGAAATCGGGCGTGACATCCTCCTGCGATAACTCCTGCCGATAGATGATAGAGCTACTCTGGAAGGCGCGGATACTTAGACTGGTTCGATAGCGCTCCGGTGCGAGCCTGGTGACGCCTATCTTGTGGTGAACATTCTGGCTCATGGCCCTTATGACAAGGCTCCGTTGTTGCAATGGCAGTTGCGCGTTTTCTGGCAGAAGGATGTAGCAGAAACGCCAGCGGTCCTCTCCATCACTCGCTTTTCCACCCAGGCGTATGAGCATGTTTGCCAGGCCGGTAAGCACTCTATCAGGGATGCGGGGAGTGAAATCGATGCCAGGACTGAGTAGATCCTGCATACCTTCACCGAAGTAGCGCTGCCAATCGTCTCTATCCTCGTATATTGGCTTGAGGAGCCGCCGCGCAACCTCTAACACTTCTTCGGCAAAATTGAGCTTTTTCGCCTCGTCGCGTTGCACCAGCACCAGTGTACGATCCTCCAGGCCGGGTGCTTGCTCATTCCCGTCCTGAAGGAGTGGTACTATACGAAAGTCGCTGGGGTACTCAAGGACAGGCTTCGGCGTAAGCAAGGTGCAGAATGAACGGGTCTGGCCCAGCCAGCCCACGAGGCTTTCGCCCACCTCCGACAGATTGGTGGCATTGGGCACAAAGCCCCCGAAGCGCCACTCCCTGGCAGGTAGAACCAGGCCGGAATAGGTGCCGGGCACGTCTTCCGAGACCAGCATGAGCACCATCTGCAAGGCGCGCGAGGCATAGAAACGCCAGTAAAAGCTATCAAAATAGGCAACGTCTACGCGCTGATTAATTGGAAGAAATCTGCCGTCTGACGACGCGAGAGACGCGCCGTTCCCCTCCACGCGTGAGCCTTGCAAAGCGGCCCATATCTCGCTTATGTTTGTGGGAATAGTAGCCGTAGGGAAATCAGCATCGGTCAATTCGCGAATAATGGCGAGTTTCTCCAGTTCGGCCACAGGATACTGCCGTTGCCCGGTTGCACTCTTCGCATCAGCAAGCTCGGGCCGAAAAGGGTTCAGCAGCCCTTTTCGTTCGAGATCGCGCAGTTGACTGATGCTGAATCCGGAAAGCTCGGAGGCGCGTCCAATGGTTACGGCGAGATCTTTACGGCTACGCTGGATATTTTGCTGCACACGTCGCTGCACCGCTTCATCTGTGAGATATTTCTGGATTCTCTGCGGATTACGCGCTTCCATTCTTCACCTTTCCTATAAAATAGGTGAGGGAACTAAAGTTTTCCTGATCCTTCTCTATAATATCATAATTATTACAATGTTCAAGAGTTTTGAGCTTGTCTTTTCTCATTTGAAGCTGATCTGTCTATACATTTCCTGAAGTGTTTTCGCTTTGTATGTTAGGAAATGCAATTTTCTCCGGCTAGCAGGTTTTTTCTTCGCTTATATGTTACGTCTTATAAGATTATATTAGCTTTTGCTACGTCGTTGATAACTATTTATCACTTTTCCTTAGAGAATATCGTTATCTCAGAAAGCTTCTTGAAATTTTATGGCTAGCAGTGTACTATAGTTGTTAGTATGAGTTTAGATTTTGGCAGTTAACCTGCAACTTTCCTCAGCTTTCCTGCGAAGCTTGAGAAAAATAGAGAGTAGAGATCACATCAGAAAGCATTGTGTAGCACATTCTTCTACACCCTGAACATACCAGGCATCTGGAGGCGGTACCTATGACGACCCAGCGACTGTCTTTGCACTCCTGCGACCGTTGTTCCGGTGGAAATCAAGTTCAGTGTAATGTGTTTTGGAGTGAGCTACAGAACTGGCTCAAACCCTATGTGCTCTCGTGGATATTCGCGGAACGCTTGCCCATCTGGCAGTGCGAGGAGTATGAAATCGCCGATGATGTCTTGCAGGAAACCTCTATCCGTATTCTGCGCTACCTGCGCCCCGCGCTTGGCGGCGATGCTCACGCGATTCAGTCTGTGGAACATTTTAGCCTCGCTGTTGCTCACAATGTGGTACGCGACCTGGCGCGCAGGCAACGCAGGCTTGTTCGCCTGACGACATCCTCCTCTCTATGTGAGTGTGAAGAGGCTCACGATACTCCCGACTTTTCAGAGATGGCGCTTGAACAGCTTATGTCAGAGGATCTGTTTCTAGAGCTGGCGCACATCATCGATGAATTTCCAGCGATGCAGCGCCGGGCTATCCTGACTGATCTGGCCAAATACGAGGACTTTGTTGAAGAGGCCAACCAGCTCCAAACAGTTTTCCTGAAGCTGGACATCAATCTACGGGAGTATCGACGCCCGCGCGCGCTGGATATCGTTGAGCGCAACAAGCAGGCTTCGCTGCTCAGCATTGCGTACAAACGTCTGCGACGCGCGTACTTTGGTAAAACAAAAAAATACGCGGCGTAATGCCGGTATGCCTCTCAGTACAATCAGGTAGAGCTATGCTACAATACAAAGACAACATGCTGTTTTTGTTCTGTTAAAGGATACTCGCTATGCCGCAAAAGCCCTACCATTCTACAACGTACGCTCAGGACTACGTAGCACGCTTCCTGTCCTATCAAGATGAGCTGCTTGCACGGCTGGAAACGCTGGTGAACATCGATTCCGGCTCAGGTCAGGTCGCGGGGGTGAACCGCGTGATGGAGTATGTGGCGCAGTGGTTGGATGAGATCGGTTTTACTGTGACCCTGCATCCGGCGGAGGGCTTTGGCAATAATCTTATGGCAAGGCGTAGAGGGAGCGGCTACGCCCGTGTCCTGCTTGTCGGGCACGTGGATACCGTCTACGAACGCGGCGCGGCTGAGACGCAGCCCTTCACGATCCGCGACGGCATCGCTTACGGACCGGGCGTGATCGATATGAAGTCCGGTGTGCTGATGTGTATCTACGCACTGCGCGCCCTGGCCGAGGAGGGCTTCGATTTCTACGATGAGCTGTGCGTGGTCTTTAATAATGACGAGGAAGTAAGCTCCGTGGGCAGTTCGCCTCTGCTGCGCGAACTGGCTCCCCAGTTCGATTTTGGGCTGGTGCTGGAGTCGTCGCGCTCGGCGGACATATTGACCCACGCGCGCAAGGGCTCCGATAAGTATATTGTGGCGGTGCAGGGCGTGGCGGCCCATTCGGGCGCAGAACCGTTCAAGGGCCGCTCAGCGGTGATCGAACTGGCGCATAAAATGATCGCCATCCACAATCTGAACTCTCTGTTTCCGGGCGTTACCTTTAATGTGACGCGCATCAGCAGTACGGAGACGCTGAACGTGGTGCCCGATATGGCGCGCTGCTATGTCTCGGTGCGCTCCTTCTCCGATAAGGGTCTCCAGCAGGCCGCGACGGCTCTGGAACAACTAGCAGCGGGCAGCAATGTGCCAGATACCTATACGCGCCTGACGCGCCTGCCCAATAGCCGCCGCCCCTACGAGCCGACGCCGGGCCTCACGTACCTGGTGTCGCTGGCCCAGGCGGAGGGTGAGGCACTGGGCATGCATATCACGCCGGAGCGCAAGGGCGGCCTCTCCGACGCGAATCTGCTCATGGAAATGGGCCTCCCCACGCTCGATAGCCTGGGTCCCATCGGCGGCGGCATGCACAACCTCAATCGCGAATACCTGCATGTGGACTCCATTCCGCAGCGCGGCGCTCTCCTGGCTGGTCTTTTGCAGCGCCTCTGCCTGGCAAAATCTACAGCTACCGAACCGTACCTTTGACCGATGCCCTGCATAGCAGAAGCCTGCCTTGCGCAGGTCATCTCTCTCCACAGTACTATTTATATTGGGGCTAGGGACCACGTTTACGGCGTCCGCGATTTATCATGTTCCTCCTCATTCCAACTGCAAAAACATTCAGGGGGATATTAAAATGCGTATCAGTTTCTGCAAACATGAACGTTGGCAAGGTGGAGGACTTGATAAATCCGGACGCGCCGAGGCTGGTCCCTACGCCAGAGGGAGCTGCGGCGAAAGGCGACGCCATAAGCGGCACTGCCAACCTCGCTTCCAACCAATCTCATCGATGAACAGAATACAGGGAAGCAAAAGGCAAGAAAAATTGTTCTCATAGAGAAATAGGTAAGTTACTCATCCGTTTTGCTTAAATTCATTGCGATATATCGCAATCATATGGTACACTTAGCAAAAACGTAGACGTTCAGATACAAGTCAGGAGTCCGTGTATATGGGATTTCATGGAATGGGCGGGGGCATGTCCGCCTATCTCGAAGAACAACAAAAACGTGGTCGCAAGACCGATGCGCGCACGCTTGGGCGCATCGCTCAGGCATTCAAACCATACCGCTTCCAGGTCATTCTGGTTCTGGTGACTATTATAGTAACGAGCGTGCTGGGGCTGGTCAATCCGCTCTTAATTCAGCGCATCTTTGACGATGCCATTGCTCCACATAACACCTCTAAACTTATTCTCTATGTAATCATCATGCTTATCACCCCGGTCATTTCAGGGTTGATTGGCGTCTACCAGACATTCCTCAATAATATCATCGGGCAGAATGTGATGCGGGACTTCCGCAACAGGCTGTACGAGCATTTACAGAGCATGTCGTTGCGCTTCTTTACGGCAACGCGTACCGGCGAGATCCAGTCGCGTCTCTCCAATGATGTGGGCGGCGTTCAGGCGGTGGTGACAAATACAGCAACGAGCACGGTAGCGAACATAGCGACGTTTTTAAGTACGCTGATCGCGATGATTATCCTCAGTCCTCTGCTGACACTGATCTCGCTTGGCCTGCTGCCTTTATTCGTGTGGTTCACATACAAGGTCGGCAATGTACGCCGCGTCACCAGCAAAGAGACGCAGAAAAGTATGGCCTCTCTCACGGCCATGATGCAGGAGACGCTCTCGGTGAGTGGTATCCTGCTCATAAAGACCTTTGGTCGCCAGAAGTACGCGCAACAGCAGTTTGAAGATGAGAATCAGAAGCTCACAAACCTGGAAGTGCGCCAGCAGTTGATCGGGCGCTGGTTTATGATGTTTATTGGCACGTTCTTCTCGATCATGCCTGCTATTGTGTACCTGGTCGCGGGTATGCAGATTATCAATCAGCAGAGCATCTTTGGTGTGGGCATGACTTTTGGCACTATTGTCGCCTTCACAACATTGCAAAGTAGAATCTTCTTCCCCATTGGCTCCTTGCTACAGGTGCAGGTCGATATCCAGGGCGCGCTGGCGCTGTTCGATCGCATTTTTGAGTACCTGGATATCCCGGTCGATATCAAGGACAAACCCGACGCCATCGCGCTAAAACCAGAAGAGGTAGGCGGCGAGATTGCCTTCAGAAATGTCTCTTTCACCTATAAACGCGACGATATCAAGCTACCGAGTGGCATTGAGAAGAAAGGTCCAGACGACAATGGAAAACGGCCTGCCGCACCAGAACCGGCGGAGTTGCCGAGCATGGGCAATGAGCCGGTAGGTCGCCCAACATTGAACGACATTTCGTTTACTATTCAGCCTGGACAACTGGCCGCGCTGGTTGGTCCGAGCGGCGCGGGCAAGACGACGATCACCTACCTGGTGCCGCGTCTCTATGAAGCGGATAGCGGCGCAGTTGAGATCGATGGACATAGTGTCAAGGATTTGACGCTGAGTTCGCTGGGTCAGATGGTCGGCGTGGTGACGCAGGAGACCTACCTGTTCCACGCGTCAGTGCGCGAAAATCTGCTCTATGCGCGCCAGGATGCAACCGATGAAGAGATAATCGCCGCGACGAAGGCTGCCGCCATTCACGAGCGCATTCTAGATCTGGAAAACGGCTACGATACGATCGTCGGTGAGCGCGGCTACAAACTCTCCGGCGGCGAGAAGCAGCGCATCGCCATCGCCCGCGTGATCCTTAAAAATCCGCGCGTCCTCATCCTGGACGAGGCGACCAGCGCGCTCGATACGCACTCCGAACGCCTGATCCAGGCCGCTCTGGAGCCACTGATGCAGGGCCGCACAACCCTGGCGATCGCGCACCGTCTCTCGACGATCCTGGCCGCCGATGTGATCCTGGTGGTGGATAAGGGCGAGATTGTGGAGCGTGGGACGCACCAGGAGCTGCTTGCACAGGATGGGCTGTATGCTCGCCTCTATAATGAGCAGTTCTCGCAGCTACCACAAGAGGAGATCATGGCTTAACTCTTCAATAACATCGGACGGGTGCGGTGATGGCCTCGGGCCATCACCGCACCCGTCCGATGTTATTTATTTTTTACGCGGGACGCAGGAAGGCATCTGGATGTTTGAAGGCGTGATAGCGCAGCAGCCAGCAGCCGTAGTTCAGGCCACCACCAACGGCGGGCAGCGACATCCATTCGCCGTCTTGCAGCCGATCCTGGCGCAGCGCCTCAACAAGCGCCGTCGCGATGCTGGCGTTGGAAAGGTTGCCGTAATTGCGGAAATTGTCGACGAGCTTCCCCGTCGTTGACGCGGGCCAGCCGAAGTCATGCATGAGCAGTTCGCCCAGGCGGCGCGTGATGCGCGAATTGGCCTGATGTGGCACGATATGCGCAAGTTCTTCGGGCGCTACCTGCGCGTGACGACACAACACATCTACGCATTCGGCCATCGCGCGCGGTGCCTCGCGGAAAACCTCTTTCCCGTTCATCCGCGTATACCCAACCATGTACTGTGTAAGCAACTGATTGAGTTCTTTCCCCTTGCCCTCCCTGTACAACTGCTGCATCTTGATGTCGATCTCCGCCATCTCAATAACGTCTTTGCGCAGCGGCGTCTGGTAGAGCAGCGAGGCGGACTTGGCCGCGTTGGAAGCATTGATGAGATAGGTCATGTCATCGTCATCATCGCTCAGTTCGAGGAGGAATGCTGCTGCACCTTCGCCAAAAAGCGAACTGGTCTTCCAATCCAGCACGTTCATGATGTTAGGGAGCAAGCCCTCGGCGGTCACTAGCAGCACCAGCTTCGCCGAGCGGGCAGTGAGGACCTCGCTGCAGATCTGGAACGCCTCGGTCTGACAGGCACAGGCACCCCTGAGCATAGTTGCACGTATCGGTGGCAGCCCCAGCCGCATCTGCACCCAACCCGCGATTGTGGGGAAAGCATCATTATCAGAGGAGGAGGCTCCAATGACCGTATCTATGTCAGAGGCGTTGTAGCCGGAGCTGGCAATTGCGCGCTGGGCCGCGATCACCGCCATATCTACCAGAGATTCAGCGGGGTCCGCGTCGGGATCGGCGATCAACCCTGGTGCCTCCTCGCCAGCTACCCTGCGACAGAGGGCCAGCGTACTTGCACGGACATAACGCGTCGTCAGGCCCGTCACGCGTTCCAGATCTTCAGAGGTGCGTGGATCGCCCAGGCGGGTCGAAATATAGGCAAAGAACTCGTTTGTGATGGTGCCCCTGGGGGCATAGTTCCCCAGGCCAACGAGGCGCACTCTGGCTCTGGTATAGGTCTGCGGCACGATAAAAGAGTAGTGCGGCCAATGACCTTCTGGGGTACCTGTCATAGTAAAATAACCTCCATGTCGAGGATGTATAGCAACTCTGCCTCAGTATAGCATATGTAGTAGGAGTTACGCTCAGTTCCCGCTTTAAACAGCAGACATCCTGTACCCTTGTATGGATACAGGATGCTCTTGTGTGTTTCTTTAGAGATGACGTTACTACCAGCGGCTATCGCGGCGGTCGCGACCACCATCGCGACGGTCACGGCCCCGGCTGCTGCCGCCACCGTAGTTACTACCACTATAACTGCGCGCATCATCGCGCTGTGGACGCGAGGCGCGTTGGGCCTGGAAGCAATCACTACAATAGACTGGACGATCTTCGCGAGGAATAAAAGGAACGGAGGTTGGTTGGCCGCAACTTGCACAAATTGCGTCGTACTGTTCACCACGCGGAGCGCGCGGCGCACTAGTTGACTGCCCGCCTCTACGCGCGGCACGACAGCTCGGGCACCGACCGGGAGTGTTGGTTAATCCTTTGCTGGCATAAAATTCTTGCTCGCCAGCGCTGAACGTGAAGTCGTTTCCGCAATCACGACAGGTAAGGATGCGATCACGGTAGCCCTCGTTGGACATCATGGGTGGTATTTCCCCTTCTTGTATCTTCGTTCCGCTTACACAATAGCTTCAGGTGCAAGACGATCAGTCAAACAAGAAATATCTTTTGCAACTCTATGGAAGAGAGGAAAATATCTCCTGGTGGTTATCAGGTAGTCAAATCCTGGAGTCCGGGGGCGGAACGAAACCGGGGCTTCACAGATTACATACCAGGTGGGATACATGTTCCCTAACCACTTTATCATTGTAACACATACCCCCCAAAAAAGCATTACCTTTGATCGTCACTATTTTACCTTTTTCAGACGTTTCCTAACGTTGCGGTAATTGCCTGCTTGGTAGCTTTAATGGCATAGGACCACTGAGCAGCCCAGGAGAAGATGGATATGGGGTGTCAGCGTGTTTGACAGGAACAGGGACCACAAGGCTATATTCGAGGTGAACGTTGCCTAGCATGACGACATCGCCCGTTTGCAGGAGCTTTGGCTGTTGCAGAGGCTCCTCGTTGACCCGCGTGCCATTGCGGCTGCCGAGGTCCTGCACGTAGTCTCCGTCGAGTTGATGCAAGAATTGCGCGTGTTTGCGCGAGATCGAGATGTCAGTAATGATGAAATCACACTCGGGATCACGTCCCACGCTGACAATGGCGCACTCCAGGCGCAAGTGCTGACCAGCCATTTCGCCATCACGGATACGCAGCATCCCATGTTGCTTCGCGGGCGCAGGTCGCGCTGCCTTGTAGTTCAGTTCGGCGGTCTCCTCTGCACGCGCAGGAGATAGCTCTGGACGAGCGTTGGGAGCAGGCACCGCGCGGCTGCTCCCGGTCAACATATCTTGCGAGGAACGCCACGTATGATGAGCAAGCGGGTCGCTCATCTCTAAAGAATTAGCCTGCTCGTTGGCGGGAATAAAACGAAAGCTCTGCTCACCGATCTGAAGCACGTCGTCCGCCGCCAGCAGCACCGTCCCATGGACGCGCCTGCCATTCAGCGTGATGCCATTGAGGCTGCCACAATCTGTCAGGCACGCCCGGCCCTTATCATACGCCAGCTCTGCATGGTGCCGCGATGCCATGTCGTCATCGACCCAGATATCGCAGTCCTCGTCCCGGCCCAGTGTTGCGACGATACGCTTGAGCGCGAGACGCTGGCCGTGAAAATTTCCGCTCCGGTACTCCAACCAGCCCCACGGCGTCTCCTCGTTGAAGGCAAACGGTGCCACAACGCCGACCCGATAACGCGGCGGGTCCAGCAGCGCGGCAGTCTCCACGGCGGCCTTCTGCAGCGGGATATGCAGGGCGGTTTGCGTATTGCGAGGAGCGGTGAAGAGGCAGTAGGTTAGCGTGACGCTTGAGGGTATGACCCAGCCCCACAGCACGACATAGACCAGCGCCAGCGTCACCTCTGCGCCCGCCACCTGTCCCGCTGTAAAACGCAGGTTGTACCAGACCAGCGCCAACAGGAGCAACAAAGCAGAGACGACGCAGACGAGCAGCGCGCCCGCGAGCTGCCGTGTCGTCCCTCTATGACGCAGGCTGGTAAATAAAGCGTTCATGGCAATAGCCAGCATACAGCAGGCCAGGCCACTGTAACAGCCAACATTGAACCAGGTCGGGAAATCTACTGAACTCGTCGCCGTCCTCCAATCGCTCTAGAACATTATAACATCGGGCCGATGCGCGCTTCGCGGGCGTCGCTCACAAGAATAGTATCTATGATCGTGCGCTGCTGCAAGTTTTTCGCGTACAGATTATCAGCGGCCACATTGGCAGAGTCCGCGGCTACATTATTGTTTACATCTACAGCATCCCAGTATGCGAATTGCCGGTCATTCTGGTCGAGCGCGACTCCGAGAAAGGCGTGGCCGGGAATGATCACAATCTCGGGATTCAGGCCGATGTGCGCCACCGCGGACGCCAGCAAGGTTGTCAGCTCCACACACATGCCGCTACGCTGTTGCAGCACCTCGGCTGGCAGCTTGATGTCTTGTAGCGCAGAGCCACTACTGCCGCCACTACCGCTATAAGGGACGCCTGCCTGAACATAGTGTATATGGTAGTCCAAACGCAGCGCGTCATAGATCGCGTCAACCTGGTCAATGACCTGTTGCGCAGTAGCGTCCCTGTACCCAATCATTCCCAGAGGAACGGGCGGTTGCTGATCTCCCAGGTGCGGAGAGGCACGCGTCACCAGATCAGCGATCATCGGTTCATCGGGCGTGACCCAGGCGGCAATCTGCAAGCGATTGGCCGGAATCCATTGCATCAGCCAACGCGAGTGCAGCAGCAAAGGAATATCGTTGACGTAATACGTCTGCCCCTGACTACCCTTCACCTGCACATGTAACGAGGTATTCTCCTCCTGCGTGAGGGTAGGGAGCGCCTGCTTCAACAGCGACGGTACAAATGATGCATTTTGCATGCCAGCAGTGGTGTTCACCGTCCGCGTCTGCACCTGACTCATTTTATTGATAGAGACGCTAATGAGCAATGTCGCAGGGCTATTACTACTATACATGACAGTAAAAAGTGGTGTCTGGGTAGCAACGTAAGAGGGATAGAAAGCGCTAAAAATTGCCTGTGGCGAACGCACACAGATACGTACTGGTGGCTGGCCGCCACAGTACTCTTGATTAGCCAGGCTACTTTGCTGATAGCGCGAGTAGGCCTGCGTTCCACCAACGACGTATAGAGCAGAGAAGACAGTTACCGCCGCGAGTGTGAGCAGAAATATTATTTTTTTGCCCATTGAGTCATCAGCCTTTGTGACATGGCTTTTACTGTCCTTCAGTGAGGACTGCACTCACGGCAATCATAGCACCTGTTCCGTTTCCCCGGCAAATGTATGGGACTTCTGGGATGTAGTAGCAGTAAATACATGCCTCTCTTCTTATGACGACACTGGTGCTATACTCTTCTCATGGAACTTTTATACAACCCTATCCGTATACCAGAAGACTCACATCAGAGAGCGATAAAGGGGATTTCTATGCAAAAGCATTCTACGGTTGTTGGCGTATTCGATAATCATACGGCAGCGGTCGACGCCATTAAAGATCTGCGCCAGAACGGCTTCAGCGATGACCAGATCGGCTTTGTGGTGCGCCACGACGATGGCACAAATACTGACGATACAACAGTGCAGGGATCGAACGCCGTGGCCAGGGGCGTTGTCGGCGGTCTGCTCGGAGCCGCCGATACCCTCCTGCTCCCCGTCATGGGTCCAGGCGATGCGAGCACGATATTAGGGGCAGCGCTACCGGCTACAGAGGAGGCTATGGATAACCTTCATCGGCCAGGCACACAGCCCGCATCGTCATCCACAGACGTTCCTCCACCCGCTGCATCCGACACAACGGTCCAGACGGAGCCGGATGCATCAGTTGCAACCAACGAACCGGGCTTTCTTGAAGAGCGTGGCACGAGCATTATTACGGGCAGCGTGATCGGCGGAACGCTCGGCGCGGTCGCCGCGATGCTCATTCCCGGCATTGGTCCGATTCTGGCTGGTGGCCTGCTGGCGGCGACCTTCGGCGGCGCGGCTATCGGCGGCATCGCTGGCGGCTTCCTCAGCATGGGGATGCCAGAACATCGCGCGCGCTACTACGAGCAGCAGTTCCAGGCCGGTCACATTATCCTGACCGTCAAGGCTGGCGACCGACAGCAGCAGGCGCTGGAGACGCTGCGCCACTACGGCGCG
>Ga0209839_10000088_pt1 | contig 39393 bp, 30 predicted proteins | sample OrgsoiDNA2013050_FD_185800 | JGI IMG/M metagenome (GOLD analysis project Ga0209839, IMG submission 185800) | Permafrost soil microbial communities from the Arctic, to analyse light accelerated degradation of dissolved organic matter (DOM) -... | ecosystem: Environmental > Terrestrial > Soil >... | reverse complement strand
TCCCCAGGCGGCTGACCGCGCTATCGGTGGACTCTCTATGGGCGGTTTTGGAGCGATGAATATTGCCGTGCAGCATCCCGATGTCTTTGGGAGCGTCATCGCGCTCGGAGGTTACTACCGGGCTGATGGCAGCGTCTGGGGCAATAATACCAACTACATCCAACAGAATAGTCCTATCGACTATCTCCCCAATCATCAGCAAGCCCGGAAACTGCACGTATTCCTCGGCGCGGCCACTCAGGACTCTCCCTATTATGCGGACACGTTGGAGTTCGCCCACACGCTCGATTCGCTCTCGATTCCTTATCACCTCGATATTCAGCAAGGCTCCCACGCCTGGAGTGTCTGGCAGGTGCAGCTTTACAACGCCCTGCAATGGCTCAAGTGGGGATGAAGAACTCATCAGTAGGGATGGTTATTCCTCTTCCAAAATGGTATGCTTATATGGTTGCATATAGGAAATGCTTCCCATATTTTTCAAGATACCCATGTGAGCCAGTGTATTCCTGTTCGGGGAAGGCGCAGCTATGGCCGAGCTATCGATGATGCCGGGGTCTTCAGACGAGATCCGGCAACGAAACCCGCTTTTAGCTACCAAGCTCTATATTCCGCCCACACGGCCCAAATTCGTGTTTCGGCCCCACCTGACCCTGCGCCTCAGCGAGGGCATACAGGGCAAACTCACCCTGCTCTGCGCCCCCGCGGGCTTCGGCAAGACGAGTTTGTTGAGCGAGTGGTATGCAAGGCATGCAACCCAGGCGACGGATGTGGATGTCAGCGCCTGGGTGTCACTGGATAGCAGCGATAATGACCCGGTACGCTTCTGGAGCTATGTCCTGGCAGCCCTGGAGCGCGCCTATCCAGGCATTGGAGATACTCTTTTCGGCCTGTTGCAGTCGCCAGAGCCTCCTGCAATGCAGTTGATCCTCACTATGCTCATTAATGCGCTTCTCACCTATCCCGGCAGAATCTTGCTGATTCTGGATGACTACCATGTCATTACGACCCCCTCAATTCATGAGGGACTCACCTTCTTGCTCGATCACCTGCCACCGCAGCTGCATGTCATCCTTGCCAGTCGCTCCGATCCACCCCTGCCGCTCTCACGCTTGCGTAGCAGCGGGCAGCTGAGCGAACTACGCGCCGATGAGCTATGCTTTACTCTCGACGAAACAGTTGCATTCCTGAAGATGGCGATCGATCAGCACTTTCCAGAAGAAACGGCGCTGCTCCTGGAGCAGTCTACTGAGGGATGGATCGCCGGACTGCAACTGATAGCACTCTCACTGAAGGGCCGCGCTAACAATATCGCCTTTATCAATACCTTTACCGGGAGCCACCGCTATATTCTGGACTACCTGAGCCAGGAGGTGCTGCACCAGCAACCCGAGGCTATTCAGCGCTTCTTATTGCAGACCTCGATTCTGGAACGGCTGAGCGGTCCGCTCTGCGATGCTGTGACCGGGCAACGCAATAGTCAGGAAGTGCTGGAGCAGTTGGAGCAGGCGAACCTCTTTATCGTCCCGCTGGACGATGAGCGAGGCTGGTATCGCTATCATCACCTGTTTAACGATGTGCTGCGCCGCCACCTGCAGCAGACCTCGCCCGAGCAGATTCCCACATTGCATTGTCGCGCCTCTGCGTGGTATGAACAGAGAGGCTTTATTCCTGAAGCGGTGGGACATGCTCTGGCAGTAGCCAGCTATGAGCAGGCGGCGCAACTGATGGAGCAGGTGGCAAATCGCATGCTTCTGCACGGCGAACGCAGCACCCTGCGTCAGTGGATACAATCTTTGCCCGCCGAATACCTCCCTCATCATCCACGCCTATGTATCACTTACGCAGTGTTACAGGCGTACAACCTCCAATTAGATGCAGCCGAACCCTATTTGCAGATGGCTGAAGCCCACTTGCAGAATCTACCGGGAAGAGAAACAACCTCTGAAGCAGAGGAGATGCTCGGTGAAATTGATGGTATCCGCGCTGAACTCGCCGCCCGCCTCCAGGGAGACTACATCCGCGCGATCGCCCTGTCGCATCAGGCGCTGGCGCGCATTCCCAGGGAGAACGTGTTTCAGCGTGCCAACATCAATTTAAACCTGGGATTCGCCTACATCTATACGGGCGGACCAGCGCAACAGGCCCTTATGGAGGCAGCGAAACTCAGCCAGGCAACTGGAAACCTGCACGGCGTCCTGTATGCCTACCACTACCAGGCTCGCTTGCATATCAATCAGGGCAAGCTCCACGAGGCTTATTCCGACTGCCAGCGGGCCTTGCAACTGGTCAAGGATCATCCCGCGCAGAAGAGATCGGAGCATATTTACATTACGCTAGGTGATATCCTGCGCGAGTGGAACATGCTCGACGCTGCCACACAAGCGCTCAAAAAAGGCATTGAATGTTGTGAGCAGATCGGGGATATGGGTCTGATGGGAATTGGTTGCATCTACCTCGCGCGCGTGAAACAGGCCCTGGGAGCGCAGGACGAAGCGCTGCTATTGATGCAGCAGAGTGAGCAGATCACACAGAATCGTAAATTTACAGGGGTCAGGAATAATCTTCTCCCGTATTACGCTCGCCTCTGGCTGGCGCAAGGCACATTGGATCTAGCCGCCCGCTGGGCGCAGGAACACCGGCAACAGGACACTAGCCTGCTCACCCATCAGCTCGCGCTTGACTCTCTCACCGTGGTCCGCGTCCTCCTCGCTCTAAGCCGGTCAGGGAAAGCACTTCCAGACAGAGATGTACTTGCAGAAGCTTTGCGCCTGGTTCAGCAGATCCAGCAGGCAGCCCTGGCTGACGGGCGTCACAGCTATGCAATCGAGGCGTTCCTTCTCCAGGCATTGGTGTTGCAGGAGCAAGGCAAGCTACAGGAGGCACAGAAAGTTCTGCAACAGGCGCTCACACGTGCTGAACCGGAGGGCTATATCCGACTCTTCGTGGACGAAGGAGCACCCATGGCGGCACTGTTGCAACAGGTTGGGGAAAAGGGCATTGCTTCGGCATACACGAGCACTCTGCTGAAGGCACTGGGTATAGAGGAGAACGCGCAGCAAGGAGGGAAGATGTCTTCCCCGCCTCCACGTCCCTTAGCCAATTCATCAGAAGAGGCGGACCTGTTGGAGCCGTTGAGCGAGCGAGAGTTGGAGGTGTTGCACCTGATCGCCGAGGGTCGCTCCAACGAGGAGATAGCGCGGGCATTGTGCGTGAGCATAGGCACGGTCAAGACGCATCTCAGGCATATCTACGATAAGCTGGATGTGCATACGCGCACGCAGGCGACTGCTCGCGGCAGAAAATTCCACCTTTTACCCTCTTAAAAGTGCCGTTCCACTCTTTTAATGGCATCTCCCTTTTGGAAGACAGCGCTACCCTCCTGCTTCCTCTCTCATCTATCTACAATCTTCCCTTTGGGAGACGACAATCGCTCTGCTATCCTGTACACTATTGACAGAGGGTGCGCCGTAACTCTTCAGTAGGGATGGGCCTTGCGTCCATCCGGTTCCCTATCATGAGGGTCGTGGGCCGGATGGACGCAAGGCCCATCCCTACTGAGGGGTTGCAGCAGTTGCAGTGAAATACCATATGAAAGTCGGGCAAGTAATGCAGAATAATACGAAATTAACCAATTTTACGTCAAGCGAGCTTCTGAAAGATGGGCGCTATCAGGTTGTGCGCAGGCTTGGCTCTGGCTACCTCGGTGAGGTCTATCTTGTTAAAAATACGCTCATGAAAAAGCACGAGGCGCTTAAAATACTGTACGTCCATGCCCCACTGAATGGTGCAGACTCTTTTCAAGATAAGGCAAAAACTATCAGCGCGTTACACCATCCTCATATCTTGCCTCTGCTCGATTATGGTGAAGAGAGCATCAATGGCTCTGTGCTTCCTTACATAGTAATGCCGTATTGCCCAGATAGTTCACTCGCCTCCTGGCTTCAGCAGCGCCACAATATTGACACGCTTTCCTTGCAGGACGTGGCATGCATTTTGCGCCAGGTAGCCGATGCCTTGCAGCACGCGCACGAACATGGCATTGTTCACCAGGGGGTGAAACCTTCGAATGTGCTTACAAGCGGAGAAAGAACCTTCACTCTTCCCGATCTGTTGCTCGCCGATTTCGTTGTGACGCCGCCGGAAACGCTGAATGAGAGTCGAGCGACCGCGAGCACCTACGCCTACATGGCTCCCGAACAATGGAGAGGCGCTCCCAGGCCAGCAACCGATCAGTACGCCCTGGCCGCGCTCCTCTATCAGATACTCACGGGCAATCCCCCTTTTCACGGCACTCCCGAGGAACTGATGCATCAACACACCAGCAGCCTGCCAGTGCCACCAGGGACGATTAATCCTGTACTCTCCCAGGGCATCGATAGTGTGCTCTTGCGCGCCCTCGCGAAGCAGTCTGACGATCGTTTCCCTACCGTCTCTGCCTTCGCCGATGCTTTTGAGCAAGCGATCCAACTCATAGCAGCGCCTGCGATGGTGATGCCCGTCCGTGACACACAATCGGATTGTCAATAACGCTAAGAGGGGAGGAGGCGCAACGTTCTGGATACCATGCTTCGCCTTCATTTACCCGCAGAAGCTGTTGACCAAATGCTTTCAACTGATCTACTCACGCACATCAAACAATCTGCGCCACAAACCCTTATAGTGGAACAGGCTATGCTATAATAGTGCTGACCGACCAAAGGCATCCTGAGTCGCTCATCACTACATGAAAGGAGTGGGACGAGAGGGCTATGGCGCTAGAACATTCGCATACGATGACGGTTGAAGAATACTTTCAGCTCGAAGAAAACGACCCTGATACACGTTATGAATACGTTGATGGCCATGTGTATGCCATGGCGGGTGGAACCGCTAATCATGATACCATCAAATCAAATATGCAAAGGATTCTCTGGAATCTTCTCCGCGGCAGTCCATGCCGCGTCTATAGCTCCGACATGAAGGTCTTTATCTCCGAAACACGCTACTTCCATCCTGACGTGATCGTGACCTGTGATCCACGCGACCGAGGAACCGTTCAAGCCATCCAATCCCCACGGCTCGTTGTTGAAGTCCTTTCCCCCAGTACAGAACTTACTGATAGAACGTGGAAACTCAAAAATTATCGCGCACATCCTACGATCGAAGAATATATGCTGGTCGACTCAAAAACGCTCAAAATAGAAATCTACCACAAAGAACAGAACAAATGGATTTATGACGCATTTGAAAATAACGTAGAAATCACACTCAATAGTTTAGGAGTCCATTTTCCTCTCTCAGACGCCTATATAGATGTAGAATTTGAAGTTGCAGAAGAATTTCGAGCGTAAAAAAGAGAGTAAAGCAGCCTGGGCCAGAACAAGATGCAGGATCATGTAGATACTAGAAGTTTGCTGCGATTTGCTATGGCGCTCAAACGTAGCTACAATAGAAGCGTACACATCTCAGGATGATAAGAAAAGCATCAGTTCCATCTGGAGGGCATCATGAGGAACAGATTCGCAGGAAAGGTGGCCTTAGTAACCGGCGCGGGTTCGCAGCGCGGTATCGGGCGCGCAACCGCGCTGGCCCTTGCAAGAGAAGGCGCGCAAGTTACCATTACCGATATCGTAGCGGACAACGTGAAACGCGTCGTCTCCGAGCTAACAGAGATCAGCCAGGCCATTGGTGAAGTAGCAGACGTGCGCGATAAAGAGCAAATGGCGCAGGTAGTCAAAAGAACGACGGAGACATTTGGCGGACTGGATATTCTTGTCAATGTCGCTGGCTTAACCCGTCCCACTCTGTTTCTTGATACCTCTGAAGAAGAGTATGACCTGCTGCTCGATGTCAATCTCAAAGGCACGTTTTTGACGACACAGGCGGCTGTACCAGCCCTGCTGGAGCGAGGCGGGGGCAGCATTGTCTCCCTCTCCTCGGTATCAGGAGAAAGAGGTGGCGGCGTTTTTGGCACAGCGGCCTATAGCGCGGCAAAGGCTGGCATCATGGGCCTGACGAAAGCCCTCGCCCGCGAGTTGACGCCGCGTGGTATTCGCGTCAACTGCGTTGCGCCCTCCATGGTTGATACCGATATCGCTGGCGATTTACTCACGCCAGAACGCAAGGTTGAGCTGGCAAAGGGTACGCTGGTGGGTCGCCTGGCTAGCGTTGAGGATGTCGCCAATTGTATCCTCTTCCTGGCTTCAGATGAAAGTGCCTATCTCACCGGCGTTACCCTGGACGTTAATGGCGGCTTGCATATGCACTAATGCATACTTCCAGCTTATATTGGAAGACGGTAGTACTCTGTCAAATGTCATGTGGACCCATTCTTTTAACCAAACAACCGACGTAGGGACCAGCTTCAGCGCGTCCGTGATTCATCATATTCCTCTCTTTTACATCTCGTGCAGCGTAGAGGAATACGATAAATCGCGGACGCCGTAAACGTAGTCCCTACCCCAAAATGAGCCATATCAACGTTGACAGAGTAGTAGGAGCGGGTGGCCCGTGTGGCCGCTCGCGAGAAAGCGTAGTATGATGGTCACTTTGCCTGAGCTTTTAGCCAATCTGCCACCTGAGCCAGACGCCGCCAGTTTATTTGTTGAAATACAGCGCGAGGTCGCCGCGAGCAAGCGCAAACTGGTGGTGATCGACGACGATCCGACCGGCACGCAGACTGTGCATGACGTTGAGTTACTGACCACCTGGAATAGCGCCATGCTCGCTGAGGTCTTGCAAGAGGAAGGCCAGTTGTTCTATCTGCTCACGAACTCGCGCAGCATGCCCGAAAGCGATGCTGTTCAGCTCAACCAGGAGACCGCCCAACAACTGCTAGCGGCTTCGCAAGCAACGCGCACCGCTTTTGCGGTTGCCAGCCGGAGCGATTCCACGCTAAGAGGGCACTATCCAGCAGAAATATTCGCGCTTGAACGTGGCTTGAGCGCCTCTGCACACAGCCACTTTGATGGGCACCTGCTTGTGCCAGCCTTTTTCGAGGGCGGGCGCTATACCATCAATGATATCCATTATGTCGCTACCCCTAATACCCTTCAGCCCGCCAGCGAAACTCCCTTTGCTCGGGATAGCGTCTTTGGCTACAAAACCGCGTACCTGCCCGCCTGGATAGAGGAGAAGAGCGATGGCTACTGGAAGGCCGATCAGGTAGTGAGCATAGGGCTGGAGCTGATTCGCCAGGGAGGACCAGAGGCTGTGGCGACCAGATTGCAATTGGTGAAGGGAGGTATTCCGGTCGTTATCAACGCCGCTGGCTATGGCGACCTGGCGGTAGTCGTGCTTGGCCTGCTGCGGGCAGAGGCGGCAGGAAAGAATTTTCTGTACCGCACGGCGGCGAGTTTCGTGCGCCTGAGAGGTGCCGTCGACAGCAGGCCGCTCCTGGCCGCTGAAGAGGTTCTTGGGCATATGCAGGCAGGAACGGGTGGAGGAATAGTCGTCGTTGGCTCGTATGTGCCGGATAGTAACAAGCAGCTTGAGAACGTACTGGCGTTACCAGGTGTGATAGGCATCGAACTCCCCGTCGAGCGCGTGATACGCAACGCGGCTGAAACGGAAACAATCAGCCGTGAAGCAGGGCAGCAACTCGAAGCGGCCATAAGGGCTGGACGTGTTGGAGTGCTCTATACCAGTCGCGAGCTGGTAACGGGTGCAGACCGGGCCGAAAATCTTGCGATTGGCAAGAAGGTATCGCGAGCCCTGATCGCTGCCCTACAGCATGTGACGAGCCGACCGCGTTTTATTCTTGCCAAGGGCGGTATTACAAGCCATGATGTAGCGCAAAAGGGCCTCGGCGCTGCACGAGCGCGTGTGTTAGGGCAGCTCTTTCCAGGTGTTCCAGTCTGGCGCTTAGAGAGCGAGCAGCATTCAAGCTTCGCGGGTGTGCCGTATATCGTGTTCCCTGGAAATGTGGGGAGTCCCGAGAGCCTGATGCAGGCTGTGCAGCTGCTCAGTGGGAAGTAATAGGATCTCTATGCTGGTAAACACCATCGAACTTGTGCAGGAGGCTCGTCGCAGCGGAGTGGCTGTAGGAGCCTTCAATACGTACAATCTGGAATTAACGCGGGCTATCGTAAGAGCCGCCGAAAAGCTCGGCCAGCCTGTTATCCTGCAACTTGGCGTGCAGGCAATCAGGGCCGGTGGCGAGCCGCTGATGATGGCAACGCTGGCAGCCGCACGAGTTGCAGGCGTGCCGGTGGCTGTTCATCTAGATCATTGTGCAGATATAGGTCTGATTGAGACATGTTTTGCCTGGGGTCTTTCATCGGCTCTAGCTGATGGAGCGCGTCTGCCCTTCGCTGAGAACATAGCCTTCACGAAAAAAGCGGTAGAACTTGCCACGCGCTATGGGGGAACGATTGAGGCCGAATTGGGATATCTGGCGGGCACAGAAGATGGCATAACGGTCGCGGAGATCGAATCTTCCCTTACCGATCCCGTCCAGGCGCGTGAGTTTATCGCGGCAACCGGAGCAGCCATGTTAGCCGTGTCAATCGGCAATGTGCATGGCTACACACCGCACCCTCCGCCCCTCGACTTCGCGCGGCTGGCACAAATAGCGGATCAGGTAGATATGCCACTCATACTGCACGGCGCAAGCGGCATAGCGCGAGAAGACATTCAACATGCCATACGCAAAGGAATAGCCAAATTGAATATCAATACCGAGGTGCGAACGGCTTTTCTCAAAGCGATAGCCAGCTGGGGAGTGCGCGTTGGCTCTGAACCCGACCTGCGCGAGAAGGGCCAGGATTTACTGGACCTTATGCAAGAAGCGACGGCTGCCGCTCAAAATGTCGTCGAGCAGACTATCCGAACGTGCAGATTTCTCTAATGCATTCGATTGGGTGATCCAGGTCTTCGCCCAGATGCTATAAAATCACCGGAGCGAAGACCTGGATCAGTACTTACTATCCATTCAGGATCTTCTGCTTCTCTGCCTGGAATTCTGCGTCGGTCAGGATACCTTGTTCACGCAATTGCCCCAGGAGATTAAGCTGAGCCAACCGGCCATCCTGTACGCCACCTGCTGACCCCTGCGCGGGCTGGTACTGCGGCACTGGCGGCTGGTATTGCGGAGTAGCCTGTTGATATTGTGGCGGGTATTGCTGATATTGCGGCGAGTATTGCGGCTGGTTCTGGGAACTGTTTTTCCCCGCGAGGTAGCCCACGCCTCCTGCTAACAAGTCGCCTATTAATCCACCGCCGCCGCCCATGCCTGGACCTCCCATGCCTAAGCCGCCAAGAAATGAGGTGCCAACTCTTCTGCCAACAAATGGTCCACCACCCCAGCCTCCGCCCCAACGTGGATTTCCCCAGCCACCACCCCAACCGCCACCCCAGCCGCCGCGCTCATGTCGTCCGTACATAATTAACCTCCTTCAGGTATTCACTTACTCTATTTCAACCGTTCTGCTGCCCTTGCCGCGCTGCTGTCTGTTCCAACTCTAGCTGCTCTAGCGCGGTTGGTGGCACCATTCCTCCGATGTAGACCGTTCCTTCTGCCCTCGCCACGGCCTGCTCCAGCCGACCTAACCAGTGATGCTCCAGGAGCACAATGGTTGCCGAAGTATCGGGGGGAAGCGCGCTACCCAGCTTTACGATATCTTCATGGGTGATTGCGCCCGTCAGATGACCCTTAATGGGGTCAAAAGCTGCCAGTTCTTCGTCATCCAGGTCACTCACTTCCAGTGCTGTGATGGTATCATTGGCCGCTTTCCTGATAAAAAGCAGATCAACTACTTCGATCAGACCCTGCTCCTGGATAGCGCTCAATTCCGGCAAAACCTCGCTCGCAAAGCGCTTCCCTGGGCAGCCAATCATGATTAATTCAAGTGGACCTATAGCCATATACTTTCTCCTCAAGTGGATGTGATCCATAATCCAGAACAACTTCCAGGAACTGACCCCTTTTCGCCAAGGGGAAAGAACCATGCAGGTGAGAGATAACCGATCCTACTTCAGATACGTGTCAACCACCCCTGGCTCTGCGCCGAGGGGCTTGCGTCTACGCCCGAAGGCGCGACACGATGGGCACGTTGACTGGTATCCACCAACAAAGGTGTACCGATGTCGGCAAGAGACGAGAGATGTTTCTCTCGAATGTTGTAGCTGGCATTGAGATCGGCATTGAGGGTGTAGCCACACTCCCGACACTTGAAGAGACTTTGAGAGCGGCGATTGGAGCGATGTTGAAAACGACAGAACGAGCACGTTTGCGAGGTATGGCGCGGGTCCACTTTGACCACACGGATACCACGCGCCTCTGCTTTATACTCCACAAACGAGTACAGTTGCGCAAAGGACCAACTGTGCAGGCGTCGCTTGTTGTCACGCTTCTTACTTCCCTGTTTGCCGCTCAACTTCTTCAAGTGACGTTTGGCCGAGCGGCTGCCTTTGGCTTGCAGCTTTCTTTTCAAGCGGAAGGTCCGCCGTTCCTGTTCTTTCCATCGTCTCTCGCCCAGGAAGTGACGGGTGGAGGTCACGGCGGGTCGGTTCAATCCCAGGTCCACGCCGGCCACTTCTTGAGATGGCGAGACGCTGGGTGCAGGAAGGGAGACCACGATATGCAGGGTGTAGCGCCCATTGCGATAACACAAGTCAGCGCTACAGGTCTTGTGCCCGACATACGGCATGAGGTGAACGGGAACGGTGAAGGGCAGTTCGACGCGTCCCGCGACGGTGGCGAGGCTACAGGTCAAGCTGTCCCATTTGACCCAAAACGAACGGGCGTCATAGCGGATAGCCGCGATCTCACTGTGAGGACATCGAACAGGCTTGAAGGGAGGAATGGGTTTCCCTTGCTTGCTGGCGCGCTCCACCTGAGCAGGATACGCCTTCTGCTTCCTGGTTTTCCAGGTGAGCGCCGATGTGACGGCCTCCGTCGCTTTGACGCGGGCCGCGCAGACCAGTTGTGCAGGCAGATCGGGATACTGAGCACGGAGAGGATAGTAGGTCCGTTTATGCAACTCGACGCCATTGTGACATCCGGTCGTGAACCCCTCGGAGGCAACGACGTTAAAGCACGCCGTATGTTGCTCAAGGGTGTCCTTGAGTGCGCGTGCCTGCTCAGGCGTCGGATTCAGTTGGACAGCAACGGTTCTCTGCATGCAAAAAGTATCTCATATATACCGACGTAGTGTCAAGGGTACAGGTTTCCCCTGTGCGCCACTCCCCAAGAAAGGAAGACTCTCTCATCCTCTGTTTGAAAACAAGGGGTTTCCGAAAGTCGCGCTTTTATGAGAATCAAGAATAAGACACGGAAATGTAAAAAAACGGTGAAGGACGAACCCCATCTCTGCCCGTTACATCCCTTACCGATTTTTGCAACAGAAAGGGAATTACTTCTTCTAGAAGGGTGCAAAACCAAAGCAATTGATAGGAAAATGATAGGGTTTCGGAGTGGCATAGTTCTCCATTTCCTGGTAATCTAAGTATAATTATGTTGGAAGGTAAATGGATGATGGATAAAGACCTGATCACGCTTTTAGATCGCTATAAGATGCAGCTTGACCAGCTTATAACTTTGAGCGACCAGCTCTTAGTATTACTAAGCGGCTTGCAGCTGCCGACACTTTATAGCAAAGCGCTTTCGCTCAAGCAACGTATTGCCTCGGAAACGCTGACGGTCCATGTGATAGGGCGGTCCGGGCAGGGGAAAAGCACTATCATTAATGGATTGCTGCCGCAGAGCGCGCTTTCCGACTATCAGGCGCACGCTATTTTTCTCTTCCAAGAAGTTACATGGGGAGAAAGACCTGGCAGCTTTATGCCCGCCGACGCGGTCCTGGTCGTGTCTGGTTGTGACTCTCTGCCAACCAGGGAGGAGCTTCTGGAAATCGACCGCATGCAGTACGAAGGCCATAAAGCAGTCTTTTTCCTGTGCAATCGCTTTGATCTGGTAGCACCTTCTGAGCAAGCGGGCGTAAAGCGCCATTTCCTCAACCTGCTCAGTTCCCTCGCTCAATATAAGGAAGAGCATGTGTTTTTTATCAACGCGAAGGATGAGCTGGGCACGCGCCCGCAAGATGACGATGAGCGCTCGCAAACAGCAGGTGCTCCGTTGCTAGAAGATACACTCTATGCCTTCCTGATAAAGCAATGTGGGTGGGCGCGGTTCATCCAGTATGTCGCGGAATTCATGTCTATTGGACAGAGTGTGCTGCCCGTTCTCTCGGCACAGGAACAGCTTCAAGATACACAGCAACAGGAGTTGCAAACACGTTATCTCGAAACAGAAAAACAGCTTGAGCGACTTGAGAAGATGCGTCAGCATGTCAGCACACTGTTTACGCTCATGCAGAATGCCCTCCGCGAAAAAGTGGGAATGGCGGCAACAAACTTCTTCCTGGAGAGCGCGGACACCATTGAAGACAGGCTACAGACGTATAGTTCCGCACAGCCGCCCGCTTCTGCCTGGGGTCTGTTCGCGGGCAACGTTCAGGAGAAACTGGCGAAGGAGACGATCACCTTTCTCACCGCCGAGAGCTTGCAGCAGTTTCAAGCATGGGTGCAACTGGTACTTCAGCCGCTGCTTCAAGAGAGGCTGCAGAAGTTAGAACCGGAACTGGATGCATACACCAGGCAGTTCGCGCTTGATGTTGAGCGCATATGGGCCGCACTGGTTGGAGAAGAAATAAGTACGGAGAAGAGCAGCGGAACTCTCTGGACAGCAGGCATACATAAAGCGATACAGAATGCTACTACACGCATTACCGACAATACATGCAACGACTTCTATCTACATTGGCATCCCGCCATTTTGATAACACATCTTCTGCGCGAAGAGCAGTTCAGGGTTCTTATAACGAGCGAGGCAGGTGAGGAGGAGATAAAGGGCGCTGTGGGTCAACAGTATAGACGCGAACTCCTGCGTTCAGATCAGCAGCACAGCGATAGTATTGTAGAGATCGTAGCAAACGAGCTACAGCACATTCAGCAAGAGGTCGATGCCGCGCTCAGAATTGAATTGGAGATGCTGCACGCCGTAGTCTTGCCACAAAAGACCAGTCAGTAGGGATTGCACTTGATAAATATTTGCGTTACGGTGCAAAATAGCATACAATTATAGCGTTGCATACATATTCCTATGCGTCATACTCCTCACAGTGTGTCCTTCATGCATGCACCCGAATCTTCCCTGAGAAAGTGTGAAATAGATGGTAGAGAATGAAATAAGACGAGATTTAGATAGACAGAAGATGAGAGATATCGGACGCGTATTGGGATTTTTCAGTGCCTATTCAGAACTGCAAACCGGCATGGCAACGTATCATAATGAGTATGACGCGGCATCCCTGTGCGACGCTAAAGTCCTCGGCGACCCGAGGCTGCTGAAAAGAACAAAGGAAGAGCTCGATCCGCACGCGCTCTACCTGAAACAAGATGACTGCCACTCCCTCTACACAGAAGGATGGAACGAGGGGCATGCACAAGCGAGGCAGGTATATGAAACTTCCAATCTAGAACTTATCGGGGAGATCGCCCGTCTCGCGGGGCGTCTTGCTCCCTTCTATACTACTTACACAACAGCGGAAAACGATGCGCGCGACTGTAAAGTTTCCGGCGAGATACGCGCGCACTTCATCGCCAACTGGAGGCAAACCGGGGGCGATAAGCGCAAACGCAAAGGTATCTGAAAGCGGTCAGCAATGAGCAGAAGCGGAGAGAGATATGAGTACAACAGATTATGAACGGGTATGCCTGGAACTAGACAACACGCGGCAGAAAGATCATCCCCGCGCGTATGACCAGCTTTCGCCAGCAGAAAAAGAGGCTCTTCAGTACTGGATAGAGCATGCTATACAGCCCGCGGAAAAAGTTGACGAGCATCAGAGTAGCTATGGCCTCAAGTACGAGTACGCGCGTGAGACAAAATGTTATGTCTCAAATGCTCAATTTAAGGGCGCGATGCTTGTTGCAGGCTACCTGCCTACAAAGCAAGGCGAGCAGAACTGGCATTTTACGATTACGCCGAGCAATGACGAAGCAGGCACTGCGCAGCAGGGTGCCTCTCACAACAAAAGAGGGCGCGTGTATACCTACCGCTGTACACCTCCTGGGCAGCAGGATGCGCACCTCAACGACCTCGTGCAAAAAGCGCGCGCATCATCCAAAGGCAATACGACGTATACCGTCATGTTCTAATCTCCCGCTCACAACCATTTTCGGGAAAAACCACTGATAGAAAAAGGCGACAATAATGAAGACAAATGCAGATGGAACGTACTTTCAAGAAGGCGATCAGGTGCGTATCAAGCGCACAGGAGAGACCGGAAAGATCAACGCCACCGATGGAGGCGTCGTGTATGTGCTTATGGATGGCACCCACGAGACCAGGCTCTTTGAAGCCTATCTGGACGAGGATGCCTACATCGAACTCGTCACTCCACCAGCTGAGACAATCGTATAGAGAATAGAGAACCTGAACTTTCTATTTCAGGTAGGGAGCAACATATGAGCAATAGAGCTTTTGAAGTGGGCGACCGTGTACGCGTCGTCGATGACATGTTCCGTCGTGGATCGGCGGGTATCACTAGCGCCACAGGTATTGTCAAGTCGGTCGATAAGGATAGACGGCGCACAGAGCCGTACTACATTTATTATGTGGAACTGGCTGGCGAGAACAAGTTGACGGATTTTGAATATCGCGAGCTGGAACTCGTTTCGCCTACGGCTAACGAGCTGAAGGTGTAATCATACGCCTGGGTCATGAGTTAATCCGGTAACTCTTTAGAAGAGTACTAAAGAGTTACCGGATTAACTCATGCTTAAAGCAGTCCAGAGAAGCAATACAGCTATGTTATAATAAAGCAGGTTTAGCAGAGAGCATCCAAACAACATTTCATACAGGACAGGAGGAGCTAATGGCGATAGAGCCTCCGCATTCGCGGCGATCCTCTTACTGGGTGCCCAGGTCAACGCGTTCTTCGGGGAGGGCATACAAAAAACGCCCGATAACCTGGCGAGCCTTGTTCACGGTAAAACCAACCGCGATCCTAAGTCGCCGGAGGAACAGCACGCGCAGGCCACACCCGAACATAAAGAAGATATGGATAGCAACGCTCAGGGACAGAGAGAGCAGCGCCAGAATACCGTTTGATCGCTTCGGGGGACCTGAACAGGTCCCCCAGTTTTGTATCACTGGCAGACAATTAACAGCTGTAATCAATTCCCAGAGGTGTATCCTCGTAGAGGCCCTGAGAGAGCGTCGCCGTCTGGCCGTGCGCGACGAGGCCGCCCGTCGTATGCATTTGCGCCGCGCATGACGGCAAGGTGATCCCCACGTTCATCGTCCAGGAGGTACCAGCTTGCCTTTGTACGAGATACTGGTAATGCCACCCTGCTGCATCATGCTTCGCTACACCCTTTTCCGTCCAGCTCAAGGTGACGGTGAGTGTTTGCCCGTAAGACAGATTGAAGGAGCCAGCCCACACCTCGTGACCAAAGGCTTGATCTGTTCCGCTCGGCTGCCATCCCTGTTGGGCCTTCAGGATGCTGCCCGTCGGTACATAGACGCGGGCGTAATCGCTGTAGAGAGAAGAGCCGATAACACTGCCACTCTTTAACCACGAGTAGCGAATGGTGGCATGGTGGGTCGCGTTGCCATCGTTATCGATAGTCACCTGATCATTCAACGTGCCGGTAATAAACTGATTCGCGGTATTATCGGCGGTGTTGGCATCCACCAGGAAGAGGTTATCGCCAGTCGAGGGGGGAATGGCCGAGTCTAGATGAGAAAGCTGGAACAGGTTTTCCGCTGCTGTGTCATTGAAATAAACCTGCAAATCCTTGGTACGCAGGGCTGTGCTGAGCAGCTGTAATAGATTAGGGAGAACATACGAGGAAGGCTGCTGGATGCGTTCGAGAAAATCCTGTGCCAGCAGTTCTGTGAAGTACCTGCTCGCGGTGGATTGTCCCCCAGGAGAGATGAGGACGTTGCCAGCTTTGCTCCCTGGCCCAAACTGGTAATAGTGGAGGCGATCGATCAAATTCTGTGACGTGATGGTCTCACGCAATTCAGGAATACTGATGGTCCCCGTAATGGCAATCGCCTGCGCCATAAGGGTAGGGGTAATGGCAATGACCCCTTGCAGGGCGGCCTTGCCGTGCTCGCTGATATAGTTCTGCTCGGCATAGTTGGCAGCCGTGGGGAAGTTCGCGTCGAGGTTGGAGTCGCGCAGGTTCCAACCTTGCGATGAACCTTGCGATGCAGGTAAGAACCACCTGTATGCTGGCGGCAAAGGGGGGTTGCTTCCTTTAGCGGCGGATTGGCTATCGAGCAGATTTACATCGGTGATATGCGCCGCGGCCAACCGTCCTCCTATAATCGTTGCAAAACCGTAGTCTTTGATGGCACCACCTCCGGGCCGCAATTCCGTTGGATCGAGAATCTCGACAAGATAGAACGCGGGCGTGCTGATGCCCAGCAGCAAAGGGAGAATGGGCAGGAGCTGCTCGGTTTCATGCAGTAGAGCCTGCACGGCTGGAAGGGAATGATGGAAGTCCGCAACCGCGTTGGCAACGCGCGCGTCGAATTGCAGATCTGCTGGCTGTAAGGCATTGATCTGTGCAGTGGCCTGGCTAGCCTCCGCTTCTACCTGGTGAAGTTCTCCACTGAGCTTAGCGAGATCCTCTGTAGTCAAGCCATGGCCTATATCATGGAAGCGCGCAGTGATCAGCGTGAGCGCATCGCAGCCGATTACCCCGGCTTGAGCAATCTCTGTAGCCGCCGCGGCAATGCGCAGTGCCGTACTCAAACGACCACCCAGGCCAGGAATCGCTACGCCGACCCCGGAGTATGGGTGTAAATCAGTAGTGATCTGCGCAAAGGTAGCGGACGCCGTTACAAACTCGCGCCGTGCGGTCGCAATCTCAGGAGCATCGAGCGGTTTTTTTGACCACGCCTGTAGGAGGGATGCCGCTGTCTGCAGGTGTTTTAATCCGACCTTTGCCAGCGCCCCTTCGTTCTGATACGTCGTGTTATATTTCTGGTATCCAAGAATCCCTACCCCTGACCATACCACGCACACGAGCAGAAAGATTGTAGCAAGCACGAAAAGCAGCCTCTTTTTGCGCTTGCGCCTTCTATGTCTGTCACCCGCCCTTCCACTGGAGCGCCTTCTCCTACGCTGAAGGACGACGGTCTCTCCCAGCAAAGGTACACTCTCAGGAGGCGTAATAGCCGACGCAAAGGATGGCTCCAAAGGCATAGGCGTCACCGGTCCATTGGCAAAGAGCGCCGCTGGTGGCGTATCCAACATTTCGTCATCGTCATCCATGTGCTCCTCGCCTGGAGCAAACGGCATCAGTTCAAGCGAATCCGTTTCTAACACATTGCTGCCCGATTGCGTCTGTTCCTCACCCGGAACGGCCACCGTCAGATCCAATATGCGTGCCGCAGCCCGGTCCGAATGCATCACTTGCCATAACGCCTCGCGGAATTGCTCAACGCTGACGAACCTATCGTGTCTGCTGATGGCCATGGCTTGATGAATGGCCTGCGCTACTACCTGGGCAAATGGCGTAATTTGACTGAGCGGCCAGAGCGGATCGGGTTCTCCCGCGTTTATACACGCCACGCGCTCAGGAGCCGATACCGGTATCGTGCCGGTCAGCAGGGTGTAGAAGACGGCCCCGAGGGCATATATATCGGAACGGCGACTCGCCCTCTTGCCAAACTGTTCGGGCGCGCGAAAATTGAGCATGTCCTGTTGCGCTACAGCGTCCAGTTCCCTGATGCCACCCAGATCGACGAGCTTTGATGTAGTGGAAACACCGGCAATTGGCGCAATGATGTTGGCCGGTTTGATGTCACCGTGGACCTGGTGAGGATGCTGTTGATGCATATAGCTTACGGCGTCCATAATGGGCGACAGCAACGTCATAGCGGCGTGCAACGATAAACGCTTCCCAGGCATCAATTGGCGCATGACTCTCAGGTTCGATCCCTCGATATACTCCATGAGGATGTAGGAGCGGTCGCGGTTGTCACCCGAGAATACGCGATAGACGCGAGGAAGCGCGGGATGCTGCAACTGTTTCAGCGCCGTGGCATTGAAAGGGAGTTCGCGCCGCTCTTCGTGGACGACATGCACCACCTCTTTGAGGACAAATTGCTTCTCAGGGATACGTTCGTCTGTCACAAGGTAGACGGCCCCCGATACTCCTTGACCAAGGAGGTCGATTACCTTGTACCGTCCGCGTATGAAGTGTCCCGCTTGCAGAGTGGATTGCATGTCATTCATTAAATACCTCGTACACTCCATTCTAACTACGTTTACTGCTGCCTCTCAAGGTCTTTGCCCCACTTACTCAGGCCATTACTTTTTATAACGCATGATTGGCGGTAGAGTAAGTTTGATCCCCCTGAATTGGCTATCGTCAACGACAATTTATCAATTCTTTACTATTTATCTTGCAACTAAAGCTAATTTCCCCTGCTCCAATACGCTTTGCACGCGGCGATACCGCTTTGAATACCTTCGTCTATCGCCGGACTGTTCATTGGCGTTTGCGTTGTGGGGCCAAATTCAGAATCGTCCCATGCATAGAAGACCAGGCCGCTTGCCCCGTGCGCGCAGAAACTTCTGCTCTGTATCGCAATGTCCTGTGCATTCGGTGTAACCCAGTATCGCCTGCTATTCTTTATAGGACCACCAAATGCCTGTCCAATGCCAATAAGCGGTACTTTGGTAATGTCCCAGCCCCTTTGTTGTAAACTTGCAAACATCGCGGGAAGCACGGCTGACATCGACCAATCGTAAGCAGTTGGTGATGCGAGCGGTGCTGTATCAGGAAGCGAGGAGGTGTAGATGTAAAGGCCGACCTCATCACAGCCCTGCGGAGAAAAATTATCGGCAACCCAATCTTGCCATCCATATTTCTGCTGTGCCCCTATGCTTCCTCCAAAGCCGCAAATGGCTGGGCGGCCCGGCGTATAGTATTGGATGAGGGCATGTATTTTTATGAGGAGGTCTCGCGCGCTGCCTGCATCCCACTGCACCCAGTCATCCAGCACCCAATAGCCCATAATCAAGGAATTGTCTTTTTCCTGCTTTAAATGCCTGGCAATCGTGGCTAAAAGCGCATTCTCGTTGCTTAAATACGGATAAGGATCATCCTGACAGTACTGTCCTGGTCCTACAAGGGATGGTATCAGCACCTTCGTACGATGACATTCGTAATAATACAAATAGCTTGAGAGGTACCCATCTACTACCTTCATGTGTAATGATTGGAGCCTTTGCCCTAATGCACTGCTCTCAGCGGGAGGTTGACCATATTTAAACACGACTTGAATGCCCTCTGTGGCTGATTTTGTGGCTCTTTCAGGAGTATCTACACTAAAGCCTCCCAGAATATGAGACTTGTAAAAATCGTTCCCTGTATTTATTGGTACATGGCGTGACAGATGTTGCCAATATACGACAATTAAGATAGAAAAAGTAAGTATACAGGCAATAAGGAGAAAAAATTTAAGCTTCCGTTTCATATCTAGCCTCACTATCTTCCAATACAATTTTTGGTGCAAAGAAAGATGCACGCAATAAAGTGCGTTTCAACATGTGAGCATTATGATACGTTGCGACATATTCTCTTGCCATATCTCCCATTTGACTGCAAAGCTCCAGATTGCTACAGAGACGTACAAGAGCATCACCAATTTCGCTAGCATCACTTGGCCTGATGGCGATACCTCGTCCTTCAGCAAGGAGCCTGGCATTCGATTGAGGGGTCGTTGAGGCAATCACTGCGCAGCTAGCAGCCATTGCCTCAAGAACAGCCATGGAATAGTTTGTTCCTCGCGTCCCGCTATAGAGAAATATGTCAGATATGCTCAAGAGCGTGATAACGTCTGCAGGTGTGGCATCACCCCATAAAGTGCATACTGAATCTATACCATATCGCCGAATATCCATTTCTATCTGTGAACGCAGCGGCCCATCTCCAGCTATCAACACTTTCACGCGTGTTTGTATATCAGGAGGCAGTTTCGACACTGCTACAGCTATTCCTTCCAGAGCAAAATGCAAGCCTTTCTCTGGTACCAGGCGATTAATCAAGGTAATCAAAATAGACGATTCAGGAATATCCTGTTCTCTACGCATTCTCGCCTTTTCTTTACTCTCGCGGGGAGCGAAACGATGAATATCAATCTCATACGCATAACGTATAATGCGACTCGGGTGAACGCCAAGTTTCTTGCGATAGGCATCTTCTACCTCATCTCCCGCAATAAGAAATAAATCCGTATAATGGGTCGCGATCCTACTCAAAATACGAAGTGATGGTAAATACAAACCCGTCAGTAGGCGAGAAAGAATGCGCAAGGGCCAAAGAGATGGCTGAGAAAAACCATTCATCCAGGCCTTTCCCAGGAGAGGATTCTCAGAAAGGGTTACACTCCCGTGATCCATACATATCACGCGCATTCCTGCCATCTTGCCGAGCAGTGCTGCAAATGCAGCAGTAAAAACACCATCTTGCGGCAAAATAAGATCATAGTGAAAGCCTTTACGCAGCAATATATACAGTTTATATCCTCCTGCCAGGCAATAAAGCCATACGCCAGGAAAGCGCCAGGGTGATGCTATTCTGCGACCAAACGTCAAGATTTCCAGTCCTTCTGCATCCTGTCCTTTCTGATGAGTAAGATACGTTATTTGCCAGCGATCGGCCATTGCATTGGAAACGCCAGCCAGTACACTCCGCATACCACCGGAAATAGGAAATTTAGTGATCGGGACGCAGATACGGTCGGGTAGAAGCTGATTATATGCCCATTCTGCTCGGAAAACAAGACGATGTACCCAGCGTTTCAGCTTGTCGATAGAATACCCATGAACACGACTCATGATTAAGTGGCGCAAGCGACATCCAAAGCTCTGTTGATATCCTGCCCAATGAGCAGCTAGCGCTTTGCAATGGTCACAGCCAGTATGGCTGGCTAAAGCCTCCAGAAGGGTAACATGTAAAGAGTGATAGAACCAGGAAGCAAGACGTTTATGGAGCAAATCATGACGCGTCCAATAGCCGGTATCAAAAGCATCAAGCAGAGCATGTAGCGTGTTGATACTATTTTCAACTATTGTTTCGATGGAGTAATCTTTAGTGATCGTCCTATAATCATATAACCCGAATAGTGCAAAAATGTGACCACTGAGGATATGTGCCGCAGGATACACAGCAACCTCTTCAAAGTAGATTCCATTATCAAGTAAAGGGGAGTTCACCCCGCCATCAAGAATATCAAGTTCAAAGGTGCGTACCGCACGCCTGGCTACCTCTAAAAATGCATCTTTACCTGTCAATTGATAGGCACGTACAAGAACAGAAATAACATTGCCCTGGGTCAGGGCAGATAGCCAGAGTTCAGGAGCATAATACTCCTGCAAAGGAGATGAAATTGGCCAACCACTTGTCTCACTGGAGAGCCGTAACTCGTGAGCCATGAACCATAGAGCTGAAGTCATAAATGCTTCTTTATGCTTATTCTCTCCATTTTTGAGGTACGCGTTCCAACGAGCAAGACCATATTGCGCGATATAAGTGGGATGATGCGCCAGAGGAATTTCATTTAATACTGTTTTATAAAGCAAATTTGTTTCTTCGTTTAAGTTATCAAAGGGCATATCCAGCCAGGGAAACATATCGATAGGATAAGGAAGGAGTTCAGGGTGAGCCTGAGCTATTTCCATATGATGGCGGCACGGTATTGCTTGTTCCTTGTACTGGCTAGAGTAGCTCGAAAACAGACTTCCGATAATTGGTAGATGATGCCAGAGGAAGTGGAGTTTTTTTCTCAACTCATATCTCCTTCTTTAAGATGGGTAGCAAGGCGTTCCAGACCATCTTCAAGTGAGATTTCTGGAGTGAAATGATAGTTCAAAGCAAAAGGTTGCGGATCAATCACAAAGCGTATATATTCAGCACTAGCACCTTCGTGGCTAATTTGAGGCTCCAATCCAAATGTCCGAGCCGCACGCCCAACCACTGAATTGACGCTTTCAGCGCTACCAACTCCCAGATCGATGCAGCGAACCTTCTCCGATGGAGGCAAAGCTAGAACAGTTAGCAATGCTTTGATGGCATCATCAATGTACATAGCATCGATAAAATTTTCTCCATCACCTGTTACAGTGAAGTGAGGGTCACGCTTAAAGGCGAACTGGCGCACAAGTTTTGTGTAAAGTTTGCGTGGCGGCTCATAAGGACCGTAGGCACCGAAGAAGCGCACTATTGTTGCATGTCTAGGCGTCTGGTGATGCTCAGCAAACGCTCGAATGTACTGTTCTGCTGCCAGCTTTGAGATAGCATAGGGGAGTGTAGGTGAGAGTGCCGATGTTGGCCCGACGCGTCCTGTCAATCCAATATATACTGCACCGGACGAGAGGTAGACAAGGTGGTCAAATGTGCAACTTTGCAGGAGATGCAACAGACCAATAGTATTTGTCACCAGATCATCAATTGGCCGCTCGATTGACACGGGAATAGATGTATTGCTTGCTAGCGCGAGACAACTATCAAATTCTCTTCCAACCTGGTCGAAAGCGTGCTCGACCTGATGGATGTCAGTGAGATCACAAGCCAAAGGCTGGACATGGTGCAATTGATGTGCATCTATGAAAGATAGGAAGTCCTTGCTCCCTGGTCGGTACAGCCCGACCACTTCCCAGGATCGAGGAATGGCAAGAAGGGCATTGCGACCTAGAAATCCAGCTACACCCGTAATCAGTAGTCGCATCAGTGCCCTCCAGTTGGACTACGATTAGCCTGTCTACGGTAGAACTCCACCGTCCTGGTCAAACCCTCATCAATTGATATGTGAAATTCAAACTCAATGAGCTTCTTTAAAGACGTGATATCCGCGAGATGACGGCGCACATCACCCGGTCGCGGGTCATGATGTTGGGTGGGAATGGTCCAACCCAATATCTGCTCAATCTTTGTCTTGAGATCGAGCACGCTTATTTCTTGCCCGGAACCGATATTCACAACCTGCCCGCTTGCCGCAGGACATCTATAAAGTTCCAGAGCGGCCCGCGCTGTATCGGTGACGTATGTATAATCGCGCGTTTGTTGTCCATCGCCGAAGAGGGCAAAGGCCCGCCCTTCAAATGCGCAGCGCAACATCGTTGGAATAATACCTGCATACTGCTGGTCATTCTGCCGAGGGCCATAATTATTGAATGGACGCACAACGAGCGCGTCCACGCCAAAGGTAGCCGCGTAGGTACGGACAAGGTGATCTCCCGCCGCTTTACTGGCCGCGTAGGGTGTCAATGGGTCAAGCGGGTGATTCTCGCTCATGGGGACGAATCTGGCCGAACCATAGGCTTCCGACGAAGAGAAGTGTACCAGCGTCTCAAAGCGGCCCTCACGTAGAAGTTCGCAGAGGACCGAGGTAATGCGTACATTGGTGTCAAAGCAAAACTTCGGACGTTCTAGAGAGGTGGGAAGAGGGATAACCGCTAGATCGAACACTACATCGACCGGCTCCAGGCGCGCGAGAGCACTGTTAAGCTCATTGTCGCTTGACACATCTAGTGAAAGGATACGCATACCTGGCATCTTCTGCTGCGCCTCGCTCAGGTTGGCGCGGTTTCCCAGGAAGAAGTTATCAATTACGGTCAGTTGGCCTACCTCTTCCATAATCAAGTGGTCGACGAGGTGGCTGCCAATAAAACCAGCTCCTCCAACGACCAGAACATGTTTGCCTTTTATCTCTCGGCGAGTTGAAATCATGACCTTCTACCTCTTTCTTTGACTACTGGGTATCGCTTCCTCTTCCTTGCTGATAATGCTAATCACATGGGTATTGAGCACTTTGCATCGTTCCAATAGAGATGCCAGCCAGTAAGCTCGCGGCGCTACCATACGCGATATCGGGGGTGCTAGAGTGATGCGACGAAAATCAAAGCACACCCCAGGTCCACTAAACAGTTGTTTTATCTCGCGCTGGCTCACGCCCGCAACTGCTGTATTATGCGGATTCGAGTACGTGAAATCATAGAGGAGAATCAAGCCTCCCGGCTTCAACACGCGCCATATCTCGCTAACAATCTGCTGACGCAGTGGCTCATCCAAAATAGAACTGAACACGACGAAGCTCATTACCAGATCAAAGCTCGCGCTCGCGTAAGGTAATTCATGGGCGCTTCCCACGCGCCAATCAAGACCTGGATGCAAATGCTTTGCCTGCTCAATCCGCTGGCTCATTAGATCTATGCCAGAAAGATGCTCTGGGGAAGCTCCGTAATCCAGAAAGCGCCGCAGAAAACCGCCACTCCCACACCCTACATCAAGGATCTTTTTTTCACTCAGAGAAGTAACTTTGTGCCTCTTCAGCAGTGCCAACAAATTGCGCTCCAGACTATGGACACGATGAAGTGCAGCTTCATTGAAATAACTGTAGCGCGCAGTGTAATCACCGCAAGAGGCGCGCCGGATATATTCAGCTTCTAGCCGTGCAAGCTCCCTGTCGAATTCTGTTTGCTTCGCCATGTTGCCTCGTCTTTGACCTCCTCATCATAAATAATCTTCAGAATCTTCTCAAATCTTTCACTTGATACCAGCTTCTACATGCGAGATGGAGGAAGAGGATCGATCTGCGCCTCGCAATCCTGGTAACTTAGAATAGAAGGTAATCAGTCCGGACTTCTCATTTTCCCAACAAAGGTCTTCCTGGGAGGCACGGAGAGCATTATGCCGCATAGATGCGCAAACTTGCTGATCTGCTAACAGCCCGTTGATGGCCTCGCCAATCTCTTTAGGGCTAAGTGAGGAAACAATGCGACCAACTTTATAGGCTTCGATGACATCTACAACAGCTTCAAGCGGTGAAGCAAGAACGGGTAGACCAGCCATCAGATATTCAAAAAGTTTGTTTGGCAGACACATCAGAACATTCTGCGAATGATCAAGTGAGTAAACCATAAGCCCAAGCTCAGCCGAAGCAGTCCAATCCAATAGCTCTGCATAAGGAGCGGGAGGAAGAATTTTGACGCGATTGGCTACGCCTTCCTTAGCAATGAGTGCTTTAAGTTGTGGCTCCATCTCCCCCTGGCCCATCATCACGATCACAGTATGACGTTCCAGAAATGCAGCTGCATATATCAATCTTTCAAGTCCACGACCAGCCGTCAAATTTCCTTGATAGAGAGCAATGTGTACGTCCGAGCCAGATCCAAGAGATCTTCGTAGTCGATCACTTTTTTGCATCGCTTGATACGGTGGTATGTTACGAAGCAGTACCACATTTGATACATGATACCGATTACGAATTTCTTGTACAATAGGAGGTGAAACAGTAATAACCCCCGCGCAGCGAGATAATAAACCCACAAGGAGTAGCCTTAGTACGGGTTGCATTCGACGAAAGAGACCACTACTCAGCTCCGCCAATGGCAACTCGTGCGCATCAAAGACGAACGGTTTACGGCGTAGTAGCGCTGCAATGTAACAGGCGGGTAAGCCACTTACGTCATGAGCATGATAGACATCTGCTGGAGTGTTTAACAGCATAAGAACGCTATAAATAAGCATCTGCACAGTTCTAAAAAGAGTCCATCTACTAAAGCGTGTGGTAATAAAAGAAGTAGGCATCATGACATGTTTTAGGTGAACGCCACGAACCTCTTCCTCAACAGCTCTGGTGTGTTTCTCTTCAATATCTACAATGGAAACGAAGTATCCTGCCTCCACTAAAGCAGTCGCTGCGCGCATAACTCTTACATCATTACGCGCACTTTTCAAGACATGCATACATACCTTTATGGGTTTTTGAGTGGTAGCACTATCATTCGCTACTACTTTATCGGTATAGAACTTTACATCCATTACTTATAATCCTCCGGGATACAGCATCCATTACTTCTGGATTCTTGTGGGAAGCTTCGCTAAAACGAGAAGGCATCCACCATACACAATAAGAGCGCCGATATAAATGCCATATATTCCATAGACTCCCAAGGTTTGCGCCAGATAGCTACTGCCTGCGTAAAGTGCGATACCCATTACCAACGCGGCAATAAAACGACCCATCTCAAAAGAGATGGGATAGATGCACTGATTAACGATATAGGCAGCCAGAGCCAGCACAGTGTAAGCTATCAATGTTGATGCCGCAGCCCCCATCGCTCCGTACCGGGGAATCAGGAAGAGATTCATAGCAATGTTGACAAAAGCGGCTATGGTTGTGAAAACAGCCGCGAGCCATGTTTTGCGCTTTACATTTGCTCCAACCATAAAAACATAGTAAATGCCATAAAAAACGATGGACTCAGCAATGATAGGAATGATAGGGGCCGCTGAATGATACCCTATCGGAAAAAGCCAATCGAGCAGGATTGTACCAACGAACGATAGGCCGAGCGCAGCAAATAACAAGAGCATACCAAGCCAGCGGAATACTAATTGGAAGATGCGCGCTGCATCTTCGCGTTTAGCGATCGCAAACATCGTAGTAGGCCACGCCAGCGTCAAAGGTCCAATGACAACAACGGACAGGACCGATCCCAAAGCGTAGACCACAGCATACCTTGCTGTTTGTTCAAGTGATCCAAAAAGGTTAAGCAAGTAACGATCTGAAAGTTGCAGCACCCAGTAGGAAACGACATTTAGGACAAGTGGAAGGCCGAACGTCAGGAGGTTTCGAGCGATATCAACACGTATTCTTAAGCCTGCGCGATAAACAATTATCGGAATTGTACAGATGACCACACCCGCGTATCCACTACCAGTTGCAATAAGGGCACCAGCAATACCCAGGTGCAGCACACCTACCAGGATAAGACTGGTAATGAGCGCAATGAGCGAGTTCACGATAGAAAGTATCGCATAAAGAAACGCCCGGCTCTCTGCGCGCAACCAGGCGAAGCCGGGGACGGTTAAATTCTGCAAGAACACAACTCCAGCAGCCACCACAACAAGACTACCGAGCGATGGACGGCCAAAGAAGAGTCTCGCCAGGAACGCCTCGGGGATCGCAATACCCACCATCATCAGAATTGAAACGAGACAGAGCAATGTAGTTGTCGTTGAGATAATGTTACGATGGTCGCGATCCGACGTGTAATCATAGCTATAGGCTCGAAAAAAGGCAGAGCCAAGGCCTAGTTGTGTGATGCCCGCCACAAGGCTAATAAAAGTGGTAAGTATTGTCAGAATGCCATAGTCACGCGGTAAAAGCGATCGCGTTAAAAATGGGGCGAGCACAAGGGCAACCAACGGAGGAGCAACCGAAGCAATGGCGTAGATCCCTGAACTCTTAATGAGTTTGCGTAGTGGTGCTATATACTCTTTCGCATTAGAAGTGATGGCGCTCTGGGACGCTGTCACCGCATTTGTCATGGGATCAGATGCTGTGATTACAGGTATGATACCCGTGGGTATCTCGTCAATAGACGAGTCAATCCGCATTGTGTCTTTACCCAGGCGCAACCAGTTATCGATAGTCTTGAATTCAACCAGGGTAGGCCATCGATCAATTTCCCAGACCGGCAACGGAAGTGTAGATTGTTGATCGAGCCAGCTATCTTCATAAAGATGGCGATAGGAAAGGTCTTCAGTTGTGTATTTGTCCTCTAGCATCTTTATTTATTAACTTTCCTATCTATAGAGCCAGGATGCGTTGTAGAAGAAGTGATAGGAGCATGAACATGTGGCGTGGCTTGCTTTCGTGCTCCGAGTATGTGAAAGAGTACACCCCGAACTCCAAAACGTCGAAGTTGGCGGCGATAGCGGTTCACACGGCTAAAAATGAAATAATACAGACGGCCTCTGAAACTTTGTTGATAAGCAGCCCAGCGTTTTGCCAGCGTTGCACAATGTTCACAACCCGAGTATTGGGCAAGCGCTTCGAGCAAGGTGACGTGCAGAGTATGATAAAAGTGAGAGGCTAGATATCCGAAGAGCAAATCATAGCGCGACCAGTAGCCTGTATCAAATCTATCGATCAGTTTATGCAACGTAATGAGGCTACTCTGTATAAGTTCGTTGATTTGAGCATCCTTCGTGAAGGCTACATAATCATATAATCCGAAGAGCGCTAAAAGATACCCATTGAGAATGTGTGCAGCCGGATACACGGCTACCTCTTCAAAAAATATGTCACCATCACCAATATGCGCACTGACACCACCATCGAAAATATCTAGCTCAAAGGTGCGAACAGCACGGCGAGCAACTTCCAGAAAGGCATCCTCAGCGGTTAACTGAAAAGCGCGTACGAGTACTGAGATAGCATTCCCTTGTGTCAAAGCAGATAACCAGGGTGCCTGAGCGAAAAAATCAGGAACAGAGAAAGGAAAAGGCCACCCGCCGACATCACTATTAGAACTCGTTTCATTCTCTACAAGCCAGCGAGCCTGGACGATAAAAGCTTGCTTATTCTTCTCATCTCCTGTTTCAAGGTAGGTATTCCAATGAGCAAGTGCATACTGAGCTATAGTTGTTGGATGATACGCGGCGGGATACTTTTTACTGGATGCGTTATAAGGAACTCCCGCTTCATCAAGCGCACCAAATGGTAAGGTCAGCAAAGGTCGCATATCGATAGGATAAGGCAACAGTTCTAGAGCATTATGCGGCATTGCTGCGAGACGATAGCAAGGCTTGGTACGCTCCTCTTGCCAGACTCGCCACTCAGAATTAATGAAATCAATGAGGGGAAAAGCCCTCCAGAATGATGTATTTTTTATTTGAGAACTCATTTCTGCACCTTTTCAGCTTCCATCGCTTCACCATTCGAAATAGCTTGTCGTATGAGTAAAGGAGAAGAAATAGCGCCAAGAAGCAACCAACCAATTGTTGCTAATGGAGGAAGCGTCCAACCGTTGATGCTCACACTATTGACGCTAAGGGCCACAATAGCGGCAATGCCTCCCCCTAGCAAACAGCGCGTATCTGGTTCAAGCAGTAGCCAGTTGCGCCAGGCCTGCCATACAGCGGATAGCAGAAGGGCAAGAAACACTGTAAGGACAGGGAGGCCTGCCATAGCTCCTAGTTCGAGATACGCATCGTGTGGATGTGCTAAAGGAATATGCTGAGCCAGGACCCTATAGGGTTCTGCATGTATCAGATAGTTTGTAAGACCCAGACCTATGCCCGTCAGAGGAAATGCTTTGATTATATTTATGGCAGTTTGCCAGGCTCCAGAACGTAATGTTACCTCTGCTGGATTTGATGCATGCTGGAATAGAGCACTGACTTGAACCGGAAAAAGTATCAACAATATTCCTCCAATGATAACCATGAGCATAGGTATCAGAATGCGGTAATGATTACGCCCCACGAAGAAGATAAAGGTGATAACACCCGCTACGGCACCTATCCATGCACCCACGCTATAGGTATAAAGTAGCGCAATTACAATGAGAAGCATCTCGATAAAATAAAAGGCCTTCTTTGGAATAGAAGGATTTTCAGCGAACAGGCCAAATGGCAGAAAGAACATAATAGCGAAAAAGGTACCATTCCAATCAGGATTTGCAAAGAGCGATCCAGTACGAGAAAGATCAGAGTTTGCAAGTCCAAAATTTGACACCTGTGCCAGATATGCATCGAAGCGTGACGACCCGAAAACGACTATTCCTGTTGTCGCTTGAATAATTGTATGCACAGCTAACAAAGCCCCCAAAGCTCCCAGTATCTGGAAAAGAATTTTCAGATGTACTCTATCTCTGGCAATAAGCATTCCTAGCCAAAACATTACCAGGGCTCCTAAAATGATGTTAGGGTAGTAGTATGCAAGATCATAGCGACTCTGAGATCCTCGAATAACGGGGAAAATCGCGAGTACAAGATACAAACCCCATAACCACAGCGTGCGAGGAGTCGTCTGCGGAGAGCGTACAATAAACAAGAACAGCAAAAATCCGACTGCGATCGTACTCCCCACAATCCCAAATCCCAGATACCAATCAACATAGATGTGAGCTCCCACTATCATTGTTACGGCCAATTCATATTGCCGTAAAGCAAGAACTATCAGGAATAAAAGAGCTCCTATCATGATCGCAATGGCAGAAGTAAAACCCCCTATCAAACCACTTGATACGTTCATGAGTACGAGAGTGAAGGCCGCAATACAGGCAGAGGCAAGCAGAAATGCTATGCTTCTATCTTTATTCTGGACTTCACTCCATAGGTTGCTCTTTATCATCTACTTCTCGCCCTCTCTTACCTGAATTGCCTGAGCGGCGCAGCGCGTAACTCTTCATTTTGCACAATGGCGAGGGGTCTGGCCTCGCTCATTTGCTGCGCTTCCGCCTGTCCAAGCATACGCGTTACGATCTCTAATGCCTGCTTGATTGCTGCCAGACGCCTCCCGACGCTATGTGAATCTGAGGCGATCAGGTGGACATAGCCTTTTTTGAGCAGCGTCTCCGCGCACGCGCGCGCGCTTCTGCCCTGTATGCCTAGCAGACTGGCCGCCGTGATCTGCGTAAGCACGCCCTGTTCGAGTAGCTTGAGCAGGCGCTCTGGATTCTGCTGAATGCTGCGATAGCGCTCTGGATGAGCAATAATGGGAACGATACCCAGGGTCCTCAATTCAAAAATTACGCGCTCCGTTTCAGGTATCCAGGCACTATTCCACAGCTCTAGCAGCAGATAGCGACTACCGTTGAGCGTAGCAAGTGATCCAGAGCGCAGAGCCGCGACCAGTTCAGGACTGATCAGGGCTTCATGACCTGGAAAGAGGCGCAACGGAATGTTTTGGCGCACAAGCTCTTGCTGCATATCATCTACACGCCTTCTAATCTCCCCCATTGGGAGCCGCGCGAACTCATCGTTGTAGTGAGGCGTGGCGATAGCCGTGTGCACGCCCGCCTGCACCAGCGCCCTGGCTAGAGCCAATGCCTCCTCCATTGTTCCAGGCCCATCATCAACGCCGGGTAAGATATGTAGATGAGTATCGATCATGCGCTTAATCCTTGCAAGATTCTTGGGTTCATCTGAATATGAAACTTATTTGTAAGCATAGCTAACACCCACATTCAGATCCTTCGTCAGGGCTTGACTCAGCTTCGCGTTCGGCGTCAAGCCGCCCCATCTACCAGTTACATTTGCATTGGTTGGCAATGCCACCTGCAAATTCAGCTCCCTGAGAATACCAGCCTGCCGCTGCACCGTGTACTGATAGTGCCAGCCGCTTGCATCCTTACGAGCCGCCGCCGGGACCTTCCATACCAGCGTAATGGTGCCGGTCTGCCCGTAGTTGAGCGTGAAATATCCCATCCATACTTCTCTATGAAACGCGTCGCTCGTTCCCCGCGCCTGCCATCCGTTCTGGCTCAGCAGAACGCTAGCGGGTGGCGCGTAGACATGGAGAAAATCCTGATATTGGGGATTCCCGTAGATGGGACCGGGCGTGGTCCACGTGTAGCGGATACTGGCGTGATGCATGGCATTGCCTTCAGCGTCGATGCTCACCTGGTCATCTAGCGTATTGGTGATAAAGCTATTGGCCTTATTGTCACCGATATTGGCGTCTACCACGAAAAGACTATCACCGGCGGGCGCTTGAATAGCGGCATCGAACTGAAGACGATGCAGCACGTTTTCGGCTGTCGGGGAGTCAAAGTAGAGTTGCATATCCTTTGAACCCACGCCCGTCACCATTGCCTGCAAAAGCCTGGAAAGACTGGAGGCTGGCAAGTGGCGGATATGCTCCAGAACATGTTCTGCCAGCAGCTCAGTGAAGCGTTTGCGCATCGACGAATGGCCATCGGGCGAAGGAACGAGGTCGCTCCCCTGACCGGCATCCCCTAGTTGATGGAAATGGATACGAGCAATGAGATTTTGCGCTGTCACGGTTTCGTTATATTCGGGAACAGCGATGGGTCCTGTGACTGTCAATACGCGTTCGATCAGCACGGGCGTAATGGCGATTACCCCTTGAAAGGCTACCTTGCCGCCCTCTGTTGTATAGTTCTGCTCGGCATAACGGGCCGCCGTCGGAAAGTCCGCGTCGAGATTCGAGTTGCGTAGATTCCAACTGGGCACGAGGGTAAACCAGGTGTAAGCCGGGGGGTAGGGGATAGCATGTCCGGCAGCCACAAAAGGTCCATCGAGCAGATCGGTATCGGTAATATGGGCCGATGCTAAGCGTCCTCCCGCCAGGGTGGCAACGCCGTAGTTCCCGATGAAACCACCACCTGGACGCAACTCGGTTGAGTCAAGTATCTCGATGAGGTAGTTCGTGGGTGTGCCGACGCCAAGCAGCGTGGGAGCTACGGACAGCAGTTGCCTCGCACTCGTGAGCCATTGCTGGAGCAGCGGTAGATTCTTATGAAAGCTGCCAACCAGTCTCGCGATGCGAGGATCGAACTGGATATCGGCAGGTTGTAGTTGATTGACCTGCCGCACAGCCAGGGAGAGCGCGGAGTCGAGCGTGTTCATATCCCTGCTGACAACGTTCAGGTCCGCCTGGGTGATACCGTGTCCCTGTGGGGTCAACGGATCGTGGAACCCGCTAGCGAGCGTATTGAGCATATCACTGCCCGCGATGCCAGCCTGCGCGGCGGTAATCGCGAGCGGCAAAAGGTGCTGAGCAGCGCTCACGCGTGTACCGTAGACCGGCGCTTGCGCGGCGATGCCCGGTATGGATTGCACGTCGCCCTGCAAGCCCGTAAATATTTTTAAAGCTGCCGCGAACTCATTTTTCGCCTGGCCTGCGACCTGCGGATCAAGCGATTTCTGCGACCATGTGCTCAGAAGCGCCTCCGCCTTTTGCAGGTGTTGCACTCCTGACTGCGCCTGGGAGAGATCGCTGTGATAGCGCGCATTATACGTGTTGTACATCAGATAGCCAACTACCGAGGAGATCGAACCGGCCAGCAACAAAAATAGCAGCACACCGATCAGCACCTGCCGCTTATTCGGCCTCCACTTCTTGCCCCGTCCTTGCAGCGGTTGGTTTTCCGCCGCATTCGCCTGTCCTATGCCTACTGGCGGTCGCAGAGGGCTGGTCTCTATCGTACTTATATGCTCATTTTCCATCGCTCGTAAACCTTCCTAATCTGTATTCCGCGCGCCAACGAGACATTCGTCTCTAGCTGACGCTCAGGCGCGCGGATCAGAAGAATTGGCCCTCTTTCCCTGCTCAAATAGAGAGGGAAATGCAGGCGTCAGCGGAGAGCCAGGTGTGTGAGGTGCCAGCCCATTTCTTCCCTGTTTCTCGTTATCGTTCTCCTCCTCGGCTTGATAATAGTAATAGGAGGCGTACGTTGAGTCATTGCGGCTACCGCGAAATTTGTTTGCCACGCAACCAAGCACATTGACATTCGTCTGCGCGAGGGTCGCCTTCAGCAGTTTGAGCTTATTTCTAGTGGCGCGCGACATATCAATCACGGCAAGTGCCCCATCAACCTTAGAGGCCAGGATACTCGCATCCGACAAACCGAGGATAGGCGGCGCGTCAAAGATCACAACCTCAACGCCGCAGGTGGCGATCACCGAAAGGAAGTGCTGCATCACCTTTGAGTCAAGCAACTCCGGCGGATTGGGGGGTAGCGGACCGGTAGGCATCACCCACAGGTTGGAAATACCCACGGTATGCACGAAGGGTCCCAGCGACAAACGGCTCGTCGCCGTCGGGTCCATTGGCTGGAAATCGGGTTTATGGAACGGGGAGTTTGCGGGCGTTCGCGGCGCGTTCATACTCGTTGAACTCAGCGCCAGCACGGCGTTGCTCAGACCCATGCCATTGCTCGGCAGATTAAACAGGTCTTGTTGCGTTGGGCGGCGCAGGTCTGCATCGATAAGCAGCGTGGATTTGCCAGCACGCGCCATGAAAATCGCCAGGTTGGCAGCCACCACGCTCTTGCCGTCGCGCGGCTGCGAGCTTGTGACCATCAAGGAATGCAGAGGCTTGTCCAGGCCCGCAAAGCCTATATTTGTTCGCAGCATGCGATAGGCTTCGGCGTTCGCGTCCCGCCCGTCTGGATTGAGTACATCCTCTCTGTTTCCAGTCTTCGCAAGGCGCACAGTTGCCAGCGTCGGCCAACCCAGCAGGGTGGCGATGGCCTCCGGAGAACGGACGCGGGTATCCAGCTGCTCAAACAACATCGCCAGCAGCACGCCCAGCAGCAGGCCAGCCAGGAAGCCGCCAGCCGTATTGACGAGAATTCTGGGCTGCACGGCGCTACTCACGGGTTGAGCTGGCTGAGCCACCTGAAGAGGATTATTGCCCTGTGCCTGACTCAACTCAAGTTGGGCCAGAACGTTCTGCCACTGGGTGTAACGTTGCTGTAGCCCAGTCAACTGCGCCTGCAAAACGGCTACCTTCCCCTGATTTCCCCCCTTTGCCTGTAACGCGGAAATATTCGCTGTGATCGTGGTAATAGTCGCGCTGGTCAGATCAATATTATGCTGAATCTGCTTCTGAGCCTGATCATTATTCGTTTGCGTCATCGCCTGTTGCTGGCTGATCAGCGTCGCCGCAATGTCGTTCGCGAGATACGCCGCCCTGGTCGGACTCGGATCGATGACATCGATCTGGAAAAGCTGCGTATTCGTTTTAGGAGTGGAGGAAACCTCTTTTGCAAGCGTGGTAGGTGAGAGGCCCGAATGGGATGCAACATCACGCAGCACGGGATCGCTGGTCGCCAGCGTCGCATCAGTTTGCACGAGCTGGTCGCTGGCCATCAAGTTCGTGAGATCTGACTGGTTGTTCCCGCTTGAACGAATAATCACCTGGACAAGCGCGGTTGATTGGTAGAGCGGTTTCATCAGCTTGCTGCCGATGAATGCTCCCGCGCCCACCACAACGAAGCAGATTACAATAATCTTCCACTGCTTGAGCATAATGGTCCAGTATTGCTCAAATGTCATTAGCTACTCCCTCCAACATGGCGGGGGCGGGCTTATAAATCGCTCCCCTACATCATGGTCGTTACGGGGTATATGCCGCGTAACGGGCTTATAAATCGCTCCCCTACATTATGAATCGCGCATCTATACACAAATTAATTGATGGATGCGCTTAGCAACTTTCGATCGTGCACGATCTCAAAAAGATGTGCGCGCTGCTGCACAACGTCTTCTTGCTGCAAACTGACTTCTAGACTTCCCATCCACTGGATAATCGTCGCCAATGTCGGCATACTCCTGTTGTTCGTCACGCACAGTATTTTGCTATTGGCGGTAGGTATGAGCTCTTCATCCACCGCTATCAATGTTTCGTGCAAACGCTCGCCTGGGCGCAGACCGGTATACACGACACCAATGTCGCGTCCCTCGCGCAGGCCGGACAGTTGTATCATTTTTAGCGCCAGGTCTAATATCCGCACCGGGTGGCCCATATTCAAAAGGTACAGTCCTCCCTGCTCCGCGATAACCGGGGTGAGAATTACCAGTTCGCAGGCTTCAGGGATGGTCATAAAGTAGCGCGTCGCCTCGGGATCTGTCACGGTCAGGGGACCGCCCTGCTCAATCTGTTGGGTAAAGATGGGGACAACGCTGCCACGACTGCCGATCACATTGCCAAAGCGCACTGAGCAGAAGCGGGTCGGACTCTGCGTCGATTTTGCCAGGGCCTCTACAATCATCTCGCCCACGCGTTTGGTCGCCCCCAGCACGCTGACGGGTTCGGTCGCTTTATCCGTCGAGATAAACACGAAGCGGGCTACTTCGTATTCTTGCGCCAGACAACAGAGGCGATAGGTTCCCAACACGTTTGTGCGTATCGCCAGGTCAGGGTACTCTTCGAGCAGGGGAACGTGTTTGTACGCCGCCGCGTGAAAGACAATGTCCGGGCGCTTCTCCGCGAACAGGCGCGTCATCCTCTGCATATCGGTGATATCGCCGATAAATGGATAGAGGTGCGCTATCCACGGATGAGCACGCGAGCGTAATCCCTCAACCAGATCGAACAGCCCCGTTTCGTTCATGTCCAGGGCGATCAGCAGCGCGGGCTCATAGTCTAACAATTGCCTGCACAGCTCCATGCCGATGGAGCCAGCGGCCCCACTGACAAGGATAACGCGCCCTTTCAGAGCGGAACGCGCCTCGGTGGTCTCCAGCGGCACCACCTCGCGTTCCAGCAGTTCCGCGACATCGATCTCAAGGTGCTTACGCGTGCGTACCCTGGATGAAGCGCTTTCGACGCGCTGCAGCAGAAGCAAGAAGAAGGCACCGAGAACACAACTTAACACCAGGGTATACACTCTGCTGAGAAATTGTAGGGCAATCACGATATTAAAAAGCAGCAGCGCGACAACTCCATATGGCAGCATCGCCATGCCTCGCTCCTGTAAGAGCTGAGCGATGCCGCGCTTCTTCGGCGTCTCTTTAGGCGCGTGCAGTGCTGTAATCGCATCAATCAAATACTTCATAAGTACCCCATCCGTGTAAAAATAAACGAACTTACCTTCCCATGCCCACCTCTCACATCCTGTTTGCTTCGATAATCTGCTCCACAGCAGCGATAACATCCTCGACATCTTCTTCAGTCATGCCTGGATAAATAGGTAAAGATAGAACTCGCCGGTATGCATCTAGCGCCGCTGGAAAATCATCGGTCGCCAGATGGTACGTGTCGCGGTAGAAGGGATGCAGGTGCAGCGGAATAAAATGGACGCTGGTCCCTATATTCGCCTCTGTAAGCGCCTGGATAAATTCATCCCTTGAGATCGCCAGCCGTTCCAGGCGCAAGCGCAGCAGGTAGAGATGCCACGCGTGCTCAACATGGGCGGGATCGGGCGGCGTTTCGACCTCGGGCCACAGCGAGAACGCTGCGGTATAGCGCTGCGCAATGGCCCGGCGGCGCTCCCAGAGCCACTCGCTGCGCGCCAGTTGCTGCAGGCCAAGGGCAGCCGCGATATCCGTCATGTTATATTTGTAGCCCGCCTGCAACACCTCGTAGTACCAGGAACCTTTCGCCATGTAGCGCTTCCAGGCATCGCGGCTGATACCATGCAGCGACATCATGGAGGCGCGCTCAGCATAGGCGGGATTGGCCGTCGTGAGCATGCCGCCCTCACCCGTCGCTAATGTCTTGGTCGCGTAAAAGCTAAAGGCCGTCAGGTCGCTGGTCGTGCCGATCATACGCCCCCGATAGCTGGCGGGAAACGCGTGGGCAGCATCCTCGATCACCGGCAGGCCGTGCGCCCTGGCGATGGCGTGGATGGCGTCCAGTTCGGCAGGCAGTCCAGCTATATGCACAACGATAATCGCCCGCGTCCGCTCGGTGATATGCGCTTCTAATTGGGCGGGATCGAGGTTGCAGGTGACGGGATCGACATCGACAAGCACCGGGCGCGCGCGAAAGTATACGACGACCTCGGCGGTGGCTGTGAACGTGTAGTCCGGCACGATTACCTCATCGCCCGCTTGCAGCCCGATCGCATCAAGCGCGAGGTGCATAGCTGCCGTGGCGGAGTTGACGGCGAGGGCGTAAGGCGCGCCAACCCGCGTGGCGAATGCGCTCTCAAAACGCTTCGTCTTGGGACCGGTCGTTAACCAGCCGCTGCGCAGGGTATCCACCACTTCATCGATCTCCGCTTGCGTGATGTGCGGCAGGGCAAACGGGAGAAACGTCTGGCGCGCTACTCTTTTACTCGTGACGATATCGCTATACTCCATGACCAAGCACCACCTCAATTATTGTCTTCAACAGGATTAATACATCGAGGAGAAATGACTGGTGCTTGATGTAGAAGAGATCGTATTGCAGCTTCACCAGCTCTTCCTGTTCTCCATCGCCATAGCCGTACTTCACCTGCGCCCAGCCCGTTAAACCAGGCTTGACGCTCCGGCGATAGCAGTAAAACGGGCTATTCTTTTCCAGTTCAGCGACATAATCCGGGCGCTCAGGACGCGGACCGATCAGGCTCATGTCTCCCCATAAAATATTGATCACCTGTGGCAGCTCATCCATGTGGGTTGCGCGCAGCACGCGTCCAACGCGCGTGACACGCGCATCTCCCCTGGTCGTCCATGCTCCGGCACCCTCGGCGTCGGAACGCATGGAGCGAAACTTCCACATACGAAAATTTCGTCCGCGATATCCCACCCGCTCCTGGCGAAAAAAGAGCGGACCGGGCGAATCTAGCTTAATCAATGGCGCTAGAACAGGCAGCGCTACACCCAGCACCAGCAGGCCACAGATGCCAAAGACGAGATCCATACCTCTGTGCCAGCACATGTAGAGCGCTGTCACATCTTGCTGTGCCGCCAGTGCCGTGTGCCATTGATCGCCGATATCTTCTACTGGAATCTTGCCGCTTGTACTCTCATAGATCGTGGTAACAGGAACCACTGCGACGCCGTGCTGTGCCCCTTCGAGCGCCTCCTGAAACAGTTCTGGATTGGCCTTGTAGTCGATCGCCATAATTATCATGTCAAGCAGGCCATTTTGCACCAGGCTGTGCAGAGCGCTTCTGCCACCCAGCACAGGCAGTTCATCCTGCTGCTCTCGCGGAGCGATTCCTTCGCCAATGTAGCCCACTACGTTCGCGCCGGGATGTTTCGCCTTCGCGAACTCCTCGGCTACGCTCTGCGCGACAGGGTTGACTCCAACAATGACCGCGCGACGACGGAAGCGTGGTAAATTGATAACCTCTGCCAGGGCCAGACGCCATAGACTAAAGATTACTGCTGCCACCAGCAGAAAGGTAAGCAACGGCCTGATGTAGGCAAGAACGCCAGCGCCAATAAAGAGATACAGCAGCGCGCTACTGCAAATAAGCGCTAGCCCTAGTGAACACAGTGCATACATGGGACCTTTTAACAGGCTCGCGGCACAACGCAGCTTTTGTACGCCTGTGATACTGGCTGCAAAGCTCCACGCTGCGAAGACCATACATAACCAGATAAAGTGCGCGTTCGACATCCCAAATACGCTATTCGATGCGTGTAAACCTAAGTTGGGCTGTGGCAGTAACCACACAGATAATGTGATGAGCAGCAAACCATCACCGAGCAATGTGACGAAATGCCATGTTGTCGGCGACGGCCTGCGCCAGCGTTTGCCGTCACGCAATGTTTGTAGCGTTGCGGACGGGCTTATAAATCGCGCCCCTACATCATCATGGGCCGTGGGTGGTGGCGTGGGCGTTTCCCCCATTGGCATGTCAATTATGAGATCTGGCTGCATAAGAAGCGATCCTCTCTCTCTTTTGTAATCTTCCCCGCCTTGTATCCCCCAGTTATTTTGTTGTTGTATGGCTGCTTCAGCAAATATCATAGCTCATCAGTAGGGATGGGGCTGGCCCCCATCCGGCTCGGGTGCCGCGTGGTAGGGAAACGGATGGGGGCCAGCCTCATCCCTACTGATGAGATTGGCTGGTTCTCGGCGAGCAACGCAGTGATGCGTACTTCGAGTTGCGCCGTTAGCTGTGCGCGCTCGAAGCGCGCCTCGACAAAGGCGCGACCGCGCCGCCCCATAGCTTCTGC
>Ga0209839_10000087_pt1 | contig 39674 bp, 29 predicted proteins | sample OrgsoiDNA2013050_FD_185800 | JGI IMG/M metagenome (GOLD analysis project Ga0209839, IMG submission 185800) | Permafrost soil microbial communities from the Arctic, to analyse light accelerated degradation of dissolved organic matter (DOM) -... | ecosystem: Environmental > Terrestrial > Soil >... | reverse complement strand
CTAACCCCGTCGGCTACTCGCAGTTTGGGAACGGCCCGTCTCGACGGGCCGTTTCGCGTCAGAGCCCCGAGATCGTGGATCACCGCCCGGGTCCTCAGGTGCGGTGTCTGAGCGGATCTGACGCAAGCCCGAAGCGGTCTGCGCGTCGTCGCGTAGCGCCTAGGATTCGGGAAGCTGCTGGAGCTTCTTGAGCGACTGGGTTTCGATTTGGCGGATCCGTTCGGAGACTCGGTCGCGCTGGGTGGCGGTGTGTTCGTGCCGCCGTCCGCGAACGACCGCCCCGGGGCGACGGTCGTGATCGCCCGCAGCGTTATCTCCGAGAACCTCGTCGCGCCGGCGATCGCCGTCGACGCAGGGTTCTCATGCGGTACCGCCGACTGTCAATTTGCCATTGCCGGCGGCGGCGTCGAGAGCTGGGGCCAGACAACGCTGCGCGACTCGATCGTGTCTGACAATCAGGCGGGCGGACCAGTGACCAGCGACGCCGACGGCGCCGGCATCTACGACCAGGAGGGCAGCCTGGACGTAGAGAACACCGCCGTCATCGGCAATCACGCGGCCGTCACCGCGCCGAGCGGGCGTTTCGCCGAGGGCGCGGGCATCATGTTCGACACCTTCTTCTCGCCGCGCGGGACATGTGCCGCGCCGCAGCCGTCCTGCCAGCTGGTAATCCGCGATAGCACGGTCCGCTCCAACGCCAGCACGCTCACCAGCACGTTGCCGGCCTTCGGCGGCGGAACTCTTCCACGATCGGGACGCGATGCTCATCCCGGCCCTCAGCTCAACCACCACCATGACTCCTTCAGCGTTCGAGACGCACTGGCGAGCCAGCCTCGTCTGGTGCTCGTCATGGGTCGGGTGATCCGGGACAGGGCCTGTTTGGGAGAATGGCGCTCGTCAGCCAAATCAGGAGAGCAGAAGCGTGAAGATTTACGAGCCAGTCCCGGACACCGGTGTCGGGGTCATCAGACGGTATGGCGAGCTCGCAGACCGGGGCGGCGCCCCTGAGGCGGCGGCGCGAGCATGGACAGAGTCAGGGTTTGATGATGCGACGACAGCGAAGTGGTTAGAAGCGCGTTGCTTCGAACCCGATGCGGCCCGTTCACTGGCCGGACTTGGCGTGACACCGAAGCAGGCCGCCGTCCGCACGCGCGCTGGCAGCGGCGACTACATTGACACGATCGGCTACAAGGTTGCCAACGGCGACCTTACGCCTCGCCAGGGCGCCGCGCGCAGCATGTCGAGCCGATGATTTGAGACCCTGGAGCGAGCGAAAGCAGCGCCTACATCCGCCACGGATGAGCGAGGTGCTGCTGGCCGATTCCCCGGTCGCTCGCTGGGCAGGCTGGTCCTGGGACGAGCGGCAGGACGGACTGGCAACGGCTCTCGTCTCGTGTTGAGCGATTCCGCGCAGCAGCGCTCGCCGTCGCGCGGGGCATGCATATTCCGCCGCTGATGTCGACTGTCCGCGCGGGTTGCGACACGCCCGAGCACGAGCGCTTGGAGCAAGCACGTCTTGGCTCGGTCCCGTGGAAGTCTTGGGGCCCGTATCTCAGCGAACGCCAGTGGGGAACCGTGCGCGAGGACTACAGCTCGAACGGAGACGCGTGGACCTACTTCACACACGACCAGGCTCGCTCGCGTGCCTATCGCTGGGGCGAGGATGGAATCGCCGGGATCTGCGATGAGCGGCAGCGGTTGTGCCTCGCTCTCGCGTTGTGGAATGGAGCGGATCCGATCCTCAAGGAGCGGATGTTCGGACTCTCCAATGGGGAGGGAAACCACGGCGAGGACGTCAAGGAGTACTGGTTCTATTTGGACAGCACCCCGACGCACTCGTATCTCAAGTGCCAGTACAAGTACCCGCAGCGTGCCTTCCCGTACTCGGATCTGCTGACCACGAACGCGCACCGCGGCAAGCAGGACGCAGAGTACGAATTACTCGACACCGGGATATTTGACGACGATCGTTACTTCGATGTAGTCGTGGAGTATGCGAAGGTCGCCCACGACGACATTCTGATGCTCGTCACAGCGCACAACCGTGGCCCGGACACCGCGACACTGCATATGCTGCCAACCCTGTGGTTTCGCAACACCTGGTCGTGGGGCGACACCGTCGCCAAGCCGAACCTGCAGACCGTCGACGCGGGCCCGGAAGTCGCTGCCGCGCAGGCGACGCATCCCGAGCTTGGCGAGTGGTCGTTCCGCGTAGACGCGTCCGCGACCCTGCTGTTCTGTGAGAACGAGACCAATAACGAGCGCCTGTTCAGCGTTCCGAACGGTTCCCCGTACGTCAAGGATGCAGTCCACGAGTACGTTGTCGGCGGGCGCAACGACGCGGTCAATCCGCAGCTGTCCGGCACCAAGGTCGCCGCGCATCACGTCCTGGACGTGGCGCCGGGGAGCAGCGCCTCGATTCGGGTCCGCTTGACGGCGTCTCGCATCGCCGACAGTGAGGTGCCGAAAACGGACCCGCTCGGGCCCAGCTTTGCCGCCGGGCTGAGCGCGCGACGGGACGAGGCCGACCAGTTCTACGCGACAGTCATTCCTGAGACGCTGGAGCCAGACGCGACGATGGTGATGCGCCAAGCGCTGGCGGGAATGCTGTGGAGCAAGCAATACTACGAATACCACGTGCGGGTATGGCTGCGCGAGCACGGAGTTGACTCGTGGAACCCGAACGCTCCCGCCAGTTCGGCGCGCAACGTTCAGTGGTCCCACATGGTCGCCGGCGACATCATCTCGATGCCCGACAAGTGGGAGTACCCGTGGTTCGCCGCTTGGGATCTGGCGTTTCACTGCGCGCCGCTCGCGCTCGTCGACATCGACTTCGCCAAGGAGCAGGTGGAGCTCCTGCTCAAAACTCGATATCTGCACCCGAACGGCCAGATTCCAGCCTACGAGTGGAATTTCGATGATGTCAACCCACCCGTCACGGCCTGGGCCGCGTTGAACGTATACGAGCGCGAGGCGGAGATCCGCGGCGAGGGCGACCGCGGGTTTCTAGCCCGCGTGTTTCACCGCCTGCTGACCAATTTCACGTGGTGGGTGAACCGCAAGGATCCTGCCGGCCGGAACCTGTTCCAGGGCGGATTCCTGGGCTTGGACAACATCGGCGTGTTCGATCGTTCCGCCACGCTGTCAGGCGGCGTCGCGCTTGAGCAGGCCGACGGCACGGCTTGGATGGCGCTCTACTGCCAGTCGATGCTGCAGATCGCTCTCGAGCTTGCCCGGAATGATCCCAGCTACCTCGACATGGCGCTCAAATTCTTCAGCCATTTCGAGTGGATCGCGATCGCGATGAACCCACCTGACAGCGACACGCCACTCTGGGATGAGCTGGACGGCTTCTACTACGACGTGATCCGGATGCCGGATGGCAGCACCGTGAGGGTGATGGTGCGCTCACTCGTCGGTCTGCTGCCGCTGTGCGCGGCGACCGTGTTCGAGCCAGAGATGATCGAGCGCAACGAACTCCTGTTGGGGTTGCTCACGCAAACCGATCGCGAGGCGGCGATGATGGGCTCGTACGTATTCCCGGACGCGGCGAGTGCGCTTGCCCACCTGCCGGACCAGAGCCCGGAAGGACGCGGGCTGGTCTCGCTCGTCGATGAGGGACGGCTCCGGCGACTCCTCGCCGTGATGCTCGATGAGGAGGAGTTCCTCGGCCCCGATGGGATCCGCTCCATGTCTCGCCGGCACCTCGCGGCGCCGTGCGTTTTCGACTGGCACGGCCAGCAGCACAGCGTCGGCTATCTGCCGGCCGAGTCGGATTCGTTCATGTTCGGCGGCAATTCGAACTGGAGGGGGCCCGTGTGGTTCCCGATCAACCTGGTGATTATCCAGGCGCTGGGCCGGCTTCATCGCTATTACGGCGACCGGCTCAAGGTGCAGTGTCCCACAGGCTCGGGCCGCGAAATGAACCTGCTGGAGGTCGCAGCCGAGATCGGGGCACGCCTCGCGAGCACGTTCATGAACGACGACAGCGGCCGCCGGCCGGTGTTCGGCGCGAGCGAGAAGTTTCAGAACGACCCGCATTGGCATGACCTGTTGCTGTTCTACGAGTACTTCAATGGCGATACGGGATGCGGGATCGGCGCAAGCCACCAGACCGGCTGGACCGGGATCGTGGCGCTGTTGTTCCCGCTCGAGGCTGCCCAGTGCCCGCCCCCACCCACTGTCGAGAGACGAACTGGCGGTCTTACGGGCGGGGCGGGCCGCCCCGGCGTGGGCCGCTGACGCGCGGCGCGTGCCAACCGGGCGCGGGAGCGAGGCGGTCGGCCTCGGCCGGGCCCCACGAGCCGCGCTCGTACTCGTGGACGGGGGTGGCGTTGCCGAGGATCGGATCCACGATCCGCCAGGCTTCCTCGATCGTCTCCTGGCTGGCGAACAGGTCGTGCTCGCCGCGCAGCGCCGCGCTCAGCAGACGCTGGTAGGGCGGGATGTTGTGCGCCGCCTGCCGCATTGCGGTCAACTCGATGTCCTGGACCGCGAACTGCTCCACGCCCGGCTTGCGCGACTGCACCTCGAGGCCGATCACGATCTCGGGCTCGATCTGGAAGCGCAACCGGTTGCCGTGCGGATGCTGGGTGGGAAACAGCTTCTCGGGCGGGCGCTTCAGCTCCACAACGATCTCGGTCGCCTTGATCGGCAGGCATTTGCCAGCGCGCACGATGATCGGCACGTCGGCCCAACGCCACGTGTCCACGCGCAGGCGAATCGCCGCGTAGGTCTCGACGGTCGACGCGGGATCGACGCCATCGGTATTCCGGTAGCCCCGATATTGGCCGCGCACGACGTCCCTCCGGCTGAGAGTGCGCACGCCCCTCAAGAAGCGGGCCTTCTCGTCGCGCACCGCGCCGTCATAACGACCGCTGAACGGATCCATCGCCAGTAGCGTGAGCACCTGGAAGAGGTGGTTCTCAATCACGTCGCGAATCGCGCCGACACCCTCGTAGAACGCGCCCCGCGTGGAAACGTCGAAGTCCTCGGCCATCGTGATCTGGATCTGATGCACGTGCTCGCGGTTCCAGATCGGTTCGAGGAACGCGTTCGCGAAGCGGAAAAACAGGATGTCCTCCACCGGTGACTTGCCGAGATAGTGGTCAATCCGGAAACAGCGTTCCTCCGGGAACACTCGGTGCAGCGCGCGGTTCAGCGTCCGCGACGACTCCAGGTCGCGCCCAAACGGCTTTTCGACGACCACGCGCCCCCGCTTGGCAAGGCCCACGTTGCCGAGTTGGTCGATGACCGTCGGGAACAGCTCAGGTGGGATTGCCAGGTAGTAGACCGGTCGTCTGGCGGCGCCGAGCGCGCCGCGCAGCGCAACGTACGTCTGCGGATCGTCGTAGGTGCCCCAGACATAGCGGACGAGCGAACGAAGCTTCTCGTGCGCGGCGCGGTCGAGCCCCTCCGCGCTGGCGATCAGGCTGTTGCTCACGCGCTCGCCGAGCCGCTCAAGGCTCCAGTGCTCGCGGGCGATGCCAACGACCGGCACATTCAGCTCGTCCGCTTGGACCATACGCTGCAGAGCGGGGATGATGTGCTTGAACGCCAGGTCTCCGGTGATCCCGAAGATGACAATCGCATCGCCATGCTCGCGCGTTCGGGGCACGCTAGCCCACGACCAGCCGCCCGGCCTGATCGCCGGAACGTAGACGCGCGCCGGACGATCGCGCCGGTGCGTCGGCACACGGATCGCCACGCGAGACGCGCTCCGAGCGAGCCGCAATCACCGCGCCGTGGCGCGACGCTCCGCCTTGGTCGAGTCCGAAGACGACAATCGTCATGGAGCAGCGAACCCTACCGTGGGATTCGCGCGCGCCGCCGGTCAGTCGAAACAGCTCGCGCGCCGCCGTCCACACCACGGTGGCGCCAGCCCTCTCCTCGCCGGCGGCATCGCGAGCTTCGCCGAGCAGGGCTCACCATTCAGCAAGGTCGCCGGACTCGGCTTCGGCGACGTGCCGAGCGGGGCCGACCTCGACGAGATCCAAGGCCCGGCGAACGTGCCTCCGCCCGTCGGGTCTGCCGTCGCGCGACGAGCTCAGCCGGGGCCGACGAGGAGCTTGAACCCGTGGTCCCACGAGCCCCGCTTGCCGCCGATCTTGACCCACGCGATGCAGATCGCCTCGAGCTCGCGTGAGCCTTCGATACCGCCGATGTCGACCGTATCGGACCAGCCGAAGTCGGCGAGCACGCCGCCAACGGTGCCCTTTGCGCCCTCATCGTCTCCGGCGATCAGCATCGTCGGCTGGCCCTCGCTGAAGCTCGGGTCCACGAAGTAGGGATTGCCGATCGTATTGAACGCCTTGACCACCTTGGCGTCGGGCAGCGCGCGCTGGACGCGCTCGCCGAGCGAGTCATCGCCGGTGATCGAGAGCTTGGGCGGGAACCCGACGGAGAAGTCGAGCGGGTTCATCACGTCGATGACGACCTTGCCGCTGAAGCTCTCGGGGCCGGCGTCGGCGATCACCTCCGCTGCGGCGTCGCCCAGCACCGCCAGGGCGAGCAACTCGCCGTGCTTGGCGGCCTGGGCGAAGGTGCCCGCCGCGATGCCGGTCCCCTCGCCGGACAGCCATTCGCGCAGCTCGTGCTTGGCCGGGTCGCGCGAGCCGATCACCACGTCGTAGCCACGACTGCGGAACCCAGCCGCCAAGCGCCGCCCAACCTCGCCGCTTCCCAGCACGCCAACCCGACTCTGCGCCCGTCGGCCGTTCGTCATGTTTGCTCCTATCGCGTGGGTGAGCAGCAATCTACCTGTCGAGCGTCACCTGACGCGCGAACGCGAGGCGGACCCGAGCAATGGCTACCGGTACTACTCAGAGGACCAGATCGCAGCGCAGGTGTTCGTACCGGTTCGCCACGTGACGGCCTCGCAGACCGGCGCGCTCGACGTTGAGCTGGCCGACGTGGCGTAGCTTGGGCTGCTCGGCGGTCACAACGTTGCGAGCTCTTGAAACAGTGCTCGGGCCGCCGCGATCCCCAGTGGTACATATTCGACCAGCAGGCGTTCGTCTGGCGAGTGAATGTTCGCGTCCGGTAACGAGAAGCCGGTGACGATCGTCGCGATCCCCTTACTCGCCAGCGCGGAAACGACTGGAAGCGTGCCGCCGGAGCGAATCAGCGCAGGGCGAACGCCGAGGACCCGCTCGAACGCGTCCAGCCCGAGCCGCACCGCCTTGGCGTCGGGCGGGATCACACCCGGCGAGGCCGAGGACAACAGCTCGGCCTCGAGCTCCGCGCCACGGGGCGCCGCAGCCTCGAGGAGGCGCTCGAACGCGGCCGCGATCTCCGCCACCTGCTGACCCGGCGCCAGCCGGATCGATACGTTCGCGACGGCCAGGACGGGCAGCACGGTCTTAAGCAGGTGTGGCGATCCGCTCTCGATCCCGTTTATGTCGAGCGCCGGCTCGGCAAGCGTTCGCAGATAGAACTCGTCGGCAGCGCGAGTGTCCATTGGACGCCCGCCCTGCTCGGCCAGCTCGTCCGCGCCGGCTGGCAGCGCTCTCCAGCCCTCCAGCTCCTCCGGGGTCGGAGCCAGTATTCCCTTCCGGAGAGGCTCTACCAGGCGACCGTCGACGGCGAGGACTGCGCTAAGCGTCTGAATCAGCGCGTGTGCTGCATTAAGCGCAGCTCCACCGTAAAGACCGGAGTGCAGGTCCCGCGCGCCGGTTCGCAGCGTTACGTGAAAGTACGCGACCCCACGCATTGCGACATTGAAGGCTGGGAGGCCGCGACGGATCATCCCGCTGTCGAAGATCACCGCGACATCGGCGCCTCGTTCGTCCGCCTCCAGGAACTCAACGATCGAGTGCCCGCCCGTCTCCTCCTCCCCATCGCAAACGAAGCGAACGTTGACCGGTAGCTCGCCGGCCCGCGCGAGCTCGCGCGCAGCTGAGAGGAGCAGATACAGCTGACCCTTGTCATCGGCCACACCGCGACCGTAGAGGTGATCGTCCCGGATCTCCGGCTCAAACGGCGGTGAGGACCAAAGCTCCAGCGGATCGGGAGGCTGGACATCGAAGTGGCCATAGCAGAGAACCGTCGGTACACGCTCCCGATTGGATGACGCCGGGATCGCGCCGACGACCAGCGGCTGCCCGTGCCAGTCCACAACGTCGCATTCACCTCCGGCGCCCCGTACGAGCTCGCACACCCAGTCTGCCGCACGCCCAACGTCTGCGGCGCGAGACGGATCAGCGCTCACCGACGGAATGCGCAAGAACTCCGCCAGCTCGTCGAACCAGACCCACACACTCCCGAGCCTACTTCACACGGGCGCTTACCAGATTCGACTTCGAACGGGTCGGCGGGTGCTAGAGCGCGTCCTGCACGCTCCGCGCGACCTCGTGTGGAAGGTGTGGACGGACCCTGACGAGGTGACGAAGTGGTGGGGCCCTGAGCACTTCAGCACACCCCGAGACAACATTGAGATCCACCGGGATGTGCCGGCTCAGCTGGTTTGGCCGTTCGTGGAAGCCAGGCTTCCAAGGAACGTGATCAACTCCCGCGCGACTTCCTCGGGACAATCTTCGACGAGGAAGTGGGACGCGTCCATGCGACGGCCGCGCACATCCCGCGCCCAGGAGCGCCACACTGACAGCACGTCATCGTAGAGGAGCTCGAGCGCGCCTCGCCCGGCCCATAAGGCGAGCACCGGGCAGTCGATCAGTCGACCGCGGTCCGCCTCATCGTGCTCGCGGTCGACGCTCGCCCCGGCGCGGTAGTCCTCGCAAATGGCCTGTACCACGCTCGCGTCATCGAGCTGAGCCCGATACGCGGCCATCACCGCCTCGGGGTAGCGCCGGGCCTCGCGGCCGAGGCCAATTGACCTCAGGTGGTGGTCGAAGAAGGCGACGGGGTCGCCGGCGATCAGCCGCTCGGGCAGCGGAGCGGGCTGGGCGAGAAATCCCCAGTGCCAGTAGACGAGCAACAGGCGGTCCCCGGCCCGCGCCCACACCTCGGCCGTGGGGACGATGTCGAGCACGGCCAGCGCGCTTACGCGACCGGGATGATCCAGCGCAAGGCGGTAGGCGACCCGGCCGCCGCGATCGTGACCGGCGACGGCAAACCGTTGGTGGCCGAGCGAGGCCATCGCCTGCACCTGATCGCGCGCGAGTGCACGCTTGGAATGAGGAGAATGGTCGCCCGCCGGAACGGGGCGCAGCGAATCCCCGTAGCCCGAGAGATCTGCGACCACGACGGTAAAGCGCTCGGCGAGCAACGGAGCCACCGCATGCCACATCAAGTGAGTTTCGGGATAGCCGTGCAAGAGCAACAGCGGCGGGCCGGTTCCCGCCACTCGCGCGTAGATCACTCCCCGTTCGGTCTCGAGCTCACGCTCGGCGAAGCCCTCGAACATCCGTGGCAGCCTACTCGCACCCAGGCTTGGTGCAGGAGCTGTTCACCGGGAGCCCGTCCGCGACGGCACCGGCCAGTGCACCGCCGCGTCCTGGGGACGGCCCGACTCAAGCGTGAAACACCCGCTCGAGCGGGGTCCTCGGACGCTGCATCGTGGCGCCCCGGGCCGGTCCGACGAGCGTCGCTTGTAGCCGCCGTGCCCCGTCGAGGTGATCACCGGTCCAGATCATCCGGGCTGCCGTCGCGCTCGCCGTGCCGTCCTGGCGGCGCAGGTCATGGCTTACCGCCTGCGTCAGCCGGGCGGCGGCGAGCTTGTCGCGCAACAGTGGTTCGGGCACCTCACGTTGACCGACAAGACTGGCCGCGAAGCCGTCGTACCAGTCGACCATGAGCTCGGTGCCCGCGAGCAACTCCTGTCGTGCAGCGGCCCGATCCCCGCCGGCCGCGTCGTCGCGCTGCCACAGATCGAGCACCGCGTCAGCTGCGAGGCGCAGACCCGCCGCGCCGTTGACCAGACCGGTCACCTCCGCCAACGGAGCCGGTTTGGCGCCACGCTCGGCCAGGTAGCCGCGAAAGGCGTCATCGAGCCGCCGCGACGCTGCCGCCGCTCGGCTGGCTTCGTCGGTCGGCACGGGCCGTGACGGACTGCTGAAATCGCAGCGACCCAGTCCGAACTCCACCGCGCTGGCCAGGTAGCGCGCGCTGTCAGAGTAGGCCGCCGCCAGCGCCGTGCCGAGCGCGGCGGCTGCACCACGGGGCCAGAACAGCAACCCAACCACCACACTGACCGCACTGCCGAGCGCGATGTCCTCGATCCGCACCAAGCCCAGCTGCCACCCCGCCGGCTGCAGGATGTTGTACAAGATCAACAGAGTCAGTGTGAACGCGGCCTGTCCCGCGGCGAACGAGATGGCGGCCGGGGCGAGGCCGGCGAGCAGAACCGCGGGCGGGAGCAACACCCACAGCACGGTCGTGTTCGTGCCGATCAGCACGACGAGCGCGCCGCCGACGATGAAGCCGGCGACGGTTCCGAGCAGTCCACGCACCACGTTCTGGCCCGTGCTGAGAGCATTTGACCGCAGCACGGACAGCGCCCCTAACACCACCCAAAACGAGTGCTGCACGCCGGTCAGCTTCGCGACGAGTACCGCCACACCCAGGCCAACCGCGCCGCGCACACTGTTGTGCAGCCACACCGAATTCCGCTCGACATGCGCCCCGGCGCGCTCCCCCGCGGCCGACAACGTGCCGAGAAGGCCCGTGGGCTGGCGACCGAGGAGCCGGTCGAGCCAGCTGCGCCGCTCGGCGGCCGCGGCAAGATCGATGTTGCGCGCGATCTGCGACACGACAAAGCTCAACTCCTGGGCCCGGAAATCCGGGTCCAGCGAACTGACGAACTCGCCGATCCGATCCTCGACCGCATCGGTGCCTGAACCGGTCGCGGTCTCGCGGCTTGGCAGCCTCAAGGCATCGCCGCGCTCCAGCTCGGCGAGGGCGTGACGGAGCTCCTTCAGGGCGGCCCCCAGAGCCTCCGGGCGCCCTCCCCGCACGTCGAGCAGATCAGCGCCGCGTTCGAGCACCGCGGCCGCAGCCAATCTGACCGCGCACGCCCGGCGGTTGCCCGCGCCGGCGCCTGGCGGCGTGGACTTTGAGCCGTCCGGTTGTGCGGAAGATTGGACGATGATCGCGTTCAGCCACTTCAGCTCGTCCACCAGACGCACGACCATCCGAACGGTCGTGCCCAACCCGGTCGGCCGGTAGGGCGTGGCAAAGAACGATCCGTGCATTACGTCGACCGCGCGATTCGCCTGCTCGACGGCGGCCGTGTGTGCTGCGGCCGACGGTCCGTCGCCGACGAGAGCCGCCGCTACCTCCGAACGTAGCCGCGCGGCCAACGCGCGGCAGACTGCGATCGACGGACCGCGTAGCGCATCGCGTTCCGGCGCCGGCCACAACACTGCTATCGCGAGGAGCGATGCGCCCGCGGCCATACCCCAGCCAGCCAGGCGATCGGGAATCGACGAGATCGGCCCGGAGAGTGAAACCGACAGGATGAACACCAGTAGCAGCGACGTTGTAGCAGCCGCTAGCACGGAACTGACGACACCGGCGAACAGCACCGCGAACGCCACGAGCGCCATCGCCACAACGCTCAGCCAAGTCGATCGAGACGCCGCGGTCCCGAGGCAGACGAACACGCCACCGATCAGTGCAAGCCCCGCCTGTGCTTGCAGGCGGTCGCGCATCGACCCTCCGAAATCGACCAGCAGCAGCAGGGCGAACGAGCCGAAGGCGGCGAACGTCGCCACTGCAGGATTGGCGATCACTTTGTCGCCCAGCGCGAACATCGCCGGCATCACGACCGCGGCGCGCCCAGCGCGGCGCAGTGCCGCCAGGCCGCGGTCGCGTGCCCGGAGCCAGTCCAGGCTGAACGCCAGCGACCGTCTCGACCATAGACGTCTCATGCTCCGCCCGGGCAGAGGTTGAGGTTGAGGTTGAGGTTGAGGATTTCGATCGGAGATCCGCACACGGTAAATCCTCGCGCTTCCCCGCGGCAGCGCGATCAGTTTCGTCAGCTGCGAGGCCCGCTGGTCGCGAAGAACTCCCAGATCGCCTCGGTGGAGGAGGGGCCGCGGGGATCGGTGTACGAGCCGCCAACATATTCGATCAAATAGGCTGTCGCCGCAGCCAACCCGTTCCCCCCGACCCGAGCGTCGAAGCGCGTTCCGGCACGAGGCACCCGGCGGGCGGCTCGGGCTAGTTCGCGCTGTAGCCGCGTGGTGCCTTTTTGATCTCGCCGGCCTTCGCGAGCTGGGTCAGGCGGGTCGACACGGTTCCGGGATTGAGGTTCAGGCCCTTGGCGAGATCGCCGGCGGTGCTGCCCGGGTGGCGATCGAGAAACGCGATGATGCTCGCTTTGGTGTCGCCCTGAAGGCTCCGGGCCGCGGCCCGCCGCGTGCTCGCCCGCCGGGCAGTGGCACGTCGGACGGAGCGAGCCGGGACCGCCGTCGGCGCGCGCCCGTTGTGGGCGTCGAACTCCTGTATCTGCTGATCGAGCCAGGCCAGATGCTGCTGGACTTCAGCCCGCTCAGCCTCGAGCGTGTCGATGACCTGCTGAATACGAGACAAGGTTTCCTTCCAGCCTCCGTGCGAGGGCAAAGTTTTGCGGCCGACGACCTGCGCCGGCCTGGGCCAGAGCGAATGGTAGCCCTGATGCGGCCGCGACCCACCACCTGCCGCAACCAACCGATGCGACCCGCACCTGCGCCCACAACGCGGAGGTCGCCTACCTCACGACGGGGGTTCTCGCGCCGCCGCGGATGACGTGCAGGCAGAACGTCGCTCGCTTCAGCACCGGCAGCTGACTGCGACCCTAAAGATCCAATGCGGAGGCGAGCGCGGTCCATTGTTCACTCGGAACTCCACTCACGCCGACCGGCTGCAGGCAAACGTGGTTTGCACCGGCGTGCAGGTGCTCGCGGGCCACTGTGGCGATCTCGGTCGCGGTGCCGTGCGGGATGATCGCGTCGATCAGCCGGTCAGAGCCGCCGTCCGCGATGTCCTCATCGGTGAAGCCGAACTTGAGCAGGTTGCTCGTGTAGTTGCGAAGGCCGAGGTAAAGCGCCGCGTACTCTCGTGCCGTCGCGCGGGCCCGATCGCCGTCCGGGTCCAACACGCACGCCAACTCGGGCGCTATCAGCGCATCTGTGCCGACCCGCTCGCGGGCAAAGCGCGTATGCGCGACCGGTGTGAAGTACGAGTGCGCGCCGAGCGAGCGCTGCGCGCTGAGATCGAGCATCCTCGGTCCCAGCGCCGCCATGCAACGTTGGTCGCGCGGCACCGGCACGTCCGCGTTGTCGAGACCATCGAAGAAGCTCCGCATCGTCGACAGCGGGCTCGAGTAGTGGCTGGTGGCCTCCGGGTGGCCGATGCCGACTCCAAGCAGAACTCGACCTGGGAACTCGGACGTGAGCTGCGCATGTTCGGCCGCGACTGTCCGCGGATCGTTCTGCCACACATTCAGAATCCCCGTGGCGACGATCAGGCTGTCGGTTGCGTCCAGCAGCGGCGTCAGCGCCGGCAGGTGCGGCGAACCGCCCAGCCAAAAGACCCCGAAGCCGAGGGCCTGTGCAAGCGTGGCCGCCTCGCCGGCGTTTTGCTCACCGATCGCCCGATACGACGTCCACACCCCAATCTCGCTCACTCGCATCTCGACAGGGTCGCAGATGCGCCCGCGCCAAGCACCCTGCGATGATGGCGCTGGTCCCGACGATCACCTGTGGGGTGCTGATCACGATCGGCTTGTGGTGGACCTACTTGAAGCGTCAGCGGACTTCTCAGCGGCGCCGTATGTCCCTGAGGTTTCCCACCAGGAGCGCCAGCGCGGCGACCCCGAGGAGCAACGAGAGCGCGGTCCGCCAGTGCTTGAGCGCCAGCAGGATCAACCCCACGCCGAGTGCCAGGACGCAGAGGAGCAGGACGATGCTGCCCAGGAACGACAGGAACCGGCGGCGAGCGATGGCCTCGACTCCGATGAACGCGCTCGCGAGGACGGCGATCGTGGTGATCGAGGCGAACAGCGAGCCGTCGAGCACCACGATGATCGAGCCCAGTAGCAACGGCGTGCTCAGCGCCGCCCACAGCTTGAGGAATCGCGTGCGGCGCTCCTGCTGTTCGAGGTACGGCTGGTGTGGCCGGCGGATATGCGCCTGGGGTGCCTCGGCGGGGATCGGCCGGCTGAGCGTGGCGAGATGAGCCCGGCGCTCCTCCGCCAGACTGGTGCGCGCTGCGATCGTCTGGTTGAGCACCGCCTCGTGCTCGGCAAGCTCGGCCCGGCGGCTCTTGGCCAGGGGTCGAGCATCGTCGTAGCTGTTGAGCGAGAGTGCTTGGGCTCGCAGGCCGCGCACCGCGGCGCGCTCGGCGTCGATGGTCGCGTCAAGCTGGCTCAGTTCCCGCTCCAGCCCCGCGACGCGCTCGGCCAGCGGCTCGGCGATGTCATCCTCCTGGGGCGGCAGCTTCAGCAGTCCGGCCCAGCCGAGCGGGTTGGCCCAGGATGCGCGAACGGAGCCGTCACGCTCGTAGCGGGGGCCCGAGGGGGCTCGTTCGCCGCCGAAACGATCGCGCGTGTCGAGCCCCCAGAGCCCTCGATAATCCCTGACCCACGGCGTCTCGTCGTCGATCAGCACCGGGCTCCACCGAGGAGAACGCCGCCCACGCGGGACGCAGCGCACCGTTGTTCTGCTCGGCGAGGTAGATCGTGACCATTTCCCAATCGGCCTCGTGGTCGTTGATGCCACCGAACGTCGAGCGCCAATCGTTCATCGCGTAGAAGTACCAGTACTGCAGGCACACATAGCCGCCCTCGCGAACCACCCGTCCGTAGTACGTGAACCGGTTCGCCTCTAGCTGCTCGCGATACGTGGTCTCCGCTGCCGCCGCGAGTCCCGCCGGCACCTTCCGCGCAGCAGCAGCGACGCCCGCAACGCGGCGTCGATCAGCCGTCCGAACACTCCGGTGGCGCTAAGTCGCTCGCGCGGGATGCGCCGCCAACGCAGGTACTCGGCGCGTCCCAGCGGCTCCTGCACGAACCGCAGAAACAACCGCTGGCCTCGGTGCAGCACGCCCACGTCGGACAGCCGCTCCAAGGTCAGCTCGCGAGCGGGCACGATCAGGGTCACCTCGCCGCCGCGCACTCCCGACCACAGGCTGCACTGCGCGACGTACGGGTCGACCGCGGTCGGGAGGAACAGCTCTCCCTTGGTCAACCGCACCACCGGCTCGTAGACTCGCAGCAGTGCCAGGTCGGGATCGTCGCGCGTCACCGGCCTGACCGAGATCATCAGGCCATCCTCCGGCTGGGGGTTTGCGCGCGGCGCGAGATCAGCGGGCACCCGGACGTCACGTTAGCGTGATGTGGTGGTCTTCGCACCCCGAGCGGAACCGGTCTCGAGCGGGCACTCGGATCCGTTGAAGACGGTCGTCCCCCACCGTTAGAGTCTGAGGATCAGCCATGATGCCGCACGACCCCGACGCGCTGCTCGATCAGACGCGAGCCTTCAACGCCGAGCTCGAGCGTCAGCTGGCGACGATCCCCTCGGTCGACACGGTCCCCGTGCAGGAGAGCCGCCGCATGCGACGCGAGGGGCGTGGCATCTTCCCCGCGCCGGTGTTCCTGCCCCACGCCCGGGCGCTGGAGATCGACGGTCCTCGAGGCCCCGTGCCGCTACGGATCATCGCCCCGCAGGGGGAGCCGAAGGGGGCGTTCCTTCACATCCACGGGGGAGGATGGACATTGGGTGAGAATGACATGCAGGACCCGCGCCTGGACCGGCTCGCCCGCGAGACAGGGCTCACCGTCGTCAGCGTGGGCTACCGCCTGGCTCCCGAGAATCCCTACCCCGCCGCGCCCGATGACTGCGAGGCGGCTGCGTTGTGGCTCCTCGGGGCAGACGGACAGGCAACGGTCGGCGGAGCGAGCCGGTTGGCTATCGGCGGTGATTCAGCCGGCGCGCACCTCGCGGCGCTGACGCTCCTGCGGCTACGCGACCGGCATCGGATCTCGGGCGCGTTCGGCGCGGCGGTGCTGCAGTACGGCAGCTTCGACCTCTCGATGACCCCGAGCCAGCGACTCTGGGGAGAGCGCAACCTCGTGCTGTCGGGACCGATCATCACCTGGTTCGTTGACCAGTTCCTCCCCACGCACGACCGCGAGCAGCGTCGGGACCCCGAGATCTCCCCGCTGTTCGCCGATCTCACCGGGCTTCCCCCGGCGATCTTCACCGTCGGCACGGCGGACCCGCTGCTCGACGACTCACTGTTCATGGAGGCGCGATGGCGGGCGGCGGGGCAGGCGACCGAGCTGCACATCTGGCCCGAGGCGCCGCATGGGTTCATCTCGCTGCCGATGACCGTCGCCGACGCGGGGCTATCGGCCGAGCACGACTTCGTGCGGCGCACGCTCGACCTCGATCCGAGCTAGTGGGCCTCCCCACCGGCGGCCCGCGCTAGCCGCCCGCCAGGCGCTCCAGCGTCCCCGCGATGTCGGACTCCGTGGTCCGGGGGTTGATCGTGCACAGGCGCAGAGCCGGGAGGCCCTGCAAGCGGGTACTGGTCAGCGTTGCGTATCCGCCGGCGGCCAGAGCGGCGACCCGCGCGCGTTGGTCCTCCGCGCTCCATCCACGCCGGGTGAAAGTGACAATGCCCAGCTGGGCCGGGGTGATCACCTCCCAGTCCGCGTCAGCCTCGAGCAGCTGCTCGGCGTACTCGGCCAGCGCCAGACAGCGGGAGATCGCCGCCTGCAGGCGCGCGGCACCGTAGACCCGGAACATGAGCCACAGCTTCAGGCCGCGCGAGCGGCGGGTGAGCTCCAGGCTGCGGTCGCCGAAGTGCACCTCTACGGCGCTCGACCGAACGTCGGCGAGATACTCGGGCCGGATGCTGAACGCGCGGGTCAGGACACCCGGCCGGCGCACGAACAGGCAGCCGATGTCATACGGCTGGTACAGCCACTTGTGGGGGTCAAGGACGAGCGAGTCGGCCCGTTGCAGACCTCCGAGCGCCGCTCGACCGGCCGGGCACAGCGCCGCCGGCGCACCGTAGGCACCGTCCACGTGCAGCCACAGGTGCTCCGCGACCGCCAGGTCGGCCAGGCCGTCCAGGTCGTCTACGGCACCGGTATTAGTCGTGCCGGCGGTCGCGATGATGAACCGGGGAACGAGACCCCGTCGGCGATCGTGCCCGACGGCCTCGAGCACGGCTTCCGCGGTAAGGCGCAGCCGCTCGTCGGTGGGCACGACGCGCACGTCTGCACCCGGAAACCCGAGTGCGCCGAGGGCGCGCCCGATCGAGGCGTGTGTCTGATCGGATAGGTAGGCCACTCCTGGTCCTACCGCCTCGCGCGCCGCGGCCAGCGCGGTCAGATTGGAGAGCGAGCCACCGCTCAGCAGGACTCCTTCGGTGCCCGTGGGCAGCCCCAGCAACTCGCGCAGCCAGTCCATCGCCACCAGCTCGGCGGTAGCCGGCCCCGACCCTCCGTCCCAGGAGGAGGCGATCGCGTTGAAGCCCGTTCCCAGCCACTCCCCCAGGACGCCGGCGTACGAGGATGGTCCCGGCACCCGAGCGAAACAGCGTGGATGGTCGCCATGCTGCATGTTCGTCAGGGCCACCTCGACCAGCGTCTGCATCGCCTCGAGCGGGTCCCCCGGTGCATCCGGGACCGGACCGCCCAGCGCCGCTCGTAGCTCGCCCGGAGATGAGGCATCTACTACTCGGCCCTCGGCCCCGTGCTTGAAGTGCTCGACCACGCGGTCGACGACCCAGTACCCGAGGCGTCGCATCTGCTCAGTGTCGAGCCCGAGCGCGTCGGTCGGCTCGTGAGCTGTGGCCGGTTCGCTTTCGGTGTGACTCGGGCGGCCCAGCCGCTGTTCGGCGTGCTCGCTCATGGCATCGCGGTGTCATAGCGGATCCACGTCTCGAGCGTCATCACGTCCCAATCAAGTTTGGATGCGCAATGTGGCGGTTGCCGGGAAGGCGATTCGCTTGAGTCGGCGTGGCGGCCTACTCCCCGGGGTCGGCTGAAGGTAGGGTCCAGCTTGTCCGCATTGTCCGTCCCGTCGGAGGAACTATGCCCCAGGCCAGAAGTGACGATTCGAGCTCGAGTCCACGCCCGAAGGCGAAGCCCGGCGGCGCTGCCGCCAAGCGCTCGACCACCAGCTCATCGGCTCGGGCGACGCGCGCGGCAGGTACCAAAAGCGCTCAGACCCCAGGTGCTAAATCAACCAGCCACGCGCGCTCAGCCGCGCCGAAGTCCTCCGCCGGCGCGCATGATGCACGCTTCGAGGCCGCCGCACAGAGGCTACGAAAGCTCAACGAGCGGATTATCGACGCTGGCAAGGATGCCGGCGAAACCACGCTCTCAAGCTATGAGAAGGCGCTGAAGTCGATGGCGAGTGCACTCGAGCGCGGAGCCGGGAGCACCGAGATCGACTGGATCTCCAATCTCGCCACGACTCAGGCGAAGTTCATGCGCGACGTGACCGAGGCTTGGACTTCGGCCGCCCGCAAGATGATCGAGTAGTCGCGCCGGGAGGCGCTACAGCCCTCCAGATAGATGGTAATAGGCCTGGTTCCAGCGCAGCTCGTTGCGGAACTGCTCCGCCCGGGTGTCCTGATCGATGACCACCAGCTCCACCCCGGCGATCAGCGCCAGGTCCCGCAGTGGCTCAAGCCCGAGTGCCATCGTGAACACGGTGTGGTGAGAGCCGCCGGCCATCAGCCAAGCCTCGGCGGCGGTGCTGAGGTTGGGTCGAGGAGTCCAGACGGCGCGTGCCACCGGCAGCCGCGGGAGATCGGCATCAGGCTCGACGACGTCAATCTGGTTGGCGATCAATCGCAGCCGACCACCCATCTCGACCATGCAGGTCACCACCGCTGGCCCTGGCGGAGCTGTGAACACAAGCCGCACTGGGTCCTCGCGGCCGCCGATCGACAGCGGGTGAACTTCGCAGGACGGGCGCTGTCCGGCGATCGAGGGACACAGCTCGAGCATGTGGGCGCCGAGAACCTTGGACCCGCCAGGCCCGAGGTGGTAGACGTAGTCCTCCATGAACGAAGTCCCTCCCGGCAGGCCCTCGGCCATCACCTTGACGATCCGCAGCAACGCGGCGGTCTTCCAATCCCCCTCGGCACCGAAGCCGTAGCCGTCGGCCATCAGGCGCTGCACGGCGATGCCCGGTAGCTGACGCAGGCCGCCGAGATCCTCGAACGTGTCGGTGAAGGCGGCAAACCCGCCATCCTGCAAGCAGACCCGTAGACCCGCCTCGATGCGCGCCGCCTGCTCCAATGAGTCCCGCCGCGATCCGCCCCGGCGCAGCTCGGGCGCGAGCTCGTACTCGTGCTCGTACTGCGCGAGCACCTGTTCGACCTGGGTCTGCGAGGCATCGTCGATCGCGCTGCACAGCCCGTCCACTCCGTAGCCGTTGACCGACACGCCGAGCTGGATCTGCGCGCCCACCTTGTCACCCTCGGTGACGGCGACGTTGCGCATGTTGTCGCCGAACCGCGCCACCTGTAGGCGCTGGGCCTCCCGCCACCCGCGTGCGGCGCGAGTCCAACTCCCGATCCGCGCCTGCACGCCGTGATCGGCCCAGTGGCCCACCACGGTCTTGCGCGCCAGCCCCAGCCGCGTTTCAAGATGACCGAACTCGCGATCACCGTGGGCTGATTGATTGAGGTTCATGTAATCCATGTCGATCTCGGTCCATGGGAGGTCGCGATCGAATTGCGTGTGCAGGTGCAGCAGGGGCTTGCGCAGCGCGGTCAAGCCGCCGATCCACATCCTCGAGGGCGAGAACGTGTGCATCCACGTGATCACGCCGAGGCAGCTTGGGTCGCTGCTGGCCTCGCCGAGCACCCGGCGGATCGCCTGAGGATCGGTGAGCGGATCGCGGTGGGTGACCTGCACCGGGATCGCGTCGCTGGCGTCGAGCGCGTATGCAATCTCGCGCGCGTGGTCGTTGACCCGGCGAAGCACGTCCTCGCCGTACAGATGCTGACTGCCGGTGAGAAACCACACCGAACCACCCTCCTGGCTCATCGAACCTACCTCCTCTCGCGACCGCTTCGAGCGGCCAGTGGGTCCAGCAGCGCATCGACGGTGACATTCGTCCTGCGCATCTGATCGAGGATGATGCCGGTCTGGGCGCGATCAACCGGATTCGGTGATCTCGACCGCGCCAAAGCCCGCCAGCGGGCCGTCGACGAAGAAGATCTCCATCGTGATGTCGGGCTCGACGTGGGCTTGGCTGAGAAACGCGACGACGTTGCGACCGGTGAGCTGCTCGATCGTCTGCCGATAGCGGTCGGCCATCACGCGCTGAAAGTCCTCGCGCATCGCGATCACGCGGTCCGGCTGGCCGCTTTCCATGATCGTCTTCTCCAGCGGGGTGAAGCCGCTCCCCCGCATCACGACGATGATCAGGTCGTCAAGAACATACGTCTTCGCCTTCATCGGTCCGCGTCCATAGTGCTCGCGCAGAATTCCGACGATGCTGGTCGAGATCGCCGCCAGTAAGGCCCCGCCGCTCAGCTGAGCGGTGGAAGCGCCAGGTTTGCTTTCTGCGTCTGGCATCCCCATTGCCAATCCAGCCGGCAAGGCTCCGGCCGTTGTTCGTTTTTTGCTGCCGACCCAACACCGACAGGTCGCAGACCACCCAAAGCTTAACGCGCACCTGCCTGCCGGTCAATTCCCGGGCCAATTCCCGGCCCAACTACTGCAAGGCCCTGATCAACTCCGCGATCGCGGGCAATCGGGCCGGTCTACTGCAAGGCCCTGATCAACTCCGCGATTGCCTTGGGGTAGCGATAGGAGATGCCTCCGTGCTTGCCCTCGAACAGCTCGAGCGAGTGCGCGACGCCGAGCTTCGAGCACTCGCCGGCGAACGCCTGCGCCCCGAGGTCGAGAAAATACTCGTCGCTGCGCCCGGCATCGAGGTAGATGCGCCGCATGCGGCGCAGCGCCTGCGCCCGCTGGGGGGCCATCCGCACCGGGTCCCTCGCAAGCCACAGATCCCACACATCGTCCACCAGCCGGCCGGTCGAGATCTCGAACGGCAGCAGCGCCTCCCCGGGCACAGCGGGGTCAGGTGAATACGCGCACGCGTAGCCGTAGACCTCGAACGGCTTGCCGTACAGCGACCAGTCGAAGTGCTCAGCGGCGGCCAGCCGCTCGAAGAAGACCTCATAGGAGCCATCGAAGCGGTCCCGCAACTGGCGGGCGACGAGCGCGAAGTCGCGCAGATAGCAGCATTCGAACAGCGCATCTCCGGCGTGCGAGGCGAGCGCGCCGAACACGTCCGGGCGTAGCATCGGCACTACCATCGCGCCGTAGCCGCCCGAGGACTTGCCCGCCAATCCCCGGTGGTCGCGACCGGCGAGCGTTGGGTAACGCTGATCGACGAACGGAACCACCTCGTCGCACAGGTAATCCATGTAGCGCCCCGTGCTGCTTGAGTTCAGGAATTGAGCGCCGCCCCGAGAGGTCCAAGCGTCGACGAACACCACGATCGCCTCCGGACACTCCTGGCCGCTGAACATCGCGTCAAGGCGCTCGATCATCGTCGGCTCGGACGCGCTCCGAGCCAGCCACATGTCGACCTGGCCCGTGTAGCCCTGGATCACGTATACCGATGCGACGGGGTCCGTGCGGCCCGCCATCACGCCTGGCGATCGGTACACGTACAGCGGGCGACGCGAAGGATCACCGAGTGGGTTCCCGGCCAGCAGCTCCGACTCCACCACGAGCTGGTCGAACCCCCCCGCCAACCGACGATCCCAGGGCGCCCCAGCGTGGCCGTCGAGTTCGCGCAAAGTCATATTCGCACCGTACGCTAAACCCCACGAGACTCTCGCGCCAGCAGCCGAGAGCGCGAAGGTATAGTGAGACCTAGCCTGGCAAATGCGTTCGCGAACCGCCACGTGACTTCTCTCAGAGACCGCTCAAACGGTGCCGGAGCTGACATCGACGCGGTCGAGACCAGCGAATGGCTCGAAGCGCTCGACGCGGTCCTCTCCCATGACGGACCCGAGCGTGCGCGAGCGATCCTGACGCGGCTCATCGAGCGCGCACAGCACGCCGGTACCGGGCCGATCGCGAGCCTCAACACGCCGTATGTCAACACGATCCCGGCCGAGCTCGAGCCGCCGTTCCCGGACGACCCCGCGCTCGAGCGCCGCCTGCGGTCGATCATCCGCTGGAACGCGATCGCCATCGTCGTTCGCGCCAACAAGGTCTCGTCCGAGCTGGGCGGTCATATCGCGAGCTATCAGTCGCTCGCCACGCTCTACGAGGTCGGCTACAACCACTTCTGGCACGCGCCGGGCGAGGAGCATTCGGGGGACCTGGTCTACTTCCAGGGCCACTCTTCCCCGGGTAACTACGCGCGCGCGTTCCTCGAGGGGCGCTTGACCGAGAAGCAGCTTGACCGCTTCCGTCAGGAGGTCGACGGCGGCGGGCTGTCGTCCTACCCACATCCGTGGCTGATGCCCGACTTCTGGCAGTTCCCGACAGTCTCGCTCGGGATCGGCGCGATCACCTCGATCTATCAGGCGCGGTTCATGAACTACCTGCAGGCGCGCGGGTTGGCGCAGACCGACGGGCGCAAGGTGTGGACGTTCCTCGGCGACGGAGAGATGGACGAGCCCGAGTCGCTGGGGGCGATCGGGCTCGCCGGCCGGGAGCGACTGGACAACCTGATCTGGGTCGTTAACTGCAACCTTCAGCGACTCGACGGCCCGGTCCGCGGCAACGGAAAGATCATCCAGGAGCTCGAGGCCGACTTCCGGGGCGCCGGCTGGAACGTGATCAAGGTGATCTGGGGCGGCCGCTGGGATCCGCTGTTGGCGGCGGATACCGCCGACGCGCTGGTGGAGGTGATGGAGGACTGCGTCGACGGCGATTATCAGACGTTCAAGTCCCGCGACGGAGCCTACGTGCGGGAGCACTTCTTCGGCCGCGATCCGCGGTTGCTCGAGCTCGTCGAGAACATGTCCGACGACGAGATCTGGCTGCTCAACCGCGGCGGGCACGACCAGCAGAAGGTCTACGCGGCCTACGACGCGGCCGTCACGCACACGGGCCAGCCGACCGTGATCCTGGCCAAGACGATCAAGGGCTACGGGATGGGCGTCTCGGGCGAAGGGCAGATGATCACCCACCAGGCCAAGAAGATGACCGAGGAGGCACTGCTGGCGTTCCGCGACCGGTTCGACCTGCCGCTGAGCGACGAGCAGGTTCGCGCCGCCGAGTACTACAAGCCGCCCGAGGACTCGCCGGAGATGCAGTACATGCGCGAGCGCCGGGCCGCGCTCGGCGGCCTGCTGCCCGCCCGGCGTCGCCGGGCCGAGCTGCTGAAGGTGCCCGAGCTCGAGTTGTTCAAGTCCCAGCTCGAAGGCACGGCGGACCGCGAGATCTCGACCACGATGGCGTTCGTCCGCGTGCTCGCCGCGCTGCTGCGCGACAAGTCGATCGGCCGTCACATCGTCCCGATCGTGCCTGACGAGTCGCGCACGTTCGGGATGGAGGGCCTGTTCCGCCAGGTCGGCATCTACTCCCCGGTCGGTCAGCTCTACCAGCCCCAGGACTCCGAGCAGCTGATGTTCTACAAGGAGGACGAGCACGGCCAGATCCTGGAGGAGGGGATCACCGAGGCCGGCTCGATCTCGACGTTCATCGCGGCCGGAACCTCATACAGCGCCCACAACGTTCAGATGGTTCCGTTCTACATCTACTACTCGATGTTCGGCTACCAGCGCGTCGGCGACCTGGTGTGGGCCGCGGGCGACAGCCGCACGCGGGGGTTCATGCTCGGCGGCACCGCCGGGCGCACGACCCTAAACGGCGAGGGGCTGCAGCACGAGGATGGTCACAGCCACGTGCTGTTCCCGGTCGTGCCCAACTGTCGCTCCTACGATCCGACGTTCGGGTACGAGGTGGCGGTGATCATCCAGCACGGCCTGCGCCGGATGGTGCAAGAGCACGAGGACGGGTTCTATTACATCACCCTGATGAACGAGAACTACCGCCACCCCGCGATGCCCGAGGGGGCGCCCGACGGGATCCTACGCGGCATGTACCTGTTGCGCGAGGGGTCAAGGCGCTCCAAGAAGCCCCGGGTCCAGTTGCTGGGATCGGGCACGATCCTCAACGAGGTGCTGGCTGCCGCGGAGCTGCTGGAGTCCGACTTCGACGTGGTGGCGGACGTCTGGAGCGTGACCTCGTTCACCGAGTTGCGACGTGACGGGATCGCCGTCGAGCGCTGGAACATGCTGCACCCGACCAGCAAGCCACGCCGAACCTACGTGTCGGAGTGCCTGGAGCGACGTGGTGGCCCGGTCGTCGCCTCAACTGATTACCTGCGCGCTTTCGCCGACCAGATCCGCCAGTGGGTGCCGGGCCCCTATCGCGTGCTCGGCACCGATGGCTACGGCCGCAGCGACTCTCGCGCCGCGCTGCGGCGGTTCTTCGAGGTCGATCGGCACTACGTGACGGTCGCTGCCCTGAAGTCGCTGGCCGACACGGGCAAGATCGACGCCGGCCGGGTGCAGGCCGCGATCGAGCGGTTCGAGATCGATCCCGACATCCCGATCCCGACCACGTTGTGACCGCGACCGATCTGCTCACGGTTGAAGTGCCCGACATCGGCGACTTCGATGACATACCAATCATCGAAATCCTCGTCTCGCCCGGGGACACCGTCGCGCTCGACGACCCGCTGCTGACGCTCGAGTCCGACAAGGCGACGATGGACGTGCCGGCACCGTTCGCCGGCACGGTGAAGGACCTCCAGGTCAAGATCGGCGACCGGGTCTCCCGGGGCAGCGTGCTGCTGACGATGGCGCCGGCCGACGGCGCACACGCATCGTCAGGCACCCGCGCCTCGGCGGCGGCGTCCCAGGGAGCGCCGAGCGAGGCCGCGGCGCCCGACTCGGTCGGCTCTGCGGTGCAGGCCGAAGAGGCGTCCGCCCCGGGGAAGGCATCCGGCGCGAACGGCGGCTCCGGTACGGACGGCGCCTCCGGTGCGAGCCCGACGCGCGCGCCCGACACGACTTCGGCCCCCGAGACCAAGCCGGGCCCGGACCGGGCCTCCGGTTCGGATGGAGGAGGTCCGGTCTACGCGAGCCCGTCAGCCCGGCGGGTGGCCCGCGAGCTCGGCGTGGACATCGCGCAGATGGCGGGCAGCGGGCGCAAGGGACGAATCACCCGGCCGGACGTGGAGGAATTTGCGGCCCGGGGACCGGTGGGTGAGCGGCCGGCTACGGCTTCGCCGGCCGGCCCGGGGTTGGGTTTGGACCTGCCCGCCTGGCCGTCGATCGAGTTCGAGAAGTTCGGGCCGGTCGAGCGCGTTGCGCGCTCCCGGATCCAGAAGATCTCCGCGCCCATCCTCGCCCGCAACTGGGTGATGATCCCGCACGTCACCCACAACGACGAGGCGGACATCACCGACCTGGAGGCGTGGCGCAAGCAGCTCAACGCCGAGCAGGCCCGGGACGGCGCCAAGCTGACCATGGTCTCGTTCCTGATCGCGGCGTGCGTGGCGACGCTGCGGGAGTTCCCAGATTTCAACTCCTCGCTGGACGGCGACGACCTCGTCCTCAAGCGCTACTACAACATCGGGTTTGCGGCCGACACCCCCGGCGGCCTCGTTGTGCCGGTGATCAAGAACGCCGAGCACAAGGGGCTACTGGAGATCGCGGCCGAGCTCGCCGAGCTGTCGGGCAAGGCGCGCGAGGGCAAGCTCGGACCGTCGGACATGCAGGGCGGCACGTTCACGATCTCCAGCCTCGGGGGGATCGGCGGCACGAGCTTCACCCCGATCATCAACGCCCCCGAGGTCGCCATCCTCGGCGTCACCCGCTCGGCGATCAGGCCCGTATGGAACGGAGCCGAGTTCGTGCCGCGGCTGATCGTGCCGCTGTCGCTGTCCTACGACCATCGCGTAATCGACGGTGCGGCGGCGGCTCGCTTCACCGTGCATCTGGTCAAGATGCTCTCGGATCTGCGACGGGCGCTGCTGTGAGAGCTCGAGGAACTCGGGGCCACACAGCCCTGGGGCCGTTGCGATGAGCGACGTTCGCGTCCCGGACATCGGGGATTTCACCGATGTTCCGGTGATCGAGATCCACGTCGCGGCAGGAGACGAGGTGGCGGTCGAGGATCCGCTGGTCACACTCGAATCAGACAAGGCGACGATGGACGTGCCGGCTCCCCTGGCCGGGGTGGTCCAACAGCTGCGGGTCAAGCTCGGTGACCGGGTATCGGAGGGAAGCATGCTGATGACCCTCGAGTCAGATGGGGCTGGCCCGAGTGACTCGGCCCCCGAGGCGCCGGCCGCGAGCGATGTGTCAGTCGGACGCGAGCCCGCCCCTCCCCCACCCGCGGCCGACGGCGGCGGCGAGCGCGACGCCCAGGTGGTCGTTATCGGCTCTGGGCCGGGGGGTTATGCAGCCGCATTCCGCGCCGCTGACCTGGGGCTGAAGACGATCCTGATCGAGCGCTACGAGGCGCTCGGCGGCGTGTGCCTGAATGTCGGCTGCATCCCCTCCAAGGCCCTGCTCCATGCGGCGCGAGTGATCGCCGAGACGGAGGAGATGGCTGAGCACGGGATCAAGTTCACGGCACCGGAGCTCGACATCGAAGCGCTGATATCGTGGAAGGCGTCGGTCGTCGGCAAGCTCACCAAAGGGCTCGTGGGCCTGGCCAAGCAGCGCAAGGTCGAGGTGATCCACGGCTCCGCGCTGCTGGACGGTCCGAACACGGTCACGGTCGGAGAGCGGACCGTATCGTTTGAGAACTGCATCATCGCGGCCGGCTCCGAGGCTGCGTGGCTTCCGGATCTTCCCGGGGATCCGCGGATCATCGACTCCACCGGGGCGCTGTCACCGGCCGGGATTCCCAAGCGGCTGCTGGTGGTCGGCGGCGGGATCATCGGCCTGGAGATGGCGACCGTGTACGACGCACTCGGCTCCAGAGTCACGGTCGTCGAACTACTCGATCAGCTGATCCCCGGCTGCGACCCGGATCTCGTTCGCCCCTTGCAGAAGCGGATCTCCGGCCGCTACGAGGCGATCCACCTCGGGACCAAGGTCACGTCGGTCAAGGCGCAGAAGAACGGGCTCAAGGTTGAGTTCTCGAGCGGCGCCAATCAGATGTTCGACCAGATCCTGATCGCCGTCGGGCGCCGTCCGAACGGCGCGGCGGTCGGGGCGGCGCAGGCCGGTGTCACGGTCGACAAGGTCGGCTTCATCCCGGTGGATCGGCAGATGCGAACCAACGTCCCCTGGATCTACGCCATCGGCGATATCGTCGGCGAGCCGATGCTGGCGCACAAGGCGACTCACGAAGGTCACGTCGCGGCCGAGGTGATCGCCGGGCAGAACGTCGAGTTCGACCCCCGGGCGATCCCGTCGGTCGCCTACACCGACCCCGAGATCGCGTGGATGGGACTGACTGAGACCCAGGCGCGCGCCGAGGGGATCGAGTACGAGAAATCAGTCTTCCCGTGGGCCGCATCGGGCCGCGCGCTCGCGCTCGCCCGCCCGGATGGGATGACCAAGCTGCTGGTGGAGCCCGGATCTCGACGCCTGCTCGGCGCTGGAATCGTCGGCGTCGGTGCGGGGGAGCTGGTCGCCGAGGCCGTTCACGCGCTGGAAATGGGCGCCGACGCGGAGGACATCGGCCTGACGATCCACCCCCACCCGACGTTGTCTGAAACCGTCGGATTCTCAGCCGAGCTCGCTACCGGAACGATCACGGACCTGATCGCCCCCACACGCAACAGACGTTAGGGCAGGGCAGCAGTCCCGGAGTTCCCTACCGTCTACGCAAACGCCTCGCGACGAGCGCCAGCAGCAGCGCTGCCAGTCCGGCGAGCGCGAGCGCGGGGCCTGGTCGGTGCTCGCGCGGCGCGAAGCCCACCGCCCCACTTCCGGGTCGCGGCGCGGGCATCGCGAATTCCTCGGCCGCCAGCACGTCGTGTGGTTCAGCGATCCCGGTCGGATCCTCGGGCAGCGTGATCGGACCGTGGTGAAGACTCGGGTCCGGCGCCGGCATCGCGAACTCCTCCGCCGCCAGCACGTCGTGAGCAGGCTCGTCTCCAGGTGGCTGCGCCTCAGACATCCTCCGATGATGATCCCAGATGTGAGGCGCCTCGGCCGGACGAGGGCGAGGAGGCTCGGAAGCCCGCCACAGCGGGTACGCAGGCCACTGCGGATAATCTTAGTCCTGCTCACTGAGATCGTTCTTGCTGAGAGGCCTGCGGTGATGCTATTCTTCGCTTATCTCTTGTAAGCAACTAGCGAAAGTGAAGACTTGATGAGTCGTCTTCTTTTGATCCCGCTCGACGACGTCGTCGTCTTCCCGGGCATGTCTGTCACGCTCGCCGTTGACGCCGGCGAGGAGCAGCGGGTGTTGCTCGTGCCACGTCACGAGCAGGAATTCGCCGCCGTCGGCACGGTCGCTGAGGTGACCGACCGCGTCCGTCTGCCCGGCGGTGCCCGCGCCGTCGCGCTCCAAGGGCTTCACCGCGGTATCGCCGGGGCTGCCCACACGAATCCCGATGGCCGGCTGTACGTCGAAGTGCAGGAGAGCCCGGATGAGACTCCGGTCGACGGCCGCACCCGCAACCTCGAGCGCGAATACCGCGCGCTGGTCGAGGAGATCCTCGAGATTCGCGGCGACGACGGCCGGATCTCGGCCTTCCTGCGCAGCATCACCGAGCCCGGATCGCTCGCCGACACAGGCGGGTACAGCCCTGACATCAATTACGAGCAGAAGGTCAAGCTGCTACAGACCGTCGACGTCACCGACCGCCTGGAGCTGGCGCTCGGCTACCAGCGCGAGCGGCTCGCCGAACTGCAGGTCCGCAAGCGGATCCGCGACGACGTCGAGAGCGGCGCCGAGAAGCAGCAGCGCGAGTACTTCCTGCGCAAGCAGATGGAGTCGATCCGCAAGGAGCTGAATGAGGACGACGCCTCGGTGGTCGAGGAGTACCGGACCAAGATCGAGGAGGCGGGGATGCCCGAGCACGCCCGCGAGCAGGCCGAGAAGGAGCTCGGACGGCTCGAGCGGATGGGCGAGCAGAGCGCCGAGTCCACGGTGATCCGCACGTACCTCGATTGGCTGATCTCGGTGCCGTGGAGCCAGCGCTCCGACGAGCGCCTGGAGCCCCAGCACGCCCGCGAGGTGCTCGACGCCGATCACGCCGGCCTGGAGGACGTCAAGGACCGGATCGTCGAGTACATCGCGGTCAAGAAGCTGCGGGTCGAGCGCGGGATCACTGAGGACAAGCGCTCCGGCGCGATCCTGACGCTGATCGGACCGCCCGGCACCGGCAAGACCTCGATCGGTGAGTCGATCGCCCGGGCCACGGGTCGGGAGTTCGTCCGGATGTCGCTCGGCGGCGTCCGCGACGAGGCCGAGATCCGCGGTCACCGCCGTACGTACATCGGGGCGCTCCCGGGCCGCCTGGTCCGAGCGCTTCGCGATGCCGGAACGATGAATCCGGTGATCATGCTCGACGAGGTCGACAAGGTCGGTGCCGACTGGCGCGGGGACCCCAGCTCGGCCCTGCTCGAGGTGCTCGACCCGGCGCAGAACCACAGCTTCCGCGACCACTACCTGGACCTCGAGCTCGATCTGAGCAATGTCATGTTCATCGCAACCGCGAACGTCGCGGACACGATCCCCGGCCCGCTGCTCGACCGGATGGAGGTCATCCGGTTCGACGGTTACACGACCTCAGAGAAGGTCGCGATCGCCCGCGGGTACCTGTGGCCGCGTCAGCTGGAGCGCAACGGACTGCGCCCCGAGGAAGTCGAGATCTCCGACGAGCTGTTGAACACGATCGCTATCGAATACACACGCGAGGCCGGCGTTCGCCAGCTCGAGCGTGATCTCGGGACGCTGCTGCGCAAGACCGCGACCAGGATCGCATCGGCCGCGGCGACGGCGCCAGTCGTGATCGACTCCGACGCGATCCGCGATGCGCTGGGGCGCCAGCGGCACTTCCAGGAGTCCGCGATCCGAACCGCGGTGCCCGGTGTGGCAACCGGTCTGGCGGTCACGGGCGCCGGCGGCGACGTGCTGTTCGTCGAGGCGACCGCGATGCAGGGTAAGCCAGGTCTGACGCTGACCGGCCAGCTCGGGGATGTGATGAAGGAGTCGGCGCAGATCGCGCTCTCCTACGTCCGCGGTCATGCCTCAGAGCTCGACATCGATCCCTCGGTGTTCGAGGATCGCTCGTTCCACGTTCACGTGCCCGCGGGCGCGATTCCCAAGGACGGCCCCAGCGCCGGAGTCACGATGGTCACCGCCTTGGCGTCGCTGCTCAGCGACCGGCCGGTGCGTCACACCGTCGGGATGACCGGCGAGGTAACGCTGCAAGGCCGGGTGCTGCCAATCGGCGGCGTCAAGCAGAAGGTGCTGGCCTCGCACGCCGCCGGACTGACCGACGTGGTGCTCCCGGAGCGAAACCGCGGTGATCTCGACGACGTCCCCGAGGAGGTGCGAAATGCGATGCATTTCCACTTCGCGATGACGATCGACGAGGTGCTGGGAGTAGCGCTCGAACCCGCTTCGGTGCACTCCGCCGCCTAAACCTGATCGACCGGTGCGCCTCGGTGCAACCGAGGCGCACCGCCTCGGCGCAGCTGGCCGATGAGCAGGCGCGGCGGGGAAACAGCGCCGCGTTGCGCGGAGCGCAACGCCGGCCAGGCGGCGCTGTCAGTTAGAAGAGCCGGTAGAACTGACAAGCGCATCCCGGTTGACGCCCGGCCAGCGTCGGGTAGGTTGCAGCCATGACATCGATCACTGCATCCCAAGAACAGCGAGTCCTTGACCAGGTCCCTAAGCAGCTCTACATCGGCGGCGAGTGGCAGGACGGAGCCAAGGGCACGCTTGGCGTCGAGGACCCGGCCACCGGCCAGACGCTCTGCGAGGTCGCGGACGCGTCGGTCGATGACGCCCGCGCGGCGCTCGACGCTGCGGTGCAGGCCGGCCCCGAGTTCGCGCGGCACCCGCCCCGGGAGCGAGGAGAGATCCTGCGCCGCGCGTTCCAGGCGATCATCGAGAACCAGGACGAGCTCGCGCTGCTGATGACACTCGAGATGGGCAAGCCGCTGAAGGAATCACAGGCGGAGATCGCCTACGGGGCCGAGTTCCTGCGCTGGTTTTCCGAGCAGGCGGTGAGGATCGAAGGCCGCTACGCCGTCTCGCCCAACGGCCAGGGCCGGTTGCTGACGATGAAGCAGCCGGTTGGTCCCTGCCTGTTGATCACGCCGTGGAACTTCCCGCTCGCGATGGGCACGCGCAAGATCGGGCCGGCGATCGCCGCGGGCTGCACGATGGTCGTCAAGCCGGCCCAGCAGACACCGCTGACGATGCTGATGCTGGTCAAGATCTTGGAGCAGGCGGGGCTCCCTGAAGGCGTCCTGAACCTGATCACGGCCTCCTCCTCGAGCGAGGCGACCGGACCGCTGATCTCCGACCCGCGGCTGCGCAAGCTGTCCTTCACAGGTTCGACCGAGGTTGGCCGCAAGCTGATGGGACAGGCATCCGAGACTCTGCTGCGACTCTCGATGGAGCTCGGCGGCAACGCGCCGTTCATCGTGTTCGACGACGCGGACCTCGACGCGGCCGTCCAGGGCGCGGTAATCGCCAAGATGCGCAACATCGGCGAGGCGTGCACCGCGGCCAACCGCTTCCACGTCGCCGGGCCGGTTGCCGGCGAGTTCGCGGGAAAGCTGGCCGAGAAGCTGGGTGCGATGAAGGTCGGGCGTGGGACCGAGGAGGGGATCGAGGTCGGCCCGCTGATCGACGCAACGCAACGCAGCAAGGTGGCAGGCCTCGTGCAGGATGCCGTCGGCCGAGGGGCCCGTGCGCTGGTCGGCGGTCACGCCCGCGACGGCGCGGGCTACTTCTACGATCCGACGGTCCTTGCCGATGTGCCCGAGGACGCCGAACTGCTCAAGCAGGAGATCTTCGGCCCGGTCGCGCCGGTCAAGGGCTTCACCGACGAGGACGAGGCGATCGCCGCCGCCAACGACACCGAGTACGGGCTCGTCGCCTACCTCTACACCAGCGATTTCAAGCGTGCGCTGCGCGTGGTCGAAAGGCTCGAGACCGGGATGGTCGGCCTCAACCAGGGCATCGTCTCGAACCCGGCCGCCCCGTTCGGCGGGATCAAGCAATCCGGCTTCGGCCGCGAAGGCGGGCCGGAAGGGATCGAGGAGTACCTGGAGACCAAGTACGTCGCCGTGAACCTCTAATACCAGCGCGCAACGGCCCGGTATTCGGCCCGGTCGGTCTCGATTGGGTGCCGGGTGCGCGTTCACTGACCTGAACGACAGATGGTCCGCGCGCTCCATTCACGCCGTCCGCCGCCACCGCCACACTGTCGCCATGATCGTGGAACCCCCGATGCTGGTGGAGCTCCCGGATTGCGGGCACGCCCGGCAGTCGGGAGCCCTGCGACTTGACTCGCTGCAGACGATCCTGGCCTTCACCGTCTGCGATGACTGCGGCGCCGTCGTCCGGTCGCTCCCGGCCCACACGGCGGAGGCGTGCTCGCTGATCTGCCATCAAGCGCTGATCACCTCGGCGGAGGAGTCGCGGGACCGCTCGCGCGCGGCCTGAGCCGGACGCTGGCGCCGCATCAGCCGCAGCTCATCTGATCGCGTTCGCTGCGGGCCCCCCGATCGCCTGATCTGACGCAGAAAATGGCCGAACCGCATCAGCGGCACGACCATTGTCGGCGTCAGATCAGGCGGGAGAACGCTGCCCCGGAACCCTGCTCACGGGGCTGCTTGCAGGAACGTCTGTCCGACCTTCGCGGCGCTGTGGTAAAGGGTGACGCTGCCCATCGCGGGGTTCGGGCCTCGGTACTGGCTGAGGTAGAGCCGATTCGCGTGAGTGCCGTCCCAGTTGTTGCCGGCCTGCATGGTGGCCTCGTAGTTCCTCGTCGTGCCGTTGGCGAGGGTCTGCTGGACACCGTTGTACCAAAGCTCGACATAGCCGACCGTCGCGCTGGTCGAGAAGTTGACGTGCAGCTCGGTGTCTTCCCAGGCGCCCTTGACGATGTTGGTCGGTGACGTCCAGATCGTCGCTCCGAACGCTTCGAGCACCAGTTTGTTACCGACCACGTAGAGACCGACCGGCGTGACACCGGCGTACGGCTGTCCGTAGATCTCCATCACCTGCATCCAGCACATCTTCACCCACGGCGTGCAGACGTTGCTGGGGAACGTGGAGGGGAACATCGTCGAGAAGCCGATGTAGTCGTTGTCGCCCGGCGCGAACAGGCCCGGGGACTGCAGGACCGCGTTGGGGTGACCCGGCGAGCCGAGGATCGGACAGTTCGCCGTCACGCTCTGGTCGGAGACGGTGAACTTCGACGAATACGCGTATCCGGGGCGAACGGGATTGTTGACCACTGACACGCCCTGCGGCGCGACGCCGCCGGCGGGGCAGCCCTGGACGTAGCCAAACTGAGAGGTCGTCCCGGTGGAGAGATCACCGTTCCAAATCGAGCCCGCGCCCGGGGCGGGCGGGGTGCCAACCGGCGGAGTCGTTACCGGCGGGGTCGGCGCGGGGGCGGCGACCGTCCAGGTCTGACTAGCCGTCTGACCGACGGCGCTTACGCCGGCGGTGGCGTAAACCTTGAACGTGTGCGAGCCGTTGGACAGCCCGGAGTAGGTTGTGGGTGACAGACAGGTGGTTACAGCAGCGCTGTCGAGTTGACAATGGAGGGTGGACGCCGAGTAAACCTTGGATATGACAAACGTCGCGTTAGCAGTTGACATCGTTCCCGACGGTCCGCCCGTGATCGTCACGGGCACCTTGTTGATCGGGGTTGACGCATGAGCGGCCTGCGCAACCGGCACGGCCACGCAGGCGGTGGTGAGGGTTAGCGCTACTATGAGAGAGCGGAGTTTCAGGTGTAGGGGCATGCACTATTGATCGGGTACATCGGAGGGGGGCAGCACTCTCGACGGCAGTCCGTGGACGCCCGTACGAGTTAGCGGTAGTGGTGGGCTCTGGACGCTCGTACTAGGCGGTCGCGGTGGTGAGCTTCCGGGGGGGCTGGTCGAGGTGAGCGTGCGCAGGCTGATCCCGACGCCCGCGCTGTACGGAGAGAGCCTCAAGGGGGACGACATCGTCGCGCGGCGGCGCTACTGGTTCTGGCGAACGAAATTCCGTCGTCTACCGGTCTACATCGCGATCGCGCTGGCACTGCTGGCCCTGTGCCAGGCGTTCTTCGCGTTCGCGGGCGTCAGCGCGCCGTTCTTTCATCCGTTCGACGGGCTGCGTCAGATCTTCCCGCCCGACACCCTGCCCCAGCTCGGGCTGGTGTTCATTCAGCTGCCGCTGCTGTTCTTCGTCAACTTCGCGATCTTCTTCGGGCCGTTCCTGTTCTTCGCCGTTGTCGCAGATGGCCAACGCCCCGGAGGCCGGGCTGGTTGATCAGATAACCGCACGAGGCCTGTTCTCCGAGCAGCTGGTCAAGGCCCAGGACGGCAGCAACCTGATCGAGCTCAGCCCTCTTCCACCTGAGTAGGGGCCGGGGGCTGAAACCCGGGGCAGCTCGTGACCGGCAGCCGCGGGTAGCGTGGAAAGCGCTCGGGCTCGTCTCGCGAGCGCCGGCAGAGCGAGAACACGGAGCCACGCGTGTTGGGGACCAGCTGCTGGTGAGTGCACGCATCGCAAAGTCCGGCCGGCGGTCTCGCCACCCAGGTGTCTCGCGCAGGTTCTACTCGAACCACATCCCATCTGCGCGCAGCAGCTCGAATGTCGCCTCACGAACGCACGCCACCAGCCGTGCACCTCCTCGATCGCCCTGTGGTCACCAGTTTGCGGCTAGCGGAAGACCCTATTGCGAGCGCGTCGGTCATGCTCAAATACCAGCGGCCACGGACCAACTCGTCGGTCGACCGAGCTCCCGCCCACCCACTATACTTTATGAAGTATGGTTACTTTCAGACGCCTGCTGGGTTTCCTGCGCCCCTATCGGAGTGGGGTCATCTGGTCGTTCGCGCTCGCCGCCGGCACGATCGGGAGCACGGTACTGATCCCGTATCTGACCGGACGCGCGATCAACGCGATTCGTGCCCACGACCATCATCAGCTGATCGTCCTGGCGATCGCGATCGTCGTCGCCGGCGTCGCACGTCTGGTGTTGAGCGTGTTGCGCCGGCTGATCTCCGGGCGCGTCTCGCTCGGGGTCGAACTGGACCTGCGCAACGGGCTCTACGGACGGCTCCAGCAGTTGGAACTGTCGTTCTTCGACCGCCAGCAGACGGGACAGCTGATGTCGCGCGCGACGGTCGATCTGCAGTCAGTCCGTTTCTTTCTCGGCTATGGCCTGATCTTCATCGCCCAGTCGCTGCTGACGATCGTGCTCGCCGGGGTCGCGATGTTCGTGCTCCAGCCGACACTGGCGGTGATTTCGCTGCTGCCGGTCCCGTTCGTGGTCCTGATCGCCAACCGCTACGGCAGGCGGTCGCGACCAGCGCTCCAGGAGGCCCAGCAGCGGATTGCCGAGCTGACCGCCGAGGCCGAGGAGAACGTCTCGGGAGTCCGTGTCGTCAAGGCGTTCGCCCAGGAGCCGCGCCAGCTGGATCGCTTCAGGCGCACGGTGCAACGCGTGTTCGACCAACAGATCTACGCCACGCGGATCCAGGCCTACTACGGATCGCTGATCAGCTTCCTGCCGAACCTCGGACTGGCAGCGATCCTGTTCGTGGGCGGTCGCGAGGTGATCGACGGCACGCTCAGCGTGGGTTCGTTCACCGCGTTCTACGCCTACCTGTTGATGCTCATCTCGCCGATGCGCACGCTCGGGTACATGCTCAGCGCCGCGCAGCGTGCCACCGCCTCCGGCGCGCGGATCTTCCAGATTCTCGATCGCGTGCCGCAGATCACCACGCCGCCGGGAGCGCCGGCGCTTCCCGACGGACCCGGCCGCGTGACGCTTCGTAATGTCTCGCTGACCTTCGATGGCTCACCGCACCCCGCGCTGAGCGGGATTGACCTCGACGTGGCTCCGGGACAGACGGTCGCACTGGTCGGGGCGATGGGCTCGGGGAAGACCGCGCTGGTGTCGTTGCTGTCCCGGCTGTATGACGTCAGCTCCGGATCGGTGGTGATCGACGGTGCCGATGTGCGCTCGGTCGACGTGGTCAGTCTGCGCCGCCAGATCGCGGTCGTCAACGACGACCCGTTCCTGTTCTCGGCGACGGTCCACGACAACATCGCCTACGGACGCGCCGACGCAACGCGCGAGGAGGTGCAGCGAGCCGCGCAGGCCGCGCAGGCCGACGGGTTCGTCCGCAGGCTGCCCAAGGGCTACGACACGATGATCGGCGAGCGGGGACTGACAGTGTCCGGCGGCCAGCGTCAGCGGATCGCGATCGCGCGGGCGATCCTGGCCGATCCCCGGATCCTGATCCTCGACGATGCCACCTCGTCGGTCGACGCGTCGACCGAGCAGGAGATCAAGCTCGCGCTGGGCGAGGTGATGGCGAACCGGACCACGTTCGTGATCGCCCACCGCCTCTCGACGATCGCGCTGGCCGAGGAGATCTTCGTCCTGCAGGATGGACAGCTGTCCACCCACGGGTCCCACGAGGAGTTGCTCGAGCGCTCTGAGCTGTATCGCGAGATCGTGGAGAAGGGAATGCCGGACCAGGTCTTCCTGACCCGCAAGGCGGTCGGGGCGGCGGGCCTGTGAGCAAGCGCCAGCCATCAGAGCTGCGGCGTCGGCTGCAGCAGACCGCGGGACGCGGGCGCAAGCTGCGCGGGCTGATCGAGCTGCTGGCGCCGTATCACTGGCGTGTGCTGGCGATGTTCACCGCGCTCGTGCTCGCCACTGCGGCGGCCCTGGCCCCCGCCCCGCTGGCGAAGCTGGCGATCGACCAGGGCATCAACCAGCACGACGTTCAGGCGCTCGATTGGGTGGTCGTCGCGTTCCTCGTCTCGGCCGTGGTGTACGCGGTGGCCTCGTACGCGCAGACCTACCTGGTCGGCTGGGTCGGGCAGCGAGCGCTCCAGGACCTGCGCGCGCAGCTGTTCGCTCATCTGCAATCGCTGTCGATCAGCTTCTACTCCCGTAACCGCGCGGGGGTGATCATCTCGCGCCTGACCAACGACGTCGAGGCGCTCGACCAGCTCGTCGAAGACGGACTGGCCACGCTGATCCAGTCGGGGCTGACGCTGATCGGGGTGGTGGTGATCCTGTTCGTGCTGGATCCTCACCTCGCGCTGCTCACGTTTCTGGTGCTGCCGGTGCTGGCGATCGGCGGATTCATCTTCAGGATCGCCTCCGCCGATGCGTACCGCCTGACGCGAGAGAAGATCGCATCGATCACCGGCTATCTGCAGGAGACGCTGTCGGGGATCCGGGTGGTGCGGGCGTTCGGGCAGGAGCCGCGGCACATCGCGCGCTTCCGCAAGCTGAACGACGAGAACCGGGCCGCGAACATGACCACGGTGAACTTGAACGCGGCGTACTTCCCGGCGATCGAGCTCCTCTCGGCGCTGGTGACGGTCGAGATTCTGGTGATCGGCGGCGTGGAAGCGATCAACGGGCATACCTCGACCGGTGTCGTGTTCGCGTTCGTCGCCGCATTGAACAACTTCTTCGACCCGATCCAGCAGCTCTCCCAGCTGTACACCACCTATCAGTCGGGAATGGCGGCATTGGACAAGATCTTCGAGCTGCTCGACGAGCGGCCCGAGCTGTCCGACGCCCCGGATGCCATCACTCTGCCCGAGATCCGCGGCGAGCTGCGCTTCGAGGACGTCTCGTTCCGCTACGGATCGGACGACGACGGAAGCTGGGCCCTGCGCGACCTCGACCTGGTGATTCCCGCCGGGCAGACCGTGGCGCTGGTTGGGGAGACGGGCGCCGGCAAGTCGACGTTCGCCAAGCTCGTAGCGCGCTTCTACGATCCGACCGAGGGCCGCGTCCTGGTCGACGGGCATGACCTACGGGCGGTCACGGCAGATTCGCTGCGCTCGCAGATGGGCTCGGTCCCGCAGGAGGGCTTCCTGTTCAGCGGCACGGTGCGCGAGAACATCTCGTTCGGCAGGCCGGGCGCCACCGATGCGGCGATCCGCGACGCCGCCCGGGCGGTCGGCGCCGACATGTTCATCTCGATGCTCGAGCAGGGCTACGACACGCAGGTCGGCGAGCGCGGCATCCAGCTCTCGGCCGGCCAGCGGCAGCTGATCGCGTTCGCCCGCGCGCTGGTCGCGGATCCGCGAATCCTCGTCCTCGACGAGGCCACCTCGAACGTCGACGTGCACACCGAGAGCCTGATCGAACAGGGCCTGCGGCGGCTGGTGGCTGGCCGGACGGCGATCGTGATCGCCCACCGTCTCTCGACGATCAGGAGCGCGGGGCGGATCGTCGTACTCGAGCACGGTCAGGTCGTCGAGCAGGGCACGCACGACGAGCTGCTGGATGCCGGCGGCCGTTACTGGCAGCTCTACCGGGACTGGGCCGAGCAGGCGGCCGCATAGTGGACGCGGCGGGCGGGCGGTGGTGCCCGGGGCGATCCGGGTCGGCGATGCGGTGACCCCGAGCGATATGCTCGGCGGGCCGTGAGCGAGGATCGCGTCCAGGTAGTAGTTGCCGACCACGTCGCGGTGGTCAGCCTGACGCGGCCGGAGAAACACAACGCGGTTGACGTCGCGATGTTCGACGCGATCATCGCAGCCGCCGAGCGGCTCGCCGGCGAGCCCGGCGTGCGCGCGATCGTGCTGCATGGAGACGGACCGAGTTTCTGCTCGGGGCTCGACGTGATCAGCGTGATGACCGCGGGCGACGGGCTCGACGGGCTTATCGAACCGCTGCGCGGCGAGGTGCCGAACTGGTTCCAGCGCGCGGCCTATGACTGGGTGCGGGTGCCGGTACCGGTGATCGCCGCGGTGCACGGGAACTGCTTCGGAGCCGGGCTCCAGATCGCCCTCGCGGCCGACATCAGGATCGCTGCGCCGGACGCGCGGCTGTCGGTGATGGAGATCAAATGGGGACTGATCCCCGACATGTCGATCAGCCGCACGCTGCCACGCCTGGTCGGGATCGACGTGGCCAAGGAGCTGAGCTATACGGGCCGCGTCATCACCGGCACCGAGGCGCACCCCCTCGGTCTCGTGACCCACGTCGCGGACGATCCGCTCGGCTCCGCGCGTGCGCTCGCCGCCGAGATCGCGACCCGGTCCCCGCATGCCGTGCGAGGCGCGAAGCGGCTGTTCGACGAGGCTTGGACGGGAACGCCCGTGCAGACGCTGTCGCTCGAGGCCGAGATCCAGCTCGGCCTGGTCGGCTCGCCGAACCAGTTGGCGGCGGTACGCGCCGGGATCGCCAAGCGACCGGCCGAGTTCCTCGATCCCTGACGATCAGGCGGCCGCGCTGCGGGCGTGGTTACGCTGCCGCCGGTGCCGGTCTGAGTTCAGGCGGGCCCGGATATACTCGCTGACCGTTGCGGCGTGCCTCTGAGCCGATCACCCGCAAACCCGGTGATCGATTCCTACTGCGGGGTCGTCTAATGGCAAGACGCCAGCCTCTGGAGCTGGTTATCAAGGTTCGAGTCCTTGCCCCGCAGCTTCTCCGAGCCACGCCCCGAAACTGCTGCCGCGCCGCCTCCGGGCCCGCGTACCCTTACAGCCCGGCGAGGTCCGTCGATAGATCTCCCAGTTGACCGGCGCGTGCGTCGAGGTCGGTTGCGGACGCGATCAACCGCCGGGCGTGCTCGAG
>Ga0209839_10000086_pt1 | contig 39866 bp, 40 predicted proteins | sample OrgsoiDNA2013050_FD_185800 | JGI IMG/M metagenome (GOLD analysis project Ga0209839, IMG submission 185800) | Permafrost soil microbial communities from the Arctic, to analyse light accelerated degradation of dissolved organic matter (DOM) -... | ecosystem: Environmental > Terrestrial > Soil >... | reverse complement strand
GGCGGTGCCGAGCGCGAATGTAGTTATGACCGTTGCCCAGTAAAACAGTTCGCGGCGACGGGTATAAATACTATGGATAGACAAGGTTTTCTCACGCGCATACCAGACGCCGAAGATGACAGCCAGCGCGACTGCAAAGAACGCGGTTGAGACGAGATACGGGATACCCAATCCAATGTGTAGCACATCGGCGGCCATCGTGCCGAATACGGCAACCATGACGACGGCTAACCAGTAGATCCAGGCTACATAGCGGCGTACAGCGAGTTGCAGGACCAGCGCGACAACCAGCCCAATGCCCGCGAGAGCTACCGCGATCACCGGATTGAGCTGGTGGACCAGGTAGTCCGAGGTCGACTCACCCAGCGCGGTAGTCAACAATTTAATGATCCAGAAGTAGACCGTAATTTCTGGAACCTTTTTAAGCACACACATTCCGAGGTGCAGAGCTTGAGCTGTTCCGCCGCGAGTGTCGGAAGCCGCGTTGCGTTGGGGACGTAGTAGAGATCTATTCATATATTAGTTACTTCTCCTGGTCCAATAAGAGCACTCCATATATTTTTGTCATGGTATATGCCATGAGCAAACATGTCAATTTATTTGACATTGAGGCTATTGCAGACAAAAGGCTGTAAGTGCATTGAGAGCAGGAGGGGTGCAAGACTCCTCCCTACTATTGACATCTCTACAGCTCTTGAACAGTAATGAGTCCCTTTTTCACGGCGTAGACCACGACTTGAGCGCGATCATAGATGCCGATCTTGCGATAAATGCTGCCGATATGGTTGCGCACGGTCTTCTCGCTGATCATCAACGCCCGCGCGATCTCCCTGGGAATCATGCCCTTCGCGATCAGGAGCAGAACCTCCATCTCACGTTCGCTGACATCTTGTGCTTCCATAGCTTCCTCACTTGCTATATACACCTCATCGTTATATTTAATTTATATGCAGCGCTTGTTAATTTTTGATGAAGGAATAGCTATAAACACGGTTGAGATTTAAGGCTGGGGGCAAAGAGATCTTAACCTGTACTAATTGCGGAATGATGCCGCCTGCTCCCTATGTGGTATGCTTCTAAGCACAGTTGAGAGTTCGTTTGTTCCGCGCACTGAATGGAGGTCTGATGGAGCAAAAGAGCATTCTGGTCGTTGGCAGCCTCAATATGGATCAGGTTGTGCACGTTCCGCATATTCCGGCCCTGGGCGAGACGCTACTGGGGGCGGGTTCGCTGCGCCTCGTTGCGGGCGGCAAGGGCGCGAACCAGGCGGTGGCGATGGCGCGGGCGGGCGGCAAAGTGACGATGGCGGGCCGCGTGGGCAGCGATGCCTTCGGCGCTCAGCTTGTACAGGCGCTCCGGGCCGACGCTATCGACACCAGCCTGATCGTCAAAGACGCGGAGGAGGCCAGCGGAACGGCCTTTATCTTTTCGGTACCGGACGGCGATAATGCGATCGTCGTTTCCCCTGGCGCAAATGCACGCGTGGGGAAGGATGAGGAGCAGATGGCGCGCATCTTTGCTGCCCTTCAGCAGGCAAGCGCGCTGGTACTACAGTTGGAGATTCCACTTGAAACCGTGCAGCAAGTGACCGCGCACGCCCACAAGTTGGGAGTACCTGTGACGCTCAACCTCGCGCCCGCGCAGCAGTTGCCGCGCGAGACATTGCAACAATTATCGGTACTAATCGTCAACGAGGGCGAGGCGGGTCTGCTCAGCGGACAGAGCGTTGAGAGCATGGAGGATGCCGAACGCGTGGCGGCGCTCCTGCACGCTTATGGCATTCCAACGGTCGTCGTCACGCTCGGCGCGCGCGGCGCGCTACTGGTTACGAGCGATTCAGCCGGGCAGAGATATAGCATTCATCAAGCGGCACCCGCTGTGAAGGTTGTCGATACGACCGCCGCCGGTGATTGCTTCGTCGGCGCTTTGACCGTCGCCCTAACCGAAGGGCAGAAGCCGGAGGAGGCGCTGCGCTTCGCGGTCTACGCCAGCGCCCTGAAAGTGACGCGCTTCGGCGCTCAATCGGGTCTACCAACGCGGGAGGAAGTACTTGCAACGTATTATTCTTGACACTGATCCTGGCATCGACGACGCGCTGGCACTGTTTCTGGCGCTGGCATCTCCCGAGGTACAGCTAGAGGCAATTACGACGGTGAGCGGTAACGTGGGCGTTGAACTGACGACGCTCAACGCGCTCTCCCTGCTCACGCTGACCGGGCACACGGAGATCCCTGTCGCTCGTGGTAGCGGCGTGCCTCTGGTGCGCGAACGCGTTGACGCCGCCGAGGTTCACGGACGCAATGGGCTGGGAGATGTTACGCTGCCTGCGCCCGAGATACAGCCGGTCGCTCAGCATGCCGTGGACCTTATCATCGAGAAGGTGCTGCAGGCACCCGGTGCCTTGACGCTGGTCGCCATCGGTCCGCTGACCAATCTGGCACTGGCTGTACGGCGCGAACCACGCATCGCGGAACTCGTGCGCGAAGTGGTAGTTATGGGTGGCGCGCTGCTCGTTCCGGGCAATGTCACGCCCGCCGCCGAGTTCAACATCTACGCCGATCCGCACGCCGCTAGCATCGTTCTGCACGCGGGCTGGCCCCTGCGCCTGGTTAGCCTGGATACGACGATGCTGGCAGAGTTGAGCCGCAAACAGATAGCCCACATGACTCAAGCTCATAGCCCAGTGCTGACCTTCAGTAAAGAAATCCTCGCCTACTACCTGGACATCTTCGCCGCGCCACGCGGACAGCGCGCCTTTCATATGCACGATCCGCTCTGCCTGGCCGCCGCCTTCCAGCCCGATCTCATCACATGGCAGCCTATGTATGTAGATGTCGAGCTGACGGGCACTTTAACGCTGGGAGAGACGCTGGGCTATCTTGCAAACGACACCTCTCACGCGCCCAACGCCCAGGTCTCGGTTGGCGTCGATAGCGAGCGCTTTCTGCGCATGTTCCTTGAGAGGATGGGCAAGACGTACGCGTAATATCCTTTGACAAGAGCGCTTTTATGGGCTATATTACAGGAAAGTGTAATCCTACTAATTTACTCGGATTAACTGCGAACAAAGGAGCTGCGCGAGATGGCAGAGATCAATCAAGCTGAAGTGATGGACGCACTGCACGAGTGCTATGATCCAGAGATTCCGGTCAATATTGTTGACCTTGGACTGGTATATAATATCGAGACACATGACGAAACGGGACATGTAGATGTTACGATGACGCTGACGGCCCTGGGCTGTCCGATGGCGGGCGAGGTGATGGAAGAGGTTCAGATGCGGGTCGAGCAGGTCGAGAACGTCAAGAGCTGCAAGGTCGAGCTGACCTTTGATCCCCCCTGGTCTCCCGATCGCATGACGGAAGATGCCAAGTGGGAACTGGGCATGGTCTAGTATCTTTCGCGAAAGAAGAGTCCCATTTTTACTATCCGACTTGGCAGAAGCGCGTAAGAATGCTATGCTAGCATAGCCTCATTCAAGTTGTTGAATGAATTATGTTTGCTGGTAGTAATGCCCGGAGATAGTATGCGTTATTGTGTAGCATGTGGGACTCCTCTTCAGCCTGCCATGACCATTTGCCCCAATTGCGGCAGGTTCACGCCCGCTTCAAATTCGAATCAAGCATCGACCGATACCGATGATAGAGCGGTACCCACCGCCTCGTCAGCGCAGCAGGTGCCATTCAATGCGCCGCGCCCTGTCAGCGTAGCGGGACCACCTCGCTCCAGTTATGACAATGCGCAGGCGTATCCACCAACTCCTCCGCAGCAAACTCCACAACCGTATAGTCCTCAACCGTTCTATAGTAATAATACGCCGCCATTTACTACGCCGCCATTTCCGACAAGTAACCCACAGAGCAGCAAAAAATTGCCAAAAGGGACGGTTATTCTCCTCACCGCTATGGCGCTCCTGATTATGGTTGGCGGCGTTGCGCTCATCTACTATACGACAATCGCGCAGCCAGCCCAATTTCGCGCTCAGGCCACCGCAACGGTCCAGACGATCCTGACAAAGAATGCCCAGGCCACCGCAACGGCTCAGGCACAGGCTACCGCGACGGCGCAGGCGCAGGCGCGCGCTTCGGCGACCGTGCAGGCCAAAGCGCAGGCCACCGCCACGACGTACCAGAACCTCTACACGACGGCGACCAGCGGCACGCCCGCGCTCACTTCGTCGCTGGCCTATCAGGATGGGGCGAGTTGGGATGTCTATAATGCCGTGGGCGGCGGTGGCTGCGCCTTCGCAGGCAGTGCCCTGCACGCCAGCATCTTTGTGCAGCATACCTATATTCCATGCTTGGCGCAGGCCGCAACCTTCAGCAACTTTGCCTTCCAGGTGCAGATGACCATCCTCAAGGGCGATGGTGGCGGCCTCGTTTTCCGCGCAGACGACGCGAACTCGAAGTTCTATCTCCTCCGCATCTCACAGGACGGTACCTTCTCCCTGGTGGTGACGAGCGACTCCAAGACAAATACGCCCTTGATCGACGATACCAATCCAGCAGTCAAGACGGGCAACAAGACCAATCTGGTGACAATCATCGCGAAGGGGAGTAACATTTATCTCTATATCAACAAACAGTTCGTTGACACGACAAGCGATAACTCCTATAGCTCAGGGAAGATCGGCGTCTTCGCCGACGATACGGATGCCGCGACAGACGTTGCATTCACCAATGCTAATGTATGGACGTTATAGACCATAGGTATGTTCGAATACCTTTCTTGACGCTATTGAGATTCCACTCTAAACTGACGTACAATCAGAGAGAGATTAGCGATCCGGTAGTACATTTGCCCGTCACGGAGAGATCGTACGACGGGCAAACGGTAAAGAGAGGATAGATGGACCGAGCAGGGCAACAGTTTGGCAATTATCGTCTGGTACGCCTGTTGGGGCGAGGTGGATACGCAGATACCTATCTCGCCGAACATGTGTACCTGCGTACTCCCGCTGCCGTCAAGCTCCTCTCGACGCAGCTGACACAGGATGGCGTGGCGCGCTTCTATCAAGAGTCGCGCACAATCGCCAATCTGAACCATCCTAATATCATACGCGTGCTGGACTTTGGCTCGGTAGACGATACCCCTTATCTCGTGATGGACTATGCGCCCAACGGGACACTACGCCAGCTCCACCGCCGAGGCGCGATACTCTCGGTCCAGATGATTGTTCCCTATGTACGACAGGTCGCGGCGGCGCTCCAGTACGCGCATAATCAGCGCGTCGTGCATCGCGATGTCAAGCCAGAAAATATGCTACTGGGCGAGTATGAGGAGGTACTGCTGAGCGACTTCGGCAGCGCGCTCCTGCAGGATGCGCAACACAAACGCGACGTGGCCGGAACGGTCACATATATGGCACCGGAACAGATCGCGGGCAGGCCAGTTCCAGCGAGCGATCAGTACGCACTGGGTGCCGTTGTCTACGAGTGGCTGTGTGGGATGCCGCCCTTTCTCGGCAGCCAGGTCGAGGTCGCGATACAACAAGAGCGTGCCCGGCCTCCGAGCCTGTGCAAGCGGATTCCGACGCTCCCCAGCACCGTCGAAGAGGTCGTATTCATCGCCCTCGCCAAAGAAGCGGGACAGCGTTTCGGCAGCATACAGGCGTTCGCGACCGCGCTGGAACAGGCCGCTAAAGATGCGACGATTGTACAAGCTACGATGCCTGATGATAAGAGACGCTTTAGCGCCACAAAACTGCCTACACCGGATAAAGCCACTACATCCTCATCACCAGGACATCCAAGCAGGCGGGAGAGCCAGAACCAGTCCACATTGAACAAGAGCACCTCGATCGTACCAGACGGGCAGGTCCCTCCTACGCCACCGCTGTCCCGTCAGGCACGACTCTTGCAGGGCGGTCAGACAACGGGTAACACACAGCGTGGTGCCGCTTATCCACGCGCGCCACAATTAGTATCGGTCGCACCAACACCAACACCGAAGAAGCCATCACCTGTCCAGGCACCCGGCGTCGTCAAGCCGCGTCCCGACTCAAGCAGGCTCACAAGGATGCTTGTCGTTCTCACCGCGCTGCTAATCATCGGCAGTGCGCTCTCTCTCTTCTTCACCGCCTACCTGCCCAACCAACAGCGCATACAGGCAACCGCTACAGCTCGGGGCTACGCGACAACCACGGCGCAGAGTAGGGCGACGAGCAGCGCCGTGACACGAGCAACCGCGCAGGCACAGAGCACCGTCACAGCGCAGCAGGCCCTCTACACGCAAGCGACCGTCGGCAAGCCGGCGCTCAACGACACGTTGCAATCCTCAAACAATAGCGATTGGGATGCAGCAACCTATACCGACAGCCATAAAAGGACGATTGGTGCCTGCAACTTCGCAAACGGCTCCTACTTCAGTCAGGCGCAGACGAGCTACTTCATCCGTTGTCTGGCCGAAGCAAGCGACTATGGGAACCTTACCTACCAGGTTCAGATCACCGTTGTAGACGGCCAGACCGGTGGCCTGCTCATCCGCGCTGATGCCAACGGCTCTGGTTACTATTTCAGCATCAGCATGGATGGTAGCTATTCCCTGCAAAAAGTCGCCGTGGATAGTAGCGGCAATAGCGTCAATACGGTACTCGTCAGCGGCAACAGCACGGCCATTAAGACGGGTCAGCCCGATCTGCTGACCATCATCGCGCGCGGCAGCACTATGTACCTCTACATCAACAAACATTACGTGGATCAAACAAACGACAAAACGTATACATCGGGGCGCATCGGCATCTACGCGGACGGCGATACTGAGAACGCCAGGGTAATTGCACGCGCTGCGCAGGTGTGGACGGCGTAGAGAAGTGATGCATGTACGCTCGGTCCTCTCTCAGGGCGATTCAAAAGGTGGCTTTTGATGTCCTCTCTGCGCAGACATTGACAGAACGCAACAATTCCGCTATAGTGTCCCAAATAACACAACGGGCAACGAACGGGACAAGTACCCTTTGTCGGTGAACAGAGAGCTGCGGGACGGTGCGACGCGGCGACCGACGAGAGCGGAAATCCACCCCGAGAGTCCACGCGCTAAGCGTCAACGGCCAGCCTCCGTTAACAGGCGATAATGAGTCTCGCTTGAGAGAATTCAAGGTGGCACCACGATAGCACGCGTACAGCGTCGTCGTCCTTCACATAGGACGCGACGCTTTTTTTATTGAACAATAAAGCCATCGCCCGGTGCTCCAAATGTTTTTAGTAGGGATGGGGCTGGCCTCCATCTGGCTCGGCAAGTGAAATCGTGTCTGGGCAAAGGGCCTTTGGGGAAGCCGGATGGGGGCCAGCCCCATCCCTACTGAAGAGTTATGAAAGAAGGAGTATATCTATGCTTGATCTTGCATTTATCCGTAGCAACCCAGAGGCCGTCAAGGAGGCGGCGCGGCTGAAAAATAATTCTATCGATATAGACGCGCTGCTGGTTCTGGACCAGCAGGCTATGAGCGTACAGCGCGAAATTGAAGAGGCACGCGCTAAGCAGAATCAGCTCTCGAAGAGCATTCAGCAGGCGGCCAAAGAGAAGAACGTAGAGCTACGCAACGCGCTGATCGCCGAGGGGAAACAGCTCGCGGAACTGATAAAGGAAAAGGAGCCGCTGCTGAACGGCCTGCTGGAGGAGCGCTACCATATGCTCCTGCTCGTGCCCAACATTCCCGCTCCCGAAGCGCCGATCGGCAAGGACGAGAGCGACAATGTACCCATCCGCTACTGGGGCGAGCAGCCGAAGTTTGATTTTCAGCCACGCGACCACTACGAACTGATGCAGAGACTGGATCTGGTAGATATCGAACGCGCGGTGAAGGTAGCGGGTGCGCGCAGCTACGTCCTCAAAGGTGACGCGGCGCGCATGGAGCTGGCGCTAATGAACTTCGCCTTTGACCGCATTGCGCGCAAGGGCTTCACACCACTGATCGTGCCAGCGATGGCACGCGAGTACGCCTTTATCGGCAATGGTCAGTTTCCCAAAGGACGCGACCAGGTCTACGCGATCGAGGGCACCGATACGTTCCTGGTTGGTACCGCCGAGGTCGCGATTACGGGCATGTATAAGGATGAGATACTTAAAAATGAGGAGCTGCCTCTGACCTTTGTGGGCTTCTGCCCCTGTTTCCGGCAGGAGGCAGGCACATATGGCAAGGATACGAAGGGCGTGTTCCGCATTCACCAGTTCAACAAGGTGGAGCAGTACGTTATCTGCAAAGCCGACCACGAGGAGTCGGTCCACTGGCACGAGCAGTTGCTCAAGAACTCGGAGGAGCTGGTGCAGGCGCTCGAACTGCCCTACCGCGTCGTCGATGTCTGCACAGGCGACATGGGCGATGGCAAGGTCGGCATGTACGATCTCGAATGCTGGGTACCGAGCGAGGGCAGGTACCGCGAGACGCATTCGTGCTCGTACTTCCACGACTGGCAGGCGCGCCGCGTCAACATGCGCTATCGCGACGAGGAGGGAAAGGTCAGGTTTGTGCATACGCTCAATAATACGGCGATCGCCTCGCCGCGCATCCTGATTCCACTCTTCGAGACGCACCAGCAGGCCGATGGCAGCATCCGCATCCCCGAAGCGCTGCGCCCCTATATGGGCGGGCAGGAGTATATCTTTCAATCCCGTTAAACGGGTAGTACAAGCATGCGTTTACTGCCATCTCCTACGGAAGAGATTATATCATGAAAAACTGATAATTCAAGTAAACATGCAAGTGGGGATATAAAGGAGGGATTAGCCTCACAATTTAATAACCTCCCCCCGCACACTCCCGGTCTCGTCATCGATATACAGCATGCCGATGCTACACGTCGGCTGTTTGCGCCGATCAGTGGCACTGCCGGGATTGAAGAGCAACTGTCCATCGTGCTCTTGATTGTAGGGAGTGTGACTATGACCGAAGACCACAACGCGCGCCGTAGGGAACTCGCGGCGCGCCGTCTTCGCATAGCGGGCGCTATCGCCCAGAATGTGGACGATACCGATACGGCACTGGCCCACGATAACCTCGCGCTTGATGGGCAGCTTCAGCACCACCTCCTCGTGCTCTATATTGCCCTGTACGGCCACCACAGGCGCGATCGTCTCCAGATCCGCGATTACGGACAGCACAGAGAGGTCGCCAGCGTGAATAATCAATTCTACCCCCGCAAAATGTACCCATAAAGATTCTGGTAGTCGTCTAAAGTAAGGAATATGGGTATCAGAAATAATGCCGACGCGATGCTGCATACTGGTGCTCCCTTACTGCGAAAATATGATATATTTTACCATGGTAGGCATGAAATGCATCGTCGCGTTGCCCTGAGAGGCAACGTTTTCTTTTTTGTAGGGTTAGCAATACTATACACAGGATATCACACATGCGAGTAGCCATTATTTCCGATATTCACGGCAATCAGCTTGCGTTGGAAGCGGTCCTCGCCGACCTGTACCAACAGCCAGCAATAGATCAGTTAGTGATTGCGGGCGACCTCTGCCTGAACGGTCCCCGTCCAAAAGAGGTTCTACACATCGTCAGAGGGCTAAACTGTCCGGTTATCCAGGGCAACGTCGATGTGGAAGTCGTCGAAGGAAAACCGGACGCAGGCCCGAAGAAGCGCGATATTCTCCGCTGGACACGCGAGCAGATAGGGAACAAAGGTGTCGATTATCTGGCGTCTCTGCCCCTATCGCATCGCGTCACCAATCCTTATGGCAACGACCTGCTCATCGTACACGCCAATCCCCTGAATCTAGAGGACGCCATCTTTCCCACCTCGCCCGATAGCAAGCTGGAGCACCTGCTCGGTGAACTGGAGCCGACGATCGGCGCTCTGGCTTTCGGCCATCTGCACATCGCCTATACGCGGCGCTGGCAACATCTCTTGCTCGTCGATACCGGCAGTTGCGGTCTGCCACGCGACGACGATCAACGGGCAGCGTACGCTATCCTGACGTGCGAGAACAACCTCTGGCAGGCCGAGCATCGACGCGTGCCGTACGACATCAAGGCCGTCGTCAAGCAGCTCAAGACATGCGGGATGCCACACGCCGAGAAGCGCATCAAGGTGCTGACCGCCGCCACTTACACGGACAATGGTACGCCAGAACACATCGGCAAGAAGCATAGCCACGTGTCAACTTAGTACCAGCAATAGCCAAAAAGAAGTGGCACAGGGCCTGCGAACAAGACCTATGCCACTCCCGCGAACGTAGAAGCGAAACTACTACTTTTGCACTAAAGTATCCTCATCTATCATGAGACATCCCATAAAGCTCATAGAATTCAATGCTGACTGTTCAGAACTGTGCGATTCCTCCGCCACTGTGGCATCCTCACCCAGGTAACTGGCAGCATCTCCAATGTCAACCAGCTCCAGATCCTCAATAATACTACGTAGTTCGCCGGTTGTCGCCATGGCGCATACCCCCATTCTGTTTATACGAACATGTGTAGTTCGGCCCACTTCCATCCCATACATCGGGCACCCTCCTCTTGTAGAACCCTTGTGCCAGATGATCATTGTTTATAGACAGCGTAAGCAGAACAATAATATAGTAGAGAAGTATTGTCCTTCTCTATTAAAAGATACGTTTGTGCCAGGGAATATATCGCATAGAATTACCATTGATAGTCCAAATAGGCCATCAGCAAACAAGGTGGCACCCACTAGCGCCGCCGTTCACACGATCCTCCATTTTTCCTTGCTCGTCCGCCATCGTAGCTAAAAACGTGATATACTGGGGATAATTTGAGAACAACCAGAGGGGTTTCAGGAGAAATTTATGGCAAGTAATCATTATGATGTCGCGATCATCGGCGCGGGTCCTGGCGGCTATGTCGCGGCCATACGCGCGGCGCAGCTCGGCGCAAAGACCGCGATTGTAGAGAAACAGTATCTTGGCGGAACCTGCCTCAATGTCGGCTGCATCCCTTCCAAAGCAATGCTGCACATCGCAGAGGTGCTGCACAATCTGGAATCGGTAGACGACCTGGGCATCCATCTGCCACAGGCGGCGACCTTTGATATGAGTAAAGCAGTCGTCTTCAAGGACAAAGTCGTCAAGCGCATGACGGGCGGCGTCGGCACGCTGATGAAGGCGAACAACGTCGACGTATTTGATGGCCTGGGTACCGTCGACGCGTCCCGCAAAGTGACCGTTACGAAAGAAGGCGGCGACAAACAGGAGTTCACCGCCGACAAGATCATTCTGGCGAATGGCTCGGTTCCTTTCGTTCCCAATATGCCCGGTGTCGATGGCAAGAATATTATGAATAGCGACACCTGCTGGAACCTGCCCAAGTTGCCCGAGAGCCTGATCTGCGTCGGCGGCGGCGTGATCGGTGCCGAGCTGGCGTGCATGTTCAACGCGCTGGGCACAAAGGTCGCGATTTTGGAGATGCTGCCCACCGTGCTGGCACCGCTCGACGAGGAGGTACGGCGTCTGCTGGTCAGGATTCTGACGAAACGCGGCATCCAGATCGTCACTAACGCGCGCGTAGAATCCGTTGCGGACGATGGTAAGCAGAAGAAGGTCGTCGCGCAAACGGAGAAGGGCGAGCAGAGCTTCAACGCCGAGTACGTGCTGATGGCGGTTAGTCGCCGTCCCAATACGAGCGGCTTGGAGCAGTTGATGGAGCAGGGCCTCGACAACGATCGCGGTCGCGTGCGCGTCAATGATAAGATGGAGACAAACCTGCCCGGCATCTACGCCATCGGCGACCTGGTCCACGGCGCGGGTCTGGCCCATGTTGCCTCAACCGAGGGCGAGATCGCCTCTGATAACGCCACGGGCCACGAGGCGCACATGGACTACAATGTCGTCCCCAACCCGATCTACACCTTCCCCGAGGTCGCGTTCGTCGGACTGACGGAGGCACAGGCGAAAGAGCAGTATCCAGAGGCACGCGTTGATCGCTTCCCCTGGATCGCCATCGGCAAGGCCGTCGCTATGGACGAGACCGAGGGCTTTACCAAGGTCATTATGGGCAAGTACGGCGAGATTCTGGGCGCGCACATCATTGGTCCCGACGCTACCAACTTGATCACCGAGTTCTCGCTTGCTATGCACGGAGAGCTGACCGGCGATGAGATCCGCGAGACCATTCACCCGCACCCGACGCTGAGTGAGGGCATTCGCGAGGCCGTGCTGAGCGTCGAAGGACGCCCGATCCACATGCCGCCGAAGCAGCCCGCGCGCTCGCGGTAACCCTTCAAGTCTCCCTTCAGTAGGGATGGGCCTTGCGTCCATCCGGCCCACGGCCCTCGTGCCAGGGAACCGGATGGACGCAAGGCCCATCCCTACTGAAAAACCTTTCGCGTAAAAAATGTCTTGCACTCTGCTCGTTACTGCCCTATACTGAAGCAATGCGTATACCTGCTTGAATAAGCGCAGGTATTTTATGGTATATATGCTACTGATGGCAGGGGTCTGGATAGAATATGCTGCAATTACCAGCGAAAATACATCGTAATCATCAGCTTTTTTCCGATCATTATCTTGACGAAACGCTGCCGCAACGGCTCGATTGGTCGGTGCTTAGCGTAGAGGCCGAGCCAGTCATGCAGCAGATCGCTGACTATTTCGCGCAGTATGTCCCCAGCGAGAAAGAGGGACAGATAGAGCGCGATCTGATCAGGCCGATATTAGAAGCATTGGGGCATACATTTGAGGTACAGGCTACCCTACAAGTTCCAGGCCCACCTCAGTATCCTGACTATATTTTTTACAGGGATCAAGATGCTCTCAACGCAAACAAAGGCAAGGCGCTTACTGAGGCTCTTTTACAACCAGGAGCATTTGCTGTAGGCGACGCGAAATCCTGGATGAGTCCTCTAGATGTGCCAAAGAAAAGTGGGAATGTTCTCACCAATAAAAATCCCTCCTATCAAATTGCTTTTTATATACAACATAGCGGTCTTGAATGGGGCATACTGACCAACGGACGCCACTGGCGGCTCTATCATAAACACAGCGCCCACAAACTTGACTCTTACTATGAAGTCGATCTTCCCGCGTTACTACAGAGCAGTGATGTCAACGCGTTTCTGTATTTCTACGTTTTTTTTCGTCGCGCAGCATTTGACCAGCACGCGCTCAGCGTCAGCGCCATTCTACAGGAAAGCATCGAATACGCCCAGGGCATTGATAGCGCGCTCAAAGAACAGGTATACAAGGCGCTACGTCTTGTCGCACAGGGCTTCCTTACCTATCCACCAAATCAACTTACCACTGACACGGCTGATACGCTACAAGATATTTACGATAACTCGCTGATCTTGCTTTACCGCCTGCTCTTCATCCTCTACGCGGAGGCACGCGACCTCCTGGCGTTACATGAAAGCGATCTGTACCGGGAGCATTATAGCCTGTTCGAGATAAAACATCGTGTCGCGGAGAGCCTCGATGCAGGGCATAAGCTGCGCTCTAACAGTGCAAAACTGTATCACGATCTGAAGCAGCTTTTCGAGTATATCAATGCAGGAGATCAGCCATTGAAAATTGCCACCTTCAACGGCGGACTCTTTGATCCCGAAAAACATCCCTTTCTTGAAAAGTACAAGATCAGTGACGAACAGCTTCAACTCGCTATCGACATGCTCGCCCGCGTCAAAGGGGATTTTATTGATTATCGCGATCTTTCTGTACGCAATCTTGGCACGACCTATGAAGGTTTGCTTGAATACCACCTGGAGCCGCTTGCAGAGCGAGACGGTTGGAGCATCGATCTCGTCAATGAAAAAGGCGAACGCAGGGCGACAGGGAGCTACTACACGCCGGATTATATCGTCAAGTACATAACGGAACAGACGCTGGAACCGCTGCTACAACAGGCAGTAGCTCAGATAGCTGATGATAAGGCAAAGGTCGACGCGGTTCTGAACATAAAAGTACTTGACCCCTCAATGGGTAGTGCTCATTTCCTCGTCGAGGCGACCGAATATATTGCGCGTTTTCTGGTCGAGCTGAACGCGCAGACCGAGGTAGCTACCAGAGAGGCCAATCTGTCCTATTGGAAACGGCGCGTCGTACAATCCTGTATCTATGGCGTCGACCTCAATCCACTCGCCGTTGAGCTGGCTAAACTTTCATTATGGTTAAGTACGGTGGCAAAAGACCGTCCGCTCTCTTTCCTCGACCATCATCTACGCACAGGCAACGCGGTCATCGGTACGCGACTGACCAACCTCGCCCTCGCGCCAGGCGGCAACGGCAACGGGCGTAAAAGCAAGGAGACGCCAAAAGAGCAATTATCATTATTCGATGACGAGGCATTCCGGCAAAATATCAGTAGCGCCGTAGACTTGATGTGGCTGGTCGAATACAGCCCCGCGCAAACAATCGAGCAGGTAAAAGAACAGGAGCAACTCTACACCCAGATGCGCGAGAAGCTTGTTGGGAAGTATGGGGCGTTGGCAGATCTACACACCGCCGTCTACTATGGAGTCGCTGTTGACCCGACGTTATGGAAGCCGCTCATGGATTTTGCCACCGGACGGACCCTCAGCGCGCCTGCTCAATTTAAGCAGTGGCTTCAGGATGCCGCCACGCTTGCCAGGGAGCCGAAGCGCCGTTTTTTTCACTGGGAGCTAGAATTTCCCGAGGTCTTTTTTGACAAACACGGTCAGCCCAAACTAGAGCAGGCGGGCTTTGACGCCGTGATAGGTAATCCCCCCTGGATACGCCAGGAAGCATTCAGCAAAGACAAGGCGATCCTTAAACATCACTTCCAGCACGTCTATAGCGGACAGGCTGATCTTTCAACCTATTTCGTAGAGCTTGGCAACACGTACTTGAAGAAAAATGGGCGCTTTGGCTTTATCATTCCCAACAAATTTATGCGTGCACGTTATGGCGAAGCGCTACGCGGCTTTCTTGCCGAACAGGTCAACCTGGAACGCATAATTAATTTTGGTGATTTGCCTGTATTTTCGGATACTGTTACCTATCCAATGATTATATTAACGTCAAAACAGACAACTAATACATCGCAGGTAGCCTATACGCAGTTGAAACAACTTAGACCAGCGCACCTCGCCGAGGATATTATAGAAGGAGAGTCACTGAAGCCCGCAGCACTATTTAGAAGAGAGCAGTGGCCATTGGTAGAAGAAGACATCCAATCCATTGTGGCTAAGATGAAAATAGCCAGTACACCGCTTGGTAAATATGTTGCAAACAAATTATTCTATGGTATCAAAACTGGCGATAATGAGGTATTTATCATAGATCGCCGAACGCGTGATTGGTTGATTGCTAAAGATCCTCTGAGTGCTGAAATTATCAAGCCGTTTCTTATGGGCGGCAAAGATGTAAAACGGTATCGCGTAGAATTTCGCGAACGCTATTTGATATTTACCAGACACGGTACAGATATAACTCAATACAAGGCAATAGAGGAGTATCTCCTTCCGTTTAAAACTCAGCTGGAACCTAAACCAGCCGCCTGGAATGACCAGTTACAGGGAGTGTGGGCCGGAAGGAAGTCTGGCTCGTATAAGTGGTATGAAATTCAAGATAATGTTGCGTACTATGCCGATTTTGAACAACCAAAGATAATGTGGCCTATTATTGCTGATTCAAATCAATTCACATTAGTAGAACCGAAGTATTATTCCAACGATAAAACATTCTTTATACCAGGGAGCGATTTCTATCTCTTAGCCATCCTCAACTCAAGCATTATGTTCTTATATTTACGCCTTGAAGCTCAACTTACCGAACGAAGGGGCGAATTCTGGGAATACCAGGCTGAGAAACTTGCCCACGTTCCTATTCGTCGTATCGCGTTCTCTACTCCTGAAGAAGAACGAATGAGCCTCACAAATGATGCTATTTCTCTTTATGAAAGAAAGCGTTTTAAAGAGCTTCTGGCCTTTGTAGAGCAACGCCTTCAGAGCATTCCCGAACAAGGAGATGTGATCCATGACATTCTCGTTTTCCTGGCAAAACAGATGCTTGATTTTAACAAGCAGAAACAAACCGCATTAGAAGATTTCATGCTTGGTCTGGAGAGTATACTGCCTGCTCCGGACTTGAGCAGAATTGGGAGGCTCTGGACACCTCCTTCAAAATTAGTACCGATGGACAAAGATACTGCGAAAAAACTCAATGAAGGGCAAGAAAAGCTCGGGAGATTTGTAGAACGGCAACTCAATTTACGCGACCACATCGGGCTGCTCGATGAAGAACAGTGGAAATGGCTCCTCAAACGGCGACTGCTCAGGCCGGATCTGGTTGATCTGGTGCGGGTCTATAGAAAATATCAGCCAGCGATCGCGGCCCTTGACCAACAGATCGCAGAGATTGATGATCTCATCAACCAGAGCGTCTACCGCCTCTATGGCTTGACGCCTGCAGAGATCGCTATCGTCGAGAGGAAAGATGATTAAATTAGCCACATAGGGTATTTACAACCCGCGCAGAGTATGCTATTATCTATTTCGCCAGGGGATGTAGCTCAGCTGGGAGAGCGCGACAATCGCACTGTCGAGGTCAGGGGTTCGAGCCCCCTCATCTCCACTGCACGCACCATCTATTTTGTACCTTGCAAATCGCAAACATCTATGGTATAGTAGATGTCACAATAGTATGCGACGAGCAGGAGTAGTAGGTCGCCTTTTTTTCAGAGAGCAGCCGGGTGGTGCGAGACTGCAACCCATCGACCGAACTCACCTGCGAGCAATACGTGTGAACCGCTATAAGCCAGTACAACAGTACTGCTAAAGCACTGAGCACTTGTCGGGACGCCCGTTACAGCGTACAATGAGATAGATCACAGACAGTAAGTACCAGCACTTTCACAGACATGGGCCTGTAGCGCAGCTGGGAGAGCGCCTCCATGGCATGGAGGAGGTCAGGGGTTCGAATCCCCTCAGGTCCACCATTTCCTGTCTATGCTCTAAAATCAGGGTGGTACCACGGAATGACCTTTCGTCCCTTATGGATGAAAGGTTTTTTTGTTGTCAATCTTATGATCATTTGCTCTTATACCCTTTTTCTAAAAATACCATTGGGAGGCTCTATGATTACACGCACAAGGTACAATCCTAAAGAAGTTGAACACAAGTGGCAGACGCAGTGGGAGGCGGAACGGGTGTATCACGCCTCCGATGACGCTCCCGAGGCAAAATTCTATCATCTGGTGATGTTCCCCTATCCATCCGGCGACCTGCACATGGGCCACTGGTACAATTATTCGCCCTTCGATGCCTATGGTCGCTTCAAGCGCATGCAGGGCTACAATGTGATGCAGCCCATCGGCTTCGATGCCTTCGGACTGCCCGCCGAGAACGCTGCGATCAAACGCGGCATTCAGGCACGTACCTGGACGCTGGCCAATATCGAGAATATGCGCAAGCAACTGCGCGCAATGGGCGCGCAGTGGGACTGGCAGCGCGAGGTCGTTACCTGTCTGCCGGACTACTATAAATGGACGCAGTGGCTGTTCCTGCAGTTCTACAAGCATGGCCTGGCCTACCGCACGAAGGCTCCGGCAAACTGGTGCCCAGGCTGCAATACGACATTGGCAAACGAGCAGGTGCTGGCGGACGGTACCTGCGAGCGCTGCGGCAGCACAGTGGTCCGCAAAGAGATCGACCAGTGGCTGCTGAAGATCTCAGCCTATGCCGAGGAGCTGCTGAGGTTCCCCGACATCGAGTGGCCGGAGAAGACGGTGGTTATGCAGCGCAACTGGATCGGACGCAGCGAGGGCGCGGAGATCCGCTTCGGCGCAGAGATCGATGGCAAGCACGAGGAGATTCCGGTCTTTACGACGCGCCCGGATACCATCTACGGCGCGACGTTCTTTGTGCTGGCACCCGAACATCCCTGGGTGGAGAAGATGACGACGCCTGAACATCAAGCGGCGGTCACTGAGTACGTGGAGCAGGCGCGGCGCATGACCGAGGTCGAGCGCATGAGCGCTGAGAAGGAGAAGACCGGCGTCTTCACCGGCGGCTACGTGATTAATCCGGTCAGCGGAGACAAAGTTCCGGTATGGATCGCCGACTACGTGCTGATGGGCTACGGCGCAGGCGCGATCATGGGCGTTCCCGCGCACGACGAGCGCGATTTCGCCTTTGCGCGTAAGTTCGGTATTCCCATCATCGAAGTGATACGGCCCGAGGGTGAGGAGGCGAGCGATCCCGCGACCTGGGCGGCAGCCAAAGAGGCGCTGGGCGTGATGGTCAACTCTGGTCCCTTCGACGGCACTCCTGGCGACGAGGCGATTGCTAAGGTGACGCGCTACATTGAGGAGCAGGGCTATGGTAAGTTCATGGTCACATACAGGCTGCGCGACTGGCTGATTAGCCGCCAGCGCTACTGGGGCTGCCCCATCCCAATCGTGTACTGCCCGACGGACGGTATGGTACCCGTGCCGGAGGAGCAACTGCCGGTGCGGCTGCCCGAACATGTGCAGTTCAAATCGACGGGCGAGTCGCCGCTGCGTTACGAGCCGGAGTTTGTGAACACCATCTGCCCGGTCTGCGGCGGACCCGCGACGCGCGAGGCCGATACGCTGGACACCTTCATTGATTCATCCTGGTACTACCTGCGCTATGCCGATCCACACAACGCTCAGCAGGCGTGGAGTCCCGAGACGCTGCAGAAGTGGCTGCCGGTCGATCAGTACGTAGGCGGCGTGGAGCACGCGATCCTGCACCTGCTGTACTCGCGCTTCTTCACCAAGGCGCTGCGCGATATGGGCTACCTGAACTTCGACGAGCCGTTCAAGCGCCTGTTCCACCAGGGCATGGTGCTGGGTTCGGACGGCCAGAAGATGTCCAAGTCGCGCGGCAACGTCGAGGCACCCGATAAATACGTCGAGAAGTACGGCGCTGATACTGTGCGCTGCTATATGATGTTTATTGGGCCTTTCGAGGCCGGTGGCTCCTTCAAGGCTGAGAACCTGGAAGGCATCTGGCGCTTCCTGAACCGCTTCTGGAGCCTGGTCAACGACTCCTGGACCGGCGGTGGTAGTACAGCGGAGACGAGCGAGAGCAAGGCGATCGAGCGACTGCGCAACAAGACGATTAAGCGCGTTACAGAGGATCTGAGCAACTTCCGCTTCAATACGGCGCTGGCCGCGCTGATGGAATGTAACAACGCGCTAATCAAGCAGCAGAACGAATCGGTTGCCCGCAGCGCGGCGTATCGCCAGACATTGGTGACGATGATGCAGCTGCTGTCCCCAATGGCACCGCACATCACCGAGGAGCTGTGGCACCTGACGGGCCACAAGGGCAGCGTCCATACCTCGCAGTGGCCCACGTTCGACGAGGCACTGACCAGGGATGAAGCGTTCACGCTGGTTATGCAGATCAACGGCAAGGTGCGCGAGCGCGTCGAGGTTCCGGCCACGATCAACGAGGCCGAGGTGCGCGAAATGGTATTGAACAATCCGCGCATCGTCTCGCTGATTGGCGATGCCACGATTCAGAAGATCATCTATATCCCTGGTCGCCTGGTAAACATTGTCGTGCGTAATTAACTGTAAAGGTATGATTTCCCTGTAGGGGCGCGATTTATAAGCCCGCTGCGTCGGCCTGTGGAGCGCTACGGGCTTATAAAATCGCGCCCCTACAATAAAATCGCGCCCCTATCAGGAGGGGAATCGCGCCTTTACAGATTTTATTCCCCGATTTGTAACGCGTCAACGTCTATTTATTTAGAGACATGGAAACCTCGACAATTACTCGCTGGAAGATTAGAAAATATGTTTCTCATCGCGCGTGTAATAATTACAGGCAAATTTGGTCTCTGTAATTGGAACCCTTACGACGTTTTGAACGTATATAGGGGCAGATAACTCATCTTACGAAGTTTCCTACATAAGTAGGAGCATGGTAGTAGTCAAAAAGGACGAATTGTGACTTATTTCATTCTCCTGCTGTCTGTAGGGAGATAGCAGCCACGTCCTTTGCCACCTATACTATGTACAGAAGGAATACGTTTATGTGGGGGTAGAAAGATGAGTAGCAAAAACTGGTATTTGAAAAAGCGTAGGGTCAAGCGTCTAGTTAATTAGTAAGTCACTTCCTGCTACAAAGTCGCTGAACAACGACAATAGTAGAAGATAACAGTGATGGGACGCCCACTATAGGCGCAGGTGGAAGGACACAAGTTATGAATACACAGCCTTTAGAATTGGAAGCAAACGTTGAAAATAGCGTAAAAGAGACGGAGCTGCTCAGCCTGAGCGGTTTTAGTCAGGACGAGATTGTTTCCTTGCTCTGGCTCCGTCGGTGGTATCAAAATGGTGGCAGTGACCGCGTGGAGATTGTGCGTCACCTGGAGTTTCTCAGACTCCTCGTGCTTAATGGAAGAATAGACCTATAAATACTGCTCATTGCCAGAAAAGGGTACGCCCGTCCGTGCTCTGCTAGTGCAATGAAATACATATATTAAGCAAAAACTGGTATCCGATCGGATACCAGTTTTTTTCTTTTCCGCTACACGCTGTGCGCGTCCTTCAAACGCGCCTCAAATTGGTGTAACACCCATTGTTGCGGGACTGCCGCAAGCTTTGTCTTGAGTGGAACGCTCGCTCGCCTGGTAAAAACGTTGAACTGGTTGAGGCCGATACGATCGAGGATGGCGCGATATAAGGTCCCACTCAGGCGCACAGCCAGGCGACAATCGGAACTCAAGAGGGCGATGCCAGGGAGCGCGCGCTGGTAGTAGTCGTCGGCACGCGCCATCTGGAAACGGATCAGCTCGCAAAAAGCGTCATTGATCACACCGGCCAACAGATCCTCTTCGCTGTATTCAAAGCGCTCCATCTCATCCAGGGGCAGATAGATGCGGCCACGGCGCGCATCCTCGCCGACATCGCGCAGAATATTGGTCAATTGCAAGGCAACACCTAGATCGACGGCATAGGTCAACGCCTCCTCTTTTTGATAGCCGAAGATCGGACTCGTCAACAGGCCGACCGTGCCAGCAACACGATAACAATAGACATATAACTCATCAAATGTTCGGTAACGGTTACGCGTCAGGTCCATCTCAACGCCGTCGAGCAGATCCAGCACGGGCTGCAGCGGAACGGCATAACGCGTGAGCATATCGCACCACGCTCGCTGCACCGGATGATCATCAGCTCCGCCCCCTTGATAGATCTTCATCAGCGCAAGACGCCAGTAGTCCAGCGCCTGCAAGGGGTCGTCTGCGCCGCTGAGATGGCCTGGGCGCGGCGACGTGGGATCATATCCCTCGTCGACAATATCGTCAACTACGCGACAGAGAGCGTAAATCACCCAGATTGCGCGCCTCTTCGCCAAAGGCAAAAATGCTGAACCCCAATAAAAAGTCTTTGATGCACGTCGCGTCACTTGACGACAGTATTCGTAGGCTTCATTCACCTGTTCCTGCCGCATCACTTGCTCCTGTTTGTTTTTTCCGCCGTGGCAAGGAGAGCATAGTACTCACGATGGCCCTGTTGTCAGTATAAACTTATAGGCTTAGTGGCACATGTCTATCCATTTCTACAGCTATCGACGTAAGTATAGATGTGCGCATCGCCTACAAATGGGTAAAATCAGTATTTTTTTGGGAAATATGGAAGCTCAAACCGAAACCGTGCAGTTTACGTATATATTGATGAGAAATCTATTGGGCTTTTTCAGCATCTGTCCTGTCTAACAGAAAAGAAACGTAAGGAATTGTATGCGCATTATTCTCTACCTTGGAAAAGGCGGCGTCGGAAAAACCACGGTCTCGGCAGCCACCGCCGTTCGCTCTGCCGCACAGGGAAAACGTACCCTGGTTGTCAGCACAGACCTGGCGCACAGCCTTGCCGACTGTCTACGTGCTGAACTGACCTCTGAGCCGACCGAGCTGAGTCCTAATCTCTGGGCACAGGAGGTGAATGTGCTCGACGAGATGCGCCGGGGTTGGAGCAGGCTGCAAGATTCGATGACCAAAGCGCTGCGCAAGCAGGGCATCAATGATGTGATGGCGGAGGAGCTGGCGCTCATCCCCGGTATGAATGAGATCGTGAGCCTCATCAATATCTACCGCAATGCCCGCGAAGGCAACTTCGACGTTGTGGTGATCGACGCGGCTCCTACCGGCGAGACCGTGCGCCTGCTGAGCATGCCCGATACCTTTCAATGGTACGCCGGACGCATCACTGGATTGAATACCACCACGCTCAATCTCGCCCGCCCGCTGCTCAAGGCCGTGTTGCCGACTACTGAGATTATGGATGCGATACAGAAGCTTAGCGAGCGCGTCAAGGACCTGCGCGCGGCGCTGACCAATCCCGAGATCAGTTCTTATCGCCCGGTGGTGAATCCCGAGCGCATGGTAATCAAGGAGGCATTGCGCGCCGAGACCTACCTGGCGCTGTTCGGCTATCCCATCGACGGCGTGGTGTGCAACCGCGTCCTTCCGGCAGGCAACTACCAGGATGCCTTTATGCAGGAACTCTACCACAATCAGGAGAAGCTCAGGGCGCAGATTCACCAGACCTTCGCGCCGCTGCCCGTGTGGGAGGGTCCCTATTATTCGCGTGAGATTCTTGGTATCCCCCAACTTGGCGAACTGGCGCAGACCATCTTTGGCGAACAGGACCCGACGCAGATCTTCTATCGCGGCCCAGTTCAGGAAGTGACGCGTCAGGGCGATATGTACGTGCTGCGCCTGCCGCTGCCGCACGTCGAGATGAACAAGGTGTTCATGACGAAACACGGCGATGAGATGAGCATTGAGATCGGCAATTTCAAGCGTGACATCACGCTGCCCTCGATCCTTGCTACCCAGGAGGCGACGGTGGCAAAGTTTGTGAATAAGGCGCTGGAGATCCACTTCAACGCGCCAGAATCGGAAGAGGTCGATAAGTCAGCGTAGACGAAGACAGGCAGATTTCGAAGGGAGATCATAGCAATGAAGCACTGGTTTATGGCCGGTAGTCATCCCAACGATTACGAGCAGGGAAGCGATTCTTCATCTTATGTCACTTAGCCCTGGAAATATCGCGGCCCTGATTACAGGCGTGTTTCTCATCGGCTTAATGATATGGTTGTATGTACGCAGTCAACGCGGGGACCAGCGCGTCATCAACGCGATCAATCAGGTTTTGCTGCCCATTCTCAGCGCTATTGTGATCGGGCTCAATCTTCTGTACAATTACCGGCAACCCGCCGCGACCTGCTCCGGCGCGCTCAATATGCTGCAATACGTGAGCATCGGCGCGGTGCTTGTATTCGTTAGCATCGGCCTCATACGCTATTTCAGCAGTCGGAGCCGCGAGAGGCGGCTCCTCGTGCAACCAGTACTGCTGGCGGTCATTGTCGTGACCGCCATATTCCTCATCGAATACCTCAGCGGTTGTTTGCGTATCGGCTGATGGGCTATGCTCCTCAGCTACTTTCCAAACTCCAGCATAAGCTCATCGACATAGCACCAGCCCCAGTCCTCACCGGGTTGGTAGGACATGATAATCGGGTGATGAGTCGCGTGAAAATGTTTGGTCGCGTGCGTGTTCTTTGAAGAGTCGCAGCAGCCGACATGCCCGCAAGAGAGGCAAAGGCGCAGATGCACCCAGGTATCTCCTGTCTTCAGGCAGTCTTCGCAGCCGTTCGCGCTGGGCGTGACCTCTTGTATCTGGTCCAGATGGGTGCAGGTTTTTGCCATAAGTTGTTCCTCCGTGTCACTATATCTTGTTATTTAGAAACTCCATACCCTTGGATTATTATATGCTACTTCTGTTGTTTGCTGCCTGGGAGATGAGCGGAAATGCTCAAAGCCCTCACCATTTACCGAGAGCAGAAAGAATAGGCAAATTTCCCATTGACATTTGTTCCAAAAACCCTCTATTATGTATCCATTCAGAAGGGGCCTCAGACTCCTCAGCGCCTCCGACGTTTCGCACATCTTTCTCTATGGATGGCAGGGGCATCGATCCGTTTGAGGATACTGAAAGCTATTATGGAGAGAGAGAAAGCGATAACAAGCGAGGCGAGTAGTTCACCGTATGGCAAACCAGAAGCAGAGCGCGCTCGCACCCTATATCGAGCGGGCGCGCAAAGTCCTACAATATGAGCAGAAGACACACCATCAGGACCAGGCAATCAAGCCTGGTGGATTGGAGCGCTTTCTAGCGCGCTGGGCCGATGAGACGACGAGCATCTGCAAAAATGCCGCGCTGGACCAGCGACCCATCTATCGCTTTATCGAGCAGCTAGAAGGCTATCATAGCCAGGACCCTCTCCAGCGCGCCTCCAACCTGCGCGCCGCCCTTGCCGTACTGAACGAACTGGATGCTCCGACTGACACTCCGACTTCTTCCACGCTTCCAACGGCATCTGCCGCGCGTGTCGCGGCACCCGTGGAGAAGGCCGCGCATACTCCTAGCCGCGAGCCTGGCAAAGCAACTCCACCGGCCATGCCTCATCGCACGCATGCAACGCCTGAGAAGAGTTCATCTATAAAGCCACCAGCAGAGGCAACGCCAGCTCTACCGGACACTAAACAGCTGCGACCGCTACAACCACCGCCAGCGCCGCCGCAGAATACCGTGCGCCTGGAAGCTGGTATGTCGCAGGGACATTCGACCCTGACGCTCCTGAGCGCCGACGTGACCGCCGTGCCCAAGGTCGGTCCATCGGCGGCAACGCGCCTGCACCACCTCGGCATTCGCACCATACGCGACCTGCTGTTCTACTTTCCACGCGAGCATCGCGACTACAGCAAGCTTGAGAAGATTGCTAACGTTCCATTTAACGAACTGACGACCACGATGGGCCTGATCTGGGAGGTCGAGACGAAGCGCACAGGCGCGGGCAAGGCGCGCACCATCGCCACGATCTCGGACGAGACCGGCAAGCTCTATGTCACGTGGTTCAATCAGCCTTACCTGCAGAAGACGCTCGGCGCGGCGAAGGGCTCCTACCTGGTTGTTACCGGCATCAAGCAGCGCTTTGGCAACAGGGTCGAGTTCAATGTGCGCACGCACGAGCTGCCGGAGCAGGGCGATCTGCTGAATACGGGACGCCTTGTTCCAACCTACGCACTGACCGAGGGCTTGAACGCGAAGTCGCTGCGCACCTTCACCAAGTGGGTAGTTGATCGCTACGCCGCTATGGTCCCCGAGTACCTGCCCGCCTCGATCCGCTCCGAGGCTGACCTGTTGCCGCTGCCGGAAGCGGTGGCGCAGATGCACTATCCCGAGAGCGAAGAGATGCGCGCGCGGGCGAAGCGGCGTCTCTCCTTCGACGAACTCTTCCTGATCCAACTGGGGATGCAGGAGCGCCGCAGCCGCTGGCAATACGAGGCACCGCAGGGAAGCGCGTTCACCATCGACGCGACAAAGGTATTTATTGATCCACCGCAGCAAGAGACAGCGGGACAAACACACTCCCTGGACACACTACCGGCGCTCAGCTCCACGCTCTGGTCAACGGACGCCATCCACGACAGACCATTCGAGGCCACGCTCCCGTTTTCCTTTACTGGAGCACAGCGGCGCGTTATCTGCGAGATCTTTAGCGATCTGGCGAAGAGCAAGCCGATGTGCCGCCTCCTGCAAGGAGATGTGGGCGCAGGAAAAACGGCGGTGGCGGCGGCAGCGCTCTTTATGGCGGCACTCAACGGCTTTCAGGGAGCGATTATGGCCCCCACCGAACTGCTCGCGGAACAGCACGCGCGCAGCATCGGCGCGATGCTCGAACCTTTCGGCATACGCACGATCCTGCTCACGGGCAGTTCACGTACGCGAGAACGCGCAATGGGCAAGATGGCGCTGGAGAACGGTCAGGCGATGGTTGCCATAGGCACGCACGCCTTAATTCAAGAAGATGTCAACTTCCAGCGACTGGGACTGGTGATTATCGACGAGCAACACCGCTTCGGCGTAGAACAGCGCGACGCCCTGAGACAAAAGGGCTACCACCCACATATGCTGGTCATGACCGCGACGCCCATTCCACGCACCCTGGCGCTCACGCTCTATGGCGACCTGGATGTCTCCGTCATCGACCAGCTACCGCCGGGACGCCAGAAAATCGTTACACGCTGGCGCACCGGAGCCAGGCGCAGCGAGGCGAATACCACTATTGCGCACCAGGTTGCAGAGGGGCGGCAGGCGTTCATCATCTGCCCGTTGATCGAAGAATCAGACACGCTAATGGTCAAGGCGGCGACCAGCGAGTACGAGCGCCTGCAGCGCGAGGTATTCCCACACCTGCGCCTGGGGCTGCTGCATGGTGGCATGAAGAACGCCGAGAAAGATGCCACCATGCGCCTCTTCCGCGATGGCGAACTCGATATCCTCGTTGCCACATCGGTTATCGAAGTAGGTATCGATATACCCAACGCTACGGTTATGGTCATCGAGGACGCCGACCGCTTCGGCCTCTCGCAACTCCATCAGTTTCGTGGACGCGTCGGGCGTGGCAAACACCAGTCGTTCTGCTACGTGCTCAGCTCGGAGGCCGGTCAACAGGCACAGGAACGCCTCGGCGTCTTTCAAGATATCGATGATGGTTTTCGTCTCGCCGAAGAAGATCTGCAGATACGCGGCCCCGGCGACTTCTTCGGCGTGCGCCAGAGTGGCATGCCAGAGCTACAGATCGCCGATCTGAGCGATACGCCCCTGATCGAGCTGACACGTAAGCTGGCAAATAAATTGTGGGAGAGCGATCCGTACCTGCGCAAAGTAGAACACGCTGCCTTGCACGAAAGAATGCATCTTTTCTGGCAACGCTATATGGCCCATTAACCCTTTGGGGACGATGATCCTTTCACCGTATTCATATAGAGTTCACAGACCATATTTACAGCGTTGCTTTTGCCCACAAGCTTCTCCAGGTCCTCTTGCTGCGCACCAATATTGTGCATACGTGCCTGTATGAAGTCGTGACGCGCAGTGCCAGAGGCAAAACTTCTGAAGCCTCGCTCCATGGCCTCCATCTCCTCTACGAGCTGACGGCGTACGCGTGCAATGTCGCTCACATCCATGTGCATATATTTATCCCCTTCTTTCTAAAGACCAACAAAAAAAGTATATACATTTCCTATGTAAATTTGTATACCATAACCTTCTTTAAATATCATATACATTATTGAAATTATACCGAACTCATCTCTTATAAAGAGCAATATGCCTATCGTTTTATCTCGTTCTATCACGTATCAAATACATTTCTTGACAAGTTCCTCTACAATACTCTACAATTTTCATATATTTTCCTATTCCTCTAATATGTAGCACGGATCTAGGAGGAGCTATGGCCGTCCCAAACCGAAAACTGGAGGCTGCTCGCCTGAACAGGCGGTGGAGCGTCGAGGTTGCTTGTAAAAAGGTAGGCGTCAGCGTCAATACGTTCAACCGCTGGGAACGGGGCCTGCAATTACCGCAACTGGAGACCCTCGATCTGCTCTGCAAAGCCTTTGGCCTGTCGCCCGAGGAATTAGGTTTTGGCAATATCATTGCAGCCAAACGCAGGGCAACCGAAGGCGCTATCTATATAAGAAATGACGAAACCTCTATCAAACAGGAAGCGCCGCAGGAAAAGGCTCAGCAGGACGACAACACGTTTGCGTGCCAGGTTGAACAGATCAAAAAGAATATGGACGAGATGAAACAGGCACAGAACGAAAATGGGGAAGGTCTTTCACGCAAAAAGGCCGTGGCACTACTGGTCAGTACGCCATCAGCAATATTCGGTCTGATACAGGACACCAACGATCTGCTCCTCTACTCCGATGAAATACTCTCGCTCAGCGCCGTCAATCTGGCTCTTTGTTGGCAGCTCTACTACGAGGGTGGCTTCGCGGAACTGAACCACATCCTGCCTGGCTATACGACGCAGCTGTCGGCGCTTGCACAAAAACCAGCGCGCCATCAAAAGTTGGCGGCGAACCTGGCATCCCAGGCTCATCAACTGAACTACCTCCTTGCCCTCCAGCGCCAGGACTTCGGCACCTCCCTCAAACATACACAGGAGGCGCTACATTATGGGCAGATAGCGGACGACGCAAACCTGCAGGCAGCCGCGCTGGGGCGCAAGGCGTATGTCTATTTCTGTCTGCACCGGGATAGACAAAGGCTGCAAGCATACCAGGAGGCGCTCAGTCAATGCACTACTTGTTCACTCCTGCTGAAAGGGTATATCTATGCCGGTCTGGCCGAGACACACGCGAGCCAGAGAAATGAGGCCATGGCCCAGGAATTTCTCAAGCGCGCGCAGAAGAGCTACCCCGATCAACCGGAAGAAGATCCCGTCTACTCCTACACCCATTTTCGCTGGCCCACATTTTATAATTTTGCTGGCCAGGTCTACCTTCACCTCAACCATCCCAAAGAGGCATGGGAAGCCTTCTCCACCGTTGATAGGCTTGTTCCGGCCAATGAGGAGCCATATCGCGTCGAGCTAGCCGTTTATAAAGCGGCAACCGCACTGGCATTGCAGGATCTGGAACAATGCTGCGCCCTGCTCACGGAGGCCGTGAAAGCTGCCAGAGCGCTGGGGAGCGCGCTGCGCTACGACGAAGCCTATTTGATCTACGAACGCATGCAGGAACAATGGGAACAGGAACCCCGCGTAAAAGCTCTCGCTGAACTCTTCCATTGATAGATCTCTCTTTACCCTCCTCTATAGCAGCGCATGCTTCGTTTTTGCCAGTTGCACGGGTGCTTTATGATAGGAGGGAGGCGTTTCCGCCTCGTATCGAGATACTATACTCGTGATACTGGCACCATCGCGCGACCAGCTTCGCCTGGGGCATAGGTTTTCTACTCCCTGTGAAGGCGCTCGGAGTGGGCAGGTGGGCGAGAGCATATCTCAGAAGCAACATAGCACAGTATAGAGGGAAGTAAGGAGTTTATTCTTATGCTTGTACGTATTACCATCAATGTATTGCGTGTTGCCGCAGTGCTGGCACTTATTCTTGGCGTTCTGGACTGGGTGGGTTATCCGCTCGGCTCCATCCTCATCCACATGTTCCTTGGCTTTCTCGTCGTCATCTCGCTCTGGATTCTGGGCGGTGTGATGCTGACACGCGAAAACGGCGCGGGCCTGGGCATCGGCGCGATCGTGCTTGGTCTGCTCGTGCTCGCGCTGGGCCTGGCGCAGAAACAGATTCTACCAGATCCCAGTCCCGCGCACTGGGTCATCCAGGTCATACATCTGCTCTTCGGCCTGTCGGCCATCGGCATCGGCGAGATGATCGGTGGACGCATCCGTCGCCAGCAACGGGTCGCAACTATGCAGACGCGCTAAGCCAACCGGTAAGGTGATGGCACGGCCTGCAGGGCGACCGCCAGGGTCGCCCGTACAAGGAGACGCGAAGGGGTTGAACGAAACCGTGTTCTTGTACGGGCGACCCTGGCGGTCGCCCTGGGTGGGGGTCAGTGCCATTGCCGAATGCCCCCCGATATGATTTAATGAAAGAGCCACTCTATTTTTTTCCTGGTTGGCATGTCTATTTGAGTCACAAAGGGGAGTTGAGCTTGAGCAATGTAGAGAGAACTGGTCATCTCGCCGTCTATCCTGGCAGCTTCGATCCTTTAACCAACGGACACCTGGATATCGCGCGCCGGGCGGCACGTATTTTTGACACCTTAATTATCGGCGTCTACGCCTTTCCAGCAAAAAACCTGCTCTTCTCCGCCGACGAGCGCGTGGCATTATGGCAAGAGGTTATCGCAACAGAGGAATTGCACAATGTGCGCGTCGAGCAGTTCAGCACACTGGTCGTAGAGTATGTACGTGCAGTGGGTGGTCAGGCAATCATCAAGGGACTACGCTCGCCCAATGATTTCGAGGCGGAATTTCAGCAGGGCCTGATGAATCGCAAGCTCGAACCCGAGATTGAGACGATCTGTCTCCTGACAAATCTGGAAAACCTTTTTGTCAGCTCATCTCTTCTCAAGGAAGTCGCGAAGCTAGGCGGCGACGTGCACGACATGCTACCCGCCGTAGCGGTCAAAGCACTACACAGCAAACTTGGCAAGTAAACAGCGGGCTTATTGAAAGCCCGGCAAATGAGAACAGGCGCAAAAGGAGGAAGGGCCGTATGGATATTTTGTATCTTGTCGATCGCCTCGAAAACCTCATTGCTGGCAGTCGCCGCATGCCCCTGGTCAACCAGATTATAGTCAAGGAGAGCGAGATCCTGAGCATCATTGAACAGATGCGCACCACTATTCCAGATGAGGTCAAGCAATCCAGGCGCGTGATCCAGGAAAAAGAGCGCATCCTCGCACAGGCACAGGCCGACGCGACTGCGCTGCTGGCACGCGCTCGCGAAGAGGGCGAGCGCGCTGTCAACCGCGAAGGACTGCTCAAAGTGGCGGAAGAGCGTTCGCAGCAGTTGTTGCAGAAAACGGAAGAGCAGGTGCACCAGATGATCCGCCGGGCCGAGGAACACTCCGAGCACCTGAAGGTCGACGCGGACGCCTATGTCGTGGAGACGCTGCGCAACCTGCGCGAGCACCTCACCAGCGTCGAAACCGATGTGAGCCGCACCATTTTGAGCATCGAGCGCGGCCTCGAAAGCCTGCAAGAACAGCCGGTCGAACAGGGAGAGGATAGACAGGGCATGAATAACGTGGATGATGTGGATGACGTGGAAGGAAGTGGACAGATAGTGGATGGCATGGAAGATCCCGCTCCACAAGCAGCGCGTTCAGTGCCGCGCCGCGCCTCCCTGGCGGCAGATACAATGGGTGGCCCAAACTATCAGTAGGCTATAAGCGCTGTATTTTGAATAAATATAGAGATCGGGGCTTGACACCCTCTTTTCGCTTGTCTATAATGAGCAAGCGCCAGCAAAGTCAAAGGGAATAATCCAGATTGCGCCATAGTTGTTATTTAAGGCTTAAAAGGTTTGCAATGTGAAAGGATATATCTTCCATGATTTTTAATGTGGCGCAACTGATGAAATCGCCCGTCGGCACTGCATTAAACTATGATATCGACGAAGAAAATGTGCGGCTCGATGAAGACCTTAAAGTCATCGGTCCAATTGTCGGGCATGTGCGCCTGCGACGTATAAATCAGGGGCTGCTGGCAGACGGCTGGGTGGATCTGACTCTTGAGTTTGAATGCACGCGCTGCTTGAAACACTTCGAGCAGCAGATGCACGTCCTATTCGAGGAGCGTTTTTACCCGACGTTGGATGTGGTGACAGGCGTGGCATTGACTCCACCGGACGATGGAGAGGATGCGTTTCCTATCGACGCTCATCACCTGATCGATCTCACTGAAGCGATAAGGCAGCACGTTCTGCTGGACATTCCGATGGTGACGCTTTGTAAAGAAGACTGCGCGGGGCTCTGCCCCCAGTGCGGCAAGGACCTCAACGAGGGTCCCTGCAACTGCCAACCCGAGATCGATGCCCGGCTAAGCGTTTTACAATCATTGTTACAAAATCAAGAATCAACAAATCACCCAAGTAAGTAAGCCTGATGCAGAGTCAGGACACAATACTGGTGGAAGAGGAGCAACTACACTATGGGAGCATTACCAAAACAGCGCACCTCCCACGCCCGGCAAGGGGAGAGGCGCGCACATCATCATCTGGATCTGCCACAACTGGTCGCATGCCCGAACTGCAGACGGCCCAGGCTCTCACATCATGCCTGCCCACACTGCGGCATGTATCGCAATCGTCAGGTGTTTCAGCCCAAAAATCAGAGATAATACCAATGCTGGCGGTTGTATTGTCCAGGCTCAGCATAACCGGGCCAGACTGAGATAGTTTACGTATCTCTACACCGCCTCTTTCTATTTATTAAGAGAGCATAGTATGACGACACAGGTCGCCTTTCTCTTCCCTGGGCAGGGAAGTCAGGCAGTTGGCATGGGAGTCGATGTCTTCGCGGCGTCTGCAGCGGCCAGACGCGTCTTTGAGACGGTCGACGAAGCGCTCAGTTTCCCTCTGAGTACACTGTGTTTTACAGGCCCGGAAGAGACTTTACGTAAGACGATTAACGCCCAACCCGCCATTGTTACGGTAAGCCTCGCTTATCTCGCAGCATTCCAGGAAGCGCTTTCTCCCTCTTCTTCCTCCTGGTCCACGCCGCTTACGCCCGATTTTACCGCCGGTCACAGCGTCGGTGAGTTCGCCGCACTGGTCGCGGCGGGCGCGCTCAACCTCAAGGAAACGGCACGCCTGGTACGTGAGCGCGGTCGCCTGATGGATATCGAGGAGACAGCCTGCCCCGGAGGCATGGCGGCTATCATCGGACTGGAGGCGGAACCGCTACAAGAGGTATGCCAGGAGGCAACGCGGCAATTGGCCGCCGAGCGCGCCGGGCAGAACTCCCATCCCGGACAGGGACAGGTCATCGTCGCGAACTACAACGCGCCCGGCCAGATCGTTATCTCGGGCGAGCAAAAAGCGCTGGCACTGGCAGGCGAACTGGCAAAGGCGCGCGGAGCCAAACGCGTCATCCCACTCTCGGTCAGCGGAGCTTTCCATTCGCCGGTGATGTACCCGGCGGTCGGTGGACTGGCCCAGGCGCTGGCAGCGGCGGATCTGCGCGACGCGGCGCTGCCTGTTATCAGTAACATCACGGCCACGCCGCTCACAAGGGCGGACGACCTGCGCTCGGAACTGGCCGAACAGCTCGCGGCCCCCGTTCAATGGGTACGCACAATTGAGTATCTACATGGCGCGGGCATCACGACCTTTATCGAGATCGGACCGGGCCAGGCGCTGGCGGGTATGCTCAAACGCATCGTCAAGGGTGCCAGAATTATCAATATAGGCAGTATATCAGAAGTGGGAAAAGCGGCAGCACTGATACGTGAGATAGGACTGCCTGGGAGCGTATAATCAGGTACCCCATTGGGGATAACCTACTTGACACGGATGAGAAAAACGCCTATCTTTGCAGTATTGCAGCAAGCTTTTGCGCAACAGGTAGGATGGCTGGTAAGTATTGATGGGAGTTTATCGCGGTAAGGGAGAAATGTATGGCAGTAGAGTCACAACCGACAGGCGTGGTCCGTGTTGCCCGGCAGGTGCTCTCGACTATCGTGATTAATACCGCATTGCAGATACCGGGCATTGTACGCATAGCGCAGGGAAGCAACCTGTGGTCGCGCCTGTTACGAAGGGAATTACCGCGCCAGGGCGTGGCGTTGACGGTAAAAGACAACATCGTCTCTACCGATCTCTATATTGTAGTAGCCGCCAGTGCCAATATCGTTGAGGTAGGAACCGCCGTTCAGGAAGAGGTTGCCTCGGCAATTGAAGACATGGTGGGGATGCAGGTTCGCGAGGTCAATGTCTACATCCAGGACGTGGTTTAAAACGTTTAAAGAGGTAGCTAAGACACACTAGCAAGAGAACACAAACGATGGGGTGCAGATCTCATCATAACATTTTTTCGAGGACACTATGCCAGGGATACGCAGACAGGCGCGCATGATTGCGCTGCAAACACTCTATGAACACGATACAGCCAGCCATAACCCGACAGAGGTCTTGCAGCGTCATGCCGAAGAGCGCCATCTGAACCCCAGGGTGTCAGAATATGCTAGCGAGCTGGTGTTGGGGGTCGTTGACCATCTGGCCGAGATCGATGCTCACATTCAAAGCGCGGCCCGCGAATGGCCACTCCAGCAAATGGCGCGCATAGACAAAAATATTCTCAGGCTTGCAATCTACGAAATTCTGTTTAATAATACTGTACCAGCAAAGGCTGCTATTAACGAAGCGGTGGAACTCGCCAAGGCGTTCGGAAGCGATACATCCAGCCGCTTTATCAATGGCGTCCTCGGTACGATATTTAATTGGGCACAACAACAGCCCACCCCTAAAGCTGAAAGCGAGGTGAAGTAATGGCTAGTATTGACGAGCGACTCAAAAAGATTATCGTCGATCAACTTGGTGTCGACGAGGCAGAGGTCGTTCCCAATGCGTCTTTCGTCGAGGATCTTAATGCGGACTCACTCGATCTGGTTGAACTGATTATGTCTCTTGAAGAAGAGTTCAAACTCCAGATCTCCGATGAGGACGCGGAGAAGATCACGACGGTCCAGGAGGCACAGGACTATATAGAAGAGCACTTGCGCTAACTACAGGCTAGCGCAAGCAGATACACATTCCTGAATAAAGCCCAGGTGTTACCGGGGCAATATTTCTTCAGAACCCCTTAGCGCCTGTGGCGCTTCATGGGGCAGAAGAAAAAGGGCGGCCACAGGGTCGCCCTTTCTTCTGCCCTCGACTGGCACAACATGGTATAATGAAAAGAAAAGAGCTAGAGAAAAAGCAATTTTTAGCTATCTGTCGTGTCGTTGTCACAAATCTCCAGGGTCGTGCATCTCCATTACTGTAGGACAATAATCCTACCAATGCGAAAAGAGTTTTGTGTGGATAGAATGCCCGCTGCTCAGGCGGTTGAAACGCTCAGTCACGAATATGGCAAACTGGTCTTCCATACCATCTATGGCCTCACAGGCGACTGGGAGGAGAGCCAGGACCTTACGCAGGATACCTTTCACCAGGCCCTGCGCTCGATTGATGCCGCCCGTTTGACGAGCGGCGAGCATTTTCACGCCAGAGCATGGCTACTCAGTATCGCGCTCAACACGGTGCGCATGCAGCGGCGGCGACGGAATATCTTCCGCTTCATTCCCTTCTCGCATATACTGGAAGGAAAACAGCACGAGACGGATAACGATACGCTAAATACGCTAAGCTCACAGGCCGCTCCGGTCCAACCCATCGGCTATGGCACAGGTGAGACAGAAGATCCGGCAGTGCTGATCGCCGAACAGGACGCGGTACGGCGCACAATGAGCAGCCTGACAGAACCTTTACGCGTCTGCTTGCTCCTTTCGATCGTGGGTGGCCTCTCAATTCACGAGATCGCAAAGATATTAGATCTGAAAGAGCCGGCGGTACGCCAGAGACTGGCACGAGCGCGCAAGCAATTTCAGCAGGTGTACGCGCAAGAGAGCGGCGAAGAGGTCTTCGATGCCGCTCTCGTCTCGCACGCAGCCGCCAGGACACGGACGCAGGATTCGGCGGAAGAGTTCAACGATAAGCATTTGCGGCTTACGGTACATCCTTCAACACCCTGGAGAAATTATGTATAACGACTCTATCGAGACCCTGGTGCTCCGCCACTACGGCGGCACGGCTCCCACGCCTCCCGGCCTGGAGCAGCAACTGGCGGCTTCCCTACGCCAGGAGGCCGCGACTCTCCAACGGCAAGAGCGCGTTGCCTCCCGCCTGCGTACCCAGCATATCAGCCGACGCAGGGCCGTGCGCCTGGTCGCCATAGGCTCCGCCAGCATTGGACTGCTGAGCGCGGGACTGGAAGGTCTGCACATGCTCGAAGCGGCCCTGGTTGGACAGGACACCGCACAGCCAGCACACTCAGCACTTTCCTGACGTTATCCGACAAGTGGATGTATTTTAAACGTCCACGCGCGCAAATTTGACGTAGTATCTATCACAGAGATAAAAACAAGCAAGCCAAGAAAGGATCTAACCATGCCTATCGGATTTCACCCGGTCGAACTTATCGCCATTCTCGTTATCGCACTCCTGGTCTTTGGACCCAAGCGCCTGCCGGAGATGGGTGCCTCTATCGGCAAAAGCATTAAAGAGTTTCAGAAGGGCATGCGCGAGCTGAATGAGCCAAAAGAGGAAACGTCGTCAGCAGCGAGCCTGGCAGCTATCGAGCGCGAGATCGCCAGCAAACGTGCAGCGGCGGCGGCAGAGATACCAGCGAGCGAGGTAGATAGCAAAGGAACGAAAATCGACTAATGACTGTCACCTGCATCGGGGGAAAAAATGACCACAAGTAATATAGATCAGCAGGACCCCCTGTTGGCATTCAGCAACTTTGGCGGCGATGAGGATGATGCATCAGCCATGTCGCTGGTGGACCACCTGGAGGAGCTACGCAAACGCCTCTTTGTCTGCTTGATCGCAATAGTAATTGCGACCATCGTAGCCTTTATCTTCAGAGAGACCATCCTCAATCTCCTGGAGGCACCGCTGCCACAACACGTCAACGCGTTGGCGAAGACGAACGATGGCAAAAATCTGGTCGTCACTGGAGTCGCGGAAGGCTTTACTGTCTTCCTGATGATCTCCGTAGCAGCGGGAGTGATTATTTCGCTGCCGGTCATTCTCTACGAGATCTGGGCGTTCATCGCGCCCGGCCTGTATGAGCGCGAGAAGAAGTACGCGGTGCCGTTCATCTTTATCGGCATTGTCCTTTTCGTCATGGGTATCTCCGTGGGTTACGTCGTGCTACGCTTCCCGCTCCAATGGCTGGTTACGTTCGCGGCCTCCAACTTTACTCAGCTAATCACAGCGGATAGCTACTTTACGTTTGTAGCGTTCTTTATCCTGGCCTTCGGGATCGTCTTCGAGCTGCCGCTGGTTATCACCTTCCTGGCGAAGGTCGGCATCGTCAGCATCGATACACTGACGAAGAAACGCGCAGCTGCTCATGTGGGCATGTGGATCGCGGCAACTTTCCTGACGCCGGGTGCGGACCTCTATAGCCCCGTCATCCTGGGCGTCTGCATGTCGTTCCTGTACGAACTGACGATTCTCTTTATCCGCTTCGCGGTAAAGCCCGATCCCGCTCTCACTTAACTGATGTAGCCTGCCGTAACATATATTCGTGGGGCGGCATTGAAGAAAGGACCATTTAGCATGCCATTTGGATTTCATGGCCTCGATCTCGTCGTTATTCTCGTTATCGCACTCTTGATCTTTGGACCCAGGCGCTTGCCGGAGATGGGCAACGCCATCGGCAAGAGCATCAGTTCGTTTAAGCGCGGCATGAGCGAGCTGACCAGCCCAAAGGATGAGAAGCCCGAGACCTACGAGGCGGTACACACCGAGGTCGTTACACCCACTTATTCCGCTCCCACTCCCGAGATCGTCACTGAGACCAGCACTCCTGAGGTTGTCCCCGAAGAAGTCGTCACTGAGACTGAGACGCGCGTAAATTAATCTAAGAGGCTCATAACCAGCGCCTTCTGTCATAGAATACAGAAGGCGCTGGTTATTTATTTACGTACAAGATACTAGAGAAGAAGCAATCACTCCCCTTCTTTCCCACTACACCACAAGGCCCACCAGATGAGCACACCTTGCAACGGCCAACGGACTATATGATAGAGCGGCGAACTCGTCATGCCCCGAAAGCGTTTGCGGTTGATAGTATGGTAAATGTTCGCCGGAAATATAGCGACCAGCAGGGCGGCTAAGCCCCTGCCTGCCGCGACCTGGAAGCGCGGAATAAGGATGCCGACACCCCCTAACAATTCGAAGACGCCGGTGATGTAGAGCGCGGCACGCCGCAAGGGCAGCGAGCGCGGTATCAACTGCATCTCGACATCCTGTGCTGTGAAATGAAAGGTTGATCCAATAATGAAAATGATGCCCAGGGCGATGCGCGCTGGCGTTTTTAAACGCGATGCGGTAGGAAATTTCATGAGTTTAAACTACTTTCTGTTACTGAACATTGTAACGCATATTATGCTCCACATTTCTGAACCTGGCCCATAGCAGGACAATCGCCAGGACGTACAACACAGCCCCTATGATAAACACCGGCGCGTATCCCATGCGCGCTATGATCAGGCCACCTAGCGGCGTTGTGAGCGATCCTGAGACCTGATCCACAGCCTGATAGCTGCTGTTGGCAAGGCCACGATGCTCAGGCGACACCTCTTCCATAAAAAAGACCTGGTAGATGCCCGTGGTCATGTCCATAATACCCTGGCGCAATGGGTAGAGCACGGCGATGAGCGGCAGGAAGCTGGTCAAGCCGATAAGCAGGAGCAAGGGAATAGCCAGCAGGCGCGTGACGGTAATGGCGTTGATCCTGCCGATACGCGCGGCGAGCCAGGGCGCGGCAAGCGTCAGGACGGCGTAGAGCGCGTTGGCGGAGGCATCTATAGCGCCGAACAAAGCGGGCGAGGCTTTCAGGTGCTGGACGAAATAGAGGTTGAAGTAGGGCAGGAAGAAGCCACGTCCCAGGCTGATCAAAGCTACGTAGAGCAGCAGGACCGTAACAGGATTAAAGGGGAGCGTCCGCCAGTTCACTTTCCGCAACCGAGCGGGCACCGCACGCAGCGTTCGGCCCAACGGGATGCGCTCCTGCCGTGACGCCTGCTCGTTGGAAGTGGGTCGCTCGTTGCTCATCATGAAGAGTGGAATGAAGCTCGGCACGGCGATAATACCGGCGAGCAGCAGGGCGAATTGGTAGGAGCGCGGCTCGGCCTGGCGCGCCAGGAATGGAGCTAGCCAGGCTGGGAGCGGTAGCATAAACAAGGGAACAACGCGAAACCAGCCGGGTAGCGCGCCGCCGAGCAACTCGCCGACCACCGTTGTCGCCAGCGTGACCACAATGTTAAAGCTGAACAGCAACGGACGCTCTTCCGGCGTGCTATAGCGCGTCAAGAAGGGCGCGTTGATAACCAGCAGAAATGCGCCGCCCACGCCCGCTAAAAAGTCGCTGATCAGCAGCGGCACAGGCTGACGCAGCAAAAACTGACCGGCACCGGCGATGCCGATAGCAACGCTGCCCCAGATCAGAATATCCCTGCCGCTAAAACGATCAACGCATACGCCTGCCGGGAAGATTGCCACACCCGCACCGAGCGCAACAGCAAAGAGCGCCAGGCCGATAAAGTCTGTACCGTAGCCCAGCGCTCCCAGGTAAAGGTTGTATAAAACCAGAATGATGCCGACAGTGATACCGCTCAGCACGCTGCTCACCAGATATAAGCGGGCGTTGCGCTGAAAACGTGTAAACTGCCGGATATACTCAGCGACCTGGGGCATCTTGACTGAGTTGAGAAGCCGTTATCCCTCCCGCCAGTCGATTATCGGTCTCAACTGTTGTCACGGGAGCCTTCTCTTGCATCAGCTCACGATAGCCCGGACTATTGAACTGCAGACCCTCGTCCGCCGCTGCGATCTCCCCACGAGCCTCGCCTCTGTTCGGGAACAGAAACGCTTTGGCGATCGTCTGCACCTGAACTGAACGAGCATGAAACTCGATAACGGCCTTCGCCACCTTTGCGCTCGCCTCGTCGACCTTCTGATCGGCGACCTGAAAGCCCTGCGGAACCTTCGCAATGTTGCGTATGATAGCGTTGCCATCCTGCGCAGGCGTGTGTCCCTGCATAGCGGCCTCGCTGGTCTTGTTCACGCTATCGACAGTCGGACGCAGCATTTTGATCAGGTTTGCCTTCTCGCGCAGCCAACCCGTCCCGAGGGCCATCGCGGCATTGAAGGCTACCGCGATCACGATAAAGATCACCGAGAACAGACAGATAATAATCGCAGCAAGCTGTCCGAAGCCAGCCAGGACCGGATTGACATCAAGCAAAACGAGCATGATTATTCTCCTCTTGCAATCGCTTCCAATTGCTGCTTGCGACGCTCTTCAGCGCGGCTGGCGATGCGCCCTTTGCCGAAGAAGACGCGTATCATTTGCTGTCCGGCAACCACACCCGCCACGACGCGCACGCTCGGAGCAACGGCGATCTCACGCGTCAGGCGCGCCGTCGAACCAATTGTCGAAACGGTATGGCCCGCCGTCGTTGCCGTCTCTTTGACAATACCGATCGTCTCCTGCACAGAAGAGAGCAACGGCTTCATCTCATCGCGCACCGTCGTAATCGTGCGCACGAGCATGATAATCGAGTAGACCTGAAACAACGTTGCGGCAATCAACAGGGCGGCGAGCAGAATCAGGAAAACGTAAAGAACCTCAAGAAGAACGTGAAAGATAGCCGCCAAAACCAGGCCGACGACGACGATGACCGCCACCGCTATGCCCACGATGATCAGGTAGCGCTTTGCAGTTTGCATAATATGCCTCCCAATATACAGTTGAAGTTAATGTGTCTCATTATAGCGCACAATTGATATGACGTGTAGGACTACGC
>Ga0209839_10000084_pt1 | contig 39963 bp, 33 predicted proteins | sample OrgsoiDNA2013050_FD_185800 | JGI IMG/M metagenome (GOLD analysis project Ga0209839, IMG submission 185800) | Permafrost soil microbial communities from the Arctic, to analyse light accelerated degradation of dissolved organic matter (DOM) -... | ecosystem: Environmental > Terrestrial > Soil >... | reverse complement strand
ACAGAAGAGATGTTTTCGACCACCCATGATGCCGCCAATCGTGATGCCGTACGCTCTGTCGAACGAGAGAACCTGAACCTGGTGGGTCTCGCCATCAGAGCAGAAAGAAAAGTGATTGACAAAATCGTAGACAAGCTGAAGTTTCATCAGTAATAAAAAGAGGGCATACATAGGCTGTCGTCTTGCTGAGCGCCGATAGCGGCTGACTTGTGGAGAAGCGTACTCCTTGTTGCATGCCTTATTCTCTGGTACACTAGCAGCAGAATATTCTTTGAACAGGAAGAACTATTGCTGTTCGACGGAGGGATTCACTATGATCCGCACCTTTCATTTTGAACAATGGGATCGGCAAAGCTCGCAACAGGAATCTGTGCACATGAACGCAGCAGCGAGCGGGAGCCATGCTCCGCTTCCCACAGTGATTCAGCTGACGAAGATCTTTACTGCTTTTATGTGCTCGCTGCTCATGGCGCTCTTTTTCTTTATCCTGACACAGGGTTCAGCAGTCAACGCAGTAGCAGCGATGCACCCGTTATTCGCGCTGGCAGGACAGATTGTTCTGGTCGGCAGCGCGCTTGCGTCGGGTGCCATAGTGTTTGCCGGCACCCCGCTCGCCATCGTAGCATGGCGAACAACGCCGCGCATCCGCCTCCTTCTCACCCTGCCTTTACTCGCATTTTTGCTGCCCCTGCTCTCTTTTATGCTCGTGGTCTCTGGTGCCACGCTCGCCGGACTCGTCGTCTTGTATCTCAACATCATCCTTGCCATCGTAGTCTGGCGGTTGACGCCGACACCACGTATCCAGCTCCGCTTCTTCGTCCCGTTCCTGGCTATTGCACTGCTGATGCTCGCCTTTATCCTCGCCGTGCTTCTTCCCAGGCTGGCTCCGTTGTTCCCCATAGGTTTCATAGGTAGCATAGTAGGCAACGTGCTATCGTACCCCATTCCCATTATAGGCAACCTGGGCAGCGTACTTTTGGAAGCGTTCATCTTTGGCACACCCCTCGTCAGTACACTCGCGATCAATCGCGCTATAAAGCAGGTGACCATTCCTGATAAATGGCTCAGCTTTGCGCGGATACCCCTTCGTATCGTCGTGTTCGCGCTCATCGCGATGTTACTCGGGCTGCTCTTCTGGGGTTTCTACGCGGCTATATTCGCGCCCGCGTTGTTTTTCTCGTTCTTTGGCCTGCTGCCACTATTCAATTCCTGGCCGCTCATATGCGTTGGCATGCTCGCTTCTGTGATCGTCGCTGTGCGGGCGCTCTCTTCTCGCATAAAATAAAGTATCTCTTCAGGTGCCCCCGGACTCCTCAGCGCCTGCGGCGCTTCGCAAGGGATTTGGGAAGGGCATCTGAAGAGATACTAAAATAAATATTTATGGAATATATTTTCATGATAAAAAGGCGGTGCTGAGCACTTCAGCACTACTGATGAGGAGGAAATATGACAGATCAACGTGACTACAACCAGCGATTGATTGAGGAGTTCCGCGCGGAGCGGAGCAAGACCGGTAAGCCGCTCGAAGGCAGACCTTTGCTCCTGCTTACAACAACTGGAGCAAGGAGTGGCCAGCGCCGCACGACACCGATGATGTATATATCCGACGGCGATCGCTTGCTCGTCATCGCCTCTAACGCGGGAGCGCCGCGCCATCCTGATTGGTACCTTAACCTCGTGGCCCATCCACAGGTTACCGTCGAGGTCGGTCCCGACACTTTCGAGGCTACTGCTATCGTTATGGAAGGCGAGGCCCGGCAGCAACTATGGACCAGGATCACGGAGCTGTATCCCTTTTTCGCTGATCATCAGGCAAAGGTAACGCGCCAGATTCCGGTGGTCGTATTAGAAAGGAATAGGCAGACATGACAGATAAGGTAGAATTGATAGCTGAATTGATATAGTCAGCTACAAATTTTCGCAAACGGAAAGCTTCCTTCCGTAAAATAAAGAAAACGTCGCATTCTAGAGGAAGAGCAGCATGGAACTTCACTGGTCACGCACACCTGAACAGGCAACTCGCATTACGACTATCGACGCGCACGCAGCGGGCGAACCACTGCGCATTATCACCGGTGGCCTGCCTGCCTTGCAGGGCAACACTATTTTAGAGCGGCGGCGCTACATGCAGAAACACCTCGACCATATCCGGCGCGCCTTGATGTGGGAGCCACGTGGACACCGCGACATGTATGGCTGCGTACTGACGGAGCCGGTCACGCCCGAAGCCGATCTCGGCGTCCTCTTCATACACAATGAGGGCTACAGTACGATGTGCGGGCACGGCGTGATCGCGCTGGTAACGACGCTTCTGGAGGCGGGGGCGCTACCGGCAAAGGGACAGCAGACGCCCGTCAACCTCGATACGCCCGCCGGACTGGTGCGCGCCACCGCCCATCTTGACGAGCGCGGACACGTCGAACGCGTCTCGTTCCTGAACGTCCCCTCGTTTCTGTACGCCCGCGATGTCGAACTTGACGTGCCCGCGTGGGGCAGGGTGAGCGTCGATATCGCCTTTGGTGGCGCGTTTTACGCCTTCTTGCCAGCCGAACGGGTGGGACTGCGCGTCGAGCCGCAGCAGCTCAAGCGACTATCGGCAGCTGGCGAGGCAATCAAACAGGCCGTCAACGCGAAAATGGCTATCGAACATCCCATCGAGAAAGACCTGGGCTTCCTTTACGGCACCATCCTGACTGGGCCGCCTGAAGAGCCAACGCACCATAGCCGCAACGTCTGCATCTTTGCCGACGCTGAAGTCGATCGCTCGCCCACGGGAACGGGCGTCTCAGCTCGCCTGGCGCTTCATTACGCGAAAGGCGAGATTACAGATGGTCAGTCCATTTTCATCGAAAGTATCCTGGGAGCCAGAAGCGCCTTCAGCGGTCGCGTGGTGGGTCCGACGCGCGTCGGACCCTATGAAGCGATTGTTCCCGAGGTGAGCGGCAGCGCCTTTATCACCGGTCGCCACGAATTTATTCTCGATCCCCGCGACGAGCTGGGGCGTGGCTTTATTGTGTAGAACATTTCAGCCGCTAAGATATGCTAAAACGTCTTGAGAAGCCACATGATAGCAAGCAGACAATTGTAAATTTTGAAATTCGGTGGCTCTGGCTCACATGTGGTGATTCGGCTAGTGCAGAGCTATGAAGAGGTTTCAAGAAATCGCTTCTAGAGCGGGTGAAACTATTCACAGTGGATTGCTGATGAGCTTTGATCACCACATGTGAGCCAGATCGATTTAAGTCCGTGATTTACACTTAGCTCAAAATCAAGCGCGAGCGTCGGAAACTCACCAGCGAGACACCCAGCAAGATCGCATCCAGCACGGCGATCACGGCCATGGCAAGGAGCAAAAACTGCGAATAGGTTAACGACGCGACAAAATTCGCAGGCAATGCTTGCAAGGCAGAAATACCTCCAAACACAAGCACGAATGTGCCTATACCCAAGATTTGTTGCGCTTGCCGTACGGTAGATGTCCGCAGCGATACGAGCACTCCGGCACTTGCTCCCAGTATACAGGTCAGTAGACTCAAAGCAAGAGCTTCAAGGAACAAATCGAAAGGATGATAGAACATCCACCCACCACCGTTCCCCCTGAACAGGTTGACCAGAATCAGGCCGAGCAGAAGGCCACCGAGAGCCATTCCCCAGGCATATCCCACTGTCACAACAACCTTCCCCAGCAGAATCGCTCGATCGGATATGCGGCTGGCCAGCAAGGTTTCTAGTGTATGTCGCTCACGCTCCCCAGCGATGGCATCGCCAATAAAGCTAATGATGACAGAAAAGGGAATCCAGAGAATCACGAACATCTCGATAGGCGAGAATGCTAGCCACTGAAGTCCGAACTGCAATGGGAGGTAGATGCCCATAATACCGATCAAGAGCAAGGGGCGTATCGATGCTTTCCACCCGCCCTGGAAGACCAGGTCCTTCGATTCTTTCCACATCATGGTCCAGATATCGTTCATCTTTGTTCTTCCTCCATCAAGGTCAAAAATACGTCTTCCAGGCTGGCCTTGCCCCGGCGCACTTCCTCCACCTCTGCGCCTGCATGCACCAGCAAACTCACGAGCGGGCCCATCTTGCTCTCTCCGCGCAGTTCCAAGACGAGATGGCTGTTGTGCACTTCGGCATGGGCGACCTCTGGCCGTTCTCGGAGCATGGCCAGCATCTGCTCGGTGAAGCCACACCCCACGATCTCTGCCTGCGGGCCGCCGATCCTGGCCCGCAGTTCATCGGGGGCACCAACCGTGACGAGTTTGCCCTGGCGAATCACGCCGACCTGAGCACAGAGCTTTTCGGCTTCGGTCAGATTGTGCGTGTTGAGAAAGACCGTCACTCCTTCCCGTGCGACCAGGCCAGCCAGATCCTCGCGCAAAGCCGCCGCCGCCAGCGGATCAAACCCGGCAGTCGGCTCGTCCAGAAAGACGAGTGGAGGATGGTGAAAGAGCGCGCGGGCGACCGCGAGTTTCTGTTTCATGCCCCGGCTCCACGTGCCCACCAGGTCGCGGCGGCGGTCCCATAATTCCAGGTGGGTGAGCAGTTCTTTGATGCGCGCCTGACGGGCGGGCGCAGGCATGTGGGAGATGCGCCCGTACAGGTCGAGATTGTCCTGGGCGCTCATGCGCTCATACAGTCCGGCAAATTCGAGCAGCGCCCCACTGCGGGCGCGAATGGCCTCGGCCTGGGTGCGGGTATCAAAGCCCAGCACCCAGGCCTGACCCGTCGTTGGTTCCAGCAGGCCCAGTAGCAGATGGATGGTGGTGGTTTTGCCCGCCCCATTTGGCCCCAGAAACCCAAAGACGATGCCCGCAGGCACCTCCAGGGAGAGATCATCAAGCGCTTTGACGGGGCCAAAGAAGCGAGAAAGGTGTTCGATATGAATAAGTGGTTCTGGCATACTTCTCCTTTCAGAGCATGAGAGAGTTCATTCCTTGCGGGTGGCTCGGTCGAACAGCGTCACCAGTTCCTGCGCATATGAATCGGTATCAAGGTTTGGATGAGTCGTGAGAAGGGGTGCCACCACATCAATGGCCTGTCTGATGGTCACCGCCATCACATGCAGGTCGAATGCTCTGAACTCCCCTTCTTCTTGCCCCTGACGCAAGAGGGCCTCTAAAGCGGTCAGAATCCACTCTTCGGTTCCACGGTAGCGAAGCTTGCCGTCCGCCGTGCGAAAGTTGAGGGCGATTTCCAGGAGCGCCACCATCTGCATCCGGTGGCTGCCAATATAGTCAACTGCCGACCGGATATAGGCTTGCAACCTCAGCGCCACCGTCGGTTGCGCAGCGATCTGCGGGGTCACGGCCAGCACCGCAGCCGTGTAGATCTCGGTGACGACCTGTTCGAGCAACTCCTCCCGGCTTTTGAAGTAATAGATGATCACGCTCTTGCTAATGTTCGCCCGCCTGGCGACTTGAGCCAGCGAGGCTTGGGCATAGCCCAGTGTGGCAATCGTCTCGACCGCGCACTCGATGAGCTGTGCTCGCCTGGCAGCCTCAATGAAGGAGGGGCGCTTCTGTCCGTCCGATGTTTTTTTCGTCTGCATGGACGAAATATAGCACAATTGGTCGAGATATGTCAACTCTTTTCCAATGAGAGCGCAGAGAGGTTCCACTTGCAAGTGGTCCTGACACAACCTGATGAGTACCATATAACTACGGAGCTTGGCAATCAAGCCACCGCCGAAATCGCCCTCGCCCTACGCAAGGTGTTCGCGTGACACCTCCATCAAGCCAAAGTGGAGAGAGGCTCATAGCGGATCGAACTGGTCGCGCCCCGGTGCGGAGTGGGGCACTGACTTCATCTTGCCCACGCCAGGTTGCTGGGACTTTCACGCGAGCAGAAAAGATGCTAGCGGCGACGTTTGGCTTATAGTGAAGTGAGCCTTGTCAGCAGCCTTCTTTCTTATCCCACACAACGTCATCTACGTCTCCATCGAGCGCGATAGCATCTACACATTTGACCCACCTCGCTTCATGGGTTATCCCGGTATCTCTTCAGGTGATCCTCTGACCCTTCAGCGCCTGCGGCGCTTTCGCAAGATTCCTGGTGAGGTTGGCGCGGTGGCGGCTCGTGACCGCCAACCTCACCAGGAATCTTGCGAGCCGCGTAGCGCGCGAAGCCACGAGGAGTCAGGAGAGAGAGACCTAGAGATACTTGTATCACTTTGCTGAGTACATCAATATGATATAATCCCCCTTAGTTGGTGTTTTCGTATAGAAAAGTCTTGTGCTATAGCTATTTTATGAAGGCGAGTTTTATGCAGAAGGCACCCCTCCAGAATTCATTTCATAATAGTGACCGAAAGCGACGACAACTTCCTCGCTGGCTCTATAGTGTTGTAGTAGCTATCATCGCAGTTTCAATATTTATTGGAGCTGTTTTCTGGATTGTAAGCGGCCAGGGCGTATTAGCAACGATCATATCAGTCATTTTTACAGCGCTTGGTCTCATATTCTCTTTTCTTCAGGTTTTTCCGCTTAAGAAAGCCAGTGGCACCACTGCTAATCCTTCTTCCACTTCCCACATAATAATAAATGTATCTGATACTCCATCTTCTCTTAAAGCTTTATCCATTCAGCAAGAAATAGAAACCTCGCCTGCCACAGCGAAAATAGTACCGGCCACCTCAAAATACACAGATGTATCTACATATTCAAATTTTATGGATTGGGGAGAGGCACCTGCAATAGATCATTTTTATGGACGAGGAGCAGAATATACTGAGCTTGAGCAATGGATTCTTCATGACCATTGTCGGATAGTGCTCCTATTGGGAATGGGAGGTATCGGTAAAACGACTCTCGCGGCAAAGGTAACAGAGCAGCTTCAAGGTGATTTTGAATATATCTTCTGGCGTTCGCTGCAAAACCCCTTGTTGTTAAAAGATTTACTAGAACAATGCATCCTCTTTTTCTCTAGTCAGCAACAAGTAAAGTTACCTTCGGATGCAAACGAGCAAATATCAATATTGATAGGATACTTAAGAAAACATCATTGCTTGATAGTCCTGGATAATCTGGAAACAATTATGTTGGTACAAACAGTGCATTCTAAATACATGCATGATTACGAAGATTACAAAATATTGCTTCAACGAATTGGAGAAACAAAGCATCAAAGTTGTCTTCTTCTGACGAGTCGAGAGAAACCAGCAGAGTTAGCTAGCCTGGAAGGAAAAATATCTGCCGTCCGTATGCAGCGACTTTCTGGATTGACAGAAATAGAAGGGAAGGAACTGCTTGAAGAATCAGGTTTACAAGGATCCGATGAAGCCTGGACAGAACTAACGCAACTGTATTCAGGAAATCCGCTCTATTTGAAAATCATAGCCGAAACGATTCGCGAGCTCTTTTTGGGCAATATCGACGAATTTTTGAAGACAGGGAAGACAGTATTGAGTGATATTCGTAACCCGCTAGAAATTCAATTCGCGCGCCTTTCTCTATTTGAACGCGTGATTATGTACTGGTTAGCAATCGAACGAGAGGCTGTATCTTTTCAAGATCTCCAGGCGGATATTATCCCCTCTATTTCTGAAAAAGCATTGCTAGAGTCACTAGCTTCGCTGCGGAGACGTTCGCTCATTGAAAAAAATGATGCTTCACACTTTTTCCTGCAACCCGTTATTATGGAGTATATGACCGAAGAATTCATTGAGCGCATCTACGCAGAAATTATGAACGGCCAAATAGATTTTTTCGGAAGTCATGCCCTTATAAAAGCCCTTTCCAAAGATTATGTAAGAGAGAACCAGTTACGCTTCATTCTTCGTCCACTGGCAGAAAAACTAGTTTTGGAACTGGGCCATGCGGAAAGTATAGAGAGAATCTTGTCTATAGTCACTCTGTTACGTCAAATGACGGGTTCGCATATGGCAGAATACGCGGGTGGTAATGTTCTTAATCTTTTAATAGAGTTAGGATACGACCTTCGCGGAGCAGATTTCTCCTCCTTAAAAATTCGTCAGGCTTTCCTGCAGGGGATAAATCTTCAGGATACGAACTTTTCGCGGGCAGATTTTATACAATCTACTTTCACAGAAACCTTTGGCATTATCGTAGCTGTAACATTTCACGAGAAAGCTATGTTATTTGCAGCCAGCGGCGCTGACGGAGACATACGCCAATGGCATGCCGGGCAGTACACTCCATTACTAACGTATCAGGGACACAAAGGATGGGTATTTGCCATTGCGTTCAGTCATGATGGGAAAATGCTGGCTAGCGGCGCGGAAGACCATACCGTGCGTCTCTGGAATACACAAGATGGGCACTGCCTTGGCATCCTTCAGCATACACATAAAATTCGCTCTGTAGCCTTTAGCTCGGATGGAAAACTACTTGGCACGAGCGGAGACAGCCATAGCATATGTTTATGGGACATCGGCACGCAGCAATGTATTCAAGAACTTGCCGCGAGTGAAAGGAACCTTCACCGAATATTTTCAATAGCCTTTCACCCGGATGGTCGTACGCTTGCAAGTGGCGGGGATGACCATATCGTCTGGCTGTGGAATGTAAGCAGCGGCCAACCTTGTATGAAACTGGCCGGACATAGCGGCGAGATAAGATCGGTTGCGTTTCACCGTGAAGGCTCCATGCTTGCCAGCGGCAGCGATGACCAGACCATCCGCCTGTGGGAGATGAATACCGGCAATTGCTTACATACACTTACCGGGCACAGTAATCGCGTACAGGCAGTTGCCTTTAATACTGACAGCAGCATACTTGCTAGTGGGAGCGACGACCAGACCATCCGCCTGTGGGATGTCGCAAGTGGGCAATGCCTCAAAACGTTGCAAGGACATATCAACTGGGTTGAGGCTCTCGCCTTCAACGGCGACGTCCTTGCCAGTGGGAGCGACGACCAGACGATCCGCCTGTGGGATGTCACAAGCGGGCAATGCCTCAAAACGTTACAAGGAGATACACACCTGGTTGAAGCTGTAGCCTTCAGTCCAGATGGACAGGTTCTGGTAAGTGGAAGCGACGATTACACTCTGCGCCTGTGGAATCCGCAGAGTGGGGCTTGCTTGAAAACTCTGCACGGCCATACAGGATGTATAAGGTCGATAGCCTTCAGTCCACTTGAGCAGATCTTCGCTAGCGCAGGTGATGATCAGATGATACGTCTGTGGAACCTTCAGGCCGAAACCTGCCTGAAAACCCTCCATGGGCATACCGATTGTATTTGGAGCATTGCCTTCAGTCCCGTTGAGCCGCTGTTAGCCAGTAGTGGAGAGGACAAAACGATACGCTTATGGAATATACATACCGGCCATCACGCAACCATTGTCACAGAACACACTGGCTGGATATGGGCTATTACCTTCAGCCCTGATGGGAAGCTGCTCGCCAGTGGCAGTGATGACAAGGTGGTGCGCTTATGGAATGTGCAGACGCAACAATGTATTGCCGAACTACAAGGACATACAAAGCGCGTATGGTCTGTCGCATTCAATACAGATGGAACCCATCTTGCTAGCGGTAGTGAAGATGGGAGCGTGCGTATCTGGGATGTCCAGACGCAGCAATGCATTGCAACGCTACCAGGACATAATGCGATAGTAAAGTCTATAGCGTTTCTTTCAAACGAAAAGATAGTGACCTCTGACTGGAATCTCCACATCTGGGATACCAACACAATAAACAGCGTTGACATAGTGAGTGATCACACAGATGTAATACGCTGCCTCGCTTTTTGTTCCCATAAAAATATTCTGGCAAGCAGTAGCCAGGACGGCACGATAAAGCTTTGGGATGTAACAACGGGAGCTTGCCTCAAAACGTTGAGAAATGAGAGGTTATATGAGCGTATGGACATCACTGGCGTAAGGGGATTGACAGAAACACAAAAGACGGTACTAGAGAATCTAGGCGCGCTAAGTTGCTAGTAAACTACCAGGGGAGCCTCTCACTCACAAAGCTCTCGTAGCGTTGAGAGGGCAGCAAAAAAGGTATATCAGCGGAAGCAATCATAGTAAGGATCCCCTTTTCTCCTACCCTTAAGAGCAATATCGACAATTCCGAAAAATTTACTTGTAAATTTTACTGGCACATGTTAATATAAACGTACCCGATTCTGGTATAGCTGAGCAATTGTTGCCATGGCCAGAAGCATTAAAATTCTACCTTATGCTTTTTTTCATATTATATATTATGAAGATATATAATATGACTTTGTAGGGGAAATATGACAATACCGCAGCTTCAATCGGAGGTTTCAGGCGACCCCCCCAACGGTGACGACTCTTCTCAGGAAGAGAAAAGATCCGACGACCTGACCCTACCGCGCAGAGATCCACAACGTAAGGATACTCCGCTCAGTCGTTTCACCTTGCCTAATGGATTGGAGGTATATCAGCAGGGCGCGACGCAAACAAACATCGTCTATGCTGAAGTATTCGAAGCACAAATTTACCTTCAATATGATATTGCACTGCCTGCACAAGCATGCATTTTTGATGTAGGAGCTCATATTGGCCTTTTCTCACTGTTTGCTCATCAGCGCCAAAGCGATATTCGCATCTTTGCATTCGAGCCAGCATCCACTTCCTATCAGGCATTATGCAAGAATCTAAGCCTTCACAACGTGCAAGCCACTGCGCTCAATTATGGATTATCGAGCACATCTTCAATATTACCATTTGTTTTTTTTCCGTATATGTCCGGTATGTCCGGACTCTTTGCCGACCCCCAGAAGGAAAAAGAAGCATTTAAGGCCGGAATTCGTCACTGGATGCAGGAAGACGAGCTTGAGCCAATACTGGCCTGCGACCTGGACAAGCTGATAGAAACCTTCTTTGCGCAGAGCAGCAAGCCGATGTGTCAGTTCAAAACTCTTTCAGAGGCCATACACGAAAATAATGTCGAGCATATTGATCTGCTTAAGATCGATGTAGAAGGAAACGAATTCGAAGTTTTAAAAGGAGTTCAAGAGCAAGATTGGCCTAAAATAGAGCAGGTTGTCGCAGAGATCCATAGCAGATCACTTTTAGATCAGGTCATCAGACATCTAGTAGAGAGAGGATACACTATCACGATTGAGGTAGAGGAGGGGGATATACTTGAACGTTTTGAGGTAGAGGGTGGCTATCGGCTCTATATGCTCTATGCGCGTCAGGGTAAGCAGGCAACATATGGAGAGATCAGAACAGTCTATAAGCACAGATATCATAAAAGCCCTCAAGAACTTGCTGATCTATTACAGCTAGATTCAGAGCAGCAGCAAATGTAAAATGAGATGGAGGTTCATAAAAAGAACCTCCTATCCATCTTCGCGCACCGCACCTAATGTCATCAGAGTTGCAATCTGAGCTTCGGTCAAGCCAGCGGCATTGGTAATCTTCATACCCGCGTATGGGAGTTCGCTCTTCAACGTTTCGAGGAGTTGATAGTCAGTGCTATTCCAGATCTTAATAGTGCCATCGTGACTTCCACTGGCAAAAACGTCTCCCTGGGGATTGAAGACAACACTATGCACCTGGTTTGTGTGTCCGCTCAACCTCTTGAGACACACGCCCTTTTGTACATCCCAAAGCATAATGATCTGATCCGCTCCACTGCTGATAACCTTACTGCTATCATGGTTAAAGGCGACCGACCAGATATGTTGGCTATGCCCACTTAGCACATGAATCTCCTCACCCTTAGATACATCCCAGATATGGACGTTCTGGTCCTCGCAGCCAGTAGCAAGCATCGTGCCATCCGGGCTAAAGGCAACCGGCCAGAGACGATTGCTATGCTTGAGCGGATTTCTTAGCAGTTGGCCGGTATTGACATCCCAGAGGCGAACCGTCTGATCGGCACTTGCACTGGCAAGCATGCTTCCATCCGGGCTAAAGGCAACACTCCAGACCCAGCTCTCATGGCCCTGTAGCGTTCTAATCGTTTGCCCGCTAGCGCAGTCCCAGAGACGAATCGTCTGATCCTCGCCGCAACTCGCCAGCATTTGAGCATTTTTGGGATGAAACGCAACCGACCAGACGTGGTTAGTATGGCCACTGAGCGTTTTAAGGCTGCGACCGCTTTTTACGTCCCAAAGGCGAATCGTCTGGTCATCGCTGCAGCTGGCAACGGTCTGTCCATCCGGGCTGAACCTGACACACCTCACCCATGCATGGTGGCCTTGCAAGCTCCTCATATGCTGACCACTTTGTCTATTCCAGAGATGCACCTGCTGGTCATCGCCTCCGCTGGCAATTGTTATGCCATCGGGATGAAAGTCAATAGACTCGATCAAAAACGCGTAGCCGAGCAATGTCTTGAGCCGGGCACCGGTATCGGCGACCCAGAGGCGCACCGTTTGATCATCGCTACTACTCACAATTGTACCGCCATCGACACTGAAGGCAACGGAGCCAACCCAACTGGTATGCCCCTCAAAAATCCTGATCGTCTTTCCATCAGCCACATCCCATAAGCGGACCGTGTAATCGTCGCTGCTACTCACAAGCTGCTTGCCATCGGGGCTGAACGCAACGGCGCGCACGCGATTACTATGCCCACGCAATACACGAATGGGTTGCTGCGTTCTCACATTCCACAATCTTATCGTTTCGTCATCACTTCCACTCGCCAGAATATCCCCATCGCGTGGATGAAAAGTTACCGAGCGGACGAAGCCCTCGTGACCCGGTAATACCCCAAGGCGGTCTCCAGTCTCTGTTTTCCATAACTGAATAGTTTGATTTTCGCTGCCACTCGCCAGCAGCGTCCCTTCAGGATTAAAAGCTACCGACCAGACTCTTTTCTCATCGGCATCCAATACCATCAAACAGTCCCCGCTACTCGTCTCCCACTTATCTTCCTCCACACACCAGAGGCGAACCTTCCCGTCATGGCCACCACTGGCCAGAACATGACCATCGTGATTAAAGGTGACGTACACGACGCGGTTCGTATGTCCTGTGAGCGTTTTCAATAGACGACCGGTGCTCACCTCCCACAGGCGCACCTTCTGATCCTGGCCACCACTGGCAAGCAAGTGCCCATCTGGGCTAAAGGCAACGGAGAAAACCCACTCGCTGTTGTCCCTGAAGGTGCGCAACGGCGTGCCAGTGGCGGCATCCCACAGGCGCACCTCGCCGATAGATGTTGCAGCCGCCAGCAGCTTGCCATCGGGGCTTAATTTTACCGATAAAATAATGCCAAACGCATCAGTAAATACCGAACCCGTCAGATCGGCGTTGGTAAAATCGACACCTTGCAGAGAGACTCTGCGTAAGGCAGCCTGCCATACGCAGAGCGAGGAGAAATCAGCATCGCGTAGATCGCATTTCATACCAACAAGCAGGTTGAGTATATTCCCCGCCGTGTAGTTTGGAGCACGGGTAGCGGCCAGTTCTGAAAGAAATGTACGCAGCCTTTCTTCACTCTTCTCTCGACCGAAGGTAGCGATCATCCATTCGACAATGGGATGCAAGATAAAACGCTGTTGGCCTTCAAGGATGTACTCTTTCGACTGGGCTTTGAGCAGAGCATGATTGGCAAATAGCTTGAAATCTCCGCTCTGCAACTCCTTATGAATCTGCTCAACAAACTGCTCGGTCACATATTCTCTGATCACGGGCTGCAAGGTAAAGCGGGTGCTCGCGTAATTCTCTTCGATACTTTCAATGATTGAACGCCTTCGCAGCGATTCCAGCGTCTCCAGAAATGCACCCTTCGATACCAGACGGGCAATATTCTCACGCAATTCGGGAAATGAAACAGCCTCGCGTTCAGTAGCAAGCCAGTATAAAACCTCCTGCTCTCGCTCGGAAAGGCGTGCGAACTGATCGTGCAGCAGGTCACGGATATCGCCAAACACAAATTTACCAGACTCTTTTTCGCGGTCTTCCAGAAAATCATCGATATTGCCACCAAAGACTTCGCGAATAGGGGCTGAGACAAGTTTCAAGGCCAGGGGATTGCCTCCATAGAGATGAATCAGTTTTGCACGCGCGCCCAAAGAGCCAATAAGACCCTTATCTGCGAGTATTTTTATACCCTCTTCATACTTCATACCGCTTAATGCGAGCGAACGGACAAGCGAGTTGAGAGCAATCCCTTCAAGGGCCGCGATCTCGCGTGGTTTCTCACGGCTGGTCAGTAGCACACAGCTTTGATGTTGAAGCTCGCCCAGGCGCTGGATCAGTCGCCCATACCCCTCATAATCCTTGAGATAATGCCCCACCCGCTCCTTTTCTTGCAGAACGGTTTCAAAATTATCCATGATAAGTAAACAGGGATGATCACGCAGGAACTCAATCAACATCGCAATCTGAAGATCTTCTCGCTCGGGTAGTTCTACCCTTTTTGCCAGCAGAAAATGCAAACAATCCCTGAGCCATTGCTCTAGACGAGGCGCGTTCTGCAATGACCGCCAGTATACGTACTCGAAACGGTCCTTTACCTGTTGCGCCAGCTTCGTTATTAGCGCGGTCTTGCCTATGCCCCCGATTCCGACAACCGCTATAACCCGACAATTTTCCTCGCCGGTCACTAGTTGTTCAAGCAGTGTTAATTCTTGTTGGCGACCATGAAATGCGCGGATGTCGGGTGCCCCCTCCCAATCCTCGTGGGCAGGTGCTGGTTGCGCATCATTGCCGTTCACATGCGACCATTGATCTTCAGGTAAGCCGCTCATATGAGCGACGGAGCCAGAGTAACCCGCCGCCTTAAAGAGACGGACACGCTGCTCCCCATCCAGGCCCAGAGCGTTCGCAAGACTTCTTACTACATCCTCTGATGGCGCGTCACGTTCTCCACTTGTAAGCAAACTTATATAGCCTGGCGAACGCCCCGAGCGTGCCGCCAGATCTTTTTTGCTCATATCACGCGCGGAACGAAACTCTTCGAGCGCTGTTGCAAATTCATTCATCGCTTCTTCCAGAGAGAATACTGTTTCATCCCTACTATTTTATTTACTGGATTTACTAAGTATACCACAAGAAAAGGGAAATTTGTAGCTGCTTGCATTAGAAACATGGAACATCAACAGGTACATTGAAATCGCTGCTCACCAACAGTGATGATATCTCGTTAGCAAAGAGATAGGCTATGTGCGAGATAGCTATATATGTGCAGCCTGTGCGAAAATATGAGAATTTCTTTTACACCTCAACATTTCCTCTTTATCACCTTGTTTATCTCTCCTTCACAGGTTATAATTTCACAGTAAACATTTCTAGGAAATTACGGTGCTGTCTCACCCATTTTCTAGTTAACTCCCGAAAATTCGGTATATGCTACCGAACTAAAGTTCCTCTTTTCCGTAGAGCCATTCTTTGTGTGAGATGTCCTGCTTATAAAAAAATGTGAAAGCAACACTGTAGCCCCCGTCAGCGTTAGAACAGGATAGGAATGCCCTACATGTATATGCATACACAGGAGGTGCTCTATGTTAGAGCTGGAAGAGACCCGTACACTCACTGCCCAAAAGAACGAGGAGATCAACAAATTTCTGGAGCGCTCCGAAGCTCTCCTTTACAAAATGGCCTGGCAACTGGTGCCGCAAAACGTTACAACTCACGATGATTTAGACATGATCGTGAATGATGTCGTGCAGGATACACTCATCAAGTTCTGGCTAGCAGCCAGAAAGTGGGAGATTGCTTATCCTCAATCTTACATACAAACAATATTGCGACATGAAGTGGCAAACGTTGCCCGCAAGCGGATGATTCTACCACTCCCCTTGTACCCCGATAACGAGTTGACACAAGAAGCAGTGCTGATAGCAAGCGGCGAAAATAGCTCTGATCCTCTTTCTGAGTTAGTGCAACAAGAGACGGCGTACGAGCTTTTGGAGGAGGTAGCGAAGACGACAATCATCCTTCCTCGTCGTCAAAAGTGGGCCTTCATCTCTTCATTAAAAGAGCGTGTCGACGACCTCGCTGGACTCATAGACACTTTGAGCCGTCATAACCTGGATGCCAGTGAGTTTCCTCCGCCCACGGAAGATGAGATACCCACGCATCGCTCATCTCGTTCCATCGCGCGCAAAAAATTGCGTGCAAAACTAAGCAAGTTCCTTGATAGGAATAAATAAAGGCTCTACTTATGTCCAGAAGGCAACAAAATGTGGAATGTGGAGCCTTCGCCGGGGATGCCGCTACTCTCGATCCAGATCTTGCCGCCCATGGCTTCGACCAGGCGGCGCGAGATGTAGAGGCCCAGGCCGGAGCCACGCACAGGGCTGTTGACATCCCGCTCCAGGCGCACAAAGCGCTGGAAGAGCTGCGCCTGCTCCTGGGGCGTGATGCCCTGTCCCTTGTCGGAGACGCTGATGACGACGTAGATGCCTTGCTGCTCTACAACCGTGCGGGCGGAGAAGCCGATGGGCGTGCGCGGCGGCGAGTACTTGAGGGCGTTGACGCTGATGTTCATCATTACCTGGCGCAGGCGCACAATATCGGCCTGCACAGAGAGATGAGGGGGAATATTGCGATATACTTCGCGCTGCTCCTGGGTCAGCTGCGGCTCGATCAGGACAAGCACGCTATCAAGCATCTCAGAGAGGGAGACGCGGGTGAGCAGCGCGGGCTTAATGCCTGCCTCCACCTCTAAACGGCTGGCGTCCATGACATTGCCCAGCAGCAGGGCCAGCTCTTCACAGCCACGGCGCGCCTTTTGCAGGAACTCCTGGCGCTGCTCCACGGGCAACTGCTCGTCGAACTGGGCCAGCAGCTCGATATAGCCCTGTACGGCGGTGAGCGGTGTGCGCAGCTCGTGCGAAGCCGTGACCATAAACTGATCCTTCAACTGGTCTAGCTCCTGCAGACGTTGATGGGCCGTTTGCAGATCCTCGTAGAGCTGAGCGGTCCTGAAGGCAACGGCGACCTGCTCTACGAAATCCTGTGCCGGTGACAGATCTTCGATGGTGAAGGGTCGCTTTTCGAAGACGCCCGGCGGCTGGGTACGCGCGAATAACAAGAGTCCCACTGGCTCTCCATTCGAGATGACGGGCGCAAGGATAGCTGTCTGGATATAAGACTGGGTCAGGCGCGCGCGCAGTGGACTCTGCCGTGGGTGCTCTCGCACCGCCGGAAGCGTCGCGCTCGTCGCGGAAGGCGAGCGTTTTACTGCATAGGAGTACCCAGGAGATGGCAGCTGAGGCGCAATGGTAAGAAGAATGGGTTGTAGCGAGTAGAGCGCCTGGGCATCCTGCTCGGACGTGTGCAAGGAGGGCCATTCGTTCACGGGCAAGGACTTATCCAGATCGCGCATATAGGCTGCGAGAGGAGACAGGCGGCTATTCTCCTCATCGACGGTATAGAAGAGGGTGTAATCGGCATTCAGCACATCCGCTCCCTCCTTGCAGATGACCAGACCGATCTCGGCGGGTTCGATCACAGCGGCGTTCAGGCGCGTGGCGATCGTTGCCATGGCCCGCGAAAGCGCCTCGTGTTCGCGTGCTTCTTTATAGAGGCGCGCGTGCTCGATGATCGCCGTGACCTGCTCCGTATACGCCACGACCGACGCGATATCTTTTTCGTCCAGCCGCTCCCCGGCGCGACGCATCACGCCCAGGCTTCCCATTATGTGCCCCTGGTAAGTAAGTGGCAGGAAGGTCATGGCGGGCACACGCTGCTCCTGGCACCAGAGGCGCACCTCTGGCGGAACCTGAAGTTGCGTGGCCCATTGCACCTCGCGCACCTTTCCGCTCAAGGTGATCTGTTCTAGCGCGTTCGAACCCAGGAAACTAAAATGCCGGATATGCGGGCGCGATGCTGTTGCCGGATAAACCAGTAGTCGAGGATCTTGATCAAGCGGGTGCCGCTCGTCGGGCAGCAGCAGCATAACCGCGTCGAAGTCCAGTTCATCGATGACCATGCCGACGATACGCTCGCGCAGGTGCTCCTCATCCAGGATCGAGGTGAGCTGCGTCATCATGTGGCGCAGGTGCTCGGATTCCTCGTGCCGTCGCTCGCGCTCCAGCAGAAGTTCGTTGTTCTCTTGCGAAGCCAGGAAATAGCGTCCGGCGACCAGGATACCGACGAGCGCGGTCAACACTACCAGCCCGTGCGAGGTCATATTGTTATAAAATAGCTCACCATAGGCCGTCAGCAACAGCAGGATGGTCAGCGGGAGATGGATCAGCGTAGCCGAGATGCGCCGCCAGATTCTACCGCTCGAGCGATCGAGCAATTTGAACGGCGTGCGCTCCGCCGCGCCTCCCTGCGGTCGACGCACGATATCTACGTACTCGCGCCTGGATAGGGCCGCGTACTGATACAGGCCCGCGAGGCCGATGAGCAGATAGCTGGCGAACCAGAAGGGTTCAATAAGGGGTGAGCCCATCTGATAGTGCTGGAAAATATTGCTATACGAGAAGGCCAGGTTAGCCCAAATATTCAACAGAATAGCGAAACCAAAAAGCAGGAGAGAAGAATGCATTGTCCGCTCTATGCGACGCTGGAAGAGCAGGGCAATCGCCAGGATGAGCAGTACGTCCCAACAGGGATAGGCCAGCGCGGTCAGTAATCTGAACAGCTCAGGCCGGGTGGCAGCATTACCGACATGCGTAAAATAGAGAGGGCCGATAATAAAAAACCAGCTCACTCCCAGAAAGCTGAGCATCGAGATCAGGGCGTCCAACCCCATACGCCCGCGAAAGCGCACGGCGGCAGGCATCAGCAGCAGGCCAATAAAGATAAAAGGGTAGGAAAGGTTCAGAAAGACATCCGCCAGTGTCGGAAAGCCTGAGCGCCCCAGCAACGCCAGCACGGCAGATAGCACGCTCGCACAAACATTGGCCGCTAGCCCCAGTCCAACCAACAGCCACGCGAGTCGGTGCTGCCTTCCCAGCCGCAGTGGACCGTGACGCGCCAGGTACGCGGTACGAAACGCCCATAGCGCGCCCAGGAGGGCCGATACACCGTATACCACTACCGAAAAGATAATGGTCCCACGCGGCCCACCTATACGAAAAAACATCCACAACAGGCTAAGGGTAATAATAAGCACCGTCGCCGCAGTCGCGACATAATTGGAACGCGCAGGCCCCTCAAGGTACGTGCGCGTCAGCCTGTTGACAGCAAAAGTCTTCATTGACGCGAGCTCCTCATTCCCTCACAACAGTAGGGATGGGCCTTGCGTCCATCCTCTCGCCATCCCTACTGTATAGTTGGAAGCAGTATACATAACATGCTATCAATACGTCAATACTTCAATGCTACAAAGACACGTAAAATATATACATGCAACACTCATCGGTGGCGCTGCATGTCTTCGTTGCTTGCTCGTATTCTGCGCTACTTATGTCCACTCTCTAGAGCTTTGCGCGCACCAGATCGAGGTACCAGAATGGTTGACGTTTACGTAACAAAGGCTTGGCGCGCACAGCATTACCGGGGATGCTATCGCGAATATCGTAGGCCAGTTCGCCGGTGAGGGAGCCGACCATCGCGCCTGGGCTGTAGTCGAGCATGCGCGTTGTGCGCCGCCCGGTACGTTGTTCGCGCGTATCGATCGTCATCATAATCATCAGGCCCGACTCGTCCTCCTCGGCGACCACCTCCGTTAGAGGATAGGTACCGGTAACTGGAGGATAGACGCCGCTCAGGCCGTTGGCGCTCAGACCGGAGTGCGTGCCGCTCCAATTCGCCAGCGCCAGGTAGATATTATTTTCGGCGGCGCGGATACGCCAGATGAGATGATGCGTCTTATCATATTCATCTTCGGCAAACTGCCTGATATGCGAAATGACTGAAGGTGCCAGGCCGATGGGCGCGGGAAAATCGAGGAACGCGGGCGCGCAGACGAGATCGGCCCCTTTTCCGGCCAGCACGCGCAGGGTCTCGGGAAAGAGCGCGTCGTAGCCGGTGGCGAGACCAATACGTCCCGTCGGCGTATCGAATGTTTGCAGACTCAGATTGCCGGGCGTCGCCCAGAGGCGATCGCGCGCTGTCAGATGCAACTTCCGATAGATGCCATAAACGCCCTCTGGATCAATAAGCAGAACGGTATTGTAGTAATTCCCGGCGGACCGCTCGGCCACACCGAGCACCAGGCTCAGTTGCAGTTCGCCCGCCAGCGCCGCCAGTCGGGCCGTCTCGGGTCCCGGAACCTCGATCGCTCCCTGTTGAAAGTGTGCGACAATAGCATCCGCCGCGAGCTTCTCGTCAACCACTCGCGGAACGGGGCCGGGCAGCAGAAGCTCGGGCAACACCAGGACATCTGGCGTCGCGGGCTCGTTATCGCGCACACTTACGCGTATCATGCTTGAGAGGGTTTGTATTATCTCATCGTTTGGCTGCTGCTGCGCAGCCTGCATATCCAGTTGCATAATTCCCGCGCAGGAGAGCTGGCCCTCGGGCAATTCGCCCAGATCATACAGGCCATGAAAGCGCAGCGGCTCCCATAGATAGCTGTTCTGCACGAGCGGCGCGTACTGGGCAGGCTGGCGATCGGCCAGGCGATCACCATCAAAGAGGGACGCGCTGCCCCAACGCCTATCGCGGCAGCGCTCCAGATCGACCTCGCCGTAGACGATCCCCTCGCCATCATCGCGGTACGCCTGCAGCGAGCCATCGGGATCGATCACGCAGCTCCCGCCGCCGAACTGTATTCCGCGCTCCCTCCCATAGCGATTGGCCGCCAGCAGATAGACGCCGTTCTCGAAGGCGCGCGTCATCCACCAGGAGCTGGGGCACTTCTCATCGTCCCAGTTCGTCGGGAGCAGCAGGACATCCGCACCGTGCAGGGCAGGCACGCGGGCAGGCTCAAAGTACATCGCGTCCATGCATATAAGCGCGCTCAGGCGGCCCAGCGGCGTATCCCATACAGGAATGCCCAGATCGCCATCGCGTGCCCAGCGCGGCTCGGAGATATACGCGTGGGTTTTGCGATAGGTACCAATCAATCCTTCAGGTCCCAGCAGGACCGCGCTATTGTAATAGACATTCGTCGCGACATCGACCTCCGCCATGCCCAGAGCGATGAAGCAGTTGTAACGAGCGGCCAGCTGCTGAAACAGTTCGGTCGTAGAGCCTGGAATAGACTCGGTATAGGGCGCAATCTCCTCGCGCGACGCCCAACAATAGCCCGTCGTCGCCATCTCGGGCAACACGATCAGGCGCGCATCGCCTTGAGCCGCCTCTTCGGTCAGCCTGAGAAGGTCGCGAATATTCTTTTCTTTCTCGCCCAATGTAGGCTCATACTGGACTACCGCCACGCGGTACCTGGTGAGGGGGGATATGCTCAATTCCAACTCCTGGTCTACTACGTTCGAAAAAGGCGAGGATAGCAAAAATGCCAAAAATCACTGCTAGTATTATAGCACTTTCTACCCCCCTTCGTGCCAGCGCGTGCATAATGAGATAGTACTTTACGCTCGTGACCGGGTTGTACAGGGTGTTGTCAGCGTCACCCTCTTGTGAATACGTCAACTTTTCTATATACTTTTATACGGTAGAATGATACGTGCCGTTATTTAAATATCAGGCACCATTCAGAAGGGAATCACTGACCATGACAGGTGATGTACAGAGCAACAATAGTTACATCATTGATGCTGAAAATCCCGCGGAGATGGCGCGGCTGATGCAGTTCGACCGCACGACGACGGATGCAATGGACGGTGTACTGGCGGAGCAGCCCGACAGCGCGCTCACCCGCATTCACAATGTGCTAGATCTGGGTTGTGGACCAGGCGGCTGGGTCCTCGATGTCGCCTACGAGTATCCTGATTTCGAGATTGAGGGCGTCGATATCAGCAAAATTATGGTGAACTACGCTAATACCAGGGCGCGTACCCAGGGACGTGCCAATGCCTCCTTTGCGGTAATGGATATCACACAGCCGCTTGATTTTCCCGATGCCTCGTTCGATCTAGTCAACGCGCGCTTTCTCATCAACGTCTTTCACAGGGATCACTGGTCGGTACTGATGAAGGAGGCCGTGCGCATCTTGCGACCAGGCGGAATTCTGCGCTGGACGGAGACGGACAGATTCGGCCTCACGAATAGCCTTGCAGGCGAGCGAATGATGGCCTTTGCGCTGGAAGCCGAGTGGCACGCGGGCTACACGTTCTCTCCCGATGGTCGTTCCAACGGGATTACGCCTGTGTTGGGACGCCTGATGAGACAGGCTGGCATCCAAAGCGTTCAGGAGAAGGCGCATCTACTGAATTATTCAGCCGGGACGGAGGCCTGGCAGAGCATGTACGACAATGCCAGGGTAGGGCTGGAGCTGATGCGGCCCTTCCTGGTCAAAGCTGGCCTTGTCAACGAGGCAGAGATGGACCGCCTGTATCAACAGGGCATGATTGAAATGATGGCTGAAGATTTCTGCGGCGTCTGGTACTATATGACCGCGTGGGGAAGCAAACCTTAGCCAATCTCTTTAGTAGGGGTGGGCTGGCCCCCATCCGGCTCAGGGAGCACAACCTGGCTTGGGAACCGCGTGGTGGGGAACCGGATAGGGCCAGCCCCATCCCTACTGAATTATGGAGACTTGAATAAAGACGCGCACCCCTACATTCTATAGGGGTGCGCGCATTTGTTTACTAGCTAGCTTGACGGATGGGTACGACGTTGCTTGCGGCGTTGCGCGGCAGCTTTACGCTTGCGCCGGGCCTGCGGGCTCTCAAAATGTGCGCGCCTGCGGGCCTCGGAAAGAATACCATCCTGCTGCACTTTACGATTGAACTTCTTGAGTGCGACCTCAAACGAATCGCCTGGATTGACTTTTACTTCGCTCATCAGGGCTACCAGCGCGATCTGCGATCATTCGAACGGCTCGTGCCCATAGTCTGGTAGCAGTCACTGCAATAGACGGGCTTGTCGCCACGGGGCTGGAACGGAACCTGGGCCTCGTTGCCACAATTCGAGCAAGTCGTTGTGTACAGCTGGCGTGCTTCGCGTGGCGCGCGGCTGCCGCCACCAAAACCACCACTCGCCTTGCGGGCGGCGCGGCAAGATGGGCAACGGCTCGGCGTATTGGTCAGCCTGTGGCTCTCGTAAAATTCCTGCTCACCTACGGTAAAGACGAATTCCTGGTTGCAGTCGCGGCAAACTAATGTCTGATCACTTAATGCCATGTTTCTCTCAATTCTTGGATAATAATCCTGTGTATTCTCGTGTACGGCGCGCGCGGTCTGCAACAGATAAGTTCACTCCGAGCAACAGTGCACTGCACTGTACAACGTCATTGAGTATATCATATCTGACACCCCAAAAGCACTAGCAAAACCACCTATTTTCTCGGCAAAGAGAAATATCTTTTTCAGCGACCCCATCATCCCCATACCACCCCCCACATCACCTCCAACCAGGAAGGCTCCAATAACGAGAAATCGCGCTCCTGAAGCCGCCTCAACCAGGGAATATCCGGCCTGCAGCAGGACGGGAAGCTTTCGGCTCTGTCCACATGACAGCTATGTTATAATAAAGTGCAAAGCGGCCTATATCCGCAAATAGTACTAGTGAAGAGGGATAGCATGCCAACACGCGACGATGCTTATCGATTGATGACGAGCCACGTTAAAAATGAGAATCTGCAAAAACATATGCTGGCAGTAGAGGCGGCAATGCGTTTTTATGCACGTAAGTACGACGAGGACGAGGAACTCTGGGCAATGACCGGCCTGCTGCACGATTTCGACTACGAGGAATATCCCGACCTGCATGAGCATACACGGATAGGCGCTCAGTGGCTACAGGAAAACGGCTATGATGAGCGCATCATCTACGCAATTCTGGCCCATAACGATCTCAATAGCGCGACCCATCCGCGCAACAATCTCCTTTCTAAGGCACTCTTCGCCTGCGACGAGATCACCGGGATGGTAACAGCAACGGCCCTGGTGCGCCCCACTAAAAGCGTTATCGGGTTGGAAGTATCTTCGGTACGCAAAAAGATGAAGACAAAGGGCTTCGCGGCAGGCGTCAATCGCGAGGATCTCGTGAACGGCGCGGCTGAACTGGGCATCGATATCAATGAGCATATCGCGTCCGTTATCCAGGCCATGTCAATCGCGGCGGACTCCCTGGGATTGGCAGGCATTGAGGAACACGCGTCTTCTTAATACAGAGAGGCGAGAGAGCTATGCAACAACGCCTGCCGCAAAACAAGCAACAGCAAGCACAACGCGTCTTCACAGCGAGCGAGGTCGCGGAGTTCGAGTATTGCCCTCTTACATGGTGGCATCAGCAGTTCGAGCCGCTGGCCCAGGCCGATACGGAGGAACTCTTCGCGCGCCTGGTGGAGTTAGAGCACGATCATGGTCCACAGGCACCCGGCCTGCCCGAATACCAGGTGGGCGAGCAGCTGCTGCTCCGGCGCGGTGCCTTCGACGAGGGTCGTCAGCAGCACATCGATCATGCCGATGAGGTGGAGGAGATCGAAGCGGAGCGCGTCGAGGTGGTCCATAGCAGCGACCGGGCGCGCGCGCTGGGACGAGTGGCATTCGTGTTGTTGCTTGTAGCGCTGGCGCTCATTGTCATATCTGCACTTGTAACACTGTTAGCACGGTAGGATTCGCGCTATTATGATAAGCACCATTCTGTTTCCGCTCGGCCTGGTTCTGCTGCTCCTCGCGCTCGCGCTCCTGCTCCTGCTCTTCAACGAGCGTCGTTATCAGCGCAACCGTCTGTTGGAGGAGCGACACCGGGCGCTGGGTCTGCCGCCGGGCGAACTCGTCTACGAGGACGCGGACGGCCAGGGCGAGACGCTCTCGTCCAGCCAGTATCCTCTTGTCGGCAAGCCCGATTATGTCGTGCAGCTCCCCGACGGTCGGCCCGTGCCGATCGAGCTCAAGCTGAACGTCGAGGACGCCAGCGCGCCCTACAGCAATCACATTGTCCAGGTCGGTACCTACTGCCTGATTCTGGAAGACTACTTTACCACGCCGCCAACGCATGGCATCCTGCGCTACTCCGACCGCGAGTTTACCATCGAGTACACACCCGCGCTGCGCAAGAAAATTATCCGCCTCCTGGTAGAGATGGAGCGCTGCAGCGAACTCCAGCCTCCTCCCCTGACGCGTCAGCGCGCCAATAAGTGCCACGTCTGCGCGTTCCAACCCATCTGCTCGGTTGGACGGAAAAACGCGAAACCGACCTCATCCTGAAAAAGGTTCATCAACCTCAATATATCTTTACAATTTTTTGCATATTTCTTGATACTTTCTCCGCTATAATTAGTAAGACTAGAGTAAGAAGTGGCTATAAGTATTTTCGCGTATGTACACCACCCCCCAACCACTTCTTGCTATTTATTGAGCAGGGAGGAATATATGGCAACTGAAACAAGAGAGCCTTCCGCCTTACAAAAGGCGGATCTCTCCGATTTCTCACTTCTTGAGCTGCGTAATCGCTCTGGTCGTGGGATGACGAGCGCCGCAACGTTCGATAGCGCGTTGAGCGCCCTGAAGTCGAATCGCAATCGCTCTTTTCTTACCATGTTGGGCGTAATTATTGGCGTATCTACTGTTATCGCGGTCGTGGCGCTGACGCAAGGGGTGAACCAGAGTGTCAGTCAGGAGTTCGCGGGCCTGGGAACAAACATTATTACTATTTCCCCCGGCACGACTTCAGCGGGAGCGACGCGCAGTGCGGCAGGCAGTAGCCAGACCCTCACCGTCGCAGATGCTCAGGCGCTGGCGCAGATTCCCACTATCGTCAATGTCAGCCCTATCATTAGCGTATCTGAACAGGTAGTGTATGGAGACCAGAACTGGAACACCCGCGTTAGTGGTGTTTATCCGAGCTATCAGCTGATCCAGAACTGGCAGATTGCCGAAGGGGCATGGTTTAGCGATCAGGATGAGCAGATGGGATTGCCTGTCGCCGTACTGGGTCAGACGGTCGTCCAGAACCTTTTCCCGCAAGGAAGTGTGTATCCTCTGGGTCAAACCATCCGCATCGGTAGCGCTCTCTTTCGCGTCGTGGGCGTTCTGCAGACAAAGGGCGCGCAAGGTGTAACGAACACCGATGACACGATCTTTGTCCCTCTCAGCGCCGCAAATAATCGCCTGAATGAATCTCCCTATGTCAGTCAAATTCAGGTCCAGGTAGACACTATTAACGATATAGCCTCGACACAACAAAGTATCAGCACGGTGTTAAGAACGCGCCATAACTTACCCGGACCTGATCCCTCCCTCCAACAAAATAGCTCTACACAACGCTCTCCCTTGCTAGGCGGCGGTGGTGGCGGCGGTTATAGAGGCGGAGCTGGTGGTGGTGGTGGCGGCTACAGAGGCGGCGGTGGTGGCGGTGGCACTGGTTCAGGCACCACAGGAAGTAGCGGGCAGAGTGGAAGTCAGCAAGGTACGACAGGGGCGTCTGGCAATAGCGCCGCATCGCGTGTATCTTCTTCAGATCCGCCCGACGACTTTCAAATAACGAATGTTGAACAACTCATCCAGTCGGCGCAACAGAACTCGGCAATATTGACCGTCCTGCTGATTGGTATCGCCACTATCTCGCTCGCCGTCGGTGGCATCGGCATCATGAACATTATGCTTGTCTCTGTCACCGAGCGTACACGCGAGATCGGCATTCGCATGGCAATCGGGGCGCGCCGTCGCGATATCCGTGACCAATTCCTAGCGGAAGCTCTGATGCTTAGCGTGGCAGGTGGTATCATTGGCATCATTCTTGGCCTGGGAGGTGGCCTGGCCCTCACATCAGGACTGCGCTTACCCTATGTGCTCAGCCCTATTCCAGTTGTTGTTGCCTTCACCATCTCTGCTACTGTCGGCGTCGCATTCGGTCTCTATCCAGCGGTACGCGCATCGAAGCTCGATCCGATTACCGCCCTGCGTAGTACGGAATAGGAACGGAGTTAAGCCCACTGGTGAAAAAAAGATATTACCGATAAAGAGGAGCTGATCTGGCTCCTCTTTGCTTTTCCCAGATAATCCCATCACATAGAATTGACATTCCCTCCCCACCCACTTACACTACCATTTGAGTGCGGAGATCATTATCTGAACCCGAATACCTGTGCCACCACTCCCTATCCATTAGCCTGATTTTGTGCAGCATAAGGAAGCGGATACTGATGTATCATAATGTGAGAAACAAGTAGCTTATCACTATGAAACGAGAGTGACAAAAATGAGTACAGTACATGAAGTCGTTGAACTAAGCGGCCACATCATTGACTCCTGGACCCTGCCGCGCGCGTGGGATATCATTATGGATCGCGGTGGCAATTTCGAGGTGGAGGATATGCATGTCGGGCGACACAAGTCGGAGCCCAGCTATATTCGTCTGAAGATTCTGGCACCCGATGCAGAGGTGCTTGACCGCGTGCTCACCGAACTGCAGCAGATCGGAGCCGTGCTCACACACGCGCACGACGCCCACACCACAGCCATCGAGCAGGAGGGCGTGCTGCCCGATAAGTTCTATTCCACGACCAACCTGCCGACGCAGGTGCGCGTGAACGGACAATGGGTCGATGTCGAGCATATCGAGATGGATGTTGCCGTTGTCGTGGATGCTGAGAACGGGCGCGCCTACTGCAAACCCATGCACGAGGTCCATATCGGCGAGCAGGTCGTGGTGGGGCACGACGGTATCCGCGTGCAGCCCTTCGAGCGCGCTCGCAATCACGAATCTTTCGCGTTTATGCAGAGCAACGTGTCTTCCGAGAAGGTCAAGGTGCTGGCAATTCACGAGATCGCGCAGCAGATGCGCGAGACGCGGGAGCGCAACGGCAAGATTCTCTTCGTGCTGGGACCAGCGGTCATCCACACGGGCGCGGGCCGCTACGTGGCGGAACTGCTGCGCCGGGGCTACGTACAGGTCATCTTCGGCGGTAACGCTATCGTCACGCACGACGTGGAGTCCGCGCTCTTCGGCACCTCGCTCGGCGTCAATCTGCAGAGCGGAGAGCAGGTCGAGGGCGGACATCGCAACCACCTGCGCGCCATCAACGCCATTCGCGCCGCTGGCTCCCTGGATAGGGCGATCGAGATGGGGCTGCTGCACGACGGCATCACCTACGAAGCTATCAAGCGCAATATTCCTATGGTCCTGGCTGGCTCCATTCGCGACGACGGTCCGATGCCGGGCGTCATCGTCGATATGCAGGAGGCGCAGCGCCGCATGCGTCAGGAGGTGCAGGGCGTCGAGATGGCGATTATGGTTGCCTCGATGCTGCACGCCATCGCGACCGGCAACCTCCTGCCCTCCTGGGTGCGCACGGTGGTCGTGGACATCAATCCCGCCGTTGTCACCAAGCTCGCCGATCGCGGCAGCTTCCAGGCCGCCGGTCTCGTGACGGACGCCGAACTGTTCCTGCGCGAACTGCTGGAGGCGCTCTCTTAATGCATATTAGTGGGATGCGATGGCATCGCATCCTATAGTGCTCTTCCAATGTTCATACACCTGTTCTGTGGTAGGGACCAGCTTGAGCGCGTCCGGATTTATCATTTCCTCCACGTCTCCATCCGATGCACCGGAGAGGGAAATGATAAATCCGGACGCGCTCAAGCTGGTCCCTACGCCGATTGCCTGGTTGGGAGAAGGGGTTCAATTGACGTTTGACAGAGCAATAGCCGTCAAGTTAAAGGCGACGAAAAAACGTGATGGACTGGCTTGCCGGACGACCGCCAGGGTCGCCCGGCAAGCCAGTTCTCTATCCCCATACATTTTTCTCTTAATGCTAAGATCGAGGTAGGGACCAGCCTGGGCGCGTCCAATTTATCCTGTTCCTCCACATTTCGCTATGTCATGAAGAAAGAGGAAGTGATAGATTAAACGCGCCCAGGCTAGCAAGCGACCATAGTAAAGTTTGGGCGTGTCGCAATAAAGCAGTGTGGATAGTGGAAAGTAAAAATACTGGGGGGTATTTATGAAAGCGGTCGCGACCTATCAAAAGCTGCGTGGGGGGATACTATACCCCAAAACCTATAGCAGACTTCCTTGCGCACTGGGCCATACAGGCACCTGATGCACAAATATTGGAACCCAGTTGCGGCGATGGCGTCCTGCTACAGGCAGCAGTCGAGCGCCTGGCAGAAATCGGCGTTGATAACAACGAACTCATTCAGCAGCTTCACGGCGTTGAATTCGATCCGCTAGAGGCTCTCAAGGCGATAGAACGTGTGCGCTCCCTTACGGGTCTGCCACCTACCAATATACATAATGAGGACTTCTTTACATACTGTCGCACCCACCTGTTAGAGAAGCGGTATTTCGATGCTGTAATCGGCAATCCTCCATTTGTGCGCTATCAAAATTTTCCTGAAGAGCATCGCAATAGCGCGTTCTACCTGATGCAGCACGCAGGACTACATCCCACCCGGCTCACCAATTCCTGGGTCCCATTTCTTGTTGCGTCAACCCTCCTATTAAAGGACAAGGGGCGTCTGGCAATGGTTATTCCCGCCGAATTGCTCCAGGTTAACTATACAGCGGAGGTCCGGTATTTTCTCAGCCGCTATTATCGCTCTATTGCACTCATCACGTTCAAGAAACTCGTGTTTAACGGCATCCAACAGGAGGTCGTGCTCTTTCTCGGTGAGCGCAACGGCGGCGAGCATACAGGCATCAGAACGATCGAGCTTGAAGGCGTAAACGACCTGGCATCATACGATCACGCGGCCCTGGCGCAGATTCCGCTCAAAGAGATGGATCACTCCACTGAAAAATGGACCATGTATTTTCTGAATGAAGATGAACTGCGCCTTCTGCGCCTGCTCAGAGACCATCCAGACCTGACCCTTGGTCGCCATGTTATAGATGTCGATGTGGGCGTTGTTACAGGCATGAACGAGTTCTTCGTGCTATCGGAACAGCAGGTCGAACAGCATAAATTAAGCCCTTATACGCAGCGCATTGTTGGTCGCTCGGCCCATCTAGCAGGCGTGCTCTTTTCTGAAGCGGACTGGCTAAATAATGTAACGAGTCAATCGCCAACCTTTCTGTTGAAACCGCCTGCGGTCCCCTTCGACCATTTACCGGAGGAGCTGAAGGTATATGTCGCAGCCGGAGAAGAGAAGGGAATGCACACGGGCTATAAGTGCAGAATACGCAAGCCCTGGTATATCGTGCCATCGACCTGGACACCTCCAGCTTTCATGCTCAGACAGGTCCATCTCTATCCGAAGATTATTCTCAATTCCGCGCAGGCAACCAGTACCGATACTATTCATCGCGTGAAAATGAGAAATGGCGTTCCTGCCAGGACCGTCGCTGCGGCCTTTCTCAATTCGCTTACCTTTGCGTTCTCGGAGATTGTCGGCAGGAGCTATGGTGGGGGCGTGCTCGAATTGGAACCGAAGGAGGCCGAGAAGCTTCTCATTCCTCTAAAAGGCGCGGAGCAACTCGATCTGGATGAACTGGATAAGCTTATGCGCAGCGGAAATATCTACGCGGTTCTCGATATTACCGATGAGATACTGCTCCACCAGGGCCTGGGATTGAGTCGCGACGAGACACGACAGCTGCGCACGATATGGGAGAAGCTGCGCGATAGGCGCGTAAATAGGAAGCCTGACTCAGATCAAAGAAATGTGAAAGCAACTATAGATGAAGTAGAAAAGTAAGAGAAGGCGCTCGATGCAGATCATCGAACGCCCTTTGCTTTGCTATTCTTTCGTCGCGGCAGTGCTCACACCGATATGTTCGCTGAAAAAGCTCAAGATGCGCTGCCAGGAGTCGCGGGCAGCCGCTTCGGCGTAGGCGGGACCCTGGTCGTTGAAGAACGAGTGCCGCGTATTGGGGTAGATCTTGATGTCGTGCGGAACGTCGTAGCGGGCCAGCGCGGCGTCGAGCTTCTGGCCCGCCGAGGTGGTGAAATCCTTGTCGGGATACGAGCCGACGACGGGACACATGCGCGCAACGGCTTCAAGCGGGCGCGGATTCGCTCCGTAGTACGGGGCAATGGCCTTAAGACGGTTATCCTGGCAGGCCCAGGCGATGGCGAAGCCGCCGCCCATACAGTACCCGACAGCGCCGAGATGCGCGGCGTCTACCCCTGGTTGCTCAGATAGGAAGGTCAACGTGTCCTTCAGGTTCTGGATGCTCTCATTGTTCAGCGGATTGAGCATCATCTGCCCCATGAAACGAAACATGCAGATGGCGCGATTGCGTCCGGCAAACAGGTCAACGGCCAGCGCGGCATATCCTGCGTCGGCGAAGCGGCGCGCAATATCCTTGATGTTCTCGTTTAGTCCAAAAATCTCATGAATAATGACGAGGCCAGGAAACGGGCCAGCACCCTCGGGACGCGCCAGGTACCCTTCAAACTGCTGCGCGCCAGACTGAAATGTAACGAGCGTTTGAGCCATTCAATTTTCCTTACTACACTACAAACAGATTGCGGACAAAGATTCCATGCCACTCCTTTATAAAATGTTCAGATCCCGTCCGGCAACCTGTACTCTACAACGAAAGCCTGTGATCGTCTGCTTTAGTATATCCCACAACGTACCTCTTCGAACCTCTCTTCCTGGCTACTCGCGCTTCGTAAAGAAAGTGGTTGAAGAGTTATGAAAAAAGTATGGTATAATTTGAACATGAGCACAATTGAGCAATCGCGTACAACTGAACTTGCTGCAACTACCTGTCCACTGACACGCACTATTCGTTTGATTGGTGATGTGTGGACGCTGTTGATCGTGTATAATCTGATGGGTGGGTCGCGGCGCTTCGGCGAGCTATTGGAGGCGCTGGGCAATGTCAGTCCCAAAACGGTCTCGCAGCGCCTCAAGATGCTGGAAGAGGTGAGGCTGGTAGATCGCCAGGCGTATGCCGAAATTCCACCACGCGTCGAGTATACGTTAACTGAGAAGGGGCAGGCACTGGTACATATTATAGAGGCGATGCAGGCATTCGGCGAGAACTATCTCTCTGAGCCGCTTACGCCGCCTGCATCATGCTCGGAGCCATCAGTTCCACCAACCTGTTCTGAAGAAGCCTTATGACGCAATATAGCTGGGCCACCTGCCCTGAAGCGGTGCGCGAGCAACTCTCTCTGTTGCAGGACCGCCTGCTGAACACGCTGGAGGGCAATCTTGTGGGCCTGTACCTGCATGGCTCTTTAGCCTTTGGCTGCTTCAATCCGGAGCGTAGCGATATCGATCTCCTCGCCGTCACGGCGCGCCCTATGACGTTGGAGGAGAAGCGCCGCGCCGTTCAATTGCTGCTGCATTCCTCTCTGACACCTCAACCTATCGAGATCAGCTTCCTGGTCGAGTCCGCCATTAACACATTTCAACATCCGCTGCCCTTCGATCTGCACTATAGCGAAGACTGGCGCGAACGCCTTCATCAGCAGTTGGCGGACGACGAATGGCTGCACTGGAACGATTTCACCAGGAGGGATCACGATTTGGCGACGCTTATCACCGTGACGCTGGCGCGCGGCGTTCACCTGTATGGCAAGCCAATGCGCGAGACGCTTCCCGCTGTGCCACAGGAGTACTATATAGAATCGATTGTGCGCGACTTCGAGGATGCCCTGCAAAATATTGCGCGTATGCCAGTCTATTTTGTGCTCAACGCCTGTCGCATCTACGCTTACCTGCGCGATGGGAATATCCTCTCCAAGGACGAGGGCGGCAGTTGGGGCTTGAGGACACTGCCCGCTACCTGTCACGGAGTAATCGAGCAGGCACGAGAGAGCTATCGCGGCGACCGCCTGGACCGTCCCTTCAATTCGGCTGATCTTGACTATTTCGCCATCTATATACAGGAACAGATCCAGAACGTGTTGAGTTGAGCGCGCTTTTACCACTCCGCGCTATCACACAAGGGCGTGCTCTACCTATGCAGGTGAAAACACGCCCTTGCTTACAACCATAAAGGTGTTGTTGGATCAGGACCAGGTCTGCTCTACCTCCGTGCGGGCGACCAGCCCATCAAAGGTCGTGGAGACCGGCTTAAACGCGAACATGTTGCCGGGTTTAGGGGTAAGATAACCGTCTTTCTTCAAAATGGCCGCAGCATCTCCAACCCTCTTCAGCAGTGCGGGCGAAAACGCGTGATTATCAGCTGGCCTGAGCCCGCCAATTGCGCGCCCCAGGGCACGATGCTCCGCCTCCACGGTGCCGATCTGCATAGCGATCTGCACCAGGTCGGGCCGCTTCAAGACGGCGAACTCGCGGGCGGCGGCGATATAGGCCGCGACAAAGAGCGTTTCGAGCTGCTGCTGGACTTTGATGAACGCGTCCATCCGCTCAAATGTCTGCCTTCCAAAGGGGAAACTGAATTTGCTAGTTAACGCCTTCGCCTTTTGCTTTGCCAGGAATTGTTCATGAATCTGCTCCTCAACAAGGGCCGCCGCAATGTCCAGGCGAGCAGCTTCACCAAAGCCTATTCTATCCGCGTGGGCAAGTGCCTGGGTGTAGAACGTGACTGCCAGTTGTTCGGCGGTGATGGCGACATTGAGGATGGTCTGGACCGGCTCGGCACCAACGGCACCAACATTTTGCGCGTGTGCCGCGCCGCCCTGATCTCTCTGTGCCAGAAGCGTTCCCGCACCAACAACGCCAGCCACCGCTGCCAGGCCTGTGACTCCTGCTACCGTCCCCTTCAAAACTGAACGACGTGATGAACGAGGCGCAAACCCTGGATACTCTGGTTTCATACTACTACGCTTTCCTTTCGATCTGATGCAATCTGTAATTATTATGCTAAGCCGGTAGACATGACTACCTGTTGTCATGGACCATCTTCTAAAATCCAATTTGTGTACGTAGTTCTTAGAAGAGTGGAGATGGTCGCGTCATGTCTACCCTGCGCATTTACACGACCCTTTTTTTCAGTATTTACCAGTCGTGCGGAAAGGTTCCAGAAGTCCTATTTCTGTTTTCTTTTCTCGTAGTGTTTGCTCACCTTGGTCCTGTTGCCACAGCTCTTCATGTCGCACCAGCGGCGGCTGTGGTTCTTGCTGGTATCCAGGAACAGCCAGGTGCAGTCATTGGCGGCACACTGGCGCGCCAGGTGCAGATCAGGTGAGGTCAGCAGCTCAGCCGCCGCGCGTATGACCGGCCAGAGCAGGCTTCCAAGTATGGTCTCCTTCTGTGCCCAGTCCCACGTAAAAGTATTGTCATGCAGAGTAATACACGCCCTGCTCATGGCATCCGCGAATAGCTCGCTCAGGCGCGCAAGGTCGGACGGCTCGGGCGCACGTTCCTGGGCAACTGCCGCGAAGATGCGATAGATCACCTCTCGCTGCTCAGTAGCGCGCTTGTAGATCCGCGCAGCCTCTTCTGGATGTTGTCGAGCACGCGCTAAAAGCTGCTCCGCCTCACCAGCGGTCGTGATACCCGCGAGCCTACTCCATGCCACCAGATCGTCATAATTGCTGAAATCATCCCGCCCCGTGCTACTAACACGATCATGAACCGTGTTGACAAAATCGAGACAGATATTGTTGCCCACAAAATCAAAATTCTCTGCCGTTGCATCACTCATAACTTGTGCTCCATTGCCAGAAATCTATCTTGCAACTAACCCCCAAAATACACTTGACAGGTTAGCATTTATATTGTATCATATAACTATCGAAAACATTTTAGCTGGTTAGGTTATTCCTTGTCAAGGTTTGTAGCGCGGATTCTTAATACTGTGACATAAAAGAGATGAACATGTTCATCAAGAAGGGTTAGGAAAATGTATGATCCCCTTGAATTTCGGAGGCCATCCAGCGCTTCATCGCTATAATGCTCTCCTCGAACGCAGCAAGCAGGCGCATCATGAGACCAGGTATAGGGTTCAGATGCGTGAGATGGATAGCTTGCGCGCAAAGAGATTTTATCGTAAATGGGCCAGTGGGCTTGGAACCTGTATGGTCTCCTGGGGCCAGGCGTTGACACGCTTCGGTGCAACTGACAAAAACTTTCTATTGCCATAAATTACTCAGCAATTGCCTGCGTTGTATTGTCGGAACCAGTTCATAATAGATTATGACGAGCATACGTCATGATATCAGGAGGAAAAGACGATGTTTCTACTTATTATGGTAGCGCTAATCATTCTATTGGATGTAGTGGCTTTACGCTGGGGCATGGATAGCCGTGACGATATCAATGGGGCTGAATGGGAGCGCCGCACGCATTGGGCGCTATCGCATCCTATGCATCACGACTAATGGGCCTGTAGAGCGTTATTCCAGTATTCGGTTGGCCATCTTCGTGGCCTCTTGCGCCAGCCGCCGGAGAGCGTCGCGTAGCTCCGGTGGCTGGCGCACAACGAGCGAGCAATCCAGTCCCAGCAGGACGTAGGCTATCCAGTCAAGATCCTGCACGTAGCAGCGAAAACTGACGCCGCGCTCATCCTCTTCCAGCAGCGCCAGGGCCGGAGGAACCACGCGGCGCGCATGTTCCAGCGTCGTTTCCAGCAACACATCGACGTACCATGTGCCGGGTGTCTTAGGAAGGGATTGCAGCAAGTGAGCGAGGCAGTCGAAATCGGGTGGGCGCGTAAAACTCTCTTCGCGCATCTCGGTACTTCCAATGCGATCCAGCCGGAACGTGCGCAGGTCGGCGCGCAGGTGGCAGTAGCCGATCATGTACCAGAGGCCCGAGCGGTACACGAGGCCATATGGATCGACCACACGCCGGGTCTCTTCGCTGGAGTTCCAGTTCCGGTAGCACATCTCCACGCGCTTCTCTTGCTGAGCCGCCGCGCACAGCGTCACGACCACCGCGTTATCTGGTATCGTAGTGGAGGCCGTAACGTCGAAGACCAGCGTCTCCTGTACCGCCTGTACGCGGGCGCGCAGCGTCGCGGGCAATACCCGTTCGATCTTCGCCAATGCGCCCTCTACAGCAGGCGCGGCCACGGTCAGTCCCATCTTGCGTCCCGCCAGCAGCCCGAGCGTAAGTGCCAGTGCCTCGTCATCGGTAAACATCAATGGGGGCAGCTTGAAGCCGGGTCGCAGGCGGTAGGAGCCATAGCGCCCGCGCTCCGCCTCCACGGGCACGCCCAGGTCCTGGAGCATTGTGATGTAGCGCCGCACCGTGCGCGTATCGACTTCTAACCTCGTCGCCAGCTCTGGTCCGCTGATATGCTGACGCGATTGCAACAATTCTAGCACCGTGAGCACGCGTGTCGCCGGGAAGTACATAGAAGCTCCCTCATAATTTTACAATTTTTCAATGCGTCGCCAGGGACGGGGCGGTATGCACTCTAAATTATACGACAGATCGCAGGCGCTTTCGAGTAAGACATAGAACATCGATTCAAATCAGGGCTTGTTATAACCTCATTCCATGTTACACTTCTTTGTAAGAGAAGAGATTGTACGATGTAATACCAGGACTTCAGGCCTATCAGTGTCTTCCTGATGAAAAGGTACGATGTACCATATAACTGTGTATCAGCTTTGCAAGAACTGGCTCTAGAAGACACTTGATTAAGAATGTCTGCTGAACTCAGAGATCGACCAAATTTTCCCAGACTATCAACTGATGGTATAATTATAATAGAGTAGAATATCAACGAGTTGATTCATTCGAAACTCGGTGATATGTAAACTCTCAGATCGCCTTGCAAGAGCCAACTGTCGCTAGTTCTAAGTTGCTAGTCAATCGCTGATTTTTAATGAAGCCATTACACTCTTGGCAATATTCTAATAAATACAAAGGAGCGATCCTACACATGACCGCCAAACGACTTTATAACCACATCCTCAAAAACCTCTTTCACGAACAGGCCACTGAGATCATTCCCTTACTCATGCCTGGGTTCCACGTTCTACAGGTCATAGATGTCGAACTACCAGAACTCAAAACAATCGAAATTGCGCGCCCCGTAAGCGAACTGGAACGGGGAGTTGCGAAACTCGCTCTACCAGAAGCCGAAGTCTTAAGCGTCATTCAAACCGAATGGATAGAGCACTCAGGCAAATTTGAACGCGCCTATCGCATCCACAGCCCGGAGACGAATAAACCCTCGTACCTACTTATTGAATTTCAAATCGAACGCGAAGACGAAGAACTCCCTCGCCGTCTCCTGGCTCACTATGCCACGGTCAATTGCTACGCGGCAAAGGATGTAAGGCAAGAGGGCAATGCTGCCGAAGATGAGGATGAGGATATCATCCTACATCAGGAATACTATGTTTATCCAGAAGTCCTCTGCCAATTTCCACATGCTGTACCTGCTCCTATAAAAGACACGTTCGATGGGCAAGTCATGCTCGAATTCAACTTCCAAACGTTGCGCCTCTGGGAAAAAGATGCACGCGAGTTTCTGAATACCCACATCAGCGCCACCTACTTTTTGCTCCCAGCAATGAAAAATGCCGATGCATTCCTCCTGGGCCTCGCCATTGAAGAACTGGCTCAGCGGTTCCAAAGCAATGAAATGGAGTTAGCACGGCATCTGACAGGACTATCGTTGATGTTGCAACAATCTGAGTTGATGTCAGATGATCAGAAACTGCTAGCGCAAAATCACTTAAAACCCTATATGCATCTGATAAAAAACGATCCACACGATGAATGAGTGACCGTGGCCGTGGCCTGTCACAATCCCAACTTTTATGATAGTATCTTTTTTTACTGTAAAATATGGCTAACTGATCAGTAGGGATGGGCCGGATGGACGCAAGGCCCATCCCTACTGAAAAGGTGATTTCGGTCAAGCAAAGAAAGGGCAGGCGATGAGTAAAGAAACAGCATTAGTTGTCATCGATGTACAGAATGGAGTGATGGAAGAGGCGTATCAGCGCGATGAGATATTGGCGCGCATCGCCTCGCTGCTCGCCAGGGCGCGAGCAGCCCAGACGCCGGTCATCTATGTGCAGCATGACGAACCAAAAGGGTACCAACTGGAGGTCGGCAGCGACGCGTGGCAGATCCATCCAGCGATCGCGCCCCGACCCGACGAACCGGTCGTCAACAAGCGCGCTTCGGACGCATTCTACGATACAACGCTCAAGCAGGAACTGGACAGACGCGGCATCCGTCACCTGGTCGTAGTCGGTGGGCAGACCGAATACTGCGTCGATACTACTGTACGGCGCGCCACCACTTGCGGCTATGATGTAACCTTAGTAAGTGACGCGCACACAACCTACGACAGCGAAGCGCTGACCGCTGCGCAGATCATCGCGCACACCAACGAGATGCTGGACGGCTTCCACACCGACACCTGCGCCATTATCGTAAAGCCGACCAGCGGAGTAACATTCTAACAGAAAGACGCGTAACGTAAAAATAGAGGAGTAACGTATATGCCAGAACAGATCACAAAAGCTAGTTTGCTCGCTAAGGTCTCCAACGGCTATAACGCCTTTGAGCGCCTGCTAGCACCGCTGAGCGAGGAGCAGATGCTCACGCCCGAGCTGAACGACGGCTGGTCCGTCAAAGACAATATCGCCCATATCACGTCGTGGCACCGTCGCCTGCTTGAACTGCTGCAAGCCGCCGAGTTGAGAAGAGCACCCGCGAAGATACCCGGCACTCTGGATGATGCGGAAGTAGATCAGATTAACGCACGCTTCTATCAGGAGAACAAAGCCCTCGCGCTGAATACCGTATTGCAGCAGTTCCGCACGACGTATATTCAGGCGGTAGCGGCGATCCAGGCGCTGAGCGACGAGGATTTGACCTCCACGCAGCGTTTTGACTGGCTACAAGGAGAGACGCTCTGGCAGGTGGTGCAGGGCGATACCTATGGTCACTACCAGGAGCACACAAAAATTATCCAGGCATGGTTGGAGCGATCTCAGCAACAATCTTCCCAGGAAGAGCGCCCATGACGCTGCATCTCTCAAGCGAACAGGCGCGGCGTTTTCTGACCACCTATCATTTTCGGCAGAGCAACCTCGCGGGCGTCTTCGGGCACCTGGGAACGGTGCAGTACGATCCCCTCAACCCGGTCGGGCGCAATCCGGACCTGGTCTTTCAGGCGCGCATCCCAGGCTATCGCGTCGATGACTGGAAGCAGGCAGCTTATAAAGATCGCCTCATCTACGACTCCTGGGATAAGCAGGCATGTCTTCCCAAATGCCATTGAACAAGAAGATCGTTCATGCCAGCCACGGTTTCCGAAAATACCCAGAACGCATACAGCGGCGCTTCGCTCTTGGCCGTGTTGCTGCCCGCTTTTTTAATATATTCCAGTGTGGTTTCATAGTCTCTGAACAGGTATTCTCCGCCCCGTCCTGGAACCATGTCCCGGTAGCATACGCCCACACATACGCCAGGCTCGGCGGGTATTTCCCGCTTTATCCCCATTAACGCCGTTTGTCCCTGGATGGATTGCCACGTCCGGTTGGGGAGCATCTGTAATATGTCCATATAGGGCGTGCGGGGATAATGCTGCCGGATAATCGCTTTTTCTTCGTCGCTGAACTTCTCCCCCCGGCTGGGTGATGCTTTCCAGATATACGCCACGTCCAGACGCGGGCATACGGCATCCAGCCAGTCAATGGACAGGCGTATCCAGTGGGGTGAAACTACCTCAATCTCTATCCGGTTGATGAGCAGGCTAAAGGCTCTCTGCCTCTGGTCTAAATCAAACGTAGGCCATACCGCTTCAAAATTGTCGAGTAGGGAATGCAATTGCTCGATTTCTTCGGAACTGTCCATCATGCCCAGCTTTTCCTTCTTGGCTTCCAGGGATTTCTGGCGCTCCATTAAGTCATGCTTTTCCACCTCCAGCATGTCGTACATGGGATCATCCACGCTGGTTTTCATGCGCTTCTTGGCGTTTTCCACCAGTTGGGTTTTGATGCCGTCAATTTGCTGGGGAATACTGACGAAATCCTCCGATTGCTGATCATACACCTGCTCCAGCGTCGTCCGCACGCGGTCTTTCATGTCTATGTCGGCCTGCTCAAGCGCCAGCAGCCGCTCTATGACGAGAGCGTCAAACTCGGCTCCCGGAATGCAGCACCACCGGCTTTTCGTGATGATGTTTCTGGGTTTGATGTAGCCCATATAGTTCAGTTTGGACAGTTGCTCATACACACTGAAATAGGCCATGTAGTCCGGGGAGGGAGGCGTGAGGAGCAGCCTGCCGTGAAACAGCAAGTCCGGTGGCGTTTC
>Ga0209839_10000083_pt1 | contig 40228 bp, 31 predicted proteins | sample OrgsoiDNA2013050_FD_185800 | JGI IMG/M metagenome (GOLD analysis project Ga0209839, IMG submission 185800) | Permafrost soil microbial communities from the Arctic, to analyse light accelerated degradation of dissolved organic matter (DOM) -... | ecosystem: Environmental > Terrestrial > Soil >... | reverse complement strand
CCCTCGGCATCCAGGCCCGGCTCCCGCTGCTGCGGCTGCCAGTCATTGCCGTCCCAGACCTGCACCAGCACCTGGCTCTGGCTGCCGTTCAGCCAGAGCCGCACGGTCGGCAAGCCGCTGGCCCCAGTCCGGTCGGGGCTGCCCAGGCTGCCTGACGCGCGGACGGCGTTGGTGACGATCTCCGACACGATCAGCTCAACGGTCTCGGCCAGCTCTGCGAGGCTCCACTCCAGGACCACGTTCCGGGCGTGCAGGCGGGCGCACGGGACGGCTGTGGCGAGCGCGGCCAGCTCCAGCGCGGTACGGCGCGGCCACTGGCCGGGCTGGACGGCAGGACCGGCACCGGAGTCAAACTCTGGCAAGCAGGCTGCTCCACCAGTCACTGCTGCCTTAACGGTGTCGGCCCCGCCGCCGCTCAGGGGGGAGCAGGTCATGTCACGAGCTGGATAGGGAGCAGGGCAATTCATGGCTTCCTGACCTCCCGGTACCGCTGTCAGTGACATGCTGATGTCATAGTCACACGGACATAGCGCATCTGCAACTTACATCTGCAACTTTCACGGAGGCCATCATGCCCTCGGTCAGCAGCCCCACGGTCAAGCGCCGCCGACTGGCAGCCGAGCTGCGTCACTACCGCGACGCGGCCGGGCTCACCATCGAGGAGGTAGCCGACCAGCTGGAGTGGTCGTCGGCGAAGATCAGCCGCATCGAGAACGCCCGCGTCAGCGTCCTGCCTCGGGACGTGAAGTTCCTGCTGGCCGCATACGGGCTGACCGACCAGGACGAGCCCTGGGAGATCATGCTCACGCTGGCCCGTGAGTCCCGCAATAAGGGCTGGTGGCATCAGTACGGGGACGCCGTGCCCGACTGGTTCGAGGTCTTCGTCGGACTGGAGGCCGAGGCGGCCAGCGTGTCGAACTATGACTCAGAGTTCGTGCCCGGACTGCTGCAGACCGAGGAGTACGCCCGCGTCGTGCACCGCACCTCCTTGTTCACCGCCAGCGAGGAGGAGATTGAGAAGCGGGTGAAGGTCCGGATGGCCCGCCAGGAGCTGCTGACCTCAGGCGACGGAGGTCCCGAGGTGTGGTTCGTGCTCAACGAGGCAGCGGTGCGCCGGGTAGTTGGCGGGAAGGCCACGATGCGCGAGCAGCTTCAGCGGCTGACCGAGGCGATGGAGCTGGCAAGCGTGACCCTGCAAGTCCTGCCCTTCGAGAGCGGCGCGCATCCGTCGATGGACGGCTCGTTCAGCATCCTCGGATTCCCCGAGGTCAGTGACCCCAACGTGGTCTACATCGAGTACCAGACAGGCGCGCTCTATTTGGAGAAGCCCGAAGAGGTCCGGCGCTATAGGCTGATGTTCGATCACTTGCGCGCAGCAGCGCTGCCGGTAGACACATCGCGTGCTCTCATCGCCCGCATCGCGGACGAACTAGCATGACGTAAAGCACCAAGGAGGCTGCGGCCATGACCATAGACCTGTCGCTTGCCGTATGGCGCAAGAGCAGTTACAGCAACGGATCGGGCGGCAACTGCGTGGAGGTGGCCCGCAACCTGCCGGGCATCGTCGCCGTCCGCGACTCCAAGAACCGGGACGGCGGGACGCTGGTGTTCACGCCCGATGAGTGGCAGGCGTTCACCGCCGGGGTGCAGGACGGCGAGTTCAGCCTCTGAGCTGACTGTAGGTTCCCCGGATGATCTAGCAATTCCTGGGGTCGGCTAGCAGCCGATTCGCAATTGCTAGGTGAGCGCTGGGCGGGGCCTGAATGCCTTGCCCAGTGTTCGGGGCTGGTGCCGAGCGTGGGTTGGCGGCGGAAGCGGCCCGGGGCGCGGACTGGACTTCGGTCCGGCGCGTCCCCGACAGCAGCTACCGTCCGCAGCCCAGCAGAATTGCCGCCAACGCCAGGTAGACGCGAACCGCAGCGCAGTGCTCAGACCCTGGGAAACCGCAGGTCATCCAAGATCGATTGCCAATGCAGCGGGGGAACCTACACTGACCGTGGCACGGCCCGGCCTGATGCGCAGTCAGGGGGCCGCTGCCGTCCTGATGTCAGCGGCTCAGGCCCTAGATCAGTGCAGCCCGAGGAGCATCGCTGACGTGAGTCGTCCAGGTAGACACGCGGGACTGTCTGTGCAGACGCATCAGACGTCGTGCGCAGAGCGACCGCAAAGGTGCCTGCTCTGCTGTTAATCTGCACGGCGGGCCAGCTCGTAGGCAAAATCTATTGTCTGTCGCAGCACCCCGGACGGCTCACAGGCGTGGACCTGATGCCGGAGATCTTCCTCGCTGGAATCCTGAGTCGCAGAGGATGCAGGTCCTCAGCGGTCCATTGTCGTCACCGAAGGCGGTGGCACTAGCCAGCTGAGACCCCAGCACGTCGCCGAACCCGACAGCTACCCCGCCTAGCCCCACAACCCCGGCAGCCGGCCCGCGCACCCGGCCTCACCTGACCGGCGCCGAGCTGGCCCTGGCCGAGATCGGCCGACGCATGGGAGCAACTCTGCTGGTCAGAGCCATGGACGAGACGCTCGGCACGCACCGGCCAAAAGGCCGTTATCTAATTTTTTCTTAATCTTGTTGGAACCTTGCAGAACTAGATGGCTTTATATACGGTGAAATCGGTTCGAGCCGTCATCCCGAGCCGCTCGCCGGTTGCTGCCCCTTTACGGACTCTGGCCGGCGTGCGGCATTCCGCCGACCAGATTTCCCGGAAGGAAGCAAGGCATGACTCCTGCACACGCCAAGGACGTCTTAGGCGGTCGTCGTCGCCGGGGGGCCGCTCTTACCGTTCTCGCTGCCCTCACCCTGATCACCGCGAGCCTCGCCGTCGGTGGCTTCGCCCGGCCGGCCCTCGCCCAGCCCATTGCGGCGGCCAGGCCGGCACCGCACGGCCAGCCGCTGTCCCCGCTCGCGGTTGGCAACGGCGCGGGCGCCGCGATCCAGGGCATGACCGAATATGAGGCCGAGAGCGCGACCACCAGCGGCACCGTCATCGGCCCGGACTACACCCAGGGCGACCTCGCCACTGAGGCGTCCGGGCGCGAGGCCGTGCAGCTCACCGCGCAGGGCCAGTACGTGCAGTTCACCCTGACCGCGCAGGCCAACGCCGTCGACGTGAGCTACGCCCTCAGCCAGGGCGCGTCGGGCACGCTGTCGGTCTACGTGAACGGCAGCAAGCTCAGCCAGCAGCTCTCGCTGACCTCGCAGTACAGCTACATCACGACCTCGAACATCATGGGCAGCAAGACCCACCACTTCTTCAACGACGTGCGGATCATGCTCGGCCAGCAGCTCAACGCGGGCGCGACCGTGCGCCTGCAGGTCGACTCGGGTAACACGGCCGTGCCGTACACCATCGACGTGGCCGACTTCTACGAGGTGCCCGCCGCGGCCACCCAGCCGGCCGGCTCCATCTCGGTGGTTTCCGAAGGCGCCGATCCCACTGGCGGCTCCGATTCCACGGCCGCCTTCCGCAGCGCCATCTCCGCGGCCAACTCCGCGGGCCAGTCCGTGTGGATCCCGCCGGGAACCTTCCTGGTCGGCTCGGCGCTGCAGGTCAGCAGGGCGACCATCGTGGGCGCGGGGGACTGGTACTCGCAGATCAAGACCAACGAGCTCATCGACAACACCTCGGTGGTCGCCGGGCCCGTCAACCTCAGCGGGTTCGCGATCCTGGGCTCCACCGTCGGCCGCCACGACGACAGCACCGCCAACGCCATCGACGGCTCACTTGGCTCCGGCTGGACCGTGAACGGCCTGTGGATCCAGGACACCAACGTCGGGTTCTGGCTCCAGTACGGCAACAGCAACTGCACCGTCGAGAACACCGAGGTCCTGTCCACCGACGCGGACGGCCTGAACTTCAACGGGAACGCGACCAACTGCACGGTGCAGAACAACTTCATCCGTAACACGGGCGACGACGGCCTCGCCATCTGGTCATATCCCGCGGCCGACTCCGGCATCACGCTCAGCAACAACACCGTCGTCCAGCCCAACCTCGCCAACGGCATCGCGGACTACGGCGGCACGAACAACACCATCACCGGCAACGTGGTCGCCGACTCCAACGCCCTCGGCAGCGGCGTGGACGTCTCCAACGAGCAGTTCCTCTCGCCCGGCTTCGCCCCGCTGGCCGGCACGATCACCGTCTCGAACAATACGATCCTGCGATCCGGCGCGATGAACCCCAACTGGGGTCATCCGATGGGCGCGCTGCAGGTCGACTCCTACGATTACGCGATCCAGAACGTCGCGATGAACATCACCGGCAACGCGATAGACAACAGCCCCTGGAGCGCCGTCGAGATCGTCTCCGGTGGCGGCACCGGGCTGGCAGTCACCGGCGTGAACTTCGACGGCGACACCATTAACGGCACCGGGACCGTTGCCTTCCAGGTGGAGACGCAGGGAGCTGCCTCCTTCAGCAACATCACCGCCGCCAACATCGGCGTGGCGGGCGCTTACAACAGCGCTTTCCCGTCAGGCAGCGGCACGTTCACCTTCAATCTCGGCTCCGGCAACTCCGGCTGGAGCAGCACGCCAACCCTGACCACCTTCCCCAGCCAGGCGACGCCCGGTGCGCTGACGGCTTCTGTTTCCAGCCTGTCGTTCGGTGACCAGAACGTCGGGTCGACCAGCTCCGCGCAGGCCGTCACCATCAGCAATCCTGGCAGCAGCGCGCAGGCCATCTCGTCGGTCTCGGCGAGCGGCCAGTTCTCGCAGGCCAACACCTGCGGCAGCACACTGGCGGCAGGCGCGTCCTGCACCGTCAACGTCAAGTTCTCGCCCACCTCCGGTGGCAACCAGACCGGCATGCTGACGGTGTCCAACAGCAGCCCGACGCCGACCCTGACGGTGAGCCTCGGCGGCCTGGGGGTCACCTCGACCACCAACCTGGCGCTGGGCGCCGCGATGTCGGCCAGCGGCACCACCCAGAACTTCGCTGCGTCGAACGCCAACGACGGGAACACCAGCACCTACTGGGAGAGCACCAACAGCGCGTTCCCGCAGTGGCTGCAGGCCGACCTCGGGTCGGCCCAGTCCATCGGGTCAGTCACCCTGGACCTGCCGCCGTCCAGTTCCTGGGCCACCCGGACCCAGACGCTCTCGGTGCAGGGCAGCACCAACGGCAGCACCTGGACCACCCTGGTCGCCGCCGCTAACTACACCTTTAACCCGGCCACCGGCAACACCGTCACGATCGGCCTGCCGGCCGCGGTCAGCGAGCGGTACCTGCGGCTCAACTTCACCGCCAACACCGGCTGGCCCGCCGGGCAGGTCTCCGAGTTCCAGATCTTCCCCGGCGGCGCGGGCTCCGGCGGCGGGGGCTCCGGCGGGGGTGGCGGCACCCCGACGAACCTGGCCCTGGGCGCCGCGATGACCGCCAGCGGCACCACCCAGGCCTACGTTCCGTCGAACACCAGCGACGGCAACACCAGCACCTACTGGGAAAGCACCGATAGCGCGTTCCCGCAGTGGCTGGAGGCTAATCTCAACTCCGCCCAGACCCTCGGCTCGATCATCCTGGACCTGCCGCCGTCCAGTTCCTGGGCCACCCGGACCCAGACCCTCTCGGTCCTCGGCAGCACCAACGGCAGCACCTGGACCACCCTCGTCGCCGCCGCTAACTACACCTTCAACCCGGCCACCGGCAACACCGTCACCATCAGCCTGCCCTCGGGCACCAGCGAGCAGTATCTGCGGCTCAACTTCACCGCCAACACCGGCTGGCCCGCCGGGCAGGTCTCCGAATTCCAGATCTATGCGCCTTAGGGCTGCTAACCAAGTGGGATGTTGGCTAGCCGGCGCCAGCCGATGATGCCGCAGGCGAGGCTGCGGAAGGGCTGCGCGGATGTCGTCGCGGATTCCCGTGGTCCTGGTCCGCGGGTCGTGATCTGGCGCGTTCAGCAGCGTGAACGGGCGGCTGCTGGCGTTGTTGCGGCAGCAGCCGCCGGCTCATGACGCTCGTGCCGCTCACCCGCGAGCCCCGGCTGTCACCCGGGTCTCAGCGGCCGCTGGGGTCACTGCCCGGCGGCCGGCGGCCCCGGAGCCAGCGTCATGGCTGGGCACCTCCTGTCGTTCTAGCGGCAGTAGAGGCCCAGCCATGTCGTTGCGGGCACGGGGCCGGGCGGACCGGGACACCGGCGCTCGGGGCGCTCGGGGTTGTGCGGGGTGTGCGGGGCGCGCGGGGCTGGAGAACTCCCGGCCAGGCGGGAGGCTGGCTAGGCGGCGCCGGCAGATGACGCCGCAGGCCGGCCTGCGGAAGGGCCTCGCTGAATGCCTCAGCGGTTGGTCCACTGGTGCGCAAGAGTGTGTGGCGCTCCTGCGCCTCGGCGACCGTCGGGCGGTGACCCGCGGGTACCCACCACAGCACGGTGCTCTGCTCGCCGAGGCGGCTGAACCATTCCAGCCGTCGGCTGAGGACCGGCCGGTGAGCCGGGCTGTAAACGAAGGCCAGCAGCATCGCGGGGGAGACCGTTGAGCGGTGCCAGTAGCCGGGAGATGTTGACCTGGGCCAGTTCGAACTGCGGCGGTATGACGTCCGCGACTCGGGGCGGCTTCCCGGGCAGCCTGCTCCGCACGTTGCGCATCACCCGCCCCACCCCTCGCTGCCGGGCCGCTGGCAGGCTTCGCCGCCACTGTGCGGCGAGAAACTCGGTGGCGAGAAACTCGGTGGCGAGAAACTCTGCGGCGAGAAACTCGGTGGCGCCGTCGAGGAGATTGTGCGTTACACGTCGCCGGTCATCTTCATGCGCCGAACCCTGACCTGCAATTACACGATGAACGGTCATGGCTACCGCCCAGGCGACAAGGTCCTGCTCTTCTACTGGTCAGCCAACCGCGACGAGGAGGTATTCGATCAGCCGTCCCGGTTCGACATCACCCGCAGCCCGAATCCGCACCTCGGTTTCGGCGGACCCGGCCCGCACTTCTGCCTGGGCGCGCACCTAGCCCGCAGGGAAATCAGGATGATGCTGCGTGAGCTCCTTGACCGCGTGCCTGACATCCGGGGCTCACACCAGCGCCGCCTCGGCCGGGGTAAACGCGTAGTCGGCGAGCTTGCCCGCGCCGGACCGCCCACCGACCTCCCGGTTCGCCCGCTCGGCGAGCACCCGCTGGGCGGCGCAGGACGTCACAAAGAGTCCGCGCGCAATGTCGTGCCGGGCGCGGTCTGCTCTGGCTCGCTCCGCGTCGTCGAGTAGTGAAGCCAGATATTCCTGGACTTCCTGCAGCTCAGGAAGGGTGACGGTCCACAGGTGACATTCATCGCGGCCTGGCGCGCTCGGAAATGCAGCTGCTCTCGGGACGGCCACCACCTAACGGTACGCCTGGGCTGGAAAGTTGCCCTGTTCGCGGGATATTCCTGGGATCGGCGCGCTCGTATTCTCATTCGCCCGCAGGCCAAGGCGCATTTGGTCAGAAGAGACCCTGTACTTGGACGCTCTAGGATGGAAGAGGCTAGACCGGACTTGATACGGAGGAAATATGGCCGTGAAGTGGGAGTACGAGATATCGGCTTTGGAAGGCCAAAGTTCTGAGGTCCGGGAACACCTGGCTGTCATGGCTAAAGACGGATGGGAGCTTGTGAACGGCAGCGTGACGTCGGCAACTCACTCGGACCCGGGAAGCGGCCGGAATGTCATCCGCTTCGTGTTCGTGCAGTACTGGCGCAGGGAGATTAACCGCTGAGCCGCCGGATCAGGTAGACAGCGACCGTGCCGAAGACCAGCACGAGGATGCCGTAGATACCCAGAGGCGCCGCGGCGGGTACGCCGAAGGCGATGGCGGCGATCCCGGCAGCCACGGCGAAATCGCGCATGGCAGTGGGCAGCAAGACGGCTGTGCGCCGGGCAGGCGGCACGCCGGTCCCGAGCAGCCATCCCAGCCCGGCACCGCATGCGAGGTAGAGCAGCAGGGCGGCGACCATGCGAGCGTCGCTGGCCGCCAGATGCAGTTCGCTCGCGACTTCCCAGAGCAGAACCAGGAGGCTAACGGTGCCGATGATCCGCAGGGGCGGCTGCTCGCGCCCGCCGAGCGGATCGAGGGTCCGCGTCGCGGAGCCTGCGAGCAGGGGCAGCGCTACGACCAGAGCCAGGGTGGCCAGCAGCCCGAGCTGAGAGGTCATGGAATGCGCACCCAAGAGGCTGAGGATCGGTCCGGCGAGCAGGACCGTGACGACGGTGGATGCGACGAGCAGCCCGGCAGCCAGGGCGGCCTCGCCCCCGGCCAGGCCGGTCAGCGCCACCGAGGCGACTTCGGTGGGAGCGACACCCGCCGCGAGCACGCCGCCGCGCAATGCCGGGCCGCTGACCAGATGGCTGGCCAGCCACGCGAACGCGGGCAGGGCGACAGTGCTGACGGTCAGCACGAGCACCAGCCGCCGGGAGGCCGTCCTGAGTGAGCCGATGTCGCTGAACGTCATCGATGCCCCGGTGCAGAACACCAGGACGGCCAGGGTGGCCAGGATGGCGTTCGCGCCATCGAGACGGCGCCCCGGACTGGGAAACGCGATTCCCAGGACGGCGGCCAGCACGACCAGGGGCAGGAGAAACTGCTCTAGCGCAGCAGCGATTCTGGTCAGCAGCAGCAGCCTTCTTGACGGGCCGTCCACGTACCGCACCTCATTACCGCCCGGGCCACGGCCCGATCGTGTGTGCACTATCCCAGACGATCTGGCCAGGTCTCACACCGGGCGACCGGATCAACGACCTGGCCGTCAGTATGGCGCGCTGACGCTGCCGGGCGCAGAGCACGACGTGGACGTCTAGGTTCTCGCGACGTTCTTAACAGTCTCGGTATGATATACTTTCGCGTGATTAACTCAAGATATCGTCCGCGGAGATCGGGGTTTTCTTCGCAGGCCCACCCGCCGAGCGGGGCTGCTGATTTGGCTGCCCGGAATATGCAGCCAGCGTAGTTATGGACGAGAGTCAGCTGGTGGTGATGCTGGCGAAACTGCGGCCGCATCTGAACGAGCGACAGTGGCGCTTACTGCTCGGCGGGTATGCGCAGGTGCTGGGACGTGGCGGGATCTCGAAGGTTGCGACGCTGACCGGATCGCATCCCGATACGGTCGCCCGGGGTGCGCGGGAGCTGGAACAGGGGATCGACGCGGATCGCAGGGTGCGGCGCACCGGCGCCGGTCGTAAGGCGATGGAGGAGGCCGATCCGCAGCTCGTCGAGGAACTCAAGGCGCTAGTTTCATCACGCGCCTCGGGGGATCCGGTGCATCCGTTGCTGTGGACGACCAAGTCGACGCGGCATCTGTCGGACGCGCTCATCAAGCAGGGTCGGGTTGTCGGCGCCGACACGGTCGGTCGGCTGTTAAAGGAGCGCCTGGGCTTCTCGCTGCGGGGCAACGCAAAGACAGTCGAGCGCGGGCAGAACCGGGATGCCCAGTTCTTGTACATCAATGACCTGGCGGCCTGGTGCCTGGCGGCCGGCATCCCGGTGATCAACGTGTCTTGCAAGAAGAGGAAAGCCGCCGTCGGCGGTGACTGGACAAGTGCCGGTACTGATCGGCAGACCGCGGCGTTCGCAGCGGAGTCGATCCATCGGTGGTGGCGGCGGATCGGGGCTCCGGTGTTTCCGGGAGCCCGGCAGCTTGTGGTCACCGCTGACTGTGTCGCCGCCAAAGGCGACCAGCAGCGGGCCTGGAAGCTGGCGCTGGCCAAACTTGCCATCGAACTCCGCATCGAGATCACCGTTGCTCACCTCCCCCCAGGCGCCTGGAAATGGGACCACGTTGAGCACCGGCTGTCGTCAGCGGTCTCGACGGACAGGCGTGGCCGCGCTATGGAGAGTCACGAGGTGATCATTGAGACGATCTGTGCCGACACCCACCGTGGCCGCATAGCTGAGATAAACCTGGACAACGCCGGCGAGTCGATCGTGATCGAGATTACCGATACGCAGGTCAGGCAGACTGGCGAGCCCTTCGTCCAGCCGCACGAACTCCAGGGCGACTGGAACTACTGCTTCGCCGGTGGCGGCTCCACGGGCGACGGCGCGGCTGCTATCACCTGATTAATTAATCGGAGGCCCGGACGTCGATGAACTCTTGATGTCGGCAATGTCCTTATTTTATGCTGAGGTAAGTTCGCCCTCGGTGACGACATCTATAAGGGTTATGATTTTTATGTCCGCAGATGTGGCTTTCGTTGGAAACCGTCTTCCCGAATGGCCGGATCGCGGATTGGATGTCGGTGCGCTCAAGGCCGACGGCTGGCGGCCGGTGCCGTTTAATCAGTTCATTCTGAAGATACACAGCCGATGCAATCTGGCATGTGATTACTGTTATATGTATGAGTTGGCCGACCAGAGTTGGCAGGGACGGCCGGCCGTCATGTCACGCGACATCATCAGGGCTGCGGTCACACGTATCGCCGAGTATGCGAGCAGGCATCGGCTCCCCGAAGTGCAGGTAACGTTGCACGGCGGAGAACCGCTGCTGGCAGGCGCGGACTTGATAGACTTTCTGGCGCGTGAGATGCGCTCAGCTATCGGCCCAGGCGTGGAGCTTCGGCTGGTTGTCCATACGAATGGCATCAAGCTTTCGACTCGTATCCTGGATGTGCTCCTTTCCCACAACATTCGTGTGGGGGTCAGCCTCGATGGTGACGGAGAGGCGAATGATCTGCATCGACGTCGCCGGAATGGGCGGGGAAGCTACGACGAGGTGGTGCGCGGAATACGGCGCTTGACCACAGATCCGTATCGCCATCTCTTCGGCGGGCTCCTGGCAGTTGTTGACCTGAACAACGACCCGGTTGCGGCCTATGAAAGCCTCGCGCAATTCAGTCCGCCAGCGATAGATTTCCTGTTGCCGCACGGAACCTGGGCCGCTCCACCCCCAGGTAAGGACGAGGACATCACCAATACGCGGTATGCTGACTGGCTGATCGATGGGTTCGATTACTGGTACAGTCTCGGGCGAACAAGAATCCCCGTCCGCCTGTTCCGCAGCGCCATTCGATTGCTGCTCGGTAAAACTGGGCTATCGGAGCAGATTGGCCTCGATCCGGTGAGCTTCCTGGTGATCGAGACCGATGGCTACATCGAGCAGGTCGACTCACTGAAGGCTGCATTCGCGGGCGCGCCCGAAACGGGATTCCACATAGCGGACCACGACCTCGATAAGGTGGCAGAGCATCCAGGAATTGTCGCTCGGCAGATCGGGACGAGCGGTCTAAGCGAGACGTGTCAGGATTGCCGAATTCGCGACACGTGTGGCGGCGGAATGTACACGCAGCGATACCGGCCAGGCTCGGGATTTCTGAATCCGTCGGTGTACTGTTCGGACCTGATGAAGTTCATCGATCACGTATCCGCGATAGTGCAATATGATCTTTCAAGAATCCGGAGAGCTTGAAAGATGCCGGCCGCTATGATTGATCCTGAGGATCTCATCGTCCCTCTTGCCTCCGCGCATGGTGACCTCGACGTGGTCCATCAGCTCATCAAGGGGCAGTACGGGAAGCGCCTCCTGCAGTTGCGGAAGATAATTGACCGTGGTATCGGGGCATCGCCGGCGGCGGTCGACGCCTCGCGTCTGCCCGAGTGGTACGCGCTGCTCGTGGACGTGCAGCGTGCCGCACCAGAGGTCCTCCGCTCCGTGCTGCTGGACCCGGATGTAGCCGTCTGGTTCGAGAGCCGGGGCGGCGATCCTGGTGTCGTGGGACTCATCGCCGCCGCCGCAGCCATACGCGCATCGCTGCCCGCTACCGTCGTCGTCCCGGTTGAGGACGGAAAGCTATTCGTGCCTGGCCTCGGTGCAGTCATCGTCGGCGACGCGTCCGGTGATGCCGTCGTGCATGTCACCGCTGACGGCGTCACGGTGGCCGCGGGTGACGCGGAAATTACGCTGCCGCACGACTTGGGCCGCCCCGCGGATCGCTGGCGGCCTGTGCGTTGGCTGAGGGCGGGAGAGGAAGCGAAGCTCAAGGTCAGGTTCGCCGTCGACGGCCCTCTCAGTGATGCCTTTGGCACCTTGTTTCCGGCTGATTCCCCCACGCCCTATAGCGAAGGAGACTGGCAGCGGGCGCTGATTGATGCATGGCAGGTCTTGGAGACTGGGCATCCCGTGCACGCCGCATCGATCGCAGCCGGTGTCCGTGCGCTCGTTCCGGTTCCACCGTGCGGGGATGGGGGTTCCGCCAGCGCCACCCTTGAGGCGGTATTCGGTGCCATTGCCCTGTCGCTGCCGACCCGGCCGGAAGGCTTCGCCGTCGCCCTGGTACACGAGCTGCAGCACGCGAAACTGGCCGCCACACTGGATCTGATCCAGCTTTACAGGGCCGACGATGAGGCCAGGTACTACGCCCCGTGGCGCCCCGATCCACGGCCACTGGGAGCCCTGCTGCAGGGAGTTTACGCCCACCTTGGGGTGGCGCAGTTCTGGGGCGTGCAGGGCCGGTTGGCGGATGCCGAGGACTCCATGCTGCCGCTTGTCGAATTCGTCCGCTGGCGAGACGACACCTGGCAGGCGTGTAAGGAACTCATGGGAGCACCTTCGTTGACTGCGGCGGGCGACGTATTCGTAAGCAAGATCTTCGACGAGCTGAACCGGCTCCGCGCCGAAGAGGTTCAGCCCGAGGCTCGCCGGATCGCCGACCTCATTGGGCGTGACCACAGGGTGTCGTGGCGGCTATGCAACTTCGATGTGGATCAGGTGGCAGCTCGCCGCTTGGCTGAAGCTTGGCTGAATGACAAGAATCCTTTCGCATTTCCGGCCCAGTGTGTCCGGCGTAGGCAAACGCCAAGGACGGTTCCGGGGAAGCGAATACAACTCGTCTACCGCTACCTCAACGGGAACATCGAGGAAGCGCAGGAAGGCTCTCCGGGAGCCGATGTCTTGTACGCACGAGGTAACTATCGCGATGCACTCGACGCATACGAAAGGAGGGTCACTGAAAACCCCGCTGACCTCGATGCCTGGGCGGGGATAACACTATCGACGTCGGCGCAGAACCACACTGCGCTCGATTTTCTGAGCGCCACGCCCGAAGTAGCCGCAGAGGTCTACCGGCAGGCAGCATCCATTAGTCCTGCGCCGAAGCCCCCGCTGCGCCTCGCCGAGTGGCTGAATGGAGCTGCATAGATGCTAGTGAGGTGGAGCGGACTAGCCGTCCTGGCTGAGCCGAACTTCCGGCGGTTCTTCGTCGGCAATGCCACCTCACTACTGGGCGACGGGATGGTCACGGTCGCATTGTCCTTTGCCGTGCTCGACCTCACTGGATCGCCCGCCGATCTGGGATACGTCCTTTCCGCCCGCACCGTACCGAGGCTCGCCGTCCTGCTCTTCGGCGGAGTCATAGCGGACCGTTTCCCGCGACGCCGCATGATGATCGCCGCCGACCTGACCCGTTTCGTCGGACAGGGGCTCGTCGCGGCACTGCTCATCAGCGGACACGCTCGGATCTGGGAACTCGTCGTGCTGCTGGCGGTGCACGGCACCGCCACCGCCATCTTCAACCCTGCCATCACCGGGCTGATGCCGGCCATCGCATCCGATGATCATCTCCAGCAGGCCAACGCATTCCGCGGGCTGGCGATCTCGGCCGGGACGATCATAGGCCCTGCCATCGCCGGCGTCGTCGTCGCGACGACAAGTCCGGGCTGGGCAATCGCCGTCGATTCGGCGACGTTCGTCATCAGCGCAATGCAGCTCGCCCGATTGAACCTGCCTGCGCAAGAACTCCCGCACAGCCAATCCTTCTTCAGCGACTTGCTTGACGGATGGGCTGAGTTTCGCAGGCGCAGATGGATCGGGGCATACATCTCCTGCGCCTCGTTCAACAACATGTTCTACGCGGCCTTCATGGTGCTCGGCCCAGCCGTCGCCTTGCACTCCTATGGCGGACCCATAGCCTGGGCAGCCCTGGTGGTGTCGCTGGGTATCGGTTCACTGCTCGGCGGCATCGTCGCACTGCACATCCGGCCACGCCGGCCACTGCGAACCGGTGCGTTCGGCCTCGTGCTGTTCGCAACGCCCACCATCGGGCTCGCAGGCAATTTTCCGGTGAGCGTCGTCGCCGCTTTCTGCCTGCTCGCCGGCGCAGGCACCACCCTGTCGAACGCTCTCGCGGAGACCACGCTCCAGCACCACGTGGACAAGAAGGTCCTGTCCCGGATCAGCTCCTTTGAGCTGCTCGGATCCGATGCTGCCCAGCCCATCGGCCAAGCGGGCACGGGTCCCATCGCTGCGGCTATCGGTATCTACCCCACCCTATGGATAGCCGGATGCGCACAGCTTGTTAACGCCATTGTCACACTCGCCATCCCCACCGTCCGAAATCTGCCAGCCCGACCTGATCCAATCCCTGCCCAAGCCATCGAAGCCCCGGATCCCGCACGTTAGTTGAGTGCTCGAGGTCAACTCGGATGACCTGACTAATTAATCGGAGCCGCCAGCGAGAGCGCGCCCTTGATGTCGTCGTTATTAAGTTTTATCCTATAACTGATCTTGGCGCGGGCGTTGAGGGGAGGTGGACCATGGATTTGCTGAAGGCAAGCGAGTTGAAGCTCGATGAGCTGAAGCTCGATGAGCTGAAGCTCGATGAGCTGAAGCTCGATGAGCTGAAGTCACTGCAAGATTCCCCTGTCGTGGCGGAGCTAGCAGAGAGGCAGGAGTTCCTCAGTTTCAAGTTCAACTCGACACATCCCTAAGTGCTGACATTCCTGCTTAATTATCCGCGCAATCCCGACCGGACAGTGCGAGCATGGCTTCGTAGGCCAAATAGGCCGTGAACGCACTATCCGGCGGCACTCAGTATTTCTGAGTTATCTCCCGCGGTAGGGCACGTAGAATAGGGATCCGCGTGTATAAGGCGCCAAGATATCTTCCGGCGGCCGGTAAGCAAGCTCTTGTCGAGCGCTTGTCCTCCCTCGCGGCGGCCAATGTGCCATCCGTATGCCCCGTGTACGCTGGCCTTGCTAGGCCGTCGAATCGATCCCCAGAGCACGCGGAGGTTACCTACGCCATAGCGGAGTCGCTAGCGGCTGGGGCAGCGGAGCTACTACCCACATTTAACACCAGCCCATCCCCTGCGTTGCGCGTACTTACGGCCGCGAGCTGGGGGCGGGTGGATGCCATTCTTGCCGACTTCGACGGCTTTCCCGCTGACCTTGCCAGTAAGCTGTGGTGGCGAGTGAAATGCATGACCGAAAAGCGTCGAGCCTTGCCCCTGGCCGACCTGTCTACTGCCTGCAACCTGCTGACGAGATTGGGTTATCAGGCGAGAGCGGCGTGGTTGCTCGGTCTGGCGGACGTGGGGATCATGGAGCATTCCTTCCACCCGCAGCTCGTGCGAGCAGAGTTCAGCGCACTCCACTATCTCTGTCCTGATGCCGTTAAGCTGGAGTCGCGTGCGCTAAAGGCCGCTGGTGACCACAGTCTGCCTGCGCACGAGCGTCTCGCGATGGCTATTTTTGTGATAGTCAGCAACGGCAAGCGGGGAAGTGAGACGCCAGCGATGCGGCAGGCCGTCGAACTCGCCGGTATGAACTTGGAAGAGTTCACGGCACCTCTCTTCGAGTGGCAGCTCGCTAGGCACAGGCTATTTCGAGCGACCTCGTATCTGCCCTTTGTCCGAGGGGACGCCACGGAGACGTTTCATCAGCTCGATCAGGCAGCCAAGAGCCTCGAGGCTGCCATCCCTGGCCGCCGCCTCGAAGAACTAGCTTGGAATGATCACGCCTATCCGATGTACGAGACCCTCGCCAAGACGTCTATCCTGCTGGGTGACGCCGAGCAAGCGGTCGCGGCGAGCGAGCGGCTGATCGGCATCAGCCAACATGATCATCGAACTTGGGATACGCGTGGCCGTTCTTTCTTGGCGGCCGGGCGCTTGGCAGAAGCATTGGACGCGTATGAGCAAGCGATACCGCTTGGTGGCCTTCCCGTCGGAGAGGCTGCCTATCATGCTGGCTGGATCAACGAACAGCTGGGGAATGTCAGCGGTGCGCGCGAGGCCTACGCCCTCTCCCTGAGAGTTGATCCTACTGTTCAGGTCGTCCGGGACAGGGTCGCTGCTCTTGGCTCCGGCGCCTAGCCTGAGATCTTTCGTAATCACCGGGTCCGCAGTTGACTGTAATGAGATCGTCAGCCGGACCCGGAACTGGAAGCGAAGCTCCGCGATGTCGTCGGGCTAGGGCGGCGGGCCGCGTAGGGCGAGGATCGAACTTTAGGCTGACCGCTACGTGATCCTCGCGGACCGCGTGCGAGCGCCTGGGATGGGACGACAGCGAGGGCGGACGACGGCCTGTCCGGCTGCTGGCCAGTACGCCGGCGTCTGGTCGCGCAGGGCCAGCGCGGACATCGTCACCGTGAACGCCGCGGCGTGTGCGGCCGCGACGTGCTGCCACCCAGCGGCGTCGGCGGCGCGCTTGCCCGTGTCGGCGCGGTCGCTGATACCGCGCACGCTCAGCACCGGCAGCGATCGGTTGAGGTGAGCGGCCTGCGCGACTCCGGCGCTCTCCATATCCACGGCCACGGCGTCGTCATAGGTGTCGCGGAGCCGGGCGGCCAGCGGTGTGTCCGCTGCGTTGAGGACCACCTCGCCGGAGGCGATCGGCTTGAAATGCACCGCGGGTGGTCGGCACGCCGGAGCCGGTGGAAGGATGCCGGTCCACGTTCCGGCCCGCGCCACGTACCGGGCGAACTGCTCGAGCTCGTGGGACGCCTGCCACGCTCTCGGGCGAGCCAGGAAGCCGTCGCCGTAATCGCGGCCGCCGTGCAGGGCGTACACCTTGGTCGCCACCACGACATCGCCCAGCGCGATGTCGTTTTTCAGGCCGCCCGCGACGCCGACGCACAGTAACGCCTGTGGCTGAAACATCGCGATCGCCCGTTCGGCCAGCACGGCGGCACTGACGTTGCCCTCGCCGGTCACGGCGAGGGCAACTGTGCCCGCGACGTCGCGCAGGTGGCCCACTTCAAAGACCGTTCCCGCGGGGTGCGACCGCACCCGTGGCCCGTCGAGGTGCCGGCGCACCGCCTGGTATTCCAGGTCGAGCGCGGTCAGCAATACGACGGTGTTCACGGGCCCGCCCGGTGCGCTCTGTGGTTCATCTGTCGATCGTCAGCCGGTCATATGGGAATCCACCTGAATGTCAGCGATACCCGTCTAGGTTGTCGAGCTCCGTCTGGACCTCGGCGGCCTGCGGGGCACCGAGTTGCCGGTAGCGGTCCACCGCCCGCGCCAAGTGCTCGCGAGCGGAATCACGGTCGCCCGCCGCGGCGGCGAGCTGTCCGAGCCGGTGGTGCGCCCGCGCCTGCTCGTATTCGCTCCCGGACTGCTCGCTGGTGGTCAGTGCTTCGGCGAAAGCCGCCGCGGCGAGCTGGCCATCGTCGGCTCGCTGATAGGTCTCGCCTAGGCCGTTCCACGTCATGGCGGTATCCAGACGCAGCCCCAGCCGGGCGAAGACGTTCAGCGCCTGACGCAGGTCCGCGACGGACTCGCTGATCAGGCCCAGCTCCGCCTCGGCCAGGCCAATGCCGCGCAAGGTGATCGCGGCATTGCGTTCGGCGCCGGCCTCCCGGTAGAAGTACAGGACGGGACGCATCTCGGCGATGAATTCCGCGAACCGGTTCTTGCCGAACAGCAGCCACGCGAGGTTCGCCCGGGCCGTGTTCTCGCCGTGCGGATCGGACACTTCCGCGAAGAGCCGCCGGGCCTCCCGGTAGTAGCCAGCCGCGAGGTCGGCCGCGCCCTGCTCTAGGCAGGCGAGTCCGAGATTATTGACGATCATGGCCTCCGCGCGGACGTCGCCGCAGCGATGCGCCGCGGCAACGGCCGCCTCGTGGGTCGCCGTCCACGGCTGCCAGCTCTTGGTGAGGTAGTAGTACCCGCGCAGTGCGTACGCGAGCTGCCAGCAGGCGACGTCGAAGCCGGCCGCGCCCGCCGCGATGCACGTGTCGGCGAGGTTGCCCTGCTCGACGCTGAGCCAGGCGAACGCGGCGTCATAGTCACCAAGCGACGGCAGGACGGCGGCACGGTCGGGCACCTCGATCGGCACGCGGTACCGATACGGCGTGATCAGGGAGTCGGCAGCCTCCGCCGCGCCCAGGAAGTAGTCGGTGAGCCGCCGCAGTGCCGCCGTCCGCTCATCGGCCGGGACCGATTCCAGCGCGTAATGCCCGGCGAACACCCTGATCAGGTCGTGGAATCGGTAGCGCCCGGCTGCGTGCTCGATGATGAGGTGGCGGTCGGCCAGGTGCCCGAGCCGCCGCGCCGCCTCGCCGGGCGGCACGTCTGCCAGCGCGGCCGCCGCGCCGGGATCGAAGTCGGTGCCGGGGTCCGTGGCGAGCAACGCGAACGTGCGCGCGAGCGCCGCGGGCAGGTCGTGCAGCGAGACACGGATCGACGCAGCCACGCTGCGGTCCTCGTCGTCCAGTTCCGTTAATCGTTCGCCTTCGTCGGACAGTTTCTCCTCCAGGTCCGCGAGTGATCCCTTGTCCCTGGCCCGGTAGCGGCCGGCCGCGATGCGGATCGCGAGCGGGAGCCGTCCACAGAGGTCGATAACGTGGCCGAGTCGCTCGTCCGCCCCATGCTCGTTGAGCAGTCGGTCGCGGCCGGCGACCGACCGGAACAGCTCTATCGCCTCATGCTGAGCGAGAATGTCAAGCGGGAGGGCGACGGCGTCATCGAGGGCGGTCAGCCGTCGCCGGCTGGTGGCGATGACGGCGCATCTGTCCGCGTCCGGCAGCAAGGGCCTGACCTGGGTGGTGTCGTGGGCGTTGTCGAGCACGAGGAGCATCCGCCGGTGGCGGAGCAGATCGCGGTAAAACGCGGCCCGCTCGTCGAAGTCGGCCGGGATCATGGCGCCGTCCACCCGCATGCGGCGCAATAGGCGGTCGAGCGACTCGGCAGCCGTCAGCGGAGCGTGGTGCTCGGTGTATCCGCGCAGGTCGAGGAAGACGACGCCATCGGGGAAAGCGTCGGTGAGGGCATGAGCGGCGTGCACAGCGAGGGCCGTCTTGCCGGAGCCGCCCATCCCGTGGATGGCGCACAGCGTCTGCTGGCCGCCGGCGCCGAGCGCTTCGGTCACGGCCCGCAGCTCGCGGTCGCGGCCGGTGAAGTGCGGGTCCAGCCGCGGCAGGCCGGAGATCGGTGCGACGGCGGCGGGCACGGGGCCGGGCGCCGCGCTGGCCAGCGCCCGGCGGTGCGCCGCCTGGAGCCGGGCACCCGGATCGAGGCCCTGCTCGTCGATCAGCCGTGCGCGGGTCAGGCGATAGATCTCGCCGGCGTCGTCGCGCCGTCCTAACGCGGTCAGCGCGTCGATCATGAGGGCAGCCGCATGTTCGCGCACCGGCCCCGCGGAGAGCTCGTCGCGCAGCAGGGCGAGCACGCCCTCGGGGTGGCTCCGGTCGGCCTCGATCGCGGCGAGCGCCTCGATCGCGCCGCGCCGCTGGCCGGCCATGTCTGTCCGGTGGGGTTCCAGCTGGTCGCCGATATCGGCTAGCGGCGGCCCGGTCCAGAGCGCGAGGGCCGCACGGAGCAGCGTCGCGGCCCGGTCCGGCTCCTGTCTCTCCCGCGCGCCGCGCGCCTCGCCGACGAGGCGCCGGAACCGGTGCCAGTCCACGGTCTCTGCGTCGACGATCAGCCGGTAGCGTGGCCGGCGCGTCTCAAGCACGGCGTCCGTTGCCGCCAGCACTCTGCGCAGGGCGGACAGATAGTGGTAAGCGCTGTCCCGCGTCGCGCCGCCGGGTTCGCCCCACACGGCGGCGATGATCTCCTCGGTACTGGCGCCCGCGTCGCCCCGCACGAGCAGGACGGCGAGGACCGCTCTGGCGGTGGCGCCACCCACGTCGACGGGCCCGCCCGCGCTCTCGACCCGCACCTGTCCCAGGAGCCGGAACCGGATGGGGGGCAGGGGACGGACGGCTCCAGAGGCCTGCGGCGCAGGCTCAGCGCGCTGAGCGCGCCGCCGGTGATGCCGCTCCAGCTCGGCCTGTTTCGCGGCCCAGAAGCGCGCCTGGCGTACCTCGGCCTCGGTGCCGTGGAGGGCGGCGGCGATCCGCGACGCCACGGCGGGTCGCGGTGTCTTGCGGCCGTTGAGCATCTCGCTCACGTAGCTCTTCGACAGCTGGGAGCGAGCCGCCACCTGGTTGTTGGTGATGCCGTGGTCGGCCCGCAGCCGCTGGAACAGGTGCATGAGGTCGCGGCCGGGCCCGGGCGGCAGGTCGTCGGCGCCGTTACCTGTCATGCCCGTCCTCGCGCCGAGCCGCGGTTCGCTGGAGTTCGCCGCGGTTCGCAGGTATGGGGTCGGGTTATGCTTCCCCGGCCGCTGTCATCATCGATTCGGGACGCCGTGAATACATCGGACGAGACTAATGCGCTGCCCCGGCTGGGCGATATTCCGCTGCTGCTCGCCGCGCCGGAACGACGGATCGACCGCACCCCGTCGGGAGTTCCCATCGGGCTCATCACCCTTCAAGCGTGGCAGGTGGACTCCGTTCCGCGCGTGCCGGCCAGCTTCAGCGGATACGCCGCGTATCTCATCAGGGTCACCTACGACCTCGACATCGAGCCCGACGCGCCCATGCCGCGATGGTTCGAGGTCGGCTTCGCGTTCGCTTGCACCGGGACGACCGTGCACGACGCTCTGCCTCAGGATGTCGACCTTCGCGACGAGGCACGCACCTATGTACTCAACGGGCAGTTGACCTTCACCCGCCAGGATCAGCGGGTGGCAGACCCGGTGATGTCGGACATTCAGCTGCCCGCGGTCGCTCCGGAGATCCTGGTCTTCGGACGCGGCAGCCCCAGGGTGCGCTGGCGGCACATCGGCACCGCAGACGCGCCGATTCGCTCCGGCTCGCGCACCGGCTGGGTCGTCCTGCTCGTCCCCTCGGGGCAGCGCCAGATCCTGGTCCGCGCGACCGCCCGGTTCGCCCTGCCGGCCGAGCAGACCGAAGGGCTGCGTGAAACGGACCGGCCGGACGCGTTCACCATCGACCTTCCCGGGCGGCAGCCGGTCACCGCCCACCGGGCAACGACCGACGGCCCACGAGTGTTCGTCTCGTACGCCCACGATTCGGACGAGCACAAGAAGGCCGTGAAAACCCTCTGCGACCTGCTGAAGGATGCCGGTGTCACCGTCGTCGTGGACCAGGATGAGCCCCATGATGTCCGCCGGGACTGGCATGACTGGATGACGACCGGGATCTACCGGGGCGACTACGTCATCGTGGTCGCGTCGGCGGCATACCGGTCGGTCGGGCTCTCCGAGCTCGACGACCGCACCCACAGTGGCGTGCAGGCTGAGTACCGTTTCCTGATGAGCATGTTGCGTGAGAGCCGCAGCACCTGGCTGCCCAGGATCCTGCCGGTGGTCCTGCCGGGGCATGCGGTCAGCGAGATCCCCGCGGGCTTACAGCCGTACGACGCCGACCACTACATCGTGCTGAGCCTGACCGCCGGCGATGTCGCGGGCCTGTTGCGGACGATCAACCATGGCAGGCCGGGCCCGACCGCCCCGCTATGAGCGGCGGTGCATTGATGACGGACTGGCGGCGGTGCTTCGCCCCGCGAGCCATGTCCGGGTGCGACCGCAAGTCCCGGGCGGCGGCCCGCGACCAATACTGCTTATTGTCCTCTTGACATAAAGCAGCTCTGGTAGTTACTGTCTAATTGACATTAAGAGCGAAGCGCCGGGCCGCGGCGTACGACCGGGCCGCGCGGAGCCTCTTACGTCACCGGCGGTCGGCCCGATGCCGATCTGTCCAGTACCCAGTCGCGCGCGCAAGGCGCCCGCGTGGAGGTCGGCCAGCCTCCGCTTCGCCGCTCGGCCGGGCGGCGGAAAACGCGGACGTCGCGTTCATCGAAGTTCCCTCAGTCAGTTCCTTGAAAGGAATGGTCATGCGCGCAATCCGGCGTCTTTGCCTGGCACCGCTAGTCGGGGCTGCCGCCATCATCGTCATCGCCGCGCCGGGGCACCTCGGCGCCGGCGCCACTACCCACCATCCCGTCATGCTCGCGGACCCGATCTGTCCCCACGGCACGAACTGGGACAACCTCCTCGGGGTCTGCAAGTAACGCCCGGTAGAGATTCGGTAGGGCGTCGCAGAAGGCTGATACCGGCAGCCGTACACCTGACCTTCTCTGCGACGGGGGCGTCGGCGGGCCTGTAACCGGGCCCGCCGACCTCCAGTCCGCCACCGCCTTGGGGGGCACGCATGAATCGGACTCGCGGGAGGCCTCGGTGATCAACTATGACGACTGGGACTCGCCTCCCGGCGGCGGCGCCTCAGGCGGCGGCGCTTCAGGCGGCCGATACCGGAGCCCTGCTCCGGCGGCCGGTCCGGGTCCCGGGACATCCCCTGCCCAGCCGGGGATGCCCGGGCCCGCCCCGGCGGGGATGCCCGCCGCCGGCCCCCAGCGGCCTGCCTGCACCCGCCCGATCGCCATCGACAACTGAGACGCGCCCGTCCCGACCATGGAGGCTCCATGAGTACCCGCGTAACCGCATCGGCCCGAATGAGCGCGGCCTGCCAGCAACTGCTCCGAGAGCGGCTGAACCTTGCGCTCGACGCCACGGTCGAGCTCGGCAGTCTCAACACGATGCTGGAGACGGAGACCTTCAGCCTGCATGCGCTCCGGGAGATCATCACGGCCGAGCCGGTCAGCATGGCGCTCGGCGCGCTGGCGCCCGACAGGTTCGACCACGCCTGCGAGTTGCTGGCCAACGCGGAACCCGCCGCGGACTCGGGGGCTCTCACCTCGTCGGCGCAGGCAGGACTCGCGGACGCCCTGGCCACCGCGGACGCCGTGATCGCCGCCGCGACGCGGGACATCACGGCCGAGGCCTTCGCGGAGGCAGGAGCAGAGCTCGGCTACGCGGTATCAGTGTGCCGGGGAGACCTGGCGACAGGTATCGAGCTGCGCCGCGAGCACGAGATCCTGCTGCTCCGGGTCGAGGACGGCGGCTCGGTCGAGTCCGATCACGCCGGGCTGGTGGATGCGACCTGCGGAGACCGGCAGGTCGAGCTGGAGCGGGCGGCCGCCCGGCGTGGTATTGCCCTGACCCGCCGGGACCAGGATGACCACGGCACTGCGGACGGCGGGAAACTGATCCGGGCCGCCGCCGCGCGGCGCGACCCGAGCCTCGCCCGGGCCACGGTCCTGGACGCGCAGCAGCCCCGACCCAGCGCGCCCGTGCGTAGCCGGCTCGCCTCGGTCGGCCCGGACAGGGAGCGCAGTCGCACCCGACGAGTCGGCGGCGCGGCGTGACTGTCCCGGCGATGGGGCGGCTGCCGACCCATACCTCCAGCGGGCGGCTCCGGCGCACCCTGCTGGTTGAGGAGCAACTCGACCAGGCCCATCAGTCCGAGGCGCAGGTGCTGCTGACCGGCCCCGGAGTCCATGACTTCCTGGTCACGCGCGCCGAGCCAGGACCGGGCCACCCGCCGCTCCAGTCGACTCACCTCGGGCCGCGCCACCCGGACCTCGGCTGGATCGAGGAGGCCCGCGGGGCGCTGGACCGGTGGGCCACGGCTGACCCCGGTTCGCCGACAAGCTCGGTGCTGGGTGGCGGGGCCATCGCGGCCGCCGAGGCCGCCTTCAGCGACCTGCACAGCGGGCGCCCGGCCTTACTCCTGCCCTCGGCCAGCTACGCGCTGCGCGTCGGGCTGCTGGCCCTGGGGGTCACCGCTGACGACGAGGTCATCTGCGCCGCGATCGACTGGCCCGCCGGGTTCGCGGCCATCGCTAGCCTGGGTGCCACGCCGGTCCGCGTGGCGGTAGATCCGCAGACGCTTACCCTGGACCCTGGCGCCGCTGCCGCCGCCCGCACCCGGCAGACCCGTGCGGTTGTCGCCTGCCACCTGCACGGCATCTGCGCTGATGTTCCCGCTATCCGCCTGCTGCTGCCGGGCGTGGGGATACTTGAGGATGCCGCACAGGCCTTCGGCTGCCGCCTCGACGGGCGTGTGGCGGGCACTTTGGGGGACGCCGCGGTGCTCAGCCTCGGGCCGGGAAAGCAGATCGACGCGGGGGAAGGCGGCGTCCTGCTGTGCGATCGGGTCGCCCGCCACGACCGCGCCATCGCGGCCGCATGCCACCCGCTGCGCCAACTTCTGACCGGCATGCCGGACCCGGATCCGGTGGCCTTCGCCATCCGGCCCCATCCCATGGCCGCCGTACTCGCCTTGCACCGGCTGGCCGGGTGGTCGCCGACCGCTGCGCAGTCCGCTCACGCCGAAACGGCGCGTCGCCTGGCCGGGGACGGGTCTGTCCGCCTGCTCGGGGACTCCAGGCGGCACGAGAGTAGCCTCGCTCACGTACCTGTGCTGCTCAGCGCCCGCCGGGCCGAAGAGCCGCCGCCCGGCGTGCGCTGGTCGCGGTCGGGAGCGCAGGTACTGCCCGGCCTGACAGGCAATGATCACAAGCTCACCACGCGGCTGCTAGCCCGGGTCCGGCTGGCTACCTGCACAAGTCCTGTCCCAGGGGGGTGAGGCCCGCCGGGCGGTGGCTGCGTGCGGTAGGGATTCGGTAGAACGTCGCAGGAAGCTGTTACCTGCAGCGGCATTCCCTGCCGTTCCGCGCCGGGGGGGATCGGCGGGCCCGGATGTGGGCCCGCCGATCGCCGCCTCAGCGATGCAGCCCGTGGCCTGCACGAGGCGGCCGCGGCCACGACAGCCGAATGAGCTGGACAGCTGCCGCTGCGGCCGCAGCGGCAGCCCGGATCTTCCAAGAGTCGCGGGTCTCGGTCTGCGCCGACCGGCCGGGCCGTCGGCCGGGTCGTGACCCACCCACGTGCGGGAGGTCGGAGATTCCGCGGATCATGCCAAAGCTCGCCCCGCGTTGCATCTCCCGGACATCCTGAATCGCTGCCGCAGCGCCGGCGCCCTCCATCTCGACGGCCCGCAGCTTGGGTCGGCTGCGAATGACGCTGGCGAAGAACGCGTCCGTCGGGTCATCGATGACCTTGTCGCCGGAGGCTACCTGGCCCACGACGATCCGCGGCGAGAGGCGCCGCAACTCCTCCGGCTGCTCCAGTTCGCCGTACCAGTCGGGATACCGCGCGCTCAGCGTACGTGCGGCGGAAGCGAGCGCGGCGTCGGTGGGGCTGTCCAGGTCGTCCCGCGTGTGGAACCCCCGGTCAACCTTGCCGTACTCGTAGGCGCAGATGCGATCGGCCACGACCACGTCCCCGAGCTTCAGGTCGCCGAGACCGCCGGCTACCCCGACGACCAGGACGCACCGCGGATCGAACGCCTGGAGCGTGTTCTTGGTAACGATCACGGCGGCATTCGTGCCGGCGCGCGGTGACATCGCCAGCACGATGGTGTAGGGCGCAGGCAACTCCGGTGCGTCGATTTCTCCGACGACCCATGCGTGCTGGTTGTCCAGAGTGGCAGAGCCCGTCACCTGGCGGACCCGCGTCAGGAGGCGCAGTACCGCCTCGTACTCCTCCTCCAGGATCGTGATGATGGCGACGTCCACCGAGATCCGTCCGGCCTCTACCGGGCCCGCGGCCTCATGGGCGGCGCTCCGATCGATGTCAGCGACGAGCAACTCGTCCAGGCGGCTCACCACGAGCTGCAGCTGCTCCTGACGCGACCGGTCACGCAAGTCCGCGCCCTGGTAGGGGACCTCGGGTCCCGTCGCGTGGCCGCCGAGCAGCGCCGGGACGATGGTGATCCGGCCCGCCTCTTGCAGGCGGACGGCGGCCTCATACTCCTTCTGACAATACTCGCTGATCCAGTAGGAGTCGTCGATAAGAGGCACGAAGACCTTGCTCGCCGCAATCATCCGGTCGAGCTGATCGGCCCACCGCTGCCCCCAGCCGATCGGATTCTGGAAGCGGTAGTGAAAGAAGGGAATGTTTTCTAGGTAGAGCGCCTGGGCGAGATCCCGGGCCAGGTCATTGGCCGGCCCCGCGTTGCTGATGAACACCGGGCGCGCCTCCCGGCCGAGGCTGCGGAAATAACGATGCCCGGCTTCAAAGTCGGTCAACTCGGTGCGATCCGCCATCGCCCGGGAGATCTGGTGCCGCAACCGGGACTCAAACTCCTCCTCGTCGCTCCAGTACGTCAGGAGTTCGTCGGCGGCGGCAGCACGCCGCAGCGGTGCGCTGCCGAGCAGCCTCTCGGGCAGGATCGGGCCAGCGCCGCGGCGAGCCACCTTCAGAAGCGGCGTCCCCCGTCCCAGGAGGAAATCCGCTATCCGCGAGGTCTGGTGGTCATCGAGGTCGACGACGACGAAGTCGCAGCCGTCAGCGTTCTGCGCCAGTTCCCACGGGTCATTGGCGCGGATCGTCAGATCGACGATCTCGTCACCAGCCGCGTCGAGCACGTCCTCGACAACGGCGCGCCGGGCTTTTGCTCCGGACCCGTTCCCGTCGGGCCCGCCGGCGAGCGCGATCCCCACCCGCCCTTGGCGAAACCGGTGGCCGGCGGATCGGCTGGACGCCAGATGGTGGAAATCGTCCAGCCGCCCTTTGAGCTCGCCAGTGCAGCGATCCAGGGCCGCGACATCGAATTCCACCTCGACCGTGTCCCGCGCCCGGAAGTAGCGTGGCGGAACTCGCTTGTCCCGGAGCACCAGCCGTGGCTGGTGCGTCTGAACCGCAAGCCCGTACTCGTACAGGATGAACGGCGAGCACTGGTATCGCTCCTCCGCCTGGCGAAAGGGAACGACCGACACGAAACCCACGCTGCGGGCCATCGCCAGCTCCAGCGTCGTGGTATACAGCGAGGGCGATACCGGGTCGACGGTAAAGGAGAAGCCCGCGTCGTAGAAGGCCCGCCAGAAATGGTCGTTGACGTCGCGGTCGTCCCGTCGGTAGCTGTGACTGAAGTACACCGGGACATGGGACACTGCGCTGCCCTCCTCAGTGCTTCACTTGCTAACTGGGCTTCACTTTGCGCTTTCACTTTGCTAACTGGCTGCCGGGCGAATCTCGCGGACGACCGCGCCGGCGCAGGTGGCTGAAGGCGCGTGAGGTCGCCTATGGTGCTAGTGTTCTGCGTCCTTCTACCGAATCTCTACCGCGTGCTAGCTGCAGGCGTGGCGAACGTTATCCCAGTTCGTGCCGACCGAGCAGATCGGCCCGGCCACCGTGACACTGGCGGCGGATCGGGGCCGGCTGACCTTCACGCGGCGCCCGACCCATTGATATCACTTCGAAGATAACTGGCCGGCCGGGTTTATGTCAATAGGACAGTAAGCTATGATCGGGGCATGACCACCCGGGACCACCTGTACCTGCGACTGGCCGTCGACCTGGCGATCCTGACGGTGCGCAAGGACCTCCTGCACGTGCTGGTCATCGAGCGGGCCAATGAGCCGTACTGGGGACGGACTGCGCTGCCCGGCGGTTTCCTGCGGCCCGGCGAAGTCCTGCGCGCGGCTGCTGAACGCGAACTCGCCGAGGAGGCGAGCCTCGACGGAAGCGGGCTGCACCTAGAGCAGCTCGCCACGTATGACGCGCCGGACCGGGACCCGAGCGGCCGGGTAATCAGCGTGGCCTACCTCGCGATCGCGCCGGACCTGCCGATCCCGACGGCCGGATCGGATGCTCGCAGCGCTCGCTGGGCGCCCGTCAGCGAGGTCCGCGGGACTCTCGCGTTCGATCATGACGCCATCTTGTCCAACGCTGTCGAGCGTGCCCGGGTGCGCCTGGAATTCACGACGCTGGCGACGGCCTTCTGCGGGCAGACGTTCACCATCGGTGATCTGCGCAACGTGTACGAGGTGGTCTGGGACATGCCGCTCGACCCCCGGAATTTCAGCCGGAAGGTAGTCAACACCGAAGGCTTCGTCCAGTCCACCGGGACCAAGCGCGTGCCGGAGACCGGCCGGCCTGCGGCCCTTTACCGGCGCGGTCCGGCACAGACGCTGCACCCCCCCATCCTTCGGGCCGCCGGTGCCGTGACCGGCGCCGCCACGTAAGCGCGCTGCAGTCAGCGGCGCTGCAGTCAGCAGGCCGGGCCGGATGGCCTGCGATAGATGCGGTCCTCCTCGGGTACCGCCAGCTCCGCGTAGAGATCCTCGACGCGGGCCCACACCCTGCGCGCGGCAGCACCGTCCGCCTGCGCCGTGGCGAGCGCGGCCAGCGCCCGCGCCTCCAGGTACGCGGCACCGCATCCGTCGAAGCACGCGACGGCCTGCTCGAGAGCCGAGAGCCGTTTCTCCGGCTGGCCCAGCGCTGCGTGCAGTTCGGCGACGGACAGGAGCACGCGGCCTTCCAGGACGGCGTCGGCCCCCTCGCGTGCCAGGTCGGCGGCCAGCCCGAGGTGCCGCTGCGCATCGGAGAATGCGCTGTCGCGCAGCGCCACGTCGCCCAGCCCGTGCACGGCGTACGCGTGGCCGATCCCGGTCGGTTCGCCGTAGGCGTCGAGCATCGCGGCGAACGCGGCTCTCGCGCGGTCGCTGTCATCGGCGAGGAGATACGCCTGGCCGATCCAGTAGCTGGCCTGGGCGAGCAGGCGCTGCCGCCCGAGTGCGCGGGCGGCGTCCTGCGCCGCCTGCAGTACGCGCAGCGCGTCGTCGCGACGGCCGAGATCGAGGTGCGTCTGGCCGATGAAGCGAAGGGCCTGCCAGGCGCCCACGGTGTCGCCGCTCGCCTCGTAGTGGGCCAGGGCCTCGCTGAACTGCGCAAGGGGCCGGGCCAGCTGGCCGCGCCGCCGCAGGGCATTAGCGAGCGTCCGCAGCGCGATCGCCTGACCATGCCGGTCGCCGCACTCGGCGAGCAGGTCCGCCGACCGCTGCAGCTCCGCGAGGCCGGACACGCCCTCGCGGCGACTGGCGACGAGGGCCGGCTGGCCCAGGCAGGCGAGCACGATTCCCTCACCGCGACGGTCCCCGGCGTCCCTGCAGGCCCCGAGCGCCGCGGTGTGCGTCGCGCGCCAGTCGTCGAAGTACCCGCGGACCGTGTAGAACTCGTGGGCGGACACGGCCAGGTCCCAGCAGATACCGGTCAGCCCGAGATCGGCGCAGCGGGTGACCGCCGCCTTGATATTGAGCCGTTCCTTCTCGAACCACTCCAGCGGCGCCTCGTCGACCTCGGCGAGCACGGGCCGCGGGGCGTCCCAGTCCGGCACGTCGCTGTGGATGACCTCGAAGTCGCCCCCGTACAGGGCGGCGTGGGCGCGCCTGGTCAGGGTCAGCAGCGCCCGGTACGCCTGGGTCAGCACGGCTGCGCGGTCGCCTTCGCCGGCGTACTCGGCTATCGCCCGCCGGGCGGCGTACTCGCGGGTCAGGTCATGGAAGCGGTACCGCACCTCGGGCTCGGCCAGCTCGATCATGTTGCTGGCGGCCAGCTGGGACAGGACCTCGGCGGCATCCGCGCCGCCCTCGCGGCGCAGCGCGGCGGCCGTCCACAGCGCGAAGCTGGGCAGCGGCAGCATGCCTAGTTCCAGGAACAGCCGCCGGGCGTCGTCGTCGAGCCGGTCGAACCCGGCGCCGATGGTGCGCGCCACGCTGAGCTCTCCGTACGTCAGCGCGTCCGGTCCCTGCCGGGCCAGTCGGTCGGCGAGCTCCGCGGTCGGCCGGGGATGGTCGTGCACTCGCAGCGCTCCGGCAATGCGCAGGGCCAGCGGCAGGCCGCCGCACAGCGCCACTACCCTGGCGACGGCGTCCCGCTCGCCGCGCAGATCGATTCTGGAGTCGCTCACGACACGGACGAACAGCTGGGTCGCGGCCGCCCGCTGCAGCGGTTCCAGCGGCGGCACATGGTGCGCACCGCCGATCTCGGGCAGCCGCTGGCGGGCCGTCACCAGCACCCCGCAGGCAGGATTGGCCGGGATGAGGTCGCGGATCTGCGCTCCGTCGGCAGCATCGTCCAGCACGACCAGCACCCGGCGGCCGGCCAGCAGCGTGCGGTACGTCGAGACCCGCTCGGCCGTTCCCTCCGGCACGGTCGGCATGCCGAAGGCACGCAGGAACTGGGCCAGGATCTCGCTCGGGGCGGTCGGCTGCCCATCCGGACCGCGCAGTTCCGTATAGAGCTGGCCGTCCGGATAGCGCTCGCTCGACAGGTGCGCGACCCGCAGGGCCAGCGCGGTCTTGCCGATGCCCCCCGGCCCGGAAACCACGACCACTGGCACGGCGCGATCTGGCGGACGGCCGAGCAGCCACGACGCTTCGGCGATCAAGTCACCGCGGCCGACGAGATCCCCCGGATCTGGTGGCAGCTGCCGCGGGATGGCCGGGGGCGCGGCCGCGGCCGCGCCGGCGCCGGTCAGCCCGGCGCGCCGGGCGATGGCGGACTCCGCCGCCGTGACCTTCCGCTGGTCTCCCTGAGCGATCGCGTAGTACAGCTCGCGCAGCACCGGATCTGGCTCCCCGCCGGTCTTGTCGGCGAGGGCCGCGGTGAAGCGCTCGTAGGCCGCGGTCGCGTCGGTCACGTGCCCGCTTCGATACTGGACCACTATCAGCTGCTCGGCCAGCCGCGCGTCGTCGGGGTAATAGTCGGCGATCAGGGCCACGCCGTCCAGGATGCTGTCGTAGCTGCCGCCGGCGAGCTCGAGGTCGAACAGCCGTACCGCGGCGCGCTTGCGCCGCTGCTCCAGCCCGGTGATCTCCTGCTCGAACGCATCGCTCGGCACATTCGACAGCGGGTGCTGGCCATGCCATAGTCCCAGCGCCCGCCGCAGGAGGCCGATCTCCTCATCGCCGCGGCCCTGCGCGCGGGCCTCCTCGGCCTGCAGGACCAGCCGCCGGAACAGCAGCATGTCGAGATCATCATCGGATACCTGGATCCCGTAGCCGTGCCGGGCGTAGGTCACCAGGTCGCCATCGTGGCCAATCCGGCCGAGCAGGGCGCGCAGGGCGGCGACGGCTTTATGCAGCTGCGCCTCGTTGACCTCCGCGCTGCCCCACGCCGCTTTCAGCAGCTCGGTCTTCGACAGGCGCTGATTCGAGTTGATCAGCAGAGCGGCCAGCACGGTCAGATTATGACCGCCTGGTAAGTCCAGGGACTTACCGTCCCGGCCTATCTTGAGGTTGCCCAGCAGGCGATAGATCACGCGTACCCTCCCAAAGGCTTAGCGCGCAGAAAAATGCCATTTATACGCCGTACCAGGAGGGGACTACCAAAGCTACCGCAGTGGATCCGTACCGGCAAACGCCGGAAGCCAAACGGAAGCACACCGGTAGCTGTCCGTGCGTGAATGGCTTTACGTAATCGATCAGGCAACTGAGAGTGACGGTAGAGACTGTGACCAAGCTAGCTGGCCAGAGCACCGACATATCCCGTTACGGACCGGAGCGCCTGAGCATCATGGCGGCGGTTGCCGCCTCGGCCCTGGTCTGGCTGCTTGCCCTGGGCGGCTTAATCGGCACCATCTCGGCTCTGCCCGAGCTCGGCTGGGACCGGGCGCTCTGGGTGGCGGCACTGTGCGGCGCCCCGTCAGCCGCCGCGTGGATGACCCGCCGAGTCATCGCGTCGCGGCGGGTCCACGCTGTCGTGCCGCTCCGGCTGCTGGAACGGCGTTATCACGGCAGCCTGGAAGCCATCACCGACAGTGAGCGGCGCTCGCTGCGCCCGATCGCAGCCTCCGCGTATGAGGTGGCCGCGCGTACCGGCGAGTTGCTCGCTGACCTGGTGGCGATTCCCAGCGTGCGGATATTCCACAGCGTGCGCGCGGCCGGAGCCGACCTGCCGCTGATTCCGCACGCCGTCAGCGCGGGACGGCGCCTGGTACTCATCGAGTCGGTGGCCTGGCCGCCCGGCCGCTACGAGACGGCGGTGAACGGCCGGATCCATTGCGATGGCACGTACATCGGGCAGTCCGTGCAGCCGCTGATCGCAGCGGTCCAGCACTGGCGGAAGAGCCTGCCCAAGAGCCATCGCGTGAGCGCGGTGATCGTCGTGCACGCTGCCGCCGAAGGTGATGTCACGTTGCCTGCGGCGACACCGGGTGAGTTAGCCTGGGTCCATGCCGAGGATGCGATCGGCGACATCCGGCAGCGCATTCTCTGCGGTCGCCAGGACGTCAGCAGGTATCTGGTCGCGGCCCTTATCGAGGCCGCCGCTGACCTGACGTGAGCTAAGGAATCATGCCGGGATGTTCCACCCGTAAGACCTATGTCAGTCGTAGTGGCGCAGCCGTGGCCATAGCTGTGCCCACGGGTGGCGGAGGCCGGTGCACACGTAGACGTGGCCGCCCCACTCCTGGTTGCGGATGCCGTACGGGTTCGACAGGGTGGCCGCCACCCGCACGCTGGTGAAGAACTGCCTGAGGTAGGCGGCGTAGCCCGTGACATCGACGGGCCCGGGCGCGACAGCCACCACGGTGGTCGCGCGGGGGTTACCTGGTCCCCACCACCAGTAGGTGTTGTGACCGCTGACGGCGGTCGGCAGCCCCGTCCCCCGGCCGAGCTCGTTGATGGCGCCGGCCTCGCTGTAGTCGGCGGTGAAGATCACGGCGCGGGCGCGCTGCCGGGGCGGCAGCGACATCCATACCGTGTCGACGCTGCGGACGAGCTGGGGCCAGCCGATGGTCTCGCCCAGAGTCTGGTTCGTCTTGTAGGTCCAGCCGATATCGGCGGGCGGGAGTACCGGCAGGATGATCGGCAGGGTCACCGCGGTCGTGAGCGCGGTCGCCAGCATGAGTTTGCGCACCCGGCCTGGCCGCGCTTGCAGCCACCCGTCGATGGCCACGGCCCCGGCGGCGAGCAGGTACACATACGCGGCGGCCAGGTAATAGGTCTTCGCGCCGGTGGTGAGCGCGAAGAGCACAAACAGCAGCCCGTACGCCCACGCCAGCGCCCGCCACAGCGGCCGCTCGGACCGCCACAGGAAGCGCAGTCCGGCCACCCAGACCCATACCAGGGCCAGGGTCACCACTCCCACCTGGCCGATGATCCAGGTGGCGATGTTGAGGAGGCCGCCGTTTTCCTGGCTGAGCTGATGGGTCATGGCGATCGTCGCCCATTGGTGCTGTGCCTGCCACCAGATGTCGGGAACCTCGAATGCCACCGCGATCGCAGCACCAGCAAGGAACCAGCGGTTCAAGACCATCCCGCGGCCGCCGCTGAGCAGGGCGCCGATGAATATCGCGATGGCGAAAAAGCTCGCGCTGTGATCGTCGGCCAGCCCGAGGCCGACGACCAGGCCGCCGGCCAGCCACCAGCGGCAGTCGCCGGTCCGCCCGATCCTGGCGACGATGAGCGCCAGGCCCGCCCACGCCAGCACCTCGTAGGCCGTCGTGTTGGCCACATGAGCGCTCGCCAGCAGGGCCGGCATCGTGGCCGTCCCGACCGCGGCCAGCAGCTGCGCGCGCCGGCCACCACCGAACTCGCGCGCGGTCAGCCCGCTGACCACCACCGTGGCCCACGCCGCGAGTGCGGGCCACACGTGCAGGCCGGGCAGCGACATGCCGAACAGCGACAGCGATACTCGCGCCAGCAGCGGCGCCAGCACAGGCTGATCAACATAACTGGCCTGCAGATGCCGGGCGCTGTCCAGGAAGTACAGCTCATCGCGGTGAAAGCCATAACGCGCCGACAGTGCCATCAGCACGGCGAAGACGATGCCGCCCACTCCGATCACCCGCCGGTCGAAAGAGCCGGCCCCGGACCTGCGCTCGCCGGTCGTCTCCACGTTCCGCCAGCTCATTTCTTGTCTCCGATCAGCTTCAGGTAGACCTCTTCCAACGACGGTCAGCGTCAGCCCGTCCACCGCCGTGACGTCACCAGGCCGCCTGTCCGTGGTGCGTGCCATGCGCGCTTCGGCGCGACTCTTGCCAATAAAATAGATATCACTGGGCCTTGGCATCGTTGAGGGCGGCGGTGCGGGCGCGACGACACTGATCGTGGCCGGCGTCCTTCTCGTTCTCGCCGGTGAGCTAGCCGTGCACGGCCTGACGTCTGTCGTCGCCGGGGAGGCACGCGCGGTCCAGCTATTCGGCCGGTACCGCGGGACCATCCGCGCCCCCGGTTTGCACTGGGTCAACCCGTTCGCGCGCAGGCGGAAGGTGTCCACCCGGATCCGCAACCAGGAGTCGGCTCAGGCGAAGGTCAACGACGCCGACGGCAACCCGATCGAGATCGCCGCCGTGGTCGTCTGGCAGGTCCAGGGCACCGCCAGCGCCCTGTACCCCGTCGATGACTTCACGCAGTTCGTCACCATCCAGACCGAGACCGCCGTCCGGCACATCGCCTCCAGTTACCCCTACGACAACCGGGGCAGCGGCGCGTTGTCGTTGCGCGACAACGCGCACCAACGCCCAGCTCGAGTTCCTGCTGCGCCGGGCCCTGGCCGAAGCAGGGCGGCTGCCCCGGCCACGCCGGCGGATGCGCCCCCGTGACCGGCCGCCCGCCGGCCGCCCAGCCGTGACCGGCCGACCGGCCCAGAGCGATAACAGGTCCGGCTAGTGCTGCCGCGGGTAACCGCGAATGTTTCACGGGCCCGCGCCATCGCGAGCCGCCGTTACCTGGGCGTCCATCGTTTGCCGCAGGCGGGCGCTTGCGTGCTGCGGCCCGCGGCGGCACCTTGAGCGTGACCCCTGATAGGGCCGCGCTCCGCGATGGAGGCCGACGATGCCGCACCGATACCTTGCCCCGGGCCGCCGGGCCCGCCATGCCCTGCTCGCCGTGCTCGGCGCGGCTGCTGTGCTGGTGCTTGCGCAGTTGCCGGCGAGCGCTATCGGCGTGTCCGGCACGACTGCTCCGGTGACCGGCAACGCGACCTGGTTCAGCGGCCTCGGCTCGCCCTACGGCGGGTGCGGCCTGCCCCAGTCCGCCCTTGACAGCCAGAACTTCCTCGCCCTTAACGTCCAGAATTCGCCCGGTGTCTACAGCGACCTGCCGCGGCCGATATCGGCAGCCAACGCGGGCGAGATCGGCATGTGGGACAACGGCCTGAACTGCGGGCGCTGGGTGCAGCTGACGATCGGCAACTACTGCACGGGAACCAACGACGGCGCGCCGAACCTGCCGTTCTGCCGCAACGGATCCTGGGTCGCTGACCAGTTCAACGGCGCGACATTGGACATGATCGTCGCCGACAGCTGCGATGATGGCAACGCCTGGTGCAAGGACGACCCCTACCACGTCGATCTGGCCCAGGCGTCGCTCAACCTATTCCAGCTGGGCGGCAAGCCGGTCGGCGACATGTACCCCAATTCCTGGAATAACCGCCAGGTCAGCTGGCAGTTCATCAGCGCGCCGAACTACACGGGGGATATCAAGATCGGCGCTATCCAGGGGGCGCAGACGTACTGGCCCGCCATCGCCATCTCGCACCTGCCCAATGGCATCCACGGCGTGCGCTACCTCGCCAACGGCTCCTGGGTGAGCGCCGGGATGGACAGCGACCAGGGCGACGACTACATCATCGGGCCCACGACGGGCGCCGGCACGGCCGGTACGCAGTACGAGATCCAGGTGATCGACGCGTCAGGCAGCCTGGTCAGCAACGGCGAGATCTACAGCTTCAGCCTGCCGGCCGGCTGCACCAACGGGTGCGGGCCGGCGTACACGCCGATCAGCTATACCAGCAGCAGCGGCGGCTCCTCGCCTTCGCCCAGCCCGTCGCCCAGCGTTTCGCCGAGTCCGTCGCCCAGCCCGACCGGGAGCACGCCGCCGGCCGGCGGCTGCACCCTGACCTCGTCGGTCGTCAGCTCGTGGGCGGGCGGGTACCAGGTCCAGTTCACCGTGACCGACAGCGGGAATGCCCCCGTCACCGGGTGGCAGACCCATTTCTCGTTCGCCGATTCAGCGGAGAGCATCACGAATTCCTGGAATGCGGTCATCGCCAAGTCCGGCACGGCGGTCACCGCGAGCAACGAGCCCTATAACGGGGCCATCAGCGTGGGTGGCTCGACGACGTGGGGCATGGTGGTTACCGGGAGCAGTTCCGCGCTGTCCGGCCTGACGTGCACGCCCGCCTGACGCCAGGTCACTACCCGGGCGGCTGCGCGGCGCGCGCGGCGTTATCGTCGTGAGCGACGGGCGACATCCGATCGCCTTTACGCTGGGGATGTGCGGCAATGATCAGTGACGACACGTTGCGCCAGATGTCGCGCGAAGAGAGAGCCGCCCTGAGCCGCAGCCTTGCCGCACTCGACGGCGAGCTTCCGTCGCTGAACGCGGGCGATGAACGACGGAGACGGTTCGTTGTGTTGTTGACTGGCGCCTCGGTCGGCTTGATTCCGTGGATCGTGCTGCTGGCGATCACATTGCCGCACCGCTACATCGCGGGCCATTGGACGGTGACCTGGGTTGGCTTCGACATTGTTCTCCTCAGCGGACTTGCCCTGACGGCGTGGCTCGCGTGGCGCCGCCGGCAGGCGGTGGTGATCACTGCCTTCACCACCGCGACGCTACTCACCTGCGACGCGTGGTTCGACATCACGACCGCATCAGGACGCGCCGACACCATCACCGCGATCGCGTCTGCCCTGGTTCTCGAACTGCCCCTCGCCGCGCTGCTCTTCGCAGTGGCACACCATCTCCTGCGCCTTACGGTGCGCCGGGCGCAGGCGGCGCACGGCATCCTTGATGCGCCATCCGCACTGCTCAAGGTGCCGCTGTTCGGCGTGCCGAGGGAGCCTGCGACGGAAAACCGGGCCCGCTGACCACAGCTTTTGGCCGGGCCAGCCCGCTCGGGCCGGAAGGCTACTGCGGGCAGGGACCTGTGGATGATCTGACTGTCAGGGAGGTGGGCATCAGGATCTGCTGGGCAGGCCGGTCTGCGCCGTTGTCGATCTGTTCGAGCAGGAGGCGCGCCGCTTCTCTGCCGAGGTCGTACTGCGGGATGCGGACGGTGGTGAGCGCCGGACGCCACCACTCGACGAAGGGCATGTCGTTGTAGCCGACGATGGAGATGCTGTCGGGGCAAGGGCGGCCGGCTTGCTGGGCGGCGGCGTAGCAGCCGAGGGCCATCAGGTCGTTGCCGGCGAGGATGGCCGTGGTGGCCGGGATCTCGGCGAGTACCGCCAGGGCGGCGTCCTTGGCATCGGACACGCCGAGCGTCGGGCAGTGCCGGAGGATCATCAGTTCTGCGTCGAGTCCGAGGCGGTCTGCGGAGGATCGGAATGCTTCGGCTCGTGTCCGCACGACCGACAGGTTGGGCGGCCCGGTGAGGTGGGCGATCACGCGGTGGCCGAGATCGTTCAGGTGCTGCATGGCAGCCCAGATGCCGGCTCGGTCGTCGCTGCTGACACTTGGCAGCGACGGGTCGCCGGTTTCACGGTTGACCAGGATGACCGGGTCAGCCGCGGACGTGAGGCGGCCGATCGTCGTTCCGTCCAGGGTGGCTGAGGCCACGATGTAGCCGTCACAGCGGCGGGCCTGGAGCGCGGCGATGCGATCGCGCTCCCGGCCGAGGTCGTTGCCGGTGTTCGCGACGAGCGCGACGTACCCGGCCTCGGCGAGCGTGTCCTCGATCCCTTGGACGATCGGCGGGAAGACGGGGTTGGAGAGGTCCGGGACGATGACGCCGGCTACTGCGCTGCGCCGCGCCCGCAGGGTCCGGGCGACTGGGTCGGGGACATACCCGAGGCGCCTGGCTGCCGACCGGACTCGCTCGGCGGTGGGAGCCGAGATCCGGCCTTCGCGGCGCGGGTCGAGCGCCCGCGAAGCGGTGCCCGGGTGCACCCCTGCCAGCTCCGCGACATCCCGGATCGTCGGCCGACCAGCCATGAGCCAAGGGTATCCGGCACTGGCAACCGATTGCCAGCAGCCTTCTCATCCTCTCTTGACATTCCGAGCGAGAGCGCCGCACAGTAGATGGCAATCGATTGCCAGGAGGTTGCGGGATGCCCCGTATCAGTTACGTCGATCCGAGCACGGTCAGGGACCCCGGTCTGGCGGCGGTCCTGGCGGAGTCCCGGACCTACGGCACCCCACGGCTGGAGAGCCAGGCCATCCGGGCGCACGTGCCGGCAGTCCTGCGGACCTTCGCGGATTCCTGGCAGCAGGTGTTCCGCGAAGGTGTACTCGATCACCGGATAAAGGAACTCGCCCGAGTCTATGTGGCGAAATCACTCGAGTGCGGGTACTGCGCTGGTCAGCGATCGCACATCGCTGCGGCACAAGGGGTCACCGAGCGTGAGTACGACGACCTGATCGACTTCCGCAGGTCCGACCGCTACGACGATCGCGAGCGCGCGGCGCTGCGCTGGGCCGAGGCGATCGCCTGGGACCCGGACAGCGCCGATGACGACCTCTGGTCGGAGTTGCACCAGCACTTCTCCGAGCCCGAGCTCGTTGAGCTGGGCTATTTCATCGGCCTCACGATGGGCCAGCAGCGGTTCTTGAAGACGCTCCAGATCAAGCACGGAGAGCTCGGCACGGCCAGCTTGGCCGGCCTCGCCCCCGAGGTCGCCCGACAGCTAACGGAAGTAACGAGGCAGTAGGCGGTGCAGCACATGACCGAGGATGCGGACATCGTGGTGGCTGGTGCCGGCCACAACAGCCTGCTCACCGCGTGTTATCTGGCGAAGGCTGGCTACCGGTGCCTCGTCCTGGACGCGCGGCCGATTCCCGGCGGCGGGGCGGCCACCGAGGAGCTGCTGCTCCCTGGGTTCGGCATTGACACCTGCGCTACCGGGCACACGATGATCCGGGTCAACCCGGCACTGCTGCACGATGAGCTTGGCCTGGTCGCCGACTACGGTCTGCGCTACGCCGAACCCGACCCGGTGGAACAGGTCGCCTTCCCGGACGGCAGGCAGTTGACCATGTGGCTGGACCGGGAACGGACCGCCGAGGAGGTGGCCCGGTTCTCGCGGGCGGACGCGGCGGCCTATCTGCGGCTGCTGGATGAGTACGACCAGGTGAAGGACATCTTCAGCCAGTCGCAGTTCACCCCGATAGGGTTCGGGCCGTCGCTGGGGGAGATGCTGGACGGCCACCCGCGGGGGCGGATCTGGGCCCGGCGGCGGCAGCTGTCCGCCGCCGCGGTGGTCCGGCATGAGTTCTCCAGCCGGCACATCCAGGCGTTCCTCCTGTGGATGGCCTTCCAGGTGTTCCAGCCGGTGGACGAGCCGGGCTCTGGTGTGCTGCCGTACGCGCAGACCTTCGGCCGCCAGCAGCGCAGCTGGTCGATCCCCATCGGCGGCTCTGGACGGCTGACCGCCGCGCTCACCGGCTACCTGGCCGACCACGGCGGCACCGTGCTCTGCGGCCGGCTGGTCACCCGGCTGCTGCTGGAGAATGGCCGCTGCGCCGGGGTGGTGACACAGGACGGCTCGCAGTATCGGGCGCGCACCGCGGTGGTCTCCTCCATACACGTCAAGCACCTGCGCGATATGGCGCCCGCGGAGGCCTGGCCCGAGGAGTTCCACTACGGGGTGGACACCTACGACGTGGGTGTCCCGGGCTTCGCCGCGTACTACTGCACCACGGCCGCTCCGCAGTTCCAGACCGCGGCTGGCCCGCGCAGCGCAGTCTCAGCCGGCCTGGCGGGCTGGCCGGAGGACATGATCCAGCTTGGCGCCGACCTGCGGGCCGGGCGGTTCATCGCCGAGCCGCCGTGGGTGCTCGTGGCCACGCCCACCCTGGTGGATCCCGGACGGGCGCCAGCCGGGAAGCACACGGTGAAGATACTGAGCCCGCAGGTCTACCAGCTTCCCGCTGGCCTGGGCAGCTGGGCGGATGTTAAGGAAGGACACGCCCGCCGCCAGCTGGCCCGGCTGCGCCGGGCCGCGCCCGCCTTCACCGACGAGGTGATCCTCGCCAGCCTGGTCAAATCGCCAGCGGACATCGAGCAGCTCAATCCGCACATGATCCACGGCGCGTTCCACGGCGGAAGCCGCGGGGCCGCCTTCAGCGGGCCGCTCCGCCCGGCGCCGGGCTGGGCAGCACACCGGATGCCCATCCCCGGCCTCTACCAGACCGGCGGGACCACCCACCCCGGCGGGTCCATCACCGGAGCCCCCGGCCGCAACGCCGCGACAGTGCTCCTGCAAGACCTGGGCCACGACCCGGCCGAGGTGATGACCGCCCGCCAGGTCAGGGCCGGCTGAGCCGGCCCGTGAGCAGATAGGCCCGACGCCGCCAGGTGCTGTAACGCGACTCTGGGGCGGGCCGGGTGTCGGGGTTCGGGGTGCTGGCAGGGCGGGGGCAGCTGGGCAGGAGTGGCTGTGCCGCGTGCGCCGGCGCGGGGTCCCGTCAGCCCCGCGCGCCCCGCAGGCCTCGCGGGCCTCGCGGAAGTCGGCGGTGCGGGGGCGCGGCGCGTCGTCCAGTGTCGTGGCTGGGTCTCTGCTGCTGCTAGGACGACAGTAGATGCCCAGCCACGTCGCTGGCCGGGGGGCGCCGGCGCCCCGAT